>JGI24005J15628_10000050_pt1 | contig 108584 bp, 83 predicted proteins | sample LinPmetageLP40_FD_15628 | JGI IMG/M metagenome (IMG submission 15628)
ACAGTACGGCCACCTTCACGGATAGCGAAACGAAGACCTTCGTCCATCGCGATTGGCGCGATTAGAGTTACTGTCATCTTAACGTTATCACCAGGCATTACCATTTCTACGCCTTCTGGTAACTGTACGTCACCTGTTACGTCAGTTGTACGGAAGTAGAACTGTGGACGGTAACCTTTGAAGAATGGAGTATGACGACCACCTTCATCTTTAGAAAGTACGTATACTTCTGAAGTGAATGTTGTGTGTGGGTTGATTGAACCAGGCTTAGCTAGTACTTGACCACGTTCAACGTCTTCACGCTTAGTACCACGTAGAAGTGCACCAATGTTCTCACCAGCACGACCTTCGTCAAGAAGCTTACGGAACATCTCAACACCAGTACAAGTAGACTTAGTAGTCTCTTTGATACCAACGATTTCAACTTCGTCATTCACGTTGATGATACCAGCTTCAACACGGCCAGTTACAACAGTACCACGACCTTGGATTGAGAAAACGTCTTCGATAGGCATGATGAATGGCTTATCGATGTCACGCTCTGGCTCTGGAATGTAAGAATCTAGTGCTTCTGCAAGCTCTACGATTTTAGCTTCCCATTGCTCTTCGCCTTCAAGTGCTTTAAGTGCAGAACCTTGAATTAGTGGTAAGTCATCACCTGGGAAGTCGTATTCAGAAAGAAGTTCACGAACTTCCATTTCTACTAGCTCAAGTAGCTCTTCATCATCAACCATGTCACATTTGTTCATGAACACAACGATGTAAGGAACGCCAACTTGGCGAGAAAGTAGGATGTGCTCACGAGTTTGTGGCATAGGGCCATCAGTCGCAGCAACTACTAAGATAGCGCCGTCCATTTGAGCAGCACCAGTGATCATGTTTTTAACATAATCGGCGTGACCAGGACAATCTACGTGTGCGTAGTGACGAGTAGGTGTATCGTACTCAACGTGTGAAGTTGAGATTGTGATACCACGCTCGCGCTCTTCTGGAGCGTTATCGATTGATGCGAAATCTTTAGCAACACCGCCGTATACTTTTGCAAGTACGTTAGTGATTGCTGCAGTTAGTGTAGTTTTACCGTGGTCAACGTGGCCGATTGTACCAACGTTTACGTGCGGTTTTACGCGTTCAAACTTTTCTTTTGCCATGACGGAACCTATCAGTTTTGTGTATCTAGATTACATATGAAAATAATCCACCATAGGTAGATTAAGTTAATTTTTTCAAATTTCAAATAGTTTTTTCTGACAGATAAAGGAAGTGTTTAAGGAGATTCAATTGACTGGTGCTGATAGGCAGATTTGAACTGCCGACCTCACCCTTACCAAGGGTGCGCTCTACCAACTGAGCTATATCAGCATCATCAAATTGGAGCGGGCAGCGGGAATCGAACCCGCATCATCAGCTTGGAAGGCTGAGGTAATAGCCATTATACGATGCCCGCTTTAAGGAACCTGTTCTTAAACTACCTCTAACCGTCTAGAATAAAGTGGTGGAGGGAGCTGGATTCGAACCAGCGAAGGCTGAGCCGTCAGATTTACAGTCTGATCCCTTTGGCCGCTCGGGAACCCCTCCACGATAATTCTTTATACTAAGCACTTCCGGTAAAAGGAAAGTGGTGCCGACTAACCGAGTCGAACGGTTGACCTACTGATTACAAGTCAGTTGCTCTACCAGCTGAGCTAAGTCGGCACTGCTTTAGTACGGGGCGAGATTCTAGAGTAAGGTTTATTGGGATGCAACCAAAAAATTAAAAAAAATGTGATTTTATGCTTCAAACGCTCACTATTCGCGCAAAAAGCAGTTTTTTTGTTGTTTTTAACTCTTTTTAGCTAACTCATACCAGTAATTTAAGCCTTTCATCACTAGCATTGGGTCGAAAATACTGTCTGAAAAATGCCCTTGTAATAGCTGACCATAACCACCAGCAAAAATTAAAAGGCTATTTTTTGTATTCAAATGCAGCTTTGCTTGTTCAATTGCGCCAATAGTTGCCACTAAAGCGCCGTTTTTTAATCCGTTGGGGGTATTTTTGCCAAGTTCATTAGCAAATGGCGTGTTTGCATCATCAAATACGCGCTGAGTATTTTGAGTGAGTGAGGCAGTCATTAAATCAAGCCCTGGTAATATCCAACCACCTAAGTGCTGCCCATCATTATTAAGGACGTCTATAGTCGTTGCCGTGCCTGCATCAACAACAATTGCGGCCGTATTAGGGTAAAGCGAATAACCACTAATGAGCGCCAACCATCTATCTATACCCAAATTACCCACTTGTTGATACGCGCAATGCAACGTACCGAGTTCATGACTAACCGTAGCCTCAAAGCAATCGACATTTTGTGCTTGGGCTTTTTCTAATAGCTGCTTGAGTAATTCACTACGGCCCACACAAGCGTAAACAACAACCGTAATTTGCAGCCATGGAATATTATTAGTATCGCATGGCTGTATTTGCCCATCTTGCCACAATACAGCTTTGAGTGAGGTATTACCTACATCAATGAGTAATCTCATGCTTGCGCCTTTCTTAATGAAATCTCACCGCCATAATAACTTTTCACTTCACCGTCTTGGCGAATACGTACACCACCATGCGCATCTATACCTTCACAAATGCCACACCAACTACGATGTCCGGTATTAAGCTCTACCTGCTGACCAGCAAATGCATTTAATGCATTCCATTGTTGATACATAGTTTGTAAGCCATTCTCACGATATTGCGCTAAGCGTTGCTCTAAACAATAAGTTAATGAAGCTACTAGTTGATTTTTATCTAGCTGCTGGGTGTGCTGACTTAAATCGGTCCACGCTTGGTCAATGTACTGACTGGCACTTTGTGGCATATTTAAATTAATACCAATCCCTATTACCAACTGACATGGCCCTTGTGGCTGCCCGTCTAATTCTACCAAGACACCTGCGAGTTTTTGTTTGTTTATATAAATGTCGTTTGGCCATTTAAGCTCTACTTCAATACCATAAAGTGCTTTTATCGCATCATACACCGCTAAACCAACAGCAATCGATACGCCCATCGCGGCTTGTAAACCATCATCCAAGCGCCAAAAATAACTGTAGTATAAGTTTGCACCAAAGGGTGATTGCCATACTCGGCCTCGACGCCCCCGCCCTGCTTGCTGCATTTCGGCTACAATTACGGTACCCGATTTTAGTGCTGCTTTAGCTTGAATGCGGCGCATTAACTCGCTGTTGGTTGAATCAATCAGTGGTTGCACTTCAATATTCGCGGTATTAGCGCCTAACTCAGCATAGTGCTGCTGTATGCTTTGCTGATTAAGTAAACCTACTTGGTTATTTAAGCAATAGCCTTTACCTGTAACTTTAAATACATCTAAGCCCATAGCCTGTAAGCTTTGAATATGCTTACTTACCGCCGCGCGACTTATTCCTAATTCATCGCCTAGTGCTTGCCCAGAGACGAACCCACCTTCATTCAGTGCATTTAAAATAGCCAGCTTGTTTCCATCAGGTGCCTTCATACTGATTGCTCCAAAGAGATATGGCATTCATTGTGTTGATCAATTAACCGCACTTCGTGTTCTAAACTTATGTTGTAACGTGTTAAAACAATATCCTGAATGTGAGCAATCATATTAATTAAATCATCCCCTGTACTATTACCATGATTAACTAGTACCAGCGCTTGTTGTTGATGCACTTCTATACCTGCAATTTTATATCCCTTCAATCCCGCTTGCTCTATTAACCACCCTGCAGCCACTTTATGGTGACCGGCATCATGCGGGTAATGAGGTACCTCAGGATATGTCGTAATTAACTGCGCTAATTCACTATTGGTGATAATAGGGTTCTTAAAAAAACTGCCCGCATTAGCCAGCTTATAGGGATTTGGGAGTTTGCTGTTACGCGTTTGTATAACTTGTGCGCACACTTGCTGTGGCGTCGGGTTTTTTAGTTGTTGTAGCGGCCCATAACTGAGTACTGGCTGCCATATTTTAGACAACTTAAAGTGCACTTGGGTGATCACTGCTTTATTTTTTAGCGCGTGTTTAAATACCGATTCACGATAAGCAAAGTGACATTGCTGATTAGTTAAAGATTTAAAGCTACCGCTATCAATATCAAAATAGTCAACAGCTTCAATAAACTGAGCTATTTCTACGCCATAGGCACCAATATTTTGTACTGGTGCAGCGCCGACTGTACCAGGGATGAGAGCTAAGTTTTCAAACCCCGCAATACCTTGCTCCAGCAAGTAAGTCACTAATTGATGCCAATTTTCACCGGCAGCTACACTAACTAAAAAGTCATGCGAGCGCTCAGTTATAGTAATGCCTTGGGTTGCCATTTTAATGACCGTGCCTGCATAGTCATTTAAAAAAATAGTATTGCTGCCCTCACCCAACAAACAAAAGGGGACTTTAAAGCACTGACTTTTAAGCTGCGCTGAGTCGGTAATCTCGACAAAATTTTGGCATTGGCTACTTAATGCAAATGTATGTAAGGGTTGTAATGAGTGCGGCACAAAGCCCTCTAAAGGTAGCAGTAATTAATCGCTCTAGTTTAACTCATCGTCGCAAATTGCGCATCAGCTTGTAAAAATTGTTCAACCCACTGCAGCAATCATGATATAAAACCTGCACTTTTTTTATTTGTACTCAAGGTAATTATGAAAATCAAACCTCTTTTTTTAAGCCTAGCTATGGCAGGTATGTGCTCGCAAGCAATGGCCAGCGCTATTGATCAAAATTCCTACGCCAACCTTGATGATGTTATCACCACGCATTTAAACCTTGATTTAGACATCGACTTTGCTGATAAGCAATTGGAAGGTTTTGTTGAGCATACGCTACAGTGGCAAAATGCCAACAGTAAAAAGCTAGTACTTGATACCCGTGACCTTGATATTGATAAAGTGATGTATCAAACGGCAAATGGTAATTGGCATAAAGCTAGTTTCAACCTTGCTAACCGCGATGATGTTAAAGGCTCAAAACTAACTATTACCTTTAAAAATCAAGCACAAAAAGTTCGTATTTACTATAACAGCCGCCCAGAAGCGTCTGGCTTACAGTGGTTAACGCCAGAGCAAACTGCCAGTAAAACTCACCCGTTTATGTATAGCCAGTCACAAGCGATTCATGCGCGTAGTTGGATCCCAGTGCAAGACACCCCAGCAATGCGTGTAACTTATAATGCGCGCATTCATACCCCTGAGGATATTCGTGCAGTAATGAGTGCTGATAATAAAGATGCTCTTTATAAAGATGGTGATTACCACTTCACTATGCCACAAGCTATTTCACCTTACTTAATTGCAATTGGTGCAGGTAACTTAGAATTTAAGGCCATGTCTAAGCAAACTGGTATTTTTGCAGAGCCGACTATTTTAGACGCCTCGGTTGCTGAATTTAATGACACCCAAGCGATGATCGACAAAACCAATGCCATGTACGGCGACTATGCATGGGGTCGTTATGATTTACTTATGCTACCACCTAGCTTTCCATTTGGAGGTATGGAAAACCCACGTTTATCATTTATTACCCCAACCGTTGTTGCTGGCGATAAAAGCTTAGTTAACCTGATTGCGCATGAACTTGCACATTCTTGGTCTGGCAACTTAGTGACGAACGCTACATGGGAAGATTTGTGGTTAAACGAAGGTTTTACCTCTTACGTTGAAAACCGCATTATGGAAGAGGTATTTGGGCGTGACCGAGCTGTTATGGAACAAGCACTTGATGCAGCTGGCCTACGTGCGCAACTTAAAACCATTGATGCTCCAGACACACGCCTTAATTTAAAACTTAATGGCCGCGATCCAGATGATGCGTTTAGCTCAGTGCCTTACACAAAAGGTCAGCTATTTTTAATTTACCTAGAAGAAAAATACGGCCGTGATAAGTTTGATGACTTTGTTAAGACCTACTTTAATGAATTTGCATTTAAATCGCTAACCACCGCACAATTTGTTACGTACATCAAAGCTAACTTAATTGAAAAGTATCCAGGCGTAGTGAGCATGGATAAAGTAAACGAGTGGATTTTTCAGCCTGGTTTACCAAGTGATGCACCTAACCCAACTTCTAACGCGTTCGATAAAGTCGATACTGCAACAGCGAGCTGGTTAAAAGGGGATACAACGGCGGCACAATTACCCACTGTAAATTGGACTGTGCATGAGTGGCTACACTTTTTAAACAACTTACCGCGCGATTTAAGCATTGAAAAAATGACTGAATTAGACGGCGAGTTTAACTTAACCCAATCAACCAACGCAGAACGTGCGTTTGCATGGTATATGCTAGCAGTAGGTAATGGTTACCAACCGATTTACCCTGCGCTTGATAAGCATTTATCGGGTATTGGTCGTCGTAAGCTTATCGTGCCGCTTTATAAAGCGCTTATTACCAATGGTAAAAAAGATTGGGCACAAAGCGTGTACTTAAAAGCGCGTCCGGGTTATCACCCACTGGCACAAGGTACTATTGACGCATTATTTAAATAGCATTATCAATAAATTAAAAAGGGCCAACTTGGCCCTTTTTTAATGCTTAATTATTTCGTTACTTTATCTAAAAAAGCCTGCCTTTCAGCGGGCGTTGCTTGTTGCCACCAAAAGTCGAGCATATTGGCAGCGCTTGGCATGCCCTTACCATTAATTGGCGCAATCGGTTTAATTGGGCGACTTGGTTTTTGTGGGCCGGCAGGGGTTTCTGAGGCCTGCTGATTAAACTGTGAACTTTGTAGTTGTCGTTCAGCTATCACATTTAATGGCTCAGCTAAGGTACTGCCTTTTGCTTTTAAGCTTACTTGCGGTGCCTCAGCAAATACTTTTGCTGCCACCGCATTTTCAGCACGATTAAATACTAAGGTGTAATCTTTACCTGCTTCAACGGTTACATTGACCCAAAAGGGCTCTGACTCAATCACTTCGTGATCGTCATAACCTAAATCATATAAATCTGTGTATTTAAGCTTTAACTGATAAGTACCCGGTGCTAACTCAACATCATCAACACGACTAAAAATCGAACTTTCAATGACTCGTTCACCCACTTGTAAAGGAACAAACTCCTCGGGAAAGTGAATGTTTTCTGCCAAACTAGATGCACTCACCAAGAGCGCCGCTACACTGCCTAATAATATTGATTTACGCATAATTACTCCTTTAGTTGATTTCAGTTTGACACTGCTGGCAAAATTTGTCATTAGTGGTATACATATTAATCGAAAAAATTAGAGTCATCATTATGAGTCAAGAGACTATTTTTACTAAAATTATTAATCGTGAAATTCCTGCTGACATTATTTACGAAGACGACCTAGCACTTGCATTTAAAGATATTAACCCTCAAGCACCCTTTCATGCGTTGATTATTCCTAAACAAGCCATTGCCACGATTAATGATGTCACTGAGGAAAACTCACATCTTGTTGGTCATCTATATGTGGTAGCGGCTAAGCTTGCCAAACAACTTAATTTTAGCGATGACGGCTACCGCGTGGTGATGAACTGCAATGAACACGGTGGACAAACCGTTTACCATATTCATTTGCATATGCTAGCGGGAAAAGAAATGGGCTGGCCTCCGTATCAAAACACTAAAAAAGTTGCGCTATAATCACTCATTAAATCCTGTATCTTAAAAAATACATTAAAAATACGGCGTTTTTCTTATATACCAAAAAAACAATTACTTATTTGCAACATTTTATGTTTAAATAATCGTAAATCGCACCTTTTCGCCAGTGAAATTGTTACTCCCTAATACAAAAGGTGTGCAGGGATCGTGGTAAGATTAATTAGCCAGCTTTATAAAAGAGTAAAATACATGAGCAGTTCAGCCTTTTTGTTGTTAGATGAAGAACCAATTAACACTATTGGTATTAACGTTTTAGAGCCTTTGTTAAAAACGCAGGGCCTAGACGTAACTACAGGTACGAATATTTTAGATGTTCCGGTAGGTACTCGCTTATTGTTCATTGAAACATCAAGTAAAGACGCATGGACTAAGCTAAAAGAGCAGCTCGTTAATTTACGCGTCAAATGCGATATTGTGTTGTTCAATTTAGATGAAAACCCAGAGCTTGCTAATCGTGCATTACTCAGTGGTATTCGCGGTGTATTTTACACCACCGATAATGCTGACGTATTAATGAAAGGGATTCGTTTACTACTTGAAGATCAGCTTTGGTATCGTCGTGATATTATGTGTAATGCGCTCAACCGTATGCTGCAATTTAACAAAGACGCACTACATAAGCTAACTGATGGCGATATTGAGCCAATAAAACTCACTAAACGTGAAAAAGCGATTATCTCGTTAATGAGTAACGGGTCGAAAAATAAAGAAATTGCTGAAGAGTTAAGCATTAGCCCGCACACGGTTAAAACTCACTTATACAGCGCATTTAGAAAAACTAAATGCCGTAACCGTATTGAACTACTCTCTTGGGCACAACAAAATATTCCTGACGAAATTCGTTAAGGCTTATTTAAATAAATTTAATACAGGCACTTCAGGTGCCTGTTTTTATATCTTCTTTAAAAATCGCTGTTGGGGTCTTAATGCTCGACTCATTTACGCTTTATTTTGCCAGTATCGCTGTTATGACAGTGATGACGTTACTGAACTTTTTAACTTGGCGTACCAATAAGCATGTCCCCGGCACGTTACTTTATATCTCCTACCCTTTACTACTATTAGCCGCCATTGTGGGCTTTGCGCTCATAGGTAAAATCCCTGAAAAGCTTGCCATTACCTTTGCTAATAGCATGATGTTTTTAGCGTCCATTGTGCATTGCTTATCGCTGAGTCAGTTTTTAAATTATCGTGGTCGTGGTTTTAAATTTGTTTGCCTATTTACCGCTGCCAGCGCTTTATTGCTTGTTTACTTCACTTTTTTTCAGCCATCTATGCGCTCACGGGTTTATATTTCTGACTTTCAACATATTGTAGAAGCCGCTTTTTTACTATTTGTTTTTTTTAAATATGCGCGAAAACCTTATCCTAATGCCAGTATTGTTTACATTATTATTTTAACCTTGGTTGCAGCCAGTTTTATCACTCGAACTATTTTTATGGATCGCGTTGCACAACAAGATGCAATATTAAACCCATGGTTTGACTCACTATTATTTTTGAACAGTGTGATTGCCCCTATGTTTTATGCAGCCGGTATGGCTCTATTGTGTAATGAACGCAGAGAATTAAGGCTTAATAAACTTACCGAAAAAGCACACAAAGACTTAGAGATTCGCGGGCTCTTTTTATCAACTATAAGCCATGAAATACGCACCCCATTAAACGGCATTTTAGGCAGCGCACAACTGGTGTTAAACCAAACTAGCGACAGCCGCAATAAAGCTTATTGCGAAGCCATTATCAACTCAGCTGAGTCGCTCAACTTACTAGTAGATAAAGTGCTGGAATACGCAAGCTTAGATCAGCATGACGAAGCCTTGTACGAAGAAGACATAGAGTTCAAAACTTGGCTACAAAACTTATGCCTGCTGTTAAGCCCTTTGGCCGAACAAAAACAGCTTAAATTTGAGCTTGCCTGTAACATCCCTGATAAAGCCTGTTATTACTGCGACCAACAAAAGCTCAGACAAATCATTATTAATCTTGTTGGTAATGCGATTAAATTTACCGACACCGGCACAGTAAAAGTACAGATTGATTTAATTAATGAAACTCAGCTCGATCATACCCTTAAAGTAAGCGTACTCGATTCGGGCCCGGGTATTGAAAAAGATGAAATTGATTATTTAACTGAGCCCTACATCCAAAGCAGTGCCGGTAAGGAAAAAGGCGGAACGGGGCTTGGTCTGGCTATAACTAGTCGCCTTCTCGATAAAATAAATAGCCAACTAGAAATCACCAGTGAGCTGGGAGTGGGTAGCGTATTTAGCTTTAACATGACGCTAGCCATAGGTGAACTTAGCCTTGTAGAGCAGCGCCATCAAAGTAAGGATTATTTAACCGGACTTGATGTGTTACTTGTTGAAGATTTAGATTTAAACCAAAAAATAGCTGTTGAATTTATGGCTGACGACGAGCATAAAATTAAGCTCGCTAAAGATGGCAAAAGTGCGATTGAGTTGATGAAAAAATACCACTTTGATGTGGTGTTACTTGATATGAACTTACCCGATTTAACAGGGCAGCAAGTGCTAAAAACACTCAAACGAGTGGAGCATAAAAATCAGCGAACTCCGGTGCTGGCCTTTACCGCCAGTTTGAGCCCTGATGAAATAAAAGAATACTTAGCACTGGGTATTAAAGACATTGTTGGCAAGCCATTAAAGCAAGAAAAACTACGCCAAGCATTAAGTGATTCACAGTCAACACAAACAGCTAGCATTGCCGTCGAGCTGATTGATACGTTATACGATGAAACCGCAACAGAGACCTTAACAAGCTCTTTTAGTATTGATGAAGTATCTTCTATTTATAATGAGTTTATCCTATCTGCGCGTAATAAACTGAGCCGTTGCCAAGCTTTATTAGAGCAAGACCCCGAGCAATGCATTAAGTTATTACATCGCCAAGCAAGCACTGCAATGCAACTTGGCTTTAATAGCTATGGACTAGCTCTTAAAAAAATTGAGCGACGCTTACTAGATAAAAAGCCATTAAGTAACTCGTTAAATGAAGCCAGCACACTGTGGCAACACAGTTTAGAGGCGTATTTAAGGTATGTGCGCCAAGGGCTAGGGTAATACGGTTACGGGCTACCAAGTTTCACGACAGTAACAAATGATCAAGCATATTTACTATTTATACTGTTATTTTCTACCGTATATATCGTCAAATCGCTCAATATCGCTTTCATCCAATATGGCACCCGTTTGCACTTCAATAACAATTAACGGCTCGGGCTGATTATTCGCTAAGCTGTGCAGTTGTTTTGCACCAATATAACAAGATTGGTCGTGGGTCAGCGTCAAGCTTTGCTGGTCAATACATATATCAGCAGTACCTGAGACAACCACCCAATGCTCAGCGCGATGCTGATGACGCTGGGTTGAGAGCCTAGCCCCACTTTTTACGGTAATTTTTTTAACTTTAAAGCCGATACTTTCTATTAGCGTACGATAATGTCCCCAAGGGCGGTAAACCACCTGATGATGCGCCAGTTTGTCATTTTGCGTAATTGCTAATTGCTTAAGCATTAAAGGCAAGCCTTCAAGCGAATCTTGCTTTGCAACCAAGGTAGCATCATGAGTATGAACAATCGCTAAATCGCTCACACCTAAAGTAGCAATTGTGTGCCCGTCTTCGCTAATAACTAGGTTATTAACACTGTTTTGCGCAATATGTTGCTGATTTTGACTATTGCCCTGCGAATCTTTTTCTGCAAGCGCTGCGAGTGCAGAAAAACTGCCGACATCGCTCCACTTTAATGCAACGGGCATCACCACTACATTATTACTGCGCTCTAAAATAGCGTAGTCAATTGAGTCACTTGGGCAAGATTCAAGTGCATGGGCATTTGCTCTGGTAAACGCTAAGTCTTGTTTAAAGTCAGTGGCACTAGCAACACTTTTAGCAATTTTAGGGGCAAAGCGTTCCAGTTCTTTTAGATATGCCGCGGGAGTAAATAAAAACATACCACTATTCCAACTATAACCGCCCTCAGCTAAATAAGTTAATGCAGTTGCTAAATCAGGCTTTTCCTTGAACTGGTCAACTTCAAAGCAACAGGTATCTTTAATGGCTGCGCCCTGTTTTATATAACCATAACCTGTGTGTGGCTCTGTTGGTGTGATTGAAAATGTAACTAATTTACCTTGCTCAGCAAGTTTAATCGCATCGGATAACTGAGCAGTTAATCCGGTAAAGTCTGCAATATGATGATCGGCAGGCATCACCAGCAAAGGGCCCGTAATATTATTTTTTAAAGCGTAGTGCGCGGCAAGGGCAATAGCTGGTGCGGTATTTTTGCCTTCTGGCTCAAGTACTATGGCATGGGGTTTTGCAAATGCAGCCTGCTCCGCAGCAATAAATCGATGCTGCTCATTACAGACCAAAATAGCGGGATTAAAGTCCTCAGTTGTAACACGTAATAAGGTACTTTGTAATAATGACTGCTGATTTTTATCATCAAGCAAAGATAAAAACTGCTTTGGCATTGCTTGGCGTGATAGCGGCCAAAGCCGTGTGCCAATGCCGCCTGCTAAAACTACCGGTGTAATAGGGGTTGTATTCATAAAGCCGCCAATAAAAATATCAGCGGCTATTTTAGCACTTTATCGGCTGGGCGCTAATTTATACCAATGCAAAAGCATCGGCATCTAAATGTGCCGGAAATTTAGCTCTAAATTCATTGAGCGGCGCTTTATTTAATGTGATTGTTAGTAATGCTGGCTGGGCATCATTTGCTTTAACCAGTGGCTCACCTTTAAAGTCATACACTGCGGTTCCACCACTGTGCTCAATACCATTACCATCTTCGCCAACCCGATTTACGCCAACCACGTAGCATAGGTTTTCCATTGCTCGCGCCATTAATAAAGTGTCCCACACATTACGCCTTGCCGCAGGCCAGTTGGCAATATTAATCATCACGTCGTAGTCATTGTTATTGCGCTGAAACACCGGAAAACGTAAATCGTAGCAAACTTGCGGTAAAATTTTAAACCCATTGAGCTCAAACACTTTACGGGTTTGTCCTGGCACTACAAATTCACCCTCGTTACCCAAACAAAATAAGTGGCGCTTATCGTAATAGCTCACTTCTCCATTTGGTTGTACCCAATAAAACCGGTTGGCCTTTTTGTCTCCTTGGGTTACCAATACTGAGCCTGCAATCACTGCATTATGTTGTTTAGCTTGTGTTTTAAGCCAACTCAGTACTGAGCCATTTTCAGCCTCACCACAATCAAGGTTAACCGCAAATCCAGTGGCAAAGGTTTCGGGCAATACAATTAAATCTGGTTTATTGGTGATGTTGGCAAGTTGTTGTTCAAACATAGCTAAATTGGCTTTTTTATCGAGCCAATGCAATGAGTTTTGTAATAGTGCTAAAGTTAAAGTTGACATAAAATCTGCGCCGCCTCTATTAGGATTTGATCGTTTTAAGCAAAACATAAACGAATAACTTTATCGCCATTAGGCTGCTTGTATTGCATATCCATCGATTACCACAACAGTGGTCTCATTTAGAAACCTTAAGCATTCCTATTTTTGATAACGGCCAAGATATTGACCGTTTAAGCTTATTAGTTAGCGATCACCATTTGCACTCACCGATTAAATTTGGTGTATTAATTCGCGATCATGGCTTATATGCAGTTGGCAAAAATATTGCTGAAGTGCGTCGCCACCTAGAAGCACTAGAGTTTTTGTTTAGCTGCGAATTAGAGCGATTAAAAATCACCGGCATTCGAGCGAGCAATACACCTCATCATCGATAACTAACAAGCAAGTATTTAATGGTAATGCTCGTACATTTTATCTAGCGGCTCAGAAAGGCCACTTTCTTGTACTATACGTACATGTTTGCGTTTTAATTCGCGAGCACTGGTAACGCCACAAGAATGTGCAATAAGCCCCGCACCGTAATGGATGTATTTATTATAATTTGCAACTCGCTGCGCTTTATCTTCAACATTCAAACCACGTTGTAAACGTTCATTATGCGTAGTAATTCCTGTTGGGCAAGTATCTTTATTACATTGCATAGCCTGAATGCAGCCTAGTGCAAACATATGCCCTCGGGCAGAAACTACAAAGTCGGCTCCTAGTGCTAATGCCCATGCGACTTTGGAAGGCACAATTAATTTACCCGAAACAATAATTTTAACTCGCTCTCTAAGACCATGTTTCTTTAATAGCTGTATAACTAAAGGGAGGCTTTCTTTAAGCGGTAACCCTACAGAATCTAATAAAGATTGTGGTGCTGCGCCGGTACCGCCATCCGCACTATCAATAGTAATAAAGTCGGGCGCGGACTCAATACCACGATGATTAATCTCGGCGAATAAACTTTCTAACCAAGTATGTTCACCAATAACCGCTTTAAAGCCTGTTGGTTTACCCGTTGCAGTTCTGATGGTGGTAAGCATGTCTAGAATATCGCTTGGATTTTTTATCTCTGGGTGCCCATTTGGGCTAATAGAATCCTGCCCTTCGGGTATGCCTCTTATTTTGGCAATTTCAGCATTCACTTTTCGCCCAGGTAACATGCCGCCTTTTCCGGGCTTAGCTCCTTGGCTCATTTTCAGTTCAAACATTTTAACTGCTGGATGCGCAGCAACGGCTTTTAGCTTTTCTGTACTTAAATTTCCCTGCTCGTCGCGTACACCGTATTTTGCGGTGCCAATTTGAAATACAATATCGGCGCCACCTTCTAAGTGATACGGACTAAGGCCGCCTTCCCCCGTGTTCATCCAACATCCTGCTAATTTTGCCCCCTTCGATAGTGCACGTACAGCCGGGCTGGATAGCGCACCAAAGCTCATGCCCGATATATTAAATAGCGAATTTGTGGTGTAAGGAAATTTACAGTAAGGACCAAGAGTTACGTTGCTCGGCGCTAAGGCTTCTTCATCTAAGGTAGGAAACGCACAGTTCATAAACATGACTGTGCCTGTGGCCTCTAAACTTTGAGTTGAACCAAAAGCGGCCGTGTGATCAACATCTTTAGCCGCGCGGTAGACCCAACTGCGCTCGGCGCGATTAAAGGGCATTTCTTCACGATCGAGGGCAAAAAAATACTGTCTAAAAAACTCACCTTGGCGCTCAAAGAAATAACGGAAACGTCCAATCACGGGATAATTACGCCTAATAGCATGCTTTGTTTGCGTAACATCTCGAATATAAAAAATAGCAATTAATACAACCAGCAACCCCAATGCAACAATAAATAGGCTGGCAAACACATCGATACTGAACATTATAAACTGACTCATTACTTATCCTTAAATGCTAAAAAAGCGTGATGCCATCAAATAACACCACACTTTTATAGTTTCAAAATAATGCGCTTTTAGCTATCTGTTTTTGCTAATTCCACTTGTATATACAAACGTATTTGTTGCTCAAGCACCGACAAAGGCACTGAGCCATGGCGTAATATTTGATGATGAAACTCACGAATATCAAATTGTTGACCTAATGCTTGCTCAGCCTCTGCGCGCAGACGTTTAATTGTTAACTCACCAATTTTGTAAGACAGCGCTTGTGCTGGCCACGAAATATAACGGTCGGTTTCCGTTTTTACATTATGCAATGAAAGCGCCGTATTATCAGCCATAAAGTTCATTGCACGCTCTCGACTCCAGCCATACATATGCATCCCCGTATCAACCACTAAACGTGCAGCACGCCACATTTCGTAGGTTAAACGACCAAAGTTGCTATATGGGTCTTGATAAAAACCAGCCTCAACCCCTAAGTACTCTGAATATAACCCCCAGCCTTCACCAAATGCTGATAAATAGGCATCTCGGCGATAGCTAGGTAAGCTTTCAAGCTCTGCATTGAGTGATATTTGTAAATGATGGCCCGGTACGGCTTCGTGCAGCGTTAACGCTTCTAAAGCATAGAGTGGTCGTTTATCTAAAGCGTACGTGTTCACCCAATAAAAACCGGCTTGATCATCACGGCTCGAACCTGAATAGCGCCCAGTAGTGTACTTAGGTGCAATATTGGCAGGCACCGGCGCTACGCCATAGGGTTTGCGTGGTAAGGTATGAAATAATTTAGGTAACTGTGCATCCATTTTTTTGGCAATGTACGCGGCCTCTTTTAATAATTGTTCAGGCGTTGTGGCGTAAAACTGCGGATCAGTACGTAAAAAGTGGATAAATTCTGCAAACGTGCCCTTAAAACCCACCTCTTGGATGACCGCTTCCATCTCACTGCGAATACGCGCCACCTCAGCTAAACCCAGCTCATGGATTTCTTTTGGGGTCATTTGTGTCGTGGTGTAATACTTAGCACGATTTGCATAAAAGGCTTCGCCATTAGGAGTTGACGAAATACCAATATCACTGCGCGCGCCAGGTAAGTATTCAGTATTAAAAAAAGTTAAGTAATCTTTATAGGCTTTAATAACTTGGCTGCTAATAATTGCTTTAGCCTGTTGTTGTAACGCTATAAATTCACTATCACTTAAACCCGCGGTATTGTTTAAAAACGGCTTGTAAAATTCAGACTGTGTTACATCGTCAACAATGTAGGCAGTAATAGAGTCTTGGTAGCCAATTAATACCGCTTTGGGTTGAGTTAAACCAACTTCTAATCCTTTACGCATCCAGCCTATGTTTTGCTCAAAAAAGCGCGGCACTTGCTGTAATCGCTTTAGGTAGTTTTGATAATCTTGTGCAGTTTTATAATCCGAGCTATTAACAATAAACGATAGGCTTGAATGAAAGCCATACTCTGACGTTAAAGGCATGTAGTGTGCGTTAAATACATATTCATCAACACTATTTTGCACTTGCGCTCGAATAATACTGTAGTTAATTTGGTTTTCGTCACTCAGCTTGCTCATATCTATTGCATCTAAATCAGCCAATAACTGCGTGTTTTTTTGATACTGCTGCGCTAAAAAGTCAGCTGATAAGTTAGGAAGTAAATAGCCATCAACACCCTCAGGATTACTGTACGGACTTACATTTTGGCGATGTTTTACGATATTTTCGGCCGTTTGCGTAAATTGCTGATTGGCGTTAATTGTAGTTAGCTGACACGCGCTTAATGAACACATTAAGGTGACACTTAATAAGGAAAGACGCATTTTTTTTGAAAGAGATAAATTCATAGTTATTGAGCTTAGTGACGTTACAGATGTGATAAACCTATCGTAGCCTAAATAAATAGCAAATAAATATACGACCAATTGCGAAAATATACGGTAGTAATCATTTTATTAACTTAAGTTAATACTTAACAATTAGAGTAATTGCTCAAAAAAACAACGGTTATTGAAATTATAGCGCCATTTTAGCCAACTACGACTCATTTTACTTTTAAATAACAGATATAATGATTATTGTATCTGTGCTTGGAAGCAAATTGCCTCATTGGACGAGTTTTATAAATCAGCATTTATGCGTATTTGGTTGGTAATTGCAAATGATGTTCCATGATTCCATGGCTATAGCACAAGAAAAAATGACAAAAGTATGTATGTTTTTAGAGCATCATGTTTTGCCTCCTACCCCCTTAAATTTTCAAGTTGTGTATACATACATTAGTAAAATCCATTTTGCGCTTAACAATGCTATTGATGATGCCATAGATGCCCAACAAAATATTGATGAGCTATTTATTGAGCAACTCTATTTTGAATATTTAAATCAGGGTCATAAAACCGAAGTAGCAATGATTGAAAACGTCAATGGTGTGATCAACTCACTATCGCGAAATGCACAGCAAACCGAAAAAAAACTTAACGATTTCGCAGGTCATGTTAATGACTGCTTACATTCTTTAGATGAAAATAATATTGCTAATAGCCGCATCGCCTTAGAAAGACTTAATGAGCAAACGCAGTTACTGTTCTCGCAACAAGCGCAATTTAAACAAGAACTAAGTCAGGCAAAAAAACTACACGAAACAACTAAAAAACAACTCAATACCTTGCGCAAACAACATGTCATTGATCCGCAAACAGGCTTATACAAACGCCATTATTTAACTAAGCAAACACAATTATGGCTAAAACAAGACAAGTCAATTTCAGCAATTGCCATTCAAATTGATAATTTAGAGCATTTTATTAATAACTTTGGAGATGCAATTGGCGAAGTGATTTTAAATAAAGTAGCTAAGCAAGTTCAAAAGTATGTTTCGCAAAGTGGCTTAGCCGGGCGCTCTGCAAAAGACCAATTTATCGTTCTACTTGCTAACATTGAGCCCGAAACAGCTAAACTGATTGCAGAGAAAGTAATAGTTGGGGTCGAAAAGCTACGTTTTATCAGTTCAAAAAGCGATTTAAAACTCCCTCCCATTTCTCTCTCATTAGGGATTACGGAACAACAAGGCGACTTTAACCAACTAGTTAAAAGTGCCTCAAACGCGGCGTTTAAATCACGTGCATCTCAATAGCAAAGCACACTGTTCACACAATAAATTAGCTGATAAATCATATTCAAATTGCACCCTTGGTGCACAATCAAGTACACTAGTCTCTATTACCACGATAGAGATTAATCATGAACGAGAACCCTGAAAAGACCACGCATTTTGGCTATAAAACTGTTGCCGAAACCGAAAAAGCTTCTATGGTTGCTGATGTATTTCATTCTGTTGCGACAAAGTACGATGTTATGAATGATCTCATGTCTTTTGGTATTCACCGTTTATGGAAACGTCAAACAATTGCCAGCTCAGGTATTCGTAAAGGTCATCATGTATTAGATTTAGCCGGCGGTACTGGCGATTTAACTGCAAAGTTTAGCCAGCTTGTTGGCGAAACCGGTCAGGTTGTTTTAGGTGATATAAACTCTTCAATGTTAAAAGTAGGCCGCGAAAAGCTGCATAACTTAGGCCTTGTAGGCAACATTGATTACGTACAAATGAATGCCGAAGCCTTACCTTTCCCTGATAATAGTTTTGATTTAATTACGATTGCTTTTGGCTTGCGTAATGTTACCGACCAAAATAAAGCATTGCGCTCTATGTACCGTATTTTAAAGCCAGGTGGTCGTTTACTCATTCTTGAGTTTTCAAAACCAGAGCAAGAGCTTCTCAGCAAGGCGTATGATTTTTACTCTTTCAACATTTTACCTACTATGGGTAAACTCGTTGCTAACGACAGTGAATCATACCAATACTTAGCAGAGTCAATTCGTATGCATCCAGATCAAGAAACCCTTAAAGGGATGATGGTCGAAGCAGGGTTTGAGCAAGCTACTTATCAAAATCTAACTGGTGGCATTGTTGCCCTGCATCGTGGATTTAAATACTAAGGTTAGTAATTTATGGCGCTTGAAGAACACAGTAAAGAACAACCGGCTGCAGGCAGTTTTTTTATGCTACCGAGCTTTGTACTTTCGCTTATTGAAAAAGTATTAAATCAAGCGCTTAAACTCGATCCGAGCTTACTCGATAAACTAAATGTAGTAGAGCATCAGCGTTTATTGGTTGAGGTTAGAGACTGGCAGCAAAAAATAGCCATTACTTATGCCAATCAGCAGCTACATCTTTACACTGCATTCGAACATGCTGACGCAGACTGTATGATCAGTGCCAATATAGATACGTTGTTAGCACTGAAAAACCCGGCCATGCTGACTCAACTTATTCGCCAAGATAAGCTTGATTTACAAGGCGATTTAAATATAGCTCAACACTATAGTTCAGCCTTTTCAAGTGTAGACATTGATTGGCCAGAGCAATTAGCAAAGCATATTGGCGACGCGCCTGCACAACAACTTTATTTACATTTGCAGTCACTTAAGCAGCAAGGTAAAAAAGCCAAGTCTCAGCTCGACAGTACTTTTATTAGTGTGTGCCAAGATGAGCTGGCAATCACTATTCACCCATTAGAGCTTGAGCAATTTAAACAACAAAATAGAGCACTAAAAGGCCAAGTTGCCGCCATTGAGCAACGTATTAACGCCCTAATTAAAGCCCTTTAACGCGCTAAGGATTTTTTGTGTCAACTGCCCGACTGTATTATATAACTCAAACCCTGCTTAGCTTCGGACTTGATGAGCTTATACCTAAACACAAAGTACCCTGGTTTGCTAAAATCGCACGTGGCAGCTTGTTTTGGTTACGCAATCAACACAAAAATAAACCTCCTGGCTTAAGACTTCGTTTAGCACTACAACAACTTGGCCCTGTGTGGATAAAGTTTGGCCAAATGCTTTCAACTCGGCGCGATTTACTGCCTCATGATATCGCCTTAGAATTAGCCTTTTTACAAGATCAGGTAGAACCGTTCGAGGGTGAACTAGCCCAGAGAATCATCGAAAAAGCATTAGAAATAGATGATATTAGCCAGCTATTTAGTGAATTTTCACAAATACCTTTGGCATCGGCCTCAATTGCTCAAGTGCATACTGCTACCCTTGTTGATCCTCAAGGTGAATCGCAAGATGTTGTTATTAAAGTTATTCGCCCTAATATTGAGCAACAAATCAACGCTGACTTAGCACTAATGGAAAAATTGGCTAAGGTTGTCGGTAAGTTAATTAACGAAGCCAAGCGATTACGCCCAGTGGAAGTGGTTAAAGAGTATAAAAAAACATTGCTCGATGAGCTCGACTTAATGCGTGAGGGCGCTAATGGTATTCAATTAAAGCGTAACTTTGAAGGTTCAGAATCGTTATACATTCCAACAGTATATAGTGATTATAGCCGCAGTAATGTACTGGTTATGGAGCGTATTTACGGTATTCCGGTGTCAGATACTGAAGCGTTGATGGCACAAAACACCAACATGAAGTTATTAGCAGAACGCGGAGTAGAAGTGTTTTTTACTCAAGTATTCCGCGACAGTTTTTTTCATGCGGATATGCACCCGGGTAATATTTTTGTGTCACGCGAAAACCCGCATAATCCTAAATATATTGGTATAGATTGCGGTATTGTTGGAACTCTTAACAAAGAAGATAAACGCTATTTAGCTGAAAATTTCATTGCCTTTTTTAACCGCGACTACCGCCAAGTAGCACAGCTACATGTTGATTCAGGCTGGGTACCACCTGATACCAGCATTGAAGAGTTTGAATTTGCTATTCGCACCGTTTGCGAACCTATTTTTAATAAACCACTGGCTGAAATATCATTTGGTCATGTATTGGTTAACTTATTTAATACCGCACGTCGTTTTAATATGCAGGTTCAACCGCAACTCGTATTATTACAAAAAACCTTGTTGTATGTTGAGGGCTTAGGTCGTCAGCTATACCCACAACTGGACTTGTGGAAAACAGCAAAACCATTTTTAGAAGACTGGGTTAAACAACAAGTGGGCCCGCTGTCTGTGCTAAAACAAATGTATGCAAACTTACCGTTTTGGGCAGAAAAAATGCCTGAACTACCCGATTTAATTTATCAAAATTTAAAGCGAGCACCACACTCTCACGCACCTGAAATTAAGGTTTCACATAAACCATTGGTTTTAGGACTGTTTAGTAGTGCTGCGATGATTGTCTCAGCTTTATTTTATTTACAACACAACTTAATCGCTGCTGGCGTTGTCTTAAGTTGTGCTGTTATTGGCTTTATAGCGGCTTGGCGCCGCTCATAAACTAAGTGCTATTTGCCACTTTGGGCGTATAATCAGCACTTAACCTTATTATTTTATGGCTTAAAAGCAGGAGAAAACCATGGGTTTTGGTGGTATTAGTATTTGGCAATTATTAATTGTACTTGCAATCATTGTACTTTTATTTGGTACAAAAAAACTACGCGGTATGGGTGGTGATTTAGGTGGCGCAGTTAAAGGCTTTAAAAAAGCTATGTCTGATGACCAAAATGCTGAAAAACAAGCTAGCGAAGATAAAACTGAACAGATCCAAAAATCATCAGAATCAACACCAATCGATTCGAGTACAACTAGCAAAACTAAAGATAACGACAAGGTTTAACTAGCATGGGAATGTGGGAGCTTGTTGTGGTATTTATTGTCGGCTTGGTAGTACTAGGGCCGGAACGCTTACCTGTTGCTATTAGAACCGTAAGCCGCTGGGTTAAAACAGCCAAAGCAATGGCTAACTCAGTAAAAGCTGAAGTGAGTGAAGAGCTTCGTGTAAACGAGCTACATGAAAACCTAAAAAAAGCAGAGCAACAAGGTCTTAAAGATTTAAGCCCTGACCTACAAAACTCTGTTTCTGAGCTGCAACAAGCAGCGCAATCAGTTACTCACAGCTATAAAAAAAGTCAAAGCCAAGCCACTAATAACCAAGCAACAGATGACTCTAAATAATTATGGCACTCTCTTTTTTCATGCGCTTAATGCAGGTATAGAAAACAATGACTGAAGAAGTAAAATCAGGATTTGTCGCTCATTTAATCGAGTTGCGTGACCGGTTGATAAAATCGCTATTAAGTATTTTAGTGATATTTATTGGTTTGGTTTACTTTGCAAACGATATTTATACGTTTGTGGCGGCTCCTTTAGTCGCTCATTTACCTAGTACTGCCACTATGATAGCAACAGATGTCACCGCGCCATTTTTTGCCCCCTTTAAACTTACGTTGTTTGTTGCTTTATTTGCTGCGATCCCTTGGATTTTACATCAAATTTGGGGATTTATAGCCCCCGGTTTATATCAGCACGAAAAGAAAATGCTCATGCCCATATTAGCTTCCAGTATTTTCTTATTCTATGGTGGCATAGCTTTTTGCTACTTTGTAGTACTGCCAATTATTTTAGGGTTTTTCACCAGTGCAGGTCCTCAAATGATGACCCTAGCACCGGATATCAGTAGCTATTTAGGCTTTGTACTTAAGCTATTTTTTGCTTTTGGTATTGCATTTGAAATCCCAGTTGCGATTATGTTGCTTTGTTGGAGTGGTGCAACAACCACACAAAGTCTAAAAGAGAAACGCCCTTATATAGTGGTCGGTGTATTTGTTGTGGCGATGTTTTTAACGCCACCCGATGTGCTATCACAAACCTTATTAGCATTGCCTATGCTGCTTTTATTTGAGCTTGGCTTAATTTTAGCTAAATTTTATACCGCAAAACCACAACAAGAATCTGAGGAATAATATGAATAAGCATTTACTTTCTTTACTCGCTTTAGCAAGTGTACCGGTTTTAGCCGCAACTCCTATTAATGAGCAAGCGTTACAAGCCTGTAGTTTTATTGAAAACGATTTTAATCGTTTACTATGTTACGACAACACTATCGCGGGAAAATCACTCACTCAACCAGCGCATAAACAACCACAACAATCTGTTAAAGCTAATGTAAAAGCTGACACGGCTGTCGCAACAGCACCTGTGGCTGCCAAGGCAAAAGAGTTTGGTTTAGAGCATAAAAACATTACTAAGAATACTGAAGAAACAATTTCATCAACAATAGCTAATGTTAAAAAAGCCCCTTATGGTGAGCTAATTATTACCTTAGAAAATAATCAGCAATGGCGTCAAATTGGTTCAGATAGATTAAGTCTAGACAAAGGTGACACTGTTACTATTAGCCGTGGCGTATTCAACTCTTTTTTACTTAAAAAAGCAGATCAAAACCGCTCAATTCGTGTAAAACGTACTCAGTAATGCAATACACGTTAATTGATGCTGGCGTAAATTTAACTAATCATCAATTTGATGGTCAGCATCAAGAGGTGCTCGCGCGGGCAAAAGAGGTCGGCGTTAAGCATATGCTAATTATTGGCTGCGATATAAGTTCAAGTGAGGAGTCATTTATACTTGCTGCACGCTATGGTCAATATGCTAGCGCTGGTATTCACCCTCATGATGCAAAAACAGCAACCTCTGAACTTGAACAACAGCTCACTAAACTCGCACAAAATGAGCAAGTTATTGCAATTGGTGAATGCGGACTAGATTACAATCGTGACTTTTCTCCAAGAGATGTGCAGCGTGATGTGTTTCGTCGTCAACTCGCATTAGCTGAAAAGCTAAATCTGCCGGTTTACTTACACGAACGTGATGCCAGTGACGACATGCTTGCTATTTTAAATGAGTTTACTGTTCGCGGTGTGTTGCACTGTTTTACTGGTGATGCACAAGCACTTGCAGGTTACTTAAAGTTAGGTCTTTATATTGGTATTACCGGCTGGGTATGTGACGAACGACGCGGCAAAGAATTACAACAACTGATCCCTAGCATTCCCATTGAGCGTTTATTAATTGAAACCGATGCACCTTTTTTAATCCCTCGCACTGTTAAACCTAAGCCTAAATCAAGACGAAATGAGCCAGCATTGCTGCATTATGTGTGTGATACACTTGCTCAGCTTTATGGTGTTTCTGCTTGTGAAGTGGCAAAACATACGAGTGACAACTTTAACCGCTTATTTGGATTAGAGAAAAAATAATGCGAACCTTTTGCGCTTTGCTGGTATTCATTATGGTGTTTTATGCATCCTGTTTTCCTGCAAGTGCAATCGAGATAAATAGCGAATTTAATTCAAAAAAAATAGAAGATATTCATTATTCGTTTGCTCCTACCTCATTAGAAGATGCACGACAAAGTAATTTACAAGAATGGCTGCTACTTAATAATAAGCCACTTAATTTAGGCCTTGAGTCTCGACCTGTATGGATTCAATTTAAAATTAAAAATCAGTTATCGCAGCCGCTAATGCCCTTACTGTCACTAGACAACCCTCTTTTGAATGACGTTTCCCTTGCTCACTTTATGGGTGATAAACTACTCACATCAACTCATATAGGTGATACGCTTGCGCTTTCGCAAAGAGTAATCAAGAGTGAGTCTTTACTAGTCAAGTTAACTCTTCCCGCTAACAGTGAAACTACTGTGTACCTTAAAGTTAATAATGATTCAGGTATTGGGCTGCGCGTACCATTAACACTGTGGCAGCAAGACTCGTTACTAGCTTATAAAAGTATGGTGAATTTACTTTATGGATTACTAATTGGCTTTATTTTTTCTTTAGCGGTGAGTAGTCTGGTTTTATTTGCTTTTTCACGTAAACATTATTTTGCTTACGCTGGTTTAATTACGTTAATGCTCGGCTTCTTTTTAGCTTACTTAGGCGGATTTGGATTTCGTTATGCACCCTCAAACATAGCAGACCTACAACAGTTAATGCTGCCTATTTTGCTGATGCTGATCACGATATCGTTTCTTCCTTTACAGCGCCATGTTTGCACCGCTATTGAGTCTAATTTAGTAAAAGGGCAAACAATAATTACCGCACTATACGCATTAATTATTTTACTTATTTGGTTGCTTCCTACTCCCAGCGTAGCTTTATTTGCTATTTTAAGCATCCCTATAATTTTAATTTATCATGTTGTCACAACGTTATTTTATTTACGTAAAAATCCCACTAGCCCCAATAAATCGCTCTTAATGGCACTTGGGTTCTTTTTAATTGTGGTTATTCATTTTTCCATTGCGTTAACAGGCTTCTACACTGTTACAAGAGCGAGCTTAATGCTCACCTTTGCAGCGTCTTTAGGTTGCTCATTTTGTCTAAGCTATACCGTCATAAAATTGTTTATATTGCAACGCGATGAGCAAGTAACAGCACAGCAAGCATTGATTGCACAAAGCGCCGCACAAGATGCGCTATTAAATGAGCGGATCGAATTACAAGAGCGCACCCGCCAAGAGCTTGAAAGCCAAGTAGATGAACGCACCTTTGAATTACAAGTCACACTTAGAGAGCTTGAAGATAAAAACCATGAACTTGAACAACTCAATATGGAAGATGCGCTAACTGGCATTAAAAATAGACGTTTTTTTGATAAAAAGTTACTTATGGAAATTCGTCGTTCGCGCCGTGAACAAACACCATTGAGTATTATTATGCTAGATATCGACAAATTTAAATCAATTAACGATAACTATGGCCACTTAACCGGCGATCAAGTTATCAGGGCGGTATCTGATACCATTAAACAACAGCTTAAGCGCCCACTTGACGAAGTAGCGCGTTATGGTGGTGAAGAATTTGTCATTTTACTACCTAATACTGATAACCCAGGTGCACTGATCATTGCAGAGCAAACACGCCTAGCAATAGCAAATAATACTGTAAATGTAGCAGGTACAATTATCGACTTTACCATTAGTGCCGGTGTTTATACCCAAATTGCCGATGACATTCATAACCCTGAACTATTTACTGATTATGCCGATAAGGCACTCTATTTAGCAAAACAACATGGCCGCAATCAAGTGGTTAATTTTTCAATCCCACAGTAGGAGCGTATACTTATGGCCCAATCTGGACTAGACCTTTTCCCATATACTCGCATGCGTAGAATGCGCCGTAACGATTTCTCTCGTCGCCTTATGGCTGAAAATCAGCTGAGTATTAATGATCTTATTTATCCTGTGTTTGTGCTTGAAGGTAAAAACCGCCGTGAAAGCATTGAATCAATGCCCGGTATTGAACGTTTATCAATTGATTTACTGCTAGAAGAAGCTAAAGAACTGGTAGATTTAGGCGTCCCTGCGCTCGCTATTTTTCCTGTTACTCCTGCAGATAAAAAGTCTCTACTCGCTGAAGAAGCTTATAACGATGATGGCTTAGCTCAAAGAACAGTACGCGCATTAAAAGAAACCTTCCCAGAGCTTGGCGTGATCACCGATGTTGCACTTGACCCATTTACAGTGCATGGTCAAGACGGCATTATTGATGATGCAGGCTATGTGATTAACGACGTCACTACCGAAATTTTAGTTAAGCAGGCGCTATCACATGCAGAGGCTGGCGCAGATGTTGTTGCCCCATCAGACATGATGGATGGTCGTATTGGTGCAATTCGTGAAGCTCTTGAAGCCGATGGCTTTATTCATACCCGCATTATGGCCTATTCTGCAAAGTATGCGTCAAGCTACTATGGTCCATTTAGAGATGCTGTCGGTTCTGCGGGTAACTTAAAAGGCGCTGATAAAAAAACATACCAAATGGATCCTGCCAACTCTGATGAAGCAATTCGCGAAGTGGCACTTGATCTTCAAGAAGGCGCTGACATGGTAATGGTTAAACCTGGTATGCCATACCTTGATATTGTTCGCCGTGTTAAAGATGAGTTTGGTGTTCCAACATTCGCTTATCAAGTAAGTGGCGAATATGCGATGCATAAAGCCGCTATTGATAACGGCTGGCTAAGCGAAGAAGCAACCATAATGGAGTCTTTATTAGCATTTAAACGCGCTGGCGCAGACGGCATTCTGACTTACTTTGCTAAGCAAGCTGCTCGCTATTTAAATAAATAATAACGACATATTGATATAAAAGGGCTTTATTGCCCTTTTTTATGTTTAAGGGCAGCACATATTTGGCATTTTTACAGCGTTCCCTATTTATGGGAAGTAATCACACTACATAGGTTCTGCCTTACCTAAAACCAAACACCCACTGTACATTCAACCTCAAAAATAACAAAAACCAAGATTGTTAACATTCTGTATTCTATTTGTAATCATTTTTCATTACACTAAGCGTCCCATTTGGAGAAACAAAAACACGGGAAAAATAATAATGTTAAAAACAAAAATAACGCCTTTGGCGCTTGTATTAGCAAGCCTAAGTGCACCCGCTACCGCTAACCTCGTTATATCTGAGTACGTAGAAGGCAGTAGCTATAATAAAGCAATAGAACTATTTAACAATTCGACAACCCCACTGTCATTAGATGGCCATACCCTTAGCCTCTATTCAAATGGCAGTACAGATGCAAATAATACATTCGATTTAACTGGCGAACTTGCTGCAAATAGCACCTACGTGATTGTTAATGGTAATGCATCAGCAGAACTAAAAGAAAAAGCTGACCAACTCAGCGCCGTGACTAACTTTAATGGCGACGATGCACTGGTACTTACTCAAGGCTCTGTGGTTATTGATAGCTTTGGCCAGCGCGGTGTAGACCCTGGTTCATTTTGGTCAGAAGGGGGCGTGAAAACACAAAATAAAACATTACGCCGCAAAGAAACTGAATTAAATGGGCGCACTGACGCCGATGATAGTTTCAACCCAAGCGAGCAATGGCTGCAATTTGAGCAAGATGACTTTAGTGATTTAGGCATATTTGCAGGAAATTCTTCACCTAATCCAGATCCTGAACCAGATCCAGAACCTGAAGAGCCTTTATTATGTGGCGCTGAAAAAACATTAATTAGCAGCATTCAAGGCGAAGGCACAAGCAGCCCACTAGTTAACACTGTGGTTGAGTTTGAAGGTGTAGTAACAGCTGATTTCCAAGCAGATGATCAGCTCAAAGGCTTTTTTGTAAATTCACTTAATAGTGATGAAGATGCAAACCCACTTACCTCTGAAGGGGTATTTGTTTACTTTGCCACTACGGATGTTAATGTGGGTGATCACGTTCGCGTACAAGGTACTGTTGAAGAGTATTTTGATGCCACCCAAATTGGCAATGTTAGTCAAGTTGCTATTTGTGATACCGGCCTTTCAGCTTACCCAACTAAAGTCACTCTGCCCGTCACCGAACCAAGTGAATTAGAAGCGTTTGAAGGTATGCTGGTTACCTTAGAGCAGCCGCTTATTGTTACTAACAATTATGGTTTAGGTCGCTATGGAGAGCTAGAACTTGCCACTGAACGCTTATACCAAGGTACTCAAGTTGCACTTCCTGGCGCGGCTGCGAATGCGGTTGAAGCACAAAATCTAAATAAAAAAATACTCTTAGATGATGGCTCAACTCGTCAAAACCGCGATCCTATCGCTTATCCTGTCCCTGGGTTATCAGCAGAGAATACTTTACGCACAGGCGATACAGTAAATTCTGTAACAGGTGCGCTAGCTTACAGCTTTAGTACTTACCGTATTCACCCAACAACAACACCTCAGTTTATAGCAACCAATCCACGCACCGATGCACCAGAGTTAAACCCTGACGCTGATTTGCGTGTTGCCAGCTTTAACGTACTTAACTACTTTAATGGCGATGGCCAAGGTGGCGGTTTCCCAACTAGCCGTGGTGCTGATTCAGAAGCCGAGTTAATTCGTCAACAAGCCAAGCTAGTCAGCGCTATCAGTGCTATGCAAGCAGATGTGATTGGCTTAATGGAAATTGAAAATGACGGTTTTGGCGAATTTAGTGCTGTTGCTAGTTTAGTAAATGCACTTAATGACGCTGATAGTCAAAATCAATATGCATTTGTAGACTTTGGTGTTGATAAAATAGGCACCGACGCTATCACTACTGCACTTATTTACCGTGCGGATAAAGTGCAGCAAGTGGGTACTGCAGCAATTACTACCGATGCGCCTTTCGATTACAGTAACCGTGCACCTATTGCACAAAGCTTTAAATCTTTAGAGACAGAAGAAGTCTTTACTGTTGCGGTTGCTCATCTTAAATCTAAAGGTGGTTGTAGAAGCGCAACTGGTGGCAATGCTGATCAAGGTGACGGTCAAGCATGTTGGAATGAAATCAGAACTGCTGGCGCAAATGCATTTGCTGATTGGTTAAATAGTAAACCAACAGGGGTTGATGATGAAGATATCATTCTTGTTGGCGACATGAACGCGTATGCAATGGAAGATCCTATCCGTGCATTTGCTGATAAAGGCCTTAAAAATGTGGTTGCTGAGCTAGATAGCAACACTTTAGGTTATTCTTACAGCTTTTCTGGTCGTGCAGGAAGTTTAGATCACGCCCTAGCAAGCCCGAGCTTATTAAGTAAAGTAGTGAGCGCCAGTGATTGGCATATTAACGCCGATGAACCTATTTCACTTGATTATAATGTTGAATTTAAATCTGACGCACAGCAATCAAGCTTGTATGCTCAAGGACCTTACAGAGCATCAGATCATGACCCTGTTATTGTCGATATTCGTTCAACTATTATCGCGCCACCTGAGCCAGAACCTGAAGTAATTATTGGCGAAATTAATAATATTGGTGGCTGGTTTTGGTGGAAAAGCTACAGCTTTGAAATCCCGCAAGGTTACGACGAGTTAACCGTTAGCCTTGAAGGTGGCTGGGGTGATGCAAACTTATTTGTACGCCACAAAAGAAACCCAACGCTTTTCAGAAAAGATTGTGCTTCAATTAGCCTAGGTAATAGTGAAAGCTGCTCTTTTACCAATCCACAAGAAGGTAAGTGGCGAGTGCGTGTAAACGGCGCCATTCCTTTTGGTAATGTTAAGCTCACTTATAAAGCAACCAAGTACGTAGATTAATATCACATTGCTATTAACATAAAAAAGCCGCACTAGCGGCTTTTTTATAAACAGCAAAAACACTTATACTCATTCACTTAATTAAGTGAGTTATATTAAGAACAGGAAAATTGTGTCGATAACAAAGCAAAGATTTTGTTTTTAATTATTTTTGTTGAGAAAACTTTAACGCAGCTAGCCTCTGGTTTATCCCCTCAAAATGATTAAGTCTTATTGCGGGTTGGTATTGATAGCATTCACCTGCTTGCAAACTTCAGACAATAAAAAACCCGCAACAAGTGCGGGTTTTTCAAAGAGTTAAAGTGCTAATTACTTAGCAGCATTTTTCTCTTTTTCTGCAGCGATTACAGTGTCAGCTACGTTTTGTGGACATGCAGCGTAGTGTGAGAACTCCATAGAGAACTGACCACGACCAGATGTCATTGTACGTAGTGAACCGATGTAACCGAACATTTCTGATAACGGTACGTCAGCTTTAATACGAACGCCTGTTAAACCAGCTTCTTGATTGCTTAACATACCACGACGACGGTTAAGGTCACCGATTACATCACCAACGTGATCTTCAGGTGTGAACACGTCAACTTTCATGATTGGCTCAAGAAGTTGTGCACCCGCTTTAGGGATAGACTGACGGAAAGCGCCTTTAGCAGCGATTTCGAAAGCAATTGCAGATGAATCCACGGCGTGGAAGCCACCGTCGAAAAGCTCAACTTCAACGTCAAGTACTGGGAAGCCAGCTAGAACACCTTCACCCATCATTGACTTAAAGCCTTTCTCAACTGCAGGCCAGAATTCTTTAGGTACGTTACCACCAACAACTGATGAAGTGAACGCGAAACCAGAACCCACTTCGCCTGGCTTGATGCGGTAATCGATTTTACCGAACTGACCAGAACCACCAGATTGTTTCTTATGCGTGTAGCTATCTTCGATTTCACGAGTGATAGTTTCACGGTAAGCAACTTGAGGCTGACCAACGATAAGGTCTACGCCGTAAGTACGCTTAAGGATATCTACTTTGATATCTAAGTGAAGCTCACCCATACCTTTAAGGATAGTTTCGCCTGAATCTTCATCAGTCTCAACTTGGAAAGATGGATCTTCTGCAACCATTTTACCGATAGCAACACCCATTTTCTCATTACCGCCTTTATCTTTAGGCTGTACAGCAATCGAGATTACTGGAGTTGGGAAAACCATTGGCTCTAGAGTTACTGGGTGCTTAGGATCACATAGAGTGTGACCAGTTTGCACGTTCTTCATACCAACGATAGCGATGATATCGCCCGCTTGTGCTGAAGTAAGCTCTTTACGCTCATCTGCTTGCATCTCAACCATACGGCCAACACGCTCAGTTTTACCAGTAAACGCATTAAGGATTGTGTCACCCTTGTTAAGCTTACCAGAGTAGATACGTACGAAAGTTAATGCGCCAAAACGGTCATCCATGATTTTGAATGCAAGCGCTTTGAAAGGTTCGTCTGCAGATACAATTGCATGCTCGCCGTTTTCGTTACCTTCTTCATCCATAAGAGGTTGAGGATCAACTTCTGTAGGTGCAGGTAAGTAATCAACAACAGCATCAAGTACTAATTGCATACCTTTGTTTTTGAATGCAGAACCACAGAACGTTGGGAAGAAAGCAAGGTCACGAGTACCTTTACGGATACAACGCTTGATATCTTCAACTGAAGGTACTTCACCTTCCATGTACGCTTCCATTAGGTCATCGTCTTGCTCTACAGCAGTTTCGATAAGCATCTCATGGTATTCTTCAGTTTTTTCTACCATGTCTGCAGGAACGTCTGTGATTTCGTAGTTTTCTGGAAGACCAGTGTCATCCCATACGTATGCTTGCTTGTTTAAAACATCAACAACACCAACAAAATCATCTTCAATACCGATTGGTAAAGTCATGATAAGTGGAGTAGCACCAAGTACTTTTTGTACTTGCGCTGTTACACGGTAAAAATCAGCACCCATACGGTCTAATTTGTTTACGAAGATAATACGTGCAACACCTGACTCATTCGCGTAACGCCAGTTAGTTTCTGATTGTGGTTCAACACCACCAGAACCACAGAATACACCCACACCGCCATCTAATACTTTAAGTGAACGGTAAACTTCAACTGTGAAGTCAACGTGCCCAGGAGTATCGATAACGTTAAAGCGGTGATCTTTCCAGAAACAGCTTACTGCCGCAGACTGGATAGTAATACCGCGCTCAGCTTCTTGATCCATGAAATCGGTAGTCGATTCACCATCATGAACCTCACCTGTTTTGTGGATAGTACCTGTAAGCTTTAGGATACGCTCAGTAGTTGTGGTTTTACCCGCATCAACGTGCGCGAAAATACCAATGTTTCTGTACTTCGATAAATCTGCCATTAATTTTACTCTTAATAAAGTCGATAAATTATTCGGCGGGAGTATAGCATTACTTAAAGCGAACATCACCATAGAAGTCGCTTAAAATGCAATCAATTTATAAAAAACTTGCTTTAAAGATATTTCGAGGTAAGAGATGGACTTAAAAGGGGCTTGTTATAAACCGTATTTAAACGACTTAAGCCTTTATCAGCGTTATTGTTGAACATTAAAAGTGCCATTAAGTGGTGGTATGAAGAAAATACAACTTTTTTGCCATATGCATTTTATTAGTAAAGTAACCCAAAACTCATGGTTTTAACCTTGTTGCTAATAACTAAATTGCCTGCTGTTTTGGCTTTAATTTCTAACAAAGCCAGGTCAGTTATTACTTTATAGATACAGGCAACACCGGTTAGTGACAGGCTACTTTTGCCCAATAGCTTCGCTTCAGCTTATTTAATAGTAGCCATAAAGTAGTGTTTTCCCCGCAACATGAAATCCGTTTTACAGCCCTTACTTTAGTGCTATAAATGAACAAAAAGTTAAAATAAGAATTATTTGCATCTAGGTGTTGACAGCCATCTAAATCTAACTGATAATCAATCTCAACAAGAAGAAAGTACATTGCTTTTTGTGACGGTAAAGTTCATTTGTTTCTCGACCCTGAAACAACGTGTGGCTCACGTTAAAGCCAAGATTATCTGTAATTAATCACAACGCCCCTTGATATTGATTGCAGATAATCGTCTATTACTTACTTGCTACATTGCTCATATCGGTGACGGTTGATATGAAACTAAAAAGCCCTTACGGGCTTTTTTTATGCCTGTAATTTAATATAAAGCCAACATAATGTTAATGAGAACTATTTTCATTAAGGTGTTGACAACCACTCAAATCTAACTGATAATCACTATCAACAAGAAGGCATGCATTGCTTCTTGTGACGGAAAAATTCATGTGTTTCTCGACCCTGAAACAAACGTGTGGCGCACGTTAACAGCTATGGAAACCTGTTATAAACCACAACGCCCCTTGCTGTTTATGACCTGTTTCCGCCCTACTCATTTACTTGCTACATTGCTCATATCGGTGACGGTAGATATGAAACTAAAAAAGCCCTTTCGGGCTTTTTTTATGTCTATAATTTAATGAGTAAGGCTTTAACCTACACTTTAAAAATTAGCGGCGGTTTTTTCGTGCACGTGCTCGGCGTTGTTTTTTCTCTTCTTCTTTGGCTTGCTTTTTCGCTTCTGCCGCCGCGCGCAATCCAGCTACCATTATTTCTTCTTCTTCACGCATGGCAGGTGTTTCCATGGTGATACGACCAATAATGCCATCTCGTAATTCATTAATTAGAATTTCTGACATTTTATACGTATCGATTTGGTTGCCACCGCGAATACAGCCGCGTTTTTTACCCGCCATTTCAACAAATTCCCAATCGCTTTCTGGCAATTCATCTAATTTATAGCGCGCTTTTAAAAGCTCAGGATAGGCATGTAATAAATACTCAGCGGTGTAGCTTGCCACTTCTTCGTACTCAATAGCGGTATCACGTATTGCTCCGGTTGCGCCTAAACGATAACCTGAGTTTTCGTTTTCTACTTTTGGCCACAGCATCCCAGGCGTATCGTAAAGCATAATGCCATCATCAAGTTTAATACGTTGCTGCGCCTTAGTCACTGCAGGCTCATTGCCGGTTTTAGCCACTATACGTCCAGCAAGTACATTAATAAGCGTAGATTTACCTACGTTAGGAATCCCCATGATCATAGCTTTAATTTGCTTATCGGCACCGACTTTATGTGGTACTAACTTTTTACACAGCTCATTAATACGATGCACCTCTGCGGCTTTATCGTTACCAAATGCAATCGCTTTTACGCCGTTTTCTTGCTCAAAGTAATCCTTCCACGCTTGGGTCATTTTAGGGTCAGCTAAATCGGCTTTATTCAATATTTTGATGACCGGCTTACCTTCACGCAAAGTAGCCACCATCGGGTTTTCGCTACTGTAAGGAATGCGCGCATCTAGCACTTCAATGATCACATCCATTTGTGGCATTATTTCTTTAATTTCATTTCGGGCTTTATTCATGTGCCCAGGGAACCACTGGATAGCCATTTTTAACTCCTAACATATAATTTGTAGCTATTTTAACTGGCAATTCATTTAATTGCGCTATACTGGCGCAAATTTTTTCAGATTAGATATTATGGCTCTCAAATCTACCATTATTAAAGCGCAACTATCGCTTAGCGATATGGACCGTCACGTATACCAAGACTTTAATTTAACCTTGGCACAACACCCTTCAGAAACTGAGCAGCGTTTGATGATCCGCTTACTGGCGTTTGCACTTAATAGCTGTGATGGATTAGAGTTTACTAAAGGTTTATGTGCTGATGATGAGCCGGAGCTTTGGCATGTCAATTACAGCGAAGAAATAGAGCTGTGGATTGAGCTGGGGTTACCAGATGAAAAGCGCCTTAAAAAAGCCTGTAATAAAGCTAAAAAAGTAGTTTTATATACCTATGGCGAGAATAACCAAGCTATTTGGTGGCAAAAGCATCAGCCTAAATTGTACGAGTTTAAAAACCTAAGCATTTTTAGCCTTGATTATGCTGCTACTCAATTATTAGCTGCGTTGGTTGATCGTAATATTAAATTGGCTATTACCATTCAAGATGGTGAAGTTTGGGTTAATACCGACACTACCAATATTGAAATAAAACCGCAGCAATTAATGTAATTACGGTAGTTATTCTAGGGTCTGTTGACCTTTGCGGATTACAATTTGTTCAAACTAGGAGCGGTTTAATCGCGGCGCGAGGTTTGCAACCTAGTGGGCTAAGTAAAAACCGAGCAACAAAGAGTAAATCGCTCCTAGGCAGAACCCGAAGGGCAGCGGATGTTTGGCATTGATGCTGCGTTATCGCCTATTTATGGGGAATAACCACATCACATAGGCTCTGCCTTGCCTAAATACCAAACAGACTGCTGCAAATTCAACCTTGAAAGGTCAACAGACCCTAATTACATTAAATTAGTTATCTATTATAGCAACAAAGAAATAAGTCGATAACAAGGCGAAAATGATGACATATAGTTGTTCTATATAAATAATTTTTAACGCAGGTAGCGGATTATTTAATATGTTTTTAATAAAATTGGTATTAGGGGGCGTATGAAAGTTAAACGCGTTATTGTTTTACATGGCTTGTATATGTCTGGCTTGGTTATGCGCCCGTTATGTTCACGTTTGGAAGAGTCGGGGGTTAAAGTTTTAAACCTAACCTACAATACTCGTGACCCTAATCGAGATGCTATTTTTACGCAAATAGATGAGTTTATTAGCGATGAGCCTTCTGCTTTAGTCTGCCACTCTATGGGGGGCTTAGTTGCCCGCGCCTATTTAGAAGCAAACTCAGCGCCAAGTCATCATGTTGAAAAGGTGATCACCTTAGGGACGCCACATACTGGCAGCCATATTGCTGAAAAAATGCAGCAAAAAGGGTTCGAACTATTATTAAAAAATAGTGTTGAATTTTTACTGTCTAAGAATGGTGATTGGCCTTTTAAAGCCAAGCTATACAGTATTGCCGGCGACTTACCGATTGGTTTAATGCCACTCATTGTAAAAGGCAGCCGCTCTGATGGTACCGTACTGCTAGATGAAACCAAACTTAAAGGTATGGCTGAACACAAAGTGTTTCACTTAAGCCATACCAGTATGATTTACTCTCGCCAAGTCGTTAATTATATTCTTGAGCGCTTGAACGAGGACATTTAGTCCTCGGCTGCAGCGGCCACTTTATAGCTGATCAAAAATATAATACCCAACACCAGCGGCATTGGTGCAGCGATATAACCAAATGTATCAGAGTTTGCAAAACTCGCACCCGCTAAGTGCGCAACTAATCCAACAACAAACGCGACCAAAGCAATACCAATAACGATGAGTTCAGCTTTATTCTCTTTACGTGTTTTAGCTTCCATTATTTCTCTCCGCATCTAATCAAGTAGCCCCTTAACTTAATAAAGTACTCTCTATCAAGTTGGGTTATATTGATTATGCGCTTTACTTGTGCGCGTTTTTTGACCTAAATCAATAAATAAAATAAGTCTGCGCTGCGCCTGTCAAAAGCTTGTTTTAGATCATATTTTATACTCAGCAAAGCACTAAATTTTCTGCTCATGGTAGTATTTCTATAAACACAACCCATATCTATTGAACAGCGTTAGTTAATTTATTTATAAAACCACAGATACGCTGATAGCTTTTAGCTATGGCATCAATATGTATAAACGATTTTATTCATAGACGATTATGAGCAATACTTATTTCAATGAACAATATTTAAAAAATTCATAAAAACGGTTATTTAAGGAGCAAGGTATGTCGCAAGTAAATGCAATTGGTTTAAACAGTACAAAAAGTGAAGATATTATTAAGTCACTGAATACACTTTTAAGCAGCTATCAAATTCAATATATGAATGCCCGCGGTTTTCACTGGAACATTAAAGGCCGAAACTTTTTTGAATTACATTTAAAGTTTGAAGAAATTTATAACTTACTACTATTAAAAGTAGATGAAATCGCAGAACGTATTTTAACGCTTGATGGTGCACCGCTACATGCGTTTTCAGATTACTTAGAAGTAAGTGAAATTAAAGAAGCAAAAGGGATCAGTGATGGCGTTACCGCAGTAGAGAACTTACTTGCCGGATACAGCAGCTTAATTAAAATGCAGCGCGATATTCTTGCACAAGCCGCTGAAGCGGATGATGAAGGTACCGCATCATTAATGAGTGATTACATTAAAGAGCAAGAAAAGCTAGTGTGGATGTTAAAAGCCTACCTAGATTAAGTTATTTTAAAAATAGAAAGCCTCAGTCATTACTGAGGCTTTTTTGTCACTGTACTATTACTATGACAATGCGATAAAAAAAGCCATTTCTAATGCTTTTTCTTCTAAGCTTTTAAAGCGACCCGATGCGCCACCATGCCCTGCATCCATGTCAGTTTTAAACACTAAAATATTATCATCCATTTTATATTCACGCATTTTAGCCACCCACTTCATTGGCTCCCAATATTGTACTTGTGAGTCATGCAAGCCGGTTGTCACCAGTATATTAGGGTAGTGTTGCGCGCTAATATTATCGTACGGTGAATAGGCTTCAATAATGTCGTAAAAATGAGGGTCATTTGGATTACCCCATTCATCATATTCATTTGTTGTAAGTGGTATGCTTTCATCTAACATGGTGGTGAGCACATCTAAAAATGGCACATGGCAACCCATACCGCAGTAGAGTTCGGGTGCTTGATTTGCTACGGCTCCCATTAATAAACCGCCCGCGCTGCCTCCCGAGGCAAATACTTTACTTTTATCTGCATAACCTTGTTCGGTAAGTGCTTTGGTTATATCTATAAAGTCATTAAAGCTATTTTGTTTATGCTGTTTTTTACCGTGTTCGTACCATGAACGTCCTAGCATTTCGCTACCACGCACATGCGCAATTGCGTAGACAAAACCACGGTCAAGTAAACTCAGTGATGTACTCGAAAAACTAGGATCTATGGTGATCCCATACGCGCCATAACCATATTGAAATAACGGATTTGAACCATCTTGTTTAAAACTATCTTTACGATAAACCAACGACACCGGTACTTTTACCCCATCACGAGCACTGACCATTAATCGCTCTGACTGGTAGTCTCCTGCGTTAAAATCACCGAGTACTTTTTGTTGTTTAAGTAAGGTTTTTTCACCGGTGGTTAAATCAACATTATAAAGCGAGCCGGGAGTCGTTAAGCTCGAATAGTAAATGCGTGCATGGGTTACACTTGGCTCTGGGTTCATGGCAATAGCAGCGTAATAGCAAGGATCATCAAACTCAAGGCTCATTCGCTCGCTGTTTTTATTAACCACAACAAAACGTGCCTGGCCTTGTTCGCGCTCGCTAAGCACTAAAAAGTCGTTAAATAATTCAACGCCTTCTAATAATACATTTTCACGATGAGGGGTATGTGTTTGCCACTGGCTTTTATCAGCAATGGTGCTGCTTGTCGCGGTCATTAATCTAAAGTTTTTAGCTTGCCAGTTAGTCACTATATAAAAAGTATCCCCAAGCTTATCAATATCAAATTCATGGCCCTCTTCACGCGGTATTAAAGCAGTAAACTCACCTTTAGGCTGATTGGCGTCAAGTATCCACATGTCGTTAGTTTCTGTGCTAGCTAAATCAATAATAATTAAGCTTTCATCACGACTTTTACCTAAGCCCATAAAAAAGCTGCTGTCTTGCTCTTCGTATACCAACACATCTTGGTGTTGCTTGGTCCCTAGCTCATGTCTAAAAACTTGATAACCCAATAAGGTTTTTAAATCCTTTTTTACATAAAATACGGTTTTATTGTCGTTCGCCCAAACAACCTGCCCCTCGGTATTTTCAAGTACATCGTCGAGCATTTTATTATTGTTCAAATCTTTAAAGCGAACCGTGTAAATACGTCTGCCGTCAATGTCCTCAGAGTATGCCATTAATTGCTCATTGGGGCTCAGCGCCACTTCCCCTAGCTCATAAAACTCATAGCCGTTGGCAAGTTCATTAACATCAAGTAGTAACTCTTTATCAGCCATTACCATACTGCTGCTGCGATAATGGCGTGCATATTCATCATCTCCGCGAACCTCTGAGTGATACCAATACAGGCCATCTTTTACCGGTACAGTGTTATCATCTTTTACAATACGGCCTTTAAGCTCTTCAAATAATGCACTTTGTAATGGCTTAATGGGGGCTAACTGCTCATCACAATAGGTGTTTTCTTGTGCTAAATGCGCGAGTATTTCGGCATTTTGTCGTTCATCATCGCGCATCCAATAATAATCATCACTACGTGTTTTTGCGTGAGTTGTCAGCGCATGAGGTTGCTTTTTAGCAATAGGAAAATTAGGCAATAAGCTTAAAGAATAATCAAAAGAAGACACAAAAAAACCGCTTAAAAAATAACAATGGCGGCCAGTTTATCATAAAAATAAAAAAGCCCACTCATAGTTGAGTGGGCTAAAGCGGTATAAATTCGATAACTAAAAACTACGTGCATTTTATTGTTGTCGTTATACCTAAGGGAAGTTGATTTACTGTATTTGCTGCCAAGCCATAGTCCAGCTTTCGCCAACTCCAGGCTCAAACATAGTTTTATGCTTATCTACACGGCAAAACTCGCTAAATGGCCATGCCTTACACTGGTATATATGCCCAGTTTTTGGCTGTAGTACTTTGGTGCCCGCACTATACATATCACCATTTTGAGGATAAATTGCGTCGTATCCGAGGCTATTTACAACAACTAATTTTTTATTTTTTTCAGCGCGATTAAAATGGACCACCGCGCTACAAATACCACTACTTTCAAGTGCAAATATTTTGTTATGTCGATACGCAACAACCAATCCTTGCTCTGTCATTCTGCCAGCGCACACCAGCGGAATGTGCATATTAATATGCTCAACTACCAGTAAACTCCAGGCATGGGGTTCACCCTGCTCTGGAGAGAGTATTTCATAATCAAAAGCTAGCTGAGATAATTCGCCATGCTCATCGTAAAAGCTCACGCTAACCGTATCACCAACAAATAGCTGGCTATACTGATCCAGTCCAAGACAACCAATAGTTAACCATTCTCCACACGCTAATGATGAATGTATAAACACTGCAACACCTTAAAGAATCAAACGTCGCCCATATCATATGGCTTACAACAGGCAAACTAGCTCGTAGGCTAATATGCGTTAACCAATATCGAATGATTTTAATTCGCAATGTTGCAACAATCAAACAAAAGAATGTAATCAAAGTTTAAAAGTAGTACTTAAGTTTAAATTTGCAAGAATAAAAAAAGCCAACCGATTTAACGGTTGGCTTTTTTATTCAACTGCATGATATGTGTGGTATTAACTCACACTCACCTTTTTACTTGCAAACGGGCGTTTAATTAGCGCCCCAATATCAGTTAAAATAATATACAAACACGGCACCAAAATAAGGGTGATTAGTGTTGCAAACATAACAGCAAAACCAAGTGCTACCGCCATCGGTATTACAAATTTAGCTTGTAAACTAGTTTCAAACATAATCGGTAATACGCCAGCAAAGGTAGTAATTGAGGTAAGTAGTATGGGTCTAAAGCGTGCACAGCCTGCTTCAATAACCGAATCTTTTATACTAATACCAGCACGACGCGCCTGATTAATGAAATCAGTCATTACTAATGAGTCATTAATAACTACCCCAGCCGCGGCAATTAAACCAAAGCCCGACATTAAGCTAATGTCTAAGCCAAACCAAAAATGCCCCCATATTGCGCCCGTTAAACTAAATGGAATAACCGACATTACAATTAATGGCTGAGAGTAACTTTTTAGCGGCACGGCAAGTAATATGTAAACTAAAATCATACCGCCAGCAAAAAATAGTAACTGCTCATTAGCTTGAGCTTGTTGTTCTTCAATTGCGCCACCGAGTTCTGACTTAACGCTTGGGTATTCATCTAGTAATTGTGGCAGTAGGTTTTCTTTTACTTGCTTAACCACTTCTCCAGGTTCAATCACTTCCTCATCAATATTGCCATATACATAAACAGTACGATAGCCGCCTTCACGACGAATATAACTAATACCTGGGGTTTCAGTTAACTCAACCACATCTCCTAGCAGCACTTCCCTACCTTGTGGCGTGGTGATAACCGCGTGTTTAAGCGATGAAAACGCTTCACGGGTAAGTTTAGGGTAACGTACCATCACCCGCACTTCTTCACCGCGGCGAATAACACGTTGCGCCTCGCCACCATAAAAACTCGCACCTACTTGATTTGCAATTGAGGCCAAATCTAACCCTAAGTCAAAAGCGACTGGTTTTAAGCTCATTTGTACTTCTTTGCTAGCAGGGTCAATGGTAGAGCTTATGTCGAATAAGCCTTCTTGTTGCTGCAATAATCCAATAAAGCGACGCCCGGCTTCATTCAATGTATCAATGTCAGAGCCATACAGTAAATAGCCGAACTCACCGCCACTACCGCCGCCTCCACCGCCAACATCATCTTGAATAGTTAACGATTTAACACCTGCAATATTTGGCATAGCTTCACGCCAGCGGCGCGAAAGCTCAAAAGCATTATAAGGGCGTAAATCTTCATCAACCAATGGCGCTAGTAGTTGCGCCTCTGTACGACCTTGATTAAATACCAATACATCGCGAATCATTTTTTGCCCTTCTTCGCGCGCTGTTTGCTTATCTATTTCAAGCACCATGGCTTCGATTTGGCGAATAGCATTAATAGTTTGGATGTCTGATACGTTATCGTTCATCTCAAGGTTAATTTGCGGGAAGTCATGCGGCACTTTAGGTGATGGGATCATTCTCACCTGATTAGACGATATTAACGCAAAGGTGAAAATTAATAGCGCAACAAAACTAAATAGCACCGTCCAACGCCACTTTATACAAGTAACAATAAACTGCCTATACGGCCCATTTACAAAACCAAAAAAGCGCTTATTAAAGCGCGCTCGCCAACCGTCAGGGTTAATAGGAGAAAAGTGAGTATGCGCAATGTGTGCCGGTAATATCAGCTTAGATTCAATCAAGCTAAATATTAGGCATAATATTACCACCACTGAAATACCTATAAAAAAGGAACTTTCAGGCCCGCTTGAAAGCGTAAATGGTGCAAATACCGCAATGGTTGTTAGTACACCAAAGGTGGCAGGGGTTGCCACTCGTTTAGCGCCATTAACTACATTAACAACACCGCCGCCTTTTTTTTCTATTTCTGTGTAAGCACTTTCACCTATGACTATGGCATCGTCTACCACAATCCCCAGCACCATAATAAAGGCAAATAAAGACACAATATTAATCGTGATACCAAATAATGGCATCAGCATCATCGCACCTAAAAAGCACACTGGTAAACCAATCATTACCCACAGTGCAAGCTTAAAGCGTAAAAATAACGAAAGCATAAGGGCAACTAAAATTGCACCTTGCAGTAAATTAGCTTTCATCATGTCTAAGCGCGCATTTAGGTAATAAGTAAAGTCCATTAATGGCTCTATACGTACACCCAATGGCAGTTCTTTATTTTTTTGATCAATATACGCTTTAACCGAATCAGCCACCGGAATAATATTTTGATCTTCTGTGGCTTTTACCGATAAATAAACCGCATTTTCGCCATTAAATTTAAAGTAACGTTCACCTTCAACAAACTGATCTTTGATAATAGCGATATCTTGTAGCAACACTTTGGCACCGTTCGCGCCAATTTTTACCGGAATTTGCCTAAACTCTTCACCAGAATAAAACTGATTTTCTACTCGAACCGAAATAACGCCAGCATCAGTTTTTAGTTGTCCGGCTGAAAAATTAGCCGAATAGCGACGTACCGCATTTGCTACATCCGATAAAGTTAAATTATATTGGCGAAGTGTGTCTGGCTCTATTTCTATGGCAATTTCATCCAATGGCACATCGTTTACCACTAAAGATACATTCGATAACTGCAGTAGTTCGTCTTCAACCTGGTTCGCTATTGGCTTAAGCTCATTTAACGGTAAGTCGGCAACTAATGTCATACCAATTACATCTTGGCGAAACTCTATTTGGCTAATGGTGACTGGTTCCATTCCCGCAGGAAAAGTCGCAATACCATCAACTCGCAGTTTTACTTTATCGAGAACGTCGGTAAGTTCTGCGTCGGTGTTAATTTCAAGGGTGGCAGAACCGCCATTACGAAATGCGCGATACACCCCTTTTTTAATTTCGGTAATATCTTTTAACGACTCTTCAACTTTTATTAAGATGCTTTCTTCAATTTCCTGTGGCGACGCCCCAGGGTAGTTTGCATTCACCGTAATATAGTTAACTTCTATATTCGGAAACATTTGTCGCTGAATAGTAAAATAGCTTATAAGCCCCATGACAATGATAAAAAACATCATCAAATTGGCAGCAACAGAGTTGTTAGCAAAATAAGCAATTAACCCTGTTTGTTTACTGGTATTGGGTTGCTCTGTGTTATTCATAACTCACCCTACCTTAAAGCTTTTCAGCAGATGCATTGTCTGCTGCATCCGTACTTTTAGTCTCTGTCAAACTAGCTACCTTTACTGCCATCCCTTTTTGTGGATATTCTGGTAAGGTAGTAACAAGCTTGTCGTTGGCTTCTAAGCCATCACTGATATAGAAGTATTCACCTTCTTCACGAATGACTTTCACCTTGCGTGGCTCTAATTGCTGCTCATCATTAACTATCCATACAGTTTGGTTATTTACTAACTCTTGCGGTAAACGATAAATATTATTGAGCATAGTACCGGCAAAGTTTACTTGTACATAGGTGCCAAATTTAATTGCAGGTTGCTGGTTAGTAAGCCCATAAGGGTCTTCAATTCGAATCACTAGACTACTCATACGGGTCGCGTTATCTACAATCCCTAAGTCGCGATCTATCGCTGCTTGGCGAGTAAACCCATTTAATCCTGTTTTAATAACAGTTGCCTTTACCCCTTTAACGCGTTCAGGTAAAAACACACTATCAAAGCCTGCAATAGGAATAATCACCTCGGCCGTTTCAATATTATTCAGCTCGGCAACTTGAGCGCCCATAGTGACAAACTGACCAACACCTACATTACGACTCACCACTAGTGCATCATATGGTGCGCTCACTTCGCAATTATCTAAATCGCGTTGTGCCCTTTTTAATGCAGCTTGCGCCGATTTAACAGCGGCCTGCGCACTCAACACTTGTGGTTTACGTAAAAATAAATCTGTACGCGCTTTATTTGGGAAACGTTTTGCTTCATCTTCTGCAACTTTAGCTTGCGCTTGCTCTTCAATTAACATCGCTTGCGCGCGGGCAAGTTCAGCCTCGGCTTGCAAAACTGCGGCTTCGTAGTTATCTTTTTCAATTGTAAATAGGGTTTCACCGCGGCCCACAATCCCACCGGCTACAAAGCTCGGATGCCAGCTAACTACCTCACCGGATACTTGAGCTGAAAGCTGGGTATTTTCAAGCGGCTGCACTTCACCATAACTATTAATAATAACTTGATGATTATTTGCGGAAACGGCTTCAACCTGCACCGTTGGACGGGTGTCTATGACTTCTTTTTTATCTGACTCTTTTGCAATCGCATTAATTGCAGCAAAACCGGCCACACCTAATGCCAATGCTACGAACGGAAAAATCCACCTAAGTACATTACCTTGCATCTTTTTTTACTCCCAAATTACTATTAGCACCATGATACCAAAGCTTAATGAAACATTAACGTGACATTTGTAAGCAACTGTTACAAAAAAGTATAGGCAAGGTCTTGCTCGATAAAGTATAAACCCTTAGAAAGCCTCGTGGATTCGCTCTATAAATGTATTGTTACAAATTTTTACCATTATAAATCATAAAGCTAAATACTTTGAGTTAGTATTTAGCAAAGATGCTGTGCGAAACCGCATGACACACCGTACAGTAAAATCATATTAACAACTACAAAAGACAAACTATGAAATTAACCGCACTTACCTTGGCGCTTAGTATAGCGCTTGGCAGTAGCTATACTGTTGCTGCCGAAAAAAAAGAAGAAAAAGAGCCACACACATTAAGTGAAATGATTGAAGGCCAAACCGAATTTGTTGGCATTTTTAATCTTTACCAAGATAAAAAAACCGGCGACCACCTAATGGTAATTAACGAGTCACAACTCGATACTCCTTTTGTTTATTTTGCACACACCATTGACGGCGCGACTGATGCGGGCCACTTTCGTGGCGCGTACCGTGAAACAAAGTTAATCGAATTTAGAAAATACTTTGATCGTATCGATATTATTAGCAAAACCCCGCGCTACTTATTTAACGAAAATAGTGCGCTAGCTAAAGCCAGCGAGGCAAACATTAGCGAAGCAGTACTTGCAAGTATAAAAATAGAAAAGCAAGAAGAGGGTAAAATAGCCTTTAATGTTAACAAGCTATTTTTAAGTGAAGCCCTGCATAAAGTATCGCCAACACCTAATCCGAACGATAAAAATGCTAAAAAGCGTTTTAAAGTAGGTAAATTAGATGATAAAAAATCACGTATCATCAAACAGCGCCCATACCCTAACAACCTAGATCTGGTGGTTGATTATGTTTTTACTAATAGTAGCCCAACCGTTCGAGGCTCAGGTGCGATAAGCGATCCACGAAGCGTGTCAGTAAAAGTACAGCATTCATTTGTGGCTTTACCTGAAAATAGTTATCAACCTCGCCTTGATGATGCGCGCATTGGTTATTTCACCAATCAGTTTGATAAAATGACATCAACTGACTGGGCGCCATATCAAGATGTAATTAAGCGTTGGGATCTACAAAAGAAAGATCCAAGTGCTGCACTTTCAGAGCCAGTAAAGCCAATTACTTGGTGGATAGAAAATACCACGCCTATTGAGTGGCGAGATACAGTACGTGACGCTGTACTTGCTTGGAATAGCTCATTTGAAAAGGCTGGCTTCAAGAACGCACTGGAAGTAAAAGTACAACCTGATGATGCCGATTGGGATGCTGGTGACATTAACTATAATGTACTGCGTTGGACTTCATCGCCTAAGCCACCTTTTGGTGGATATGGACCAGCATTAGCTAACCCGCTAACCGGTGAAATTTTAGGCTCAGACATTATGCTTGAGTTTGTATTTATGAAAAACCGCTGGATATACGATACGCTTTATACTCAAGGCACTATGAGCCATACCCAACCAGGAAGCAACACTGAGCTTAATTGCTCTTTAGGTCATGAATTACAACAAAACCTAATACTTGCAAAAGGCTTAGCGAATGGCGCTGATATTGAAGATACTGAAATGTTACGCCAAGGCTTAACTCAGCTGGTTTTACATGAAGTAGGGCATACTTTAGGTCTTAATCACAACATGAAATCTTCTATTTTGTGGGATGAGAAAGAAGTTCACGACAAAAGTAAAACCCAAGGTATAGTAACCGGCTCAGTAATGGACTATGCGCCAGCAAATATAGCGCCAACGGGTGTGACTCAAGGCGATATTTTCCAAACTAAACCCGGTCCGTACGATGATTGGGCAATAAACTACGGCTATAGCGCAGCACTTAAAGATGAAGCAGCAGAACAAGCTCGTCTTGATAAAATACTTGCTCGCTCAAGCGAACATGCGCTTGCCTTTGGTAATGATGCCGACGATATGCGTGCACCAGGTCGCCATATAGACCCTCGCGTGATGATAGGTGACTTGTCGTCTAACCCTGCAGCTTACGGGGCAGATAGAATGGCCCTGATCAATACACTCTTTTCAGAACTTAAAGATAAAGCCACAGTAAAAGGCGAGTCTTACCAACAGCTTGTTACTTCTGCTAACAGCCTATTTGGCCAATACCGTGCACAAGCAGGCGTGGTATCTCGTCAAATTGGTGGGGTTTATGTAGAGCGTGCTGTCGTAGGTGATGAAAATGCAGCTAAGCCTTTTACACCGGTGCCACTTGAGCGCCAAACCCAAGCAATGGCTATTTTAGCTGAGTATGTGTTTGCTCCAAATGTACTGCAAAGCATGCAGCCTTTGTATAACTTTATGCAGCAGCAGCGTCGTGGGTTTAATCATTATGGTAAAAACGAAGACCCTAAACCGCATAAAATGATTTTAGGCATGCAAAAAGGTGTGTTAGCGCAACTACTGCATCCTGCTGTGTTACTACGTATTTCAGACACTGCTTTATATGGAAATGAATACAGCCTTACGCAATTTATGGAGGATTTAACTGCAAGTATCTTTGTTGATAACAAAAACGCTAATTCAATCAGTCATAACTTACAGATTGAATACGTAAATCAGCTTATTGCAATTGCAGGCTTAGAAAAAGCAAGTAAATACGATAACTTAGCGAAAACAGCCGCGCTATATCAGCTAACTCAAATAGCCGATCAAGATGTTGCATGGGGTGCAGACACCGCAACCAAAGCACATAAAAAGTATATTGATCGCTTAATTAGCAAAGCGCTAGAAGCGTAAATAACACTGACTAAACCAAGGCCACGTTTTACGTGGCCTTTTTTACACTAATTCAAAGGTAAATAGTACCTTTTAGGTATCTTACCGCATGACCCGTTAATGTCACTGTTGTACTGCCCACTTCACAATGTAACTTCCCACCCCGTTGTGAGGCCTGATAAGCACTTAAAGAGTGTTTGCCAAATTGTTCTGCCCAATAAGGGGCAAGCCCGGTATGAATTGAACCGGTCACAAAGTCTTCATCACCACCACTGGCAGGCCAAAAATAACGAGAAATAAAGTCATACTCAACACTCGGTGCTGTTGCAACCACATCTAATGGGGCTAATTTTTTTAGTTGTTCATTGGTTGTTTTCAGATCTACAACCTGCTGCTCATTATCATAAATAGCAAAATAAGCTTGGCGGTTTTTCAGCACTTTAATAGGTTGTATAGACAGGCCAGCTAATAAAGCATCAGGGATAAGCTGAACCTCTTCAGGGGCTTGTTTAGGAAAGGTCATAGCAAAGCTGCCATCGTTATTTTTATTAACAATCAGTTTGCCCACCGCCTCTGCGCTAAAGCGCACCTGCGATATACTATGTTGCTCACAAAGCACATAGGCCGCAGCCAAAGTAGCATGGCCGCAAAAATCAATTTCCATTAACGGCGAAAACCAACGTATCGCAAAGCTTCCATCAGCCAACTGACAAGTAAAAGCAGTTTCAGATACGTTATTTTCAGAAGCGATATTCAGCATAAGATCATCACTAAGCCACGACTCTAGTGGGATCACAGCGGCATAGTTACCTTTAAACAGTTCACTGCTGAACGCATCGATTTGATGGATAGTTAATTTCATAGTGGGCACTTTTTATTTATTGGTCACTCAAAGTGCCACAAATGAAATTAACGGTCACTATAATTTTATGCCAACACAGGACGTACGCGATAATACTGCATACACGCAAACTGCACCGCATTAGTCAGTAATATCATAACAAACATTAGTATATGCGAAGTACTTTGCACAGGCATAGCAAGCTCTGCAAACAAACCACAGATACCAGCTATAAATTGTAAACTAAAATAGCGAGCACTAAGGTTACTAATATTCCCTGTGCGAAGTGTTTTGTAGGTTTGTGGCATAACTCGTACTGAACTCATGATTAAGCCCACATAGGTTAAGCCATTAAGTACCACAGCGGTATCTAAGTTGGGGTTAAGTAACAACAAAAATGGCAATAACGAAAAGCTAAGCATGCCAAGCAACTGCAAATTTTGACGCTTAGCGGCATTATAGCGAGCAAAAAAGTATAAAATTAGTCCGCTTAAAAAGCCTGTCGCAAAAAACGGCAAAGCAATATAAAAGCGAGCAAAGTAAAGATTGTAGCTAATAAAGTACACACTTTGCGCTAAACCAAATGTCATCATTAACAGTGATACACCTGATACACTGCGGTTTTTTATAATTTTATTGAGTAACGGTAAAAAACTAAAAACCAAAATAAATACTGACAAAATAGGCAAATAATACGCCAAAGCAAACCTCGCTCGTTACATTGTTGTTAATGAAAAGGAAGAAATAAAACATTTTTTAAATATTTGTTTTTAAAGGCTTTATTCATGTGCGCGCATTGTAGGACTGGCTAGCTTTTATACAAGCTTCACACCAACTTTAATTTCCTCCTGTGGCAACCTGAGTATACAAAAACCGTTACTAAAACTTCACAGTCTCACCCTTTTACAATTGCAACACAAATGATAACTGTTATCATACGCATATCTACAGATTAACATGCAAGCCTAAGTAATGAGAAAAACACTGTTTAAAGTTCATAGTTGGTTGGCGCTAATTGCCATTATTCCGTTAATTGTTATTAGCATTACTGGCAGTGTTTTAGTGTTTAAAAGTGAAATTGATGGCCTACTGATGCCAGATAAACACTTTGTGGTACAGCAACAAGCTGCACGTTTGCCTATGGACTCATTAATAAATAAAGCCGAAGCAGCCTTTCCTGAATATGTAGTAGGAAGCTGGGAGCTTTTTAATAACAGCACCGCTGACCGGCTTTATTTGGTTAAGCGTGGAACTGACGATTGGTATAAGTTGCATTTAGACCAATACACAGGAGAGGTTTTATCAGAACCAGTAAGCACCACTCATTATTTTACTGACTGGTTTTTAGAGCTCCATTATACTTTTTTACTTAACGACTTAAAAAGCTTACCAGGGCAAACAGGTACCGTATTAGGCTTCTTTTTTGCTCTATTTTTATTAACTTTAGGTATTACTGGCTTAATTATTTACCGCAAATTTTGGCAGCGACTATTTAGCGTACGCTGGCGAGCAACTTTGCAGATAGTACTAAGCGACATTCATAAAATGACTGGAGTATTAGGTTCACCTATCCTTATCGTTTTAGCGATTACCGGTGGTTATTTTAATGGCGCTGTGTGGTATCACGAAGTAATAGAACACGCAGAAGAAGAGCACTACACTATTGCAAATAAATTATATAGTGACGACATTTCTTTTGAGCGCATTCTTAATGATAGTAAGCTGCAAATACCCACTTTTAACACTACTTTTTTAGTTTTCCCGCGAGAGCCTGATGAAAATATTACTCTTTATGGCGAAGTAAATACCAGTAATCCACTTACCAGTGAATACGCCAATACCATAACCTACAATAAGCAAACAGGTGAACACATGGCTAACTGGGATATTCGTGAAACCGGAGTTGGTTGGCAAGTAATTGATAGCTTTAGAAAACTACACTTTGGCTATTTTGCTGGGCTTATCAGTAAAATACTTTGGTGTATTGTTGGTCTTAGCCCTGTATGGCTGGCTGGTACAGGCTTTTATTTATGGCTTACACGCCGTAAACGTAAAAAGCAATCACACAAAAATCGCTTAAGTAAGCATCGCACTGTAAGTGCTTGATTATAAAGTCACCTCATTGTAATCTTAAAAGTCACAGTGAGGTGATTTATGAAATATCTAGTTTTTACACTTAGCTTTTTTTTAGCTGCATGCAGTAGCACTCAACCAGCAGTGCAAATTAAAAAGGTACAGCTTACACAAGTAATTAACCACTCTCTTTTCAAGCGTGTTGAAACCCCTAATGAACACAGTGTTTTTGAGCTTCCAGAACCTGAAAAAGAAAAGTTTTTAGCTTATGCACAGAAGCGCTTAAATGAGATACGTGCTGATGAAATTGTTTTTAACTACCTAGAAAACCAGCTTACCAACTTTAAGTATCACGGTGATACACTAACATCCAAACAAACTATTGAACGCTCACAAGGCAACTGTATTAGCTTAGCTATATTGACACAAAGCTACGCCACGCTTTTAGATCTTGACACCAGTTTTCAAGAAATGACCAGCGAACCTGTGTATGCCAAAGAGGGAAGTTTAGTTTACATAGCCAACCATTTTAGAACCAAAGTTTACGCACCGGAAGAAGAAACTGATGATAACTTTATTGTATTTATTCGCCCAGGCACTTTAATAGATTACTTCCCAACCCGCGGCAGCTTTTATGCTGGCAGCGCCACCTATAATGATTTACTCAATAAGTTTTACAGCAATTTAGCGGCGGAGGCATTAGCTAAAAATAAACTCAATACAGCCTACTCTCTTATTTTGAAAGCTAATTCTTTTACTCCTAACGATCCTGAACTGTTCAATATTACGGGTATATTACATCGCCGTGCAGGCGATTTAAAAAGCGCTCAACTGATTTACCAAACCGCACTAAATAGAAACGATATAAGTATAAACTTAATCAATAACTATCGGCTACTCGCAAAAGATCTTGGCAATACAGAGCTAGAAAAACAATTAACAAGCCAATTAATTAATGAAGAAAAAGACCCTTACGAGCTATTGGTTATTGCTAAAAACAATCTGCAAGAAGGAAAGGTAACTCAAGCTAAAAACCACCTTGAGTCAGCAATTGCAAAAGCCCCATATATATCAGAGCTTTACTTAGAGCTTGCAAAAATTCGTTATCAACAAGGTAAGTCTAAACAAACACAAGCCTTGCTTGAACAAGCCATTAAATATGAGCGAGACAATGAAAAGCTCAATATATACCAAGCAAAGTTAGCATCGCTTACTAAGCCAAAGTAGGTTGCTTTTGGGTAATACATATTTAAAAGTGTATTACCCATAATATTAAAGAGAGTAGTAAAAGCTTAACCACGCGCGCATTTCATCTTCAAAGCTGTCACCTTCAACACGCGACAGCCCAGCATTAAAAGTTAGGTCGTTTACGCCTGCAGGCCCCATCCCAAAGCTAAAATCACCTTGGTATTTTAAGCCATAACTTTGTGCATAAACGCTGTTGTCTAATTGATGTTGCTTGTAATAAAGCCAAGGCATGCCTTCTTTAAAGCTGATGCCACCACCATAACCTTGGTAACGCTCTGCAGTTGCACTGTAATAAGGCAGTTCAGCAGCAAGCACAAACTCGCTACTTTGTTGCTGATTAATCAGGTTAGAGCTAAACCCACCTAAAGCTAAAACACTATCGTCTCGCTGTTTTTGTTCAAAGCTCACAAACATGGGAATATTAAATGCTTTACCAAATACTTTTGTTGCCAAGTCATAACCTTGCCAATGACTATTGTGATTCCGCCCATCATAAATACTGGCATAAATACTCTGCCCTATGGCAAATGATTGGCGGTCATGTTGCCATTGCTGAGCAATACTCAACCGTGTCCAATTTTTATGGCTATTTTTATAATCTGTATAGTTATAAGCAAGCTCTGGGGTTAACTGAAGCTGGCCAAATTTCAATGGATGGCTTATTGCAACAAAACCACCTCGGGCGTCAATATCAGCGTTTAAGCTAGGTTGATATTGATGTGATGTACCCAAATTATAATCAAATAGCGCAAGCTTAAACTTTGTATTTAACGCATTGTATTTTGCTTGTACAAAGCCTCCATGTAATGCACCGTCATGCAAATCAATGTTATAACCCGCTTGTAAATCAAGTTGCTTTAATAAGTCGCTACTTTTTATACCTACGCTTAGCAAACTGGTTGACGCTGAATAATACTGTGATCCCAAGGCAAACGTCGCTTGCTGATCAAGTACTGCGTAATCGCTTTGCTCTGCTGTCTCATCGGTATATATTTTTGCCGGTGGCAGAGTATGCTTATTTACCATCAACAATGGAGCTTCACTGTTTACAGCGAGTTCCGTCACGGCTGTGCGGTCTTTTGTTGTTAGCGTTTTTACATCAGGGCCATCGGCATTAATAGAGAAATAAAGTAGTGAACCATCTTCAGTCTCAATCGGGTATGCAAGCGCTTCTTGCCCGTTAGTTAAGCGGGTGAGGGTATTATTTTTTATATGATAATTATAAATATCAGTTTTATTATTTAGGCCAGCAACAAAATAGATAGACTCCCCATTTTGACTAAAACTCGGCTGGCTTAAATATTGATACCCATTAGGCATTGGGACTGACTGCCTAGTATCACCGCTCAAACCTTGTATATACAATTGCCAATTTTCGTTTAATGACGCTGATAAATAAGCTAATTTTGTTTCATCGGGGCTTAGGGTCGGGTAATCGTACGTCGTTTTTAAGCTCTTGGTAAAAAGTGGCGTGATTGCTTGTGTATTAAGATCGACTTTTACTAATTCAGAATACCCAGCTCTTATTTGCTCACCGTAAAGTGTTTCACCATTGCGGGTAACACTAAAACGACGAATACCAGCCAGTTCAGTGAGTTGTTCGACGTTGCCAGTATCTATGTTATAGCTAAAAATGTCAGACACTTTGTTATAAGTCCCCGACTCCTCACTACTGTAGGCATTAAAATAAAGAGTGTTATTGCCTACCCACTGCGGATTGGCAATACCTGCGCGATTTATTTGATTTAATATTTGTTTTTGTTCGCGCTTAAATACACTTGGCGCAGTATCAGGAATATCCTTAGCATCATCTTCAAGTAATTGCTTTTGTGCTTTAGTAAATTGCTGTTGCGCTTTAGTGTTGTCTTCAGTGCTATAAATTATGAGCTTGGTATTACTTTTTTTATCACGCTCCACTATGGCAATTTTGCTGCCATCACCAGAAAGAGCGGGGTTGCTAGCGTATAAATCAAGCTTTAACCAAAGCTTGCTATTAAGTGGTGACTCGGTTTGCTCTTGTTGCATTGCTTTGTAAGTGAACTCAGCAATAAATCGACGATATAGCTTGGCAGCGCTTTGCCCGAATACACCAGAAAATGCGTCGTCAAAATCTCGAGGCTTAACCGCCCGCATACGAACCCATACATTATCGACCAGCTGCTCTGAGTAATTTTGCTCTAGCCAGTATAAAAAACGACTTCCCATTAAATACGCCATGGAGCCCGCCATAAAGCCTTCATCACTATTTAGTTGCCCATAGGTCGGAAGCGCTCCTTGCTGAGCAAACTCCCTGAGTATTGCCTCAGAATAGTTATCAAAGAGCCGCCCTCGCCCTGTCATTTTAGACTCAATTAAGGTGGCGTATCCTTCAGCTACCCAGCGCGGTGTGTCACCATAGGTTAAATCGTAAAGATCCCATACCCCTCTAATTTTTTGTTGCCACTCGCTGCGAGTCGGCTGCGCTAAATGAACTAAGTGAATGTACTCGTGCAGCACTAGTAATTGCTGCCAGCCCGATGAGTTTGAGATTACTGTGTCCGATTGTGGTGGCGTAGTAAAAAGCGCCATAACAGGATTATTAGAGGTTGGTAAGGCAAAGCCATTAGCTGCATTTAAAGGATCAAATACCACCACATCGACGATTTTATCAAGGGCACGGTTTTGTTGCTCAAGCACTTTTGTACGGACAATCTCCAGCTCCACCGCGGTCGATTTAGCAAAATCAGTATGTTCACTGCTAAAGTGAACATTAAAATGCTCAGTATGAATGGTTTGCCAATTGGCTGCGAAGCTTGGTGCAGCCAGTAATAAGGCTGATGCAATGAGTGACTTTTTCACAATAATCCCTTAAATAGTGCTTTTAATAATGCTTAGAGTATTATTAAAAGGGAAAAACGGGCAGTAAAAAAGTGTAATAAAGCATGTGCAAATGTGTATTTACACCTGCCTTATTATTTAACCTGAACTTTAGTTATTTTCAACAAGGGAAGTTACATCCAACTACGAGAATCTGACTCAGCCTGCATAAGTGTAAAATCTATAATGAAGTCAGCATCTTGCTGTTTTAAATATGGGACATACGCACCGCCTGCAGCAAGTTGTATATACAGGCTTTTTAAGCCAGAGCGACGCATAAAAAAAGTGCTCACACTGCGAGCGCTTTGTGCTTTGTACAGCTCAAATACTCGGTAATGCACGCCAATCATACCTTTGCGCACCACCATATAAAAACGCCCATCTTGTTGATGAAGGTAATACCCATAACGTTTATATGATAAAAACACTAACGCGGCTAATACCAAAAATAATGCTAATGAAATTAATATATTAAGTTGCATAAAGCTAACTAAAAACCCAGAAGCAACGCTCGGTAGCAAGGCATAAAACACCATATTTTTATATAGCAACGCCCTTTCTACTGCTTTGAATGCCAACTTTTTACTGTTAAACCACGGATAAATCCACTGACACACATTATCAACTTGCTCCTGCGTGAGCACAGGTAACACTAAGGTTTGTTTATTCTTTTTCGCCATATTTGCAGCACCGCCGCTGCTGGCTTGCAAACATTCCACTGTAAAGCGCTTTAATAGCCTGGCAACTAGGTTTTGCTTAATAACTATAGATTGTACTTTATCTAAACTAATTGACAGTTGATGGCGCTCTAACAGCCCTGCAATACGTTTAAATTTATTATTTTTAAAGTAAAGCTGATAGTTATAAAAGCGAATGAGCGACATAGTCACCGATAAAAACACCGCAATAAATACCAACACAATAATTAAAGTAATAACCGCAAATACCGCTGCATTAGCCATCATACCGAGCTCTTGCTGATAAAAACCCTCTATTTTTGTTATAAACTGCTGCTCTAAAAAATCGATAGCCACATTTATAAAGGGAGCAATGGCCGCAAGCGCTAAAATTGCCATGTTCGACATTAAACCAAACTTAGCTATTTCTTTATTTGAAATGAATAAACTATTTTCATTCTGATTTTCAGCATGAAGCTGCGCTGTATTAGCCTCCTCGGTTGATGGTTGCTGCTGCGCTTTATAGTCAAATACCTGTTTGCGCATTTGCTTGGCATAATCACTGGTTACTCCAGGCAATACAGCTTCTTGGGCAACACTGCCGGCAGCATCAAAAATGCAATTAACTAAGCCTACTGGAGTAAAATAAAAGGGTTCTGCTATGTTTACATTTTGCACCCGAGAAAACTTTAAGGTGAGTCGCTCTTTTTTAAATACGCCTTTATTTAGTAAAATTTCATGCTCGTCAGTAATACAAAAACGAAAACTGCGGTAATACAAAAAACAATAGACGAGCAATGAAGTCAGAGCAATCGTGAGCCCAACTTGCCCCCAAAATAGTTTATTTTCTACTTGGGTAACAAAAACCACCAACACGGGCAGTAAATTAAATAAGCCATCTTTGATAAACCGCACACTAAAATGCATCACAAAATAAGCCAGTGCCCAGGGCGACACTTTTTGCCAATTAAGTGAAGATGACGTTATTTGTGTAGCATCAACACTCACTGGCAGTAGCCTCGCTTGTGGTTTCATCGTGGCGATAGCTTTGTACAAATTGACGAATATTTTTGCACTTTTCGTGGGTCAGGCCGCTAATTTGTAAATCAGCACTCATACCACCTGCGCTGTAAAGCCGTAAACTGGCTAAACCTAGTTTTCGCTCTATTGGCCCACGATGTATTTCAATATGCTGCACTCGTGCTAACGGTAAAATTGTCACCTGCTGCCAAATAATGCCTTTTTTAAAAGCAATATCATGGGTACGCAACGCGCTGCCCTGTAATTTTATGCTGAACACGCTGTATAACATACAAAGTAACATTAATAGCGGAACAGCAACCAATAAGTAACCTTGCGCCATGGCTGCAAAATCTGTATTGAAATAACAAACTGCCGCTAGCACTAGGCAAAAAGGGATAAAAAATAACAACCAATTCAACTGTGCATGCAATAATGCTTTATCGGCAAGCGGTTCAAACTCTATGCTTTGATGTTGCGGTAGGTCGGTTATTTGTTGATTCGTAAACACGCTTCGCTCCATTGGACGTATTGGCTTTAACCAAGCCACTTTATTGTTGTTACTAAAGTATGGCTTTGTTTTGGCTCAAGCGTAACCGCATCTTCAAGTACATTCGCAGCCTCTAGGCATAACATGCTTTTATAATCATCATCGGCAAAATTTGATAGTCGCTTTGATTTTTCAATCCATGGGTTCCATAACACGCACGAGCGCGAGTTTTCTCTGCTAACACTGATCATCCCTTGAGGAGTATCAATTGTTTGAACTGCTGCGGCTTGGGTATAAACCATATCGGTTTCACGGGAAAAGTCGACCACATCATGTTGCTGATGAGGCCCTTGACCAAACTCTATATATTGTGCCCCTTGCAGGCCTGTCACACAGGTATTCTTAATATCTTGTGTTGGAAAGTAAGTATGCAGCGCTTGTGTATAGCTAAATGGTACATTGCCTAAATTAGAGGTGGTTAAACGCACCTCTAATTGCTCAGATAAAATAAACTCAACCCGTAAAGAAGATTGATGCGGCCAAAAGGTAGAGTCTACCTGCCTCATGGGTAATTTTAGGCTAACCGTAACTTCGTCCTCGGTTTCATGCACTTCATCAGCTTGCCATACGAGTGTGCGAGCAAAGCCATGAGCTGGGAAGTCTGTATTTTCATGTTGACCAAACCAAGGCCAACAAATAGGAATGCCGCCGCGAATACTTTTCCCTTCGCTAAAGGTTTCATCCCCAGACACCCACAATAATGGCAATTTACCTTTGGGTGTAAACTCAGTTATTTGCCCACCTTGTAAAAATATTTTCGCCTCACATTGGCGACTATTAATACTAATAAATTCTAAACCGCTATGTGTACGCTCAATACATACTGAGGGTGATAATTGCATTTTATTTCCTTTAACACTGAGACTAATTTTTAATACTTAACCTGAGTTCAGGTTACTTGTACACAAACAATAATGCATGCTTAAAGCATAAGCTACATAGAATAGTTATTTAAATTGAGTTAGTTACTATATTCTTATGCAAAATCAACGGTAAAATTACGACTAAAGCTTTACAACTCTGCCTTTCAACCTAGGGAAGGTTCACAAATAGAATGTTATAAGCATTTAATAAAATAAAGATAATAAATGCTATTTTAATTACTGCTCAAATTAATAAAAGTCAATAAAAACTAATAATAGCTGGCATAAATAGCATATATCATTTGAATTCAATTTATTTGATGTGTAACATTTCATGATTACGGCAAATCATTCGCCTTCCATGAGACAAACAAATGCAAAAATATGACGAGTTACTAGTTTCTTTACGCAAGGTGATCCGTGCGATTGACTTACATTCAAAGCAACTTAATAAAACAGCGGGTTTAACAGGGCCACAACTGCTTATCATGCAGGAAGTGTCTCAAACTGATGGTATTACCGCCAGTCGTATTGCGCAAAACGTCAACTTAAGCCCAGCAACGGTTACTAATATTCTTGACCGAATAGAGAGCAAAAACTTAGTAACACGTGTTCGCAGTCAAATGGATAAGCGCCGAGTCAGCTTATACCTTACCGAACAAGGTAAGGAACTACTCGAAAAAGCACCTCAGCCATTACAAGAGCATTTTATCGAAAAATTTTCAGCACTTGCTGAATGGGAACAGAGTTTACTACTTTCATCAATGCAACGTATTGCCGCAATGATGGATGCTGATAAGCTAGACGCTTCCCCGCTTTTAGAAGTCGGCGCACTATTTCAAACTCCTAAAGAATAAAACGCAGTATAAAAATAATAAAACCCCTTTTATCGCCTTAAATGACTTAGTTGATAACATGTAACTAAGCCATTTAAGCTTAATTTTATCCTGTAATTAGCTTACCTTTTACCGTTTAATTTATTAAATAGAGCTGGCGTGAACATAAAAAACGTTTTTATTTATTATAAAAATATCGGCTTTAAATTGCTGGGGTTACTGTGTGTATTACTCGGCATTATTGGTGTTGCCCTACCCGTTATGCCAACCACGCCGTTTTTAATTTTAGCCTTAGCCTGTTTTGCTCGCTCATCTAGCGCGCTTGAATCTTGGCTATTAAACCACCCTCGCTTTGGGACAACATTACAACATTGGCGCGCTCATCAAGTAGTTCCTGTAAAGGCAAAATATGCTGCGGGTCTAGGTATGCTAATAGGCTTTATATTTTTATTATACAGCAGCCCTCCAGCTTGGGTTATTGCCCTAGTTGCTGTGGTTGAAGTGCTGGTTTTAACTTACTTAATTTCTAAGCCCTCAACTCCACCTAAAAACTAGGGTCTGTATAAGCAAAATAAAGTGTAAAGTTTGGTAAATAAATTTGTAACAGCTAATGCAAATCATTATCATCCGTACAAATTAATTAAATTTGCACCTTTTATGCCCTTTGTTAATAAACGCGCTTTATATAGTACGAGTCGTGCTTTACATATCTATATTTCTACCGCTTTGTTTTTTCTACTTATTTTATTTTGTGTAAGCGGCATAGTGCTAAACCACGTTGACTGGTTAAAAAACGATAAAAACAACGGCCAAATTACCGCTGCAATTCCAGCTGAACTACTTACAAAAGCACAAACACAATTAAACACCCTACCTGCTATTTACCCCCAAATAGAAGCTTACCTAGCCAAGCAGTATGGGCTGAATAAAGTAAAAAGCATTGAGTGGGAAAAGCAAGATTCACTGGTCATGCTCGACTACCCATTACCTGCAGGCTACGCCTACGCAGAGTTTGATTTTATTAGTGGCGAATTGTTACTCGATTATCAAACCGGGGGATTTTTAAGTGTCATTGGCGACTTACATAAAGGCCGTTACAGCGGTGATGTATGGAGCTGGGTTATTGATATATCAGCAGTGCTAATGATCCTATTTGCCATCACCGGCATGATTATTTTATTTCAAAATAGAAAAAAACGCTTAGCAGGAATATGGATAACCGCATTAGGTGTAGCAACACCTATCGTTATTTACCTGTGTTGGGTGCCACAAATAAAAGGAGTGTCTTAATGTTTAAAGTTAAACCATGGCTAAGCATCACGCTGTTAGTCGCCGCGCTATTTCAAATTAATGCTCATGCACAATCGTCAAGGTTAGAAGTTGAATTAACCCTCGCCGATTTAAACGTGCAACCTTACCACCGACCTTATGTTGCTGTATGGCTGGAAACGCCAGAGCGTAAACACGTCACAACATTAGCGCTTTGGGTACAAAAAGCGGAATGGTTTAAAGACCTACGCCAATGGTGGCGCAAAGCCGGTAAAAGTAATGCTCAGTTTGATGGTGTCAGCGGCGCAACCAAGCGTGCCGGCACATATACAATTAGTTGGGATGGCAACGATCTAAACGGTAACCCTGTAACGCCCGGTAAATACCTACTTAATATTGAAGTTGTGCGCGAAGAAGGTGGCCGTGATTACAGCCGTATTGAGCTTGATTTAACTCAATCAGAGAAAATAACTATTGAAGGTAAAAACGAATTTACAACCAGCTTTATCACTGTAAGCGCTAGGTAGCCCCTACTTATCATTCAAATTTAAAGGAAAAATAATGAACGTTAATTTATCAAAAATTGCATTAATAGGCGCACTGAGTTTATCGGCGCTAGTCTCAACAGCGGCAAGCGCACATGCCCGTTGGTTACTACCTTCGCACACTTCGCTTTCTGGCGATAAAGCGCATTACGTTATGATTGATGCGAGTATTTCTAACGAAATGTTTGCACCAGATAAAGCCTTTAAGCCAAAAGAAAAAGGCGCAGAGTACGACGACACATTATTAATGGCACTTGCACCAAACGGCGAGAAAGTATCTGAAACCATTCGTGCTTATTACTTAAAGCGCAAGAGCTCAGCAGCAGTAAGCCTCAAAGAAGAAGGCACTTACCACATTGCTATGACGCAAAAGCCAATGTACATGACCTTCTATAAGGACGAAGAGGGTAAACGCAAACGTGTATTTGGTAAAAAAACAGATGCTAAATTACCTAGCAACGCTCAAGGCGTGCGCACCACTAAAGTTATTTCAACAGTAGATACCTTTGTAAGCCGCAACGGTACATCTAAGCCAGCTCTGTTAGGTTTAGGCTTAGAGCTAAGTGGCCCTACACACCCAAATGACTTATTTGTTGGTGAGCAAGCACGTTTTCAATTACTACAAGACGGAAAACCAGCAGGCGAAGGCATTGAAGTTAATATTTTAAGAGGCGATACTCGCTACCGTAACGAACGTGGCGAAGTAAAAGTAACCACCGATAAAAACGGCTTTTTTACAACAACATGGAACGCACCTGGTGTTTATTTAATAGAAACCGCAACCGAAGTTGATGTGAAGGAAAAAGGCGTAGATTCGGGTCGTTATGCTTTATTCACAACGCTTGAAGTAGCCCCTGAGTAATTATTTAGGCACTTATTTAAACGTATTTTTAAGCCAAGTTTTTAACTTGGCTTTTTTCTGCCTACCACTTTTTTTGCAATCTCTCTTTTACTTTTATTGATTTCGTCACCATTCGCTACAAGATTACAACAGTAACGATCTAATCGTCTATAACGTACGTAAACAGTGGCCTTACTTATTAAAAACGTGAATAACATAGATGGTTTTTATCTTTGCACGTAGTTGAGCGCTTCTATATGATTCGCTCCTTTTTCAAACTCACCAAAACAACGACGTTCTTAAGGAACATTCATGACTTTTAAGCGTTTATCAGCTAATAAATTAGCACTTAGCTTGGCCGTAACCTCTGCACTTAGCAGCTCTTTCGTTACAGCTAATGCAACAGAACAAGATACCCAAGCACAAGAGAACATCGAAGTAATCTCAGTAACTGGTACTCGCCGTAGTTTGCGAAGTATTGCACAAAGCTCAGTGCCAGTAGATATTATTACTAGCAGCGACATGGCAAGCACAGGTCAACTTGAAATCAGCCAGGTTCTTGCTAACCAAGTACCCAGCTTTAACTTTCCAAGCGCCACTTTAGGTGATGGAACAGATCACGCAAAACCTGCTGTACTGCGCGGCTTAGCGCCCGATCACACTTTAGTGCTTATAAATGGTAAACGTCGTCACTCTGGTGCGCTTTTAAACTTAGCAGGTGTTGTAGGCAGAGGCTCTACCGCGGTAGATTTAAACATGATCCCTACATCAGCCATTAAGCGCGTAGAAGTACTACGCGACGGTGCCGCAGCGCAATACGGCTCAGACGCCATTGCCGGGGTGATTAATATTGTTTTAAAAGACGCCTCTGAAGGCGGCAGTGTAAGCGTAACCTATGGTGAATACGACACACAAATGGCGGGCGCACCTAACTTAGAAAGCGCCTACGCAGATGCAAACGGCGATCTTGCATTTAACCTGGGTGATGACCGCGAAATTAGCGATGGCGCCACACGCACAATTAGCGCTAACTCTGGATTTGCATTATCAGACAGCGGCTTTGTAAACGTATCGATTGAATACCGCGATAACAGCCCAACACAACGCTCTGGTTTTGACCCTCGTGAACAATACAGCCGCCTTGACGATGGCAGCCTAGACCAGCGCGAATTTACTATTGACCGTTACAACCATCGCTTTGGTAAAGCAGACCTTGAAGATTACGCTTTATTTTACAATATGGGTTACGAGCTAGATAACAGCCTAAACCTGTATTCTTTTGGTAGCTACTCAAAACGAGAAGGTAACTCAGGTGGCTTTTACCGCCGTGCACAAGACAGCCGTAACGTATTAGCACTCTACCCAGATGGCTTTTTACCGCAAATTGAAACCGATGTTGAAGACTACTCATTTGCCTTAGGTCTAGAAGGTGAAACGGGTGACTGGACATGGGACGTAAGTACCAACTACGGCCGTAATGACTTTGCGTTTGGTGTTGTAAATAGCTTAAATACGTCTTTAGGCGCCACCAGCCCCACCGAATTTGATAACGGCGCATTAGTTTATGACCAATTTATAGTCAATGGTGATGCCAGCACAATCCTTGATTTAGGGTTACCTGACGACGTATTTTTTACTCTAGGTGCTGAATACCGCCACGAAAGTTATAAAATAGAACAAGGTGAAGAAGCCTCATACATTACTGCACTTGATAGCAATGGCAACCCAATTGCAGCCGGTGGCGCACAAGTACTTTCGGGTTTTGGCCCAGAAAGCGTAACCGATGAAAGCCGTCATAACGTTGCACTATTTGTTGAGTTTGACACCTACCTAACCGAAAACTGGAACATGGTTTTAGCTAGCCGCTACGAAGATTACAGCGACTTTGGCAACACCTTTACCTCAAAGCTTGCAACTCGTTACAGCGTAAACGAAAACCTATCGCTACGTGGGGCAATTAGCACAGGTTTCCGCGCCCCATCACTTGCACAGAGCTCGTACCGTCAAATTTCTACGGTACTTGAGAACAACCAAGCGTTTGAAGTGGGCCTATTCCCAACAGATGCATCAGCAGCACAAGCCCTTGGCGCAAAACAGTTAGACGCTGAAGACTCAGTTAATTTAACAGCTGGCTTTGTATACACCCAAGGTAACTTTAGCTTAACGGTTGACGCCTACCGTATTGATATTGATGACCGTATTGTGCTCTCTGAAAACTTAAGCGGTGCCGCAGTACAACAAATTTTAACGGATGCTGGTGAGTTAAATACCGAAAGCGTACGCTACTTTACCAACGCAATCGACTCACGCACGCAAGGCGTAGACATTGTTGCAACTTACCTACTACAGTTAGATAACTTTGGCGACGTGCGATTAAACGCGGCAGCTAACTTTAACGACACCGAAGTAACGCACGTTGACGATAACCCTGAGCAATTAAACTCATTAGGTGACGACTATGTTGTATTTGCACGCCGTGAAGTAGGTCGTTTTGAAGAAGGTACTCCAGACAACAAATGGAACCTGTCGGCAGTGTGGAACTTTAACGAATGGCAAACAACTTTGCGTGCAACGCGTTATGGTGAAGTTGCCGATATTTCTACTACCGCCGATCGCGATGAATACCTAGACGCTAAATGGATAACCGATTTAGAAGTTGCGTATCGCCCTAACGATGAGTGGAAATTTGCACTGGGTGCCAATAACTTATTTGACCAATACCCGCAAGCCACGGTCGATAATATTGGTTACTCTACCTTTAGCCAAATATTTCCATACACACCGTATGCACCATACAGTTTAGATGGTCGCTTTTTATACGGTAACATTACCTACAGTTTTTAATTAAAACTGGCGGTTAAAACGAAAAGGATGCTTTATGCATCCTTTTTATTAATAATTAGTAATTTTAACCACTAATTAGTCTTTTAATTTTCAACAAAAAACTAAATTCATTATAAAACAAACACTTAAATTTAGGCCCCATTTTTGCTCTAGTCTTGTTATATTAATAATAACATCACACTAAAAGGACTAACCATGAGCTCATCAACTGTATCTACCATTGCTAAACCACTTTCACTAATTAGCGGTATTTTATTATTAAGTGGCTGCGTGTTTCATATTTCACCAAGCGTTGCGTCGGTAAAACAAACACAACAACTAACACTACCTAGCAATAATCTTGAATACCTAGACGTACTAAGCGGCGCAGGTTCACTTAAAATAATGGGCTCATCAACAGCAACCAGTATTAATGTTGACGCCACTATTTACACAGCCGATATTGACGACGAATACGAACTCACACTCGATCAAAGTGGCACTAAAGCAAAGCTTGTTGCCCAAAATACAAGTAATAATGGTATTAGCTTTTACAGCGGCCAATCGCCAAGCATTAATTTAGTGGTCACCGTCCCTAACAATCTTGAGCTAGATATTGATGATGGCTCAGGCGACATAACTATTAACGCCATGAAAAATAATATTGATGTAAAAGATGGCTCTGGCAGCTTATCAATCAATGGCGCTAAAAACCTAAACATAGACGACGGCTCGGGCGATATTTCTCTTCAAAGCATCACTGGCAATCTAGATCTTAACGATGGTTCGGGCAGCATTACTATTAATAACGTTAATGGCAATGCAAATATTGACGATGGCTCAGGCGATATGAATGTAAGCAATGTACGTGGTACATTAACTGTTGAAGACGGGTCGGGAAGCATAGCAATACAACATATTAATGGCGCTGTCGACGTTGAAGATAACTCGGGCGACTTAACCATTGAACATGTTGATGCAAGCGTTACCATTGAAGATGGCTCTGGCGATATTCGCGTTAATCATGCTAAAGGGCTAACAATTACAGAAGCAGGCTCTGGCGATGTTAGCATCGATAATATCTCTGGTTCAGTAAAGCTAGACTAATATACTGAGCCCTTAATAAAATGCACTTAACCTTGGCTTAAGTGCATTTCTTTTTGAAAGCCATTTTATAGCCCGCTAATAACCAACTAGTTCTGCATAACCTTTACCTTTAAAACCGCCTTGAGTTTTAATTCGCCCCTCCCAGTAGGGAATGCTCAATTGATTTCGTGAATCGGGGTTACGTGCTTCAATTACAATTGGCTCAAACCCTTTAACCTTGAGGTGCCACTTAACTGGGTAGGTTTTACTACTGGGCGTTGTTTGGGCTGTAAGCTCAGATGTTTTTAATACCTGTAAGGTCACGTCGTCATTTGCAATGGCGCGCACAATTCCACTTTGCGTAATGTGCGATGCACTGCAGTAGTCATAACTTTGTTGACCATTACGAATACAAAATGCCATTAAGCCCCCCTGTTTTTTATCATCAGCCTGAATGCTAAACCAGTCCCAACCATTTTGGGTAGGATCGATTAGCGCCGAAGACCACTCTCTGTCTAACCAAGCATCTCCAGTTACTTTAAAAGTTTTACCCGCAAATGTGATGTCGCCTTGGGCTTCTAAAAACGGATAGCTATAATAGTAAGAGGCATGCCCCTGGTGAGTCTTTTGGCTATAACCTTGCTCGCCATGTTTTACAAGTGGGCTATTAGCCAGCACCAGGTTAGCACTGTAATTTTCCTGCTGCGCCTTTAAACTGAGCGGTAAAAATGTTGCATCCTTACTTGCTAACTGCCAATCATCTAGGCGAGCTTCAAATGGCTGCGCTGTTATATTTACTTGTCCCGATCTGCCATATTTTTCGAACGCTTGATGCTGTGAATCGGTTTGTATTGCAAAGTGAGCAAAGTAAAGCTGTCCATTCCACCATGGCGACGCATCAGTTGCCGTGGCTTGCTCATCGACCGAGAGCCTAAATAAAGTCCATTGCACACCAAAGGTATCGCCATTATCTGCTTTTAAATTAGCCGTTACATACCACCATTCAATTCCTTGTTGGTGATGCGCCCCATGATCACGTGGAAAGCTCAGCCCTTGGTTTTTGTTTACAGGTTCACCAAATTGTTGTGCAAACCCGCTATGCATTAGTTTATTTTGATTTACTTGCTCTGCTTCGGGCTGGCACGCGCTTAATGCGCCAATAAAAATAAAGGTAACGGCTACTTTTAGTCTATTCATGTAAGTCCTATAGCTTGGCAACATTATCGGCAACGGCGCTTCGCGTTAATTTTATCAGCGGTAACGCGCTCACAAATAAAGCTAACATAAACATAAGCACCGTAAAGCCACTTAACTGTAGCCAATTAACGGTCATGGCCATGGTCCAACCAAAGGCAATTGGCATGACGTAAGTTAATAGTACCCATCCAAGGCTAAGCCCCAGTGGTATAGCTAATAACAAGGTGGTTAAAATAATAAGTGCAGCTTGCAGTACTTTTGCTCCCAATAATTGCTGTTGGGTGACACCCAGCGTTTGTAATACCGCCATGGGCTGTAATTGCCCGCGCCCTAAAGTTAAAAAGCTTACCCACATGCCAAATAATGCAATCAGCATAATAAATATATTAAGCGCCTGAGTAACATAAAAAGTTTTACCAAATAGCTGTTTTGCAAAGCGTTTAAACTGCTGATTAACAATGACTTGTTGGCTATCTAATTGGTGCTGTTTTTGAATATATTCGGCTATGGCGTCAACGTCACTATTGGGCTTTAACCAAAGCGATAAACCATACTCGGTGTAATTTAAGCTGCTATTCAATAATGCATTAGTTGTTACAACAACATTTAACCCTTGCTCGCCGTAATCAAAATAGGCAGCGCGTACTTGGCACGTTAGTGTATTAATATGCTGTTTTAGGGTTATTACATCACCTACTTTAAGCGAGTACTGCAGCAAGGCGGGTTCGTTCACTAGGCAACCCACAACCCCATTTTTGTTCTTTTCAAATACTGCAGATGTAGGTGCTTTATTGTTTAACAAAGTAAGGTGTTGGTTGTAGCTGGCCGTTGCACCAAATGCCATAACATCAACAGCTATCGTATTTTTAGGTGCTTTAAGCTCACTTTTAGCTGACCAATATACGCCTACTTTTTCGACCTCTGGGAGTTCACGCAACTTAGCCCCTAACGCTTGAATGTTTTGATCGGGCCTTACGTATAAATCAGCGCTTAGGCGTTTTTCAAGGTGTGTATCTAAGGTGTCGCTAAAACTGCCAACCATAATTTGCATACCTACGGCGGCTCCCATCGCCATTAAAATAGCGAGTACCGAGCTTAGTAATGCAGGTAACTGCACTAGGCTGTCGGCTTTTAACCACTGAAGAATGGGGTTTTGTGTTGGCCATGGCAGTTTAAAAACGGCTTTAACTACCGGTGGTGTAATTACAAAAAAGAGGAGTAGCACACAAACACACAGCAATAAGGCACTTATTTTGGTATTTGCCGTTAACGCTAAGTAGCTGGCTGCAAAAATAGCTAACGCAAACATTAGCCATTTAATACGCGCACAAAAAGTACTTAATCGAGCCGATTGGCTGGCCAAAAACCCCAACAAAACAACAACATTAAGTGTAAAGCCGCTAGCAATCATGCTGCTATCAAGGCTTACTACAAAGCTTCTGTCTAGCTGGTAGAGCCCTCTCAGAGTCGCCGATACATCCATAACTAAGGTGTTTGCCAGTGCCGCGCCTAGTAACGCACCTAATAACGCAGCAAAAAAACTAAGCACCGTTAATTCAATAACCAGCGCTTTAATTAACGCCGACCGTTGACAACCCAGCACCCACATTTGCTGCTGTAAGTGAGCGCGCGCATTGTACGCAAGTTTAATTGCATTAAAACTTAAAAACGCACCCACCACATAACCTAACAAAGCCAGCGCTTGTAAATTAAAGAAAAAAGCCTCAGAGAGCGCATCAAAAGCCTGCTCTTGCGCAGCTTCAAGGCGTGCTTGCTCGCCTAATAATACCTTTAACTGGGCTGCTTGTTTATTATTTAAGCCACTTACTTCAAAGTAACTAATTACCCCATTTGCGCGCAGTAATTTATCAGCAAGGCTAATGTCCACCAGCATGGTCATGCCTAAACCTTGTAATTCGCTTACAGCTAAAGTGCGTGTGACATCACCCATGTTTATATTAATACGGCTGTTTTTTAAATTTAGCCGCTGTATTAATTTAGGATCGATATAAACAGTATTTAGTAACTGTTCAAACCCAGAATAACGCTTGTTGGTTGTTGATGCTGAGCCGCCGGTATTTTCTGTAAGCCACTGCAATAAATTGACGCCCCTAAGCGCGAGCTTTTGCTGCTCATTGGTTTCAATTACGCCCTCTAAAACCGGTTGAACCTGCGTAAAGCCAGCCGCCCTAATACGCGACCACATACTGTTGGGCAACCTGTTTTCACCTAGCACAGGACGTACAAAATGCGTCACTGGGTTTGCAATTAGTGCTGTGGTTTGTTGATAGCGCTTACCGGCCTCTAAATTTAAGCCCTGTATTGCAGTAAGTAGCGCCGCGCCCAAACTAAAGCCAATAAAAAACAGTAATAACAGCCCTACATGGCGGCGATAAAACTGCATATACGTTATTAATATAAGTTTAAGCTCAGCCATTAATTTGGCCATCTTTTAAAAACAATTGCGTAGTAAACTGGTCGGCCAATCGCTGACTATGAGTGACCATAATAAGTATTATTTGCTGCTCTTCGCACAGGCTTTTTAATAGCCTAACTATATCGAGTGAACGAGCGGCATCAAGGTTACCCGTAGGTTCATCAGCCAATAATAACTTAGGCTTATTTAATAGCGCACGGCCTATGCCCACTCGTTGTTGCTCCCCACCAGAGAGTTGCTCAGGCATTGCTGTAAGCTTGCCTTCTAAACCCAGTTTTTTAGCCATCGTATTTACTTCATCGTCGCTAGGCGATAACCCATTAAGCCTTGCTTGAAAGCATATGTTGTCTTTTACATTTAACGGGCTGAGTAATTGGTAATGCTGAAAAATAATACCTATTTTACGCCGATAAAGCGCAAGCTCATTAGCACTCAATTCACTAATTTTTTGCTCATTAACCGTAATAGTTCCAGCATCTGGAGACAGTAAACCGGCTAATAAATTTAATAATGTTGTTTTGCCCGAGCCACTATCACCTAGTAAGGCAATGTGTGCAGCGGGTAAAATAGTTAACGATAAATCATTAATTATTTGTCGTTTCAAGCCACCATCTTGGCGAGTAAAAAATACATTATTTAGCGAAATCATAAAGAAAAGGTTATTCCTGTAATAAAAATATGGCTCGATATATAAACGATACCATAACAGTAATGCGTTCACTTAAGTGGGTTTTCGGTTGATTTTTTACACGCAATAAGCGCGTTTACTTAACTAAACCAGTAACTAAAAACCAAATCACTAAAGAGCGACAAAAAACTTTGTTTTTTTTTGCTTTATTTCTTTTTTAGGTACATATTAATGTTTAATTTTATAAGGATATTAATATGAAACGGATACTTTTAATTATATTACCCACTTTACTCACACTTCTCGGGTGTGGTGGTTCAGGCAGCTCTGAAACTAAGCAAGTCACTCCCCCAGTTAGCACAAATGCACAACCAGTGGCTGTTATTGGCACTGAACAATCAGAATATAAAACCAATACACCCATTACTTTTAGTGCTGCAAATAGTAGCGATCCTGACGGCGATACACTCACATACCAGTGGCAACTCCTTAGCGCAGACGAGCAACAAAACATACCGCTTAATACTAACAACCAACGCACTGTGACGTTTTCGGTAGCACAAGCGCAAAATTACACCTTAAAGCTGATTGTGAACGACGGCAAAATTTCAAGCTCGGTAGTAAGCAAACAAATTACCGTTACCTCAAACGCACAGCTCATTGCAAACGCAGGCAGCACACAAACCGTAAAACAAGGTGATGTAGTTAAATTAACAGCAGCACAAAGCACCGCTACTAATGCGGTAATTAATAGCTACCAATGGCAATTTATCAAAACACCTACATCAAGCGCTGCACAACTTGAAAATAGCACCCGCGTTAACAGCCAATTTGTTGCTGATAAACTAGGCGAATACAGCGTTAAATTAACTATTACTAACTCAATTGGTGATACCGCTAATAGTAACGTACTTATAAAAAGTGAGCAGCTTGCTGTAAATTCTGCGCCAAACGCTGTTATTTCAGTTCAAAACAGTACACTTTCACCCAACCAACTCGTAACATTAAATGGTGAACAAAGTACCGATCCAGATGCAAACGACACGCTAAGTTATCAATGGGCAATAACCTCTAAGCCTGAGAACAGCGACCCAAGCTTATCGAATGCAATTTCCAAAAATGCAGGCTTTGCATCGAATGAATTGGGTGAGTACACAATCTCCCTAAGCGTAACCGATGAAGGTAATCTAAGTGATACCGCGCAAGTAACCTTAAGCGTTACCACCGAAAACAAAGCGCCTATTGCCGTTCTTGCAGAGCAAACTGATATAACCTTAAATACATTAACTACCCTACAATGCCTACAATGTAGCGACCCCGATAGCGACCCTCTAATTTACAACTGGCAACTGCAAGCAAAACCTGAAAGTAGCACTGCGCAATTACAGCAAAGCACATCGGCTACCCCTTCGCTTACTGCTGATGTTGAAGGCGATTACGTTGTTACCCTAGTTGTATCTGACGGTGAACTCAGCTCACCACAAGTAACCTCGGTGCTGCATACAAAGGATAATAAAAAACCAGTTACTCTAGTAAGTTACAAGTCTTCAATTAGTGTTAATGAGCAAGTTACTTTAGATGCCTCAGCCAGTTACGACCCCGAAGGCGCAGTTTTAAGTTACCATTGGGAAATAGTTTCGTCGTCAAATCAAGCTGTATTAAGCAGTACAAGTAGCTCAGCCCCCACGCTTAGCGCGCCAGCAGAAGGGCAAGTTGTTGTTTCACTTAAAACCAATGATGGTGAGCAGTTTTCAGACACACAAACACTCACTATTAATGTTACACAAAACGCCAAGCCCGTTATTATTCATACCGGTGATAAAGCTCGCTACAGCACCGTTGGTAGCACCGTTAACTTTGATGCAAGCCAAAGCTATGATCCAGAGGGCACCGCGCTTAGCTATGAATGGGAGCTCTCTACACCAACAGGTTCATCTGCTAGTTTAAGTAGCACCAACCAAAACATAACCGAATTAACACCCGATCTAACTGGTAACTATATCTTAACTTTCACGGTAACTGATGCTGACAACTACCAAGCCATTACTCAGTTTTCGGTTACAGCTACTAATTCATCGCAAATAACGGGCAACATAAAAGGGCAAATTACCAACGTGCAACGAACCGCAATTAGTAATGCCAAACTCACAATTAACAATGTGCCGTACACCACAAATAGCGCAGGTCAGTTTAACGAAACACTTAACTTAGCTGAAGGTGAAAACATTACTATAACCAGCAACGATCCGCGCCTTGCTAATGCCATCTATAACTCTCCCGCAATTACCCAAAATAACTTTACGATAGACTTAGAACAAAACAGTTTACCCGTATTTCAAAGCGTGGAGGTTACCGTATTTGTATGTCCTGAGTTTACCGGGCCAGATACCATTAACGTAAACTTTAACATGACCGAAACACTGCTAGCCTCTGCACGTTTTGAATATCAATTTAACCAAACTCAGGCACTCGTTTTGCAAAAATCAGGAAGCACCTACCTAGATAGCGAACTGCTTATAGACCTACCAGCAACTGCTAAATTTGAGGTGACGGTAACCGAAAGCAACGTTGAGAACACTTATAATTGGCCTATTACTATTTTTTATTCAGCGTCTGACGATCCAAGATCAGCTATTATAAACATATGTAATATTTAGCCTTGTTGTGTGCGTTTTTAAAACGCACACAACAAATAACAGCATATATCCACATAACTCATTGTATTTTATACGCACCTAAGCCATGCTATTTATCTCAACGTTAATAAGGTAAGCACGTGTTAGAAATAGCTTTAATTTACTTAGCTGCTGCCATTGTTGCAGTTCCCATAGCAAAACGACTTGGACTTGGCTCTGTGCTAGGTTATTTAATTGCAGGCATTTTGATAGGCCCATATGCATTAGGTGTCGTAGGCGACCAAACTGATGTAATGCACTTTGCCGAATTTGGCGTTGTGATGATGTTATTTTTAGTTGGCCTTGAACTGCAACCTTCGCGTTTGTGGACTCTGCGCCACTCAATATTAGGGCTTGGCGGATTACAGGTGGTACTAAGTGCAGCGGCTATTTTTGCCTTTTGTTATTGGTTTTTTGCCATGCATTGGCAAACGGCTTTAGCTATTGGTTTAATGCTCGCGCTGTCTTCAACTGCTATTGTGCTGCAAAGCCTTGAAGAAAAAGGCTGGCTAAAACAAGAAGCTGGGCAAAATGCATTTTCGGTTTTATTATTTCAAGATATTGCGATTATTCCTATTTTAGCGCTACTTCCGCTACTCGCTTTTGCACCACAAGGTAACTCAAAAGACATTAACGACTCCATCATTGCTAGCTGGCCTATTTGGCAGCAAGTAGGGGTTTCTGTTGCTGTTATTGCCGCTATCATTGCTGGCGGTAAATATGTTTCGGCACCATTATTTAGATACATAGCACAAACCCACATGCGTGAAATATTCACTATTTTTGCATTGTTTTTAGTGGTGGCTATTTCGCTGGTGATGCAAAGTATTGGGTTATCGCCCGCACTCGGTACTTTTTTAGCCGGTGTTGTATTGGCCGAAAGTGAATTTAGACACGAGCTAGAAGCCGATATAGAGCCCTTTAAAGGCTTATTACTGGGATTATTTTTTATCACGGTTGGCGCATCAATTAATTTTGAATTGCTATTTAACCAATTCAGTACCGTGATTGCATTAGTGGTGTTATTAATTACCATTAAAGCCTGTATTTTATTTGCCTTGGCAATTGCTTTTAATATTAGCCGTAAACAACAACTTCTATTTACCTTAGCCCTTGCTCAGGGCGGCGAGTTTGCCTTTGTGCTGCTTAGTGTAACAACCACCTTGAGTATTTTAACCCCAGAGCAAACTAATTTAGTTACCCTTGTGGTTGCCGTTTCCATGCTAATAGCACCTTTACTGCTTATGCTGTATGAGCAAATTCAAAAGCGCAACTATAGCACCACGGCACCTGAGTTTGATAAACCAGAACAAATAAGCACAGCCAAACATGTGATCATTGCCGGATACGGTCGTTTTGGACAAATAATGGGGCGTTTATTACATGCGCAAGGCTACGAAATTACCGTACTTGATCACAGCCCAAGCCAAATAGAACTGCTGCGCCGCTTTGGTAATACCGTATTTTATGGTGATGCGGCACGCCAAGAACTGCTTGAAGCCGCAGGCGCGCACACAGCACAAATGTTGGTAGTAGCAATTGATAACCCTGATAAAACTATTGAGATTATTAAGCTGGCGCATAAAAACTACCCACAATTAAAAATAGTAGCGCGTGCCATAGATCGCCGCCATGCATATCAATTACTTAATTTAAAAGTAGATGCGTTTAACCGCGAAACCGTCGACTCAGCCATAAACTTAGCCATAGAATCATTGCAATTGCTTGGTAATAGTAAAGAAGATGCTGAGCGTGCTGGTAAGTTATTTAGAGATCACGACCGTGCTGCCGTATTGCAACTAGCCGAGTTATGGGGTGATGATGCCAGTTATGGCGTAGCCGTACGCCAACGTATGGAAGATTTAAAGCAAGTATTACAACAAGACAAACAAGCACGACAAGACTTAAATACCTGTGATGCCAACGACTATGAAAATGGCTTAACCGAAAACACGGTTAAGCCAAAAAACGCTAATGATGATGCCCACCTTGAATAGCCTCACCTTGCTGGTTATAAAAACCGGTGGCGCCGTGCTCTATAAAGCCAAGATTAATCATTTTAGCTAAAAATGGATCGCTTTCGTTATCGCCAATATCCGCGTAATCGGTGGTTTGAAAGTTATCCCATTTTGCAAACTGAGCCTTAATTGCAGGTGTATCACTGTTTACATCATTTAAGCTAAGCAAGGTTTGAGTATCACTTTTTTTATTGGTCACACTAAAAGTTTTAACTAATTTTGCTTGCGGGAGAAAAGCCAGCTTAAATTGGTTATCGCCCTCATTAAGCACGTAATTTTTTACCTCATTACAACCCTCACCTTGTGAACTGACTAGGGTCATTTTTGCAATTAAATGGTTATCCACCAGCTGACTTTTAGCACTCCAATTTTGCACTCCACGTACCTCCGATGGTTGGTACTCAATACCGCGTTGTTCGGCATTAAAGTAACGAATAGGACGAAGCTGGTTATTACTTAGCTGCTGCCAAAGCTCGGTTAGTGTTTCACTTTGATGCGCCACCTGCTGATTGTTTCGCCAAAGAGTAAGTGACTGGGTGCTGTGCTGCGATTTGTGCTGATTGGTAATTTTATAGTCGGCTTTTAGTTGCGCAGCATCAATGTCGCACTGCTGGGCGAGCGCACTCGTGCTGGCCAGTGCTGAGAATATAAATAATAGCTTTTTCATTGGGGTAATCTCTTAGATAAACATTACTTTATGACTCTAAAATAACGCTTAATAATGGCATTTGTATGACACAAAAAAGCCCGCAACATAATGCGGGCTGTTTGTTTAGCTAGTTGATTTATTGCGCTACTTTTTCATCCGCCGCTTTTACAAAATCTGCTGCAAAGTCCATTACATGGAATAAAAAGCTTTGCTCATTAGTGCCTGTTACTAAATGAGCGCCAGGACCCATTGCGTATACACCTACATCTTCACCCGCGTGGGTTTCTGAACTAAGAGGTACTAATGACTCTTGGTGAAAACCTGGTGTTGTTGTATCAACATTTGTTAAATCAACACGTCCTGTAACAGGTCCAGCTAAGTAAGAGGCGTCAGCATTAGTTTCATTGCCTAAGTCTCTGTAACCTAAACCATTGGTATAACCTACGGTGGTATAAGGCATATCGTCGGCGGCAAGGCTTGGCTCGGTTTGGCCTACACCAACCACTTTACCCAATATTGGGTTACCACGCTTAGGATAACCTGCAATGGTAAACACATGACTATGATCGGCTGTGACCACAATTAATGTTTCTTCTGGGTTAGTACTGTCCATCGCCACTTTAACGGCTTTAGCAAATTCAATAGTATCGTTAAGCGCGTTATATGCATTGCCTGCGTGGTGCGCGTGGTCTATTCGTCCCGCTTCTATCGATAAGAAAAAGCCCTTATCGTTGTTATCAAGCACGTTAATTGCTTTTTCGGTCATTTGCGAAAGCGAAGGCTCGCCCGCTACATCGTTTGCGCGGTCGGCTTCGTATTGCATGTGGGATTCGTTAAATAAGCCAAATACCTTTGTTGCATCGTCGCTAATGGCATCAAAACCAGTTTGATCCATTACATAGTTGCCGTTAGGATAAGTTGTTTGCCATTCGGTAACTAAGTTACGGCCATCTGTACGATCCCCTTCAACCGCGCTCATTGCATCACTTGAATTAGCCGCGGCATCTTTTGGTAAAAAGTGACGACGACCGCCCCCCATTACTACGTCTATGCCATCTACATCAATACCTGCAAAACGTGCTTCTAGGTTGGCTTCAAAGTTAACAAGCTGCGATGCAATGTCTTCACAAGCATCTGAACCTGCTGGCATATCTGAGTTATCTTCCCAGTTACGATCAGCCGATTTAGCATACGTTGCCGCTGGCGTTGCATGGGTAATGCGCGCCGTTGAAATAAGGCCGGTTGCTTTACCTGCAATTTCGGCAAGCTCAAGCGAAGACACCAGTTCGTTACCGGCAACGGTTGAACAGTTGCCGCGCTCAATATCTTCGTCTACACCAATGACGCCTACATCGGTTTTAACACCTGACACCATAGCCGTCATTGTGCCTGCAGAGTCGGGGGTTTGTGCATCTACATTATAAGTTTTAACAAAGCCTGAGTAAGGCATGGTTTCAAAGCTAAGTTGATAATCTTCACCCATGCCGCCCTCAAGCTGGCCAGCTAAAATACGTGCAGCCGTAACGGTAGAAATACCCATGCCGTCGCCTACAAATAAAATCACGTTTTTAGCCTTACCCGACTCAGTAACCACCTCGGTATTAGCTTGCTGCGTTGCTGCTAACTTAGTTTGCGCGTCGCTATACCATGCGTTACCTGTAAGGTTAGCTAATTGATCTGTAGTTAACGACGTTGCCGGCGCATTACACACTAGGTTAGATGAGTTAACTTCGTCGCTATCTAGCTGGCCATTTTCGTTAGTATCTACGCCCACTTGCGTTTCTACACCGCCATTAATACATTGCGCTGAGCCCACAGCTATTGCGTTATCTACTGCGATAATGTTGTTATTACTTTTATCGTCATCACTTGAACAACCCGCTAGCGCGACCATTACTGCTAAAGAAAGTACTGTTAATTTTTTCATATTCGCCGCCATTATTGCTGAGTTAATTCAAGTGCTTGGTTAATTAGATGAAATACAACGTTTTGCTCAATTACACCTTGAGCAAGTTGTGCACCAGGGCCTTTAGCGTGCAATGAAATATCTTCACCAGCATGCGTTTCAGAGCCTAGTGGTACGGTTGTTTCTTGGTGAAAACCAGGGGTTGTTGTATCAACGCCGTTTAGCTCAACACGCCCAGCGACTGGGCCGCTTAAGTACGCTGCATCGGCATCAGTTTCATCACCTAAGTCTCTAAAACCCAGTCCATTTGCATAACCTACCGTGGTGTATGGCATATCGTCGGCGGCAAGGCTTGGCACTGTTTGGCCTACAGCAACTACTTGACCTAAAATTGGGTTACCGCGTTTAGGGTAACCAGCAATAGTAAATACGTGACTGTGATCGGCAGTGACTAAAATAAGGGTTTCTTCTGGGTTGGTATTATCGATTGCCGCTTGCACTGCATTGGCAAATTCAATGGTGTCGTTAAGTGCGTTGTAAGCGTTACCCGCATGATGTGCGTGGTCAATTCGGCCCGACTCAACCGTTAAGAAAAAGCCATTTTCGTTTTTACCCAGTACATCAATCGCTTTAGTCGTCATGTCGGTAAGTGAAGGCTCCCCTGCCACGTCATTACTGCGGTCGGCTTCGTATTGCATGTGCGATTCGTTAAATAAACCAAATACTTGGGTTACATCGTCAGCAATAGCATCAAACCCAGCTTGGTCCATAACGTACGTTGCATTTGGATATTGTGTTTGCCACTCAGTTACAAGATTGCGCTCATCAGTACGATCACCTTCAACAGCGCTCACTGCGTCACTTGAATTAGCCGCAGCATCTTTTGGTAAAAAGTGACGACGACCGCCGCCCATTACAAAATCAAGGCCGTCTACATCAATACCTACAAAGCGCGCTTCTATATTTTTTTCAAAGTTAACTAGCTGTGAGGCAATATCTTCACAGCCTTCTGAGCCCTCGGGCATATCTGAGATATCTTCCCAGTTACGATCTGCCGATTTAGCATACGTTGCCGCTGGCGTTGCATGAGTAATACGTGCGGTAGAAATAACACCTGTTGCTAGGCCTTTAATTTCAGCCAGTTCTGTTGCTGTTAAAAGCTCGTTTCCTGCAACTGTTGAGCACACACCGCGTTCAATGTCTTCGTCTACACCAATCACGCCTACATCAGTTTTAACACCTGAGATCATCGCTGTCATTGTGCCTGCAGAATCGGGAGTTTGTGCATCTACGTTGTAGGTTTTAACTTGTGCAGAATATGGAAATTCTTCAAAACTTAAATAGCCTTCTTCACCTGGGTTGCCTGCTCGTTGGCCTTTTAAAATTCGCGCTGCCGTTAGGGTAGAAATACCCATGCCGTCACCAACAAATAAAATCACGTTTTTTGCTTTTGTAACTTGTGCACTTTGTGCTTGGGTGTTTTTAGTAGCTAACGTAGTTTGTGCATTTGTATACCAGTTATTATTTATTTGGCTTTGTGGTAGTACATTTGCATGGCTAGCAGCGCTTAACATAAATGTTAGCCCAACCGCCGCAGCGACTTTTTTAATTTTCATCCTAATTCCTGTTATGTAGTGGTTATTTTAAAAAGTGTGAACTCAAAAACATCAACCGCTGCACTATAGGAAATAGATGTTACTAATAAAGGTAATTTTAATGACAAGAAGGTGACAGCCAAATTTTATATCAATAAAACCTCTTTTGTATTTCCATCGACTGTTTAACCCTTCTCATAATATATGTAACAGCCCTATAAAAGCACATCACAATATAAATATAATAAAGCCGCTTAGTTTATTGATCTCTTGCTTGAGCATAAGCCTGCTATTGCCTACAATAGCGCATAATTAATTCAACGCAGATCACTATTATGACTGATACAAACAAACCAGAATTACCTAATCAACTGTCTATTAACCCACGTAGCAAATTTTATGTAGAAGAAGTATTTGAACATGAAATCGGTATTACTCTTAACGGTAAAGAGCGTTTTGACGTTGAAGAATACTGCATCAGCGAAGGTTGGATTAAAGTAGCAGCGCCTAAAGCGCTAGACCGTCGCGGTCAGCCATTACTTATGAAAGTAAAAGGCACTGTAGAAGCGTTTTATAAGTAATAGCTTACTTATAAAAAGAACAGCGACACCTCACTGGGTAGTCGCTTTTTTTGTGCCTGTTTAAAGCATGTTGAACTTTTTTCATACTCAACCTGATGAAGTTTCATTATGAATTGTCAAAAAATATGTTTGAATAACCTTAAATATTTAGACGTTTAGAAGTCCATTATGAGCAGGTTAACAATATTAGATGGCGGCATGGGCCGTGAACTTAAACGCATGGGCGCGCCGTTTTCACAGCCACTTTGGAGTGCGCAAGCTCTAATAGAAGCACCACAATGCGTAACTCAAGCACATGAAGCTTTTATAAATGCAGGGGCAGAAATTATTACGGTAAATAGCTATGCGTGTGTCCCCTTTCATTTAGGTGAAGCATTATATCAAGCACAAGGCGCAGCACTTGCACAGCAAGCTGCTGTAATTGCAAAAGAAGCGGCTCAAAACGCTAAACAAAACGTGCTAGTAGCGGGTTCATTGCCACCCGCATTTGGATCGTACCGTGCTGATTTTTTCCAAGGTGAACGCGCATTTACTATTTTAGATACCCTATATAAAGCACAAGATGAATATGTAGATATTTGGATTGGCGAAACTATTTCCAGTATTGAAGAAGCTCATGTAATGGCAAGGGTGCTTAAAAATTCAAACAAACCATGTTATTTCGCATTTACCTTAAGTGATGAAGTAAGCGAACAAGCAACATTACGCTCTGGTGAATTAGTATCCGATGCTACCTTAGCATTGCTCGAACATAATATAGCGGGCATATTCTTCAACTGCTCTATTCCCGAGGTCATTGAACAAGCGCTACGCGACACAAGTACTGTGCTAAAACAGCAGAATAAAAATGTTGATTTAGGGGCCTTTGCGAATGGCTTTACACCAATAGCCAGCGACTATAAAGCCAATGAAGGCTCGCAAGGTTACCGCGATTTATCACCCGCTGAGTATGTAGCGTTTGCCAAGCAATGGCACAACCTTGGCGCAACAATTATTGGTGGCTGCTGTGGTATTGGCCCCGAATTCATTGCAGCATTGGTAAAGTGGAAAAGGGATATTAAAGAGTTTTAATATCCCTTATTTAACTACAAAAATATAGAGAAACCTTAAAAGCTGAAATGATTAATTCCCAATACCTAATCGAGCCCTTGTATTGCTAGGCTACTTGGTCAGATCCACCTGCTGAACACGGGCATTTTTCGTCATGCTTTTTAAAACACTGTTGGTAATTAAGCCAATGAGCTAACGCGATAAAAGCAGAGCCAATTAAAGTGAAGGTTTTTTCGGCCACTTCATGGCCTAATAATACTGCAGTTATCAAAAAGACTAGACCAACAACTCCACACGCCATATAACGTATACGTTTGTGCTTTTTACAGCCTAAGCTCAAAGCTAATAAGCTTGTTGGTAATACTACAGCAAGAATCCATAAATGAAACTGTTCAGCATTTATTTGTAGTACAGCAAAGCTTGGCAACAGCGCTAAAATAACCGGTGTTGCAAAACAATGTACCGTGCACATTAACGAAAGCCCAATGGCAAGCTTATCTGCTGTTGTTTGAGTCAGCTTCATTATTTATCCTTCTTTTTAATTGTGTTAGCGGTACTTTGCTGGCACCCAAAACAAACACCTGAGATTTCTAATTGCGAAGTTGCTGGCGTAAACCCTTTCATTTTCAGTTCCCTAAACAAAGATTTAACCGAATTATTAAGGTCTTTCACCTCACTTGCTTTATTACAAGAGCTACAAATTAAAAACATCGATAGTTGATGCTCTCTATCATCATTAACGTGACTGCACGGTATAAACTTATTTTCTAACTTTAATCTATGTACCAGACCTACCGACTCTAAAAAACCTAATATCCGATAAACGGACATTGCCAAAATCGGTGTATTTATTTGCTTATTAAATTGATCTGTTAACTCATAAGCAGACAAAGGTTTATTTGCTTTCAATAGAATTTCAAATACCTGCTGACGTTTTGGCGTTAATTTTTTTTCAGAGGCTTCACATCTTTTTATCGCAAAGCCCATCATCTCTTTAAATTGCTGCTTATTCATATTACCCACTCTAATGTAGTGGGCTGATGTTTTAACTTTGCCATCCTTGTTGCTCAATGCCTCCGCTGTGGTTTTATCTAAAAATTTATTAACTAGAGATAAATAAATGTAACAACTAACTTTTGCTTTACAGCAAACAGCTCCCCCACGAACAACACCTAAACAATGACAATAAATATTTAAAGCACTGAATTTATATAGGTTATGTAGCCAAATTGTATGCCCTGAATGATTTTTAGCTAATTAACTATTGATACAATATAACATTTCAAGCACAATTGATACAATATAACATTCGCAAAGGAATTCAAATGACACGAAAATCTCAATTAGCTGTTTTGATAGCTGCTTTATTACCTGCAAGTGTGCTTGCAAATACCATCGAAGGTGTTGTTTTAAACAACCAAGGTAAAGTGGTGACCAACGCAACTGTAGAAGTTGAAGGCTCAGATATAACAGCAGTAACAGATGCAAGCGGTAAGTTCGTAATAACTGATTTAAAAAGTGGTTCAAAAGAGCTTCATATTACCGCCCCTGGTTATGCCCATCTGCATCGAGATATCACATTTAGTGATGATAAAAGCCAGTCAATTACCTTTAACTTAGAACGCTCACCTATCGAAGTAATTGATATTGAAGCAACGCCTATTCACATGTCGGCAATGGAGTCCTCGTCTCCCGTTAGCGTGTTATCTGGCGAACAATTAAGACGTCAGCAAGCAGCAACCCTTGGCGATAGCCTTGAAAAACTCCCAGGGGTTAATACTAACTTTCATGCAAAAGTAGCCAGTACACCGATTATTCGTGGCTTAAGCGGGCCGCGTGTTCTAATTACTCAAAACGGCCTTGATGTCAGTGATGTTTCTCGCGTTGGCCCTGATCACTCCGTTGCATCAGAGGCATCAACCGCAAAAAAAATCGAAGTATTACGTGGCCCTGCCACATTATTTTATGGCAGCGGCGCCATTGGTGGTGTGGTTAATGTAGTTGATAATCGGGTGCCTACCGACAGCACAACTCGCGGCGAATGGAACCTTGAGCACAACTCTGTTGATAACCAAAAAGTAGCCTCGTTTAACGCTACTACAGGAACTGATTCTCTTGCATTTTATGCCGATGCGTTCTGGCGTGAAGCCGATGACTATGAAATACCCGTGGCCGCTGAATTTGCCCATAATGACCATAACCATGAAGAACATAGTGGCGATTACACCGTTGCAAATAGTAATGAAGAGTCTGACGGATTTACCCTAGGGGCCAGCTATTTAATGGACCAAGGTTTTGTTGGGATAGCTGTTGAGCAATTTAATCGTCAATACGGCATTCCAGGCCACACCCATGGTGGCGAAGATGTTAATAGCGCTGAAGAAAGCGTATATGCCGACTTAGAGCAAACTAAAGTGCAGTTGCTAGGTGAATATAACCTTGATAACAAATGGCTTAATAGAGTAAACCTGCGCGCAGGTTTTACAGATTACGAACATGCTGAAATTGAACATGGCGCAGTGGGTACCACGTTTGAAAATGAAACCAATGAGTTACGCGTAGACTTAATGCATAACCCGTTTGCGCAGTGGAATGGTGGTTTGAGCTTTCATTACAAACACAGTGATGTTGAAGCGCAAGGCTCTGAGGCATTCACACCACCGTCACAAACACAAAGCTTTGCTATAGCGCTAATGGAAGAAAAACACTTTGGTGACTTTTTAGTGCAATTAGGTGGCCGAGTTGAACGGGTAACCATTGATGCAGACAACGTGTTACTACCTAACATTGATGCACACGCACACAATGACACCGGTGTTCATGACGATCATGCTCATGAAGAACATGCCGGCAATACTCGCGTATTTGACGTAGAGCAAGAATTCACTCCTGTCAGTTTATCAACAGGTGTTGTGTGGGATTTCGCACCTAGTTACAACTTAGGCTTGTCGGTATCTCGTTCTGAGCGTGCTCCTTCGGTGTCTGAGCTATTATCATTCGGCCCTCACATTGGAACTGGTACTTATGAAGTAGGCGCACTATTTGATATTCATGAAGACGGCCATTTTGGTTTATCTGAGCAAGCGCTTGACCTAGAAACAGCAAACAATGTTGATTTAACGTTTCGTAAAACCCAAGGTGATATTGGTTTCATTCTTAATGCTTTCTACAACCAAGTCGACAATTATTATTACCAAATCGACACAGGCCTATTCGCCGAAAGCGGCCACGACCACGGTGATGAAGAGGGCCATGATCACGCCCACGAACACGACCACTCTTCTGAACTCCCTGTTTATTTATTTAAAACAGATGACGTAATTTTGCATGGCTTTGAAGCCCAATTTGCATGGCAGTTAACCAATGAATTTAAAGTAGATTTATTCTCAGATTACGTTCGTGCACGCCTTAAAGACGGTGGCGGTTTACCACGCACACCACCGCTACGTTTTGGTACTGAGTTTAGCTACCAAACAAATAAGCTGAGTGCGCACCTCCACGTAACTCGCTATCAAGAGCAAGACCGTACCGCACCAGAAGAAACAGCTACAAACGGCTACACCATGCTTGATGCCAGCGTTTCATATGACTTATCAGTGCTAAATCAAGATGTGTCTGTGTATCTACGAGGCACTAACTTAACAGACACAGAAGCGCGCGTGCATAGCTCATTTTTAAAGAATATAGCGCCACGTCCAGGTCGTAGCTTTGCACTAGGTATTCGCGGTTACTTTTAAGCGCTAAAAAATTATAAATAAAGGAAATTAACATGACTAAACTATTCAAATTAAAATTAATTGCACTGGCAATAAGCAGCACATTAATCACCGCTTGTGGTGATGCAGAAACAAACATTGTCGAAAAAGACCCAATAGAAGTACCTGATGACGGCCACGATCATGGCGATGGTGGCGACCACGGTGATGAATACACTATTGATTCATTAGGTAGGCTTGCGATACTTGCTGGCGATAGCAACGAAGCGAACTTTTTCGACTTAGACGACAATGAGCTTCTTGATACATTCACTCTTACTAATGATTCAAACACGCTATCGTCGTCGCCTGACTTTCGTTATGCCGTGATTGCTAGCCGCGCTCAAGATTACCTCGGCTTTATAGACGGTGGCTTATGGCGTGAAGATCACGGCGCACACCTTCATGATTACGAACAAAGCCCTGCTTTTAGTAATTATGAGTTAACCAGTGGCAGTCGCCCTACTCACTTGGTAAAGCACGATGGTAAATTAGCGGTATTTTATGATGGTGATGCAGACTCAGGCACAACTGCGTCTGTTGAAGTGTTAACAGATAACGACATAACAAACGCAACAGCGACCTTACCTGGTATTAGCTACAATATTAATATGCACGGTGTAGCAGAGCCTCGTGGAGAGCATCTATTAGCGACCATTCGCCGCGATGATGCACAAAGTACATCAAACGCTAAAATTTTGCCGGATCAGGTAGGTGTTTATCACTTTCATGATGGCGAATACGAACTTGAACAAACGTTAGAGTTAACATGCCCTGATTTGCACGGCGCAGCACAAAACCATGATTACGTAGCCTTCGGCTGTAGTGACGGTGTGCTATTAGCCCACCAGCATGATGACGAATACCACGCTGAAAAAGTAGCAAATATTACTGCAGTAGGTGACTTGCGCATTGGTACGATATACGGCCATGAAGACAGTGACAACTTTATTGGTATTGCGTCTGGTCACGGCGGCGGCCCTGCTGTGATTGTGAGTATAAATCCTGCGAAAGCTGAAATGGAAGAATTTGAATGGCAACTAGCCGATGGCGCAAGCGCTGTTTCTTACTCTTTCTCAGCGAATGGCGAGCACTTTTTAGTTTTAGACAGCCTAGGCTTTTTAAATGTGCTTGAGGCGCATGCGCACGACGATCACATACACTGGGAGCTAGCAGGTCAAGTTGATATTACACAAGAAGATGTAACAACAATGCCTGAAGGCATGAAGTTTAGTATGACAGTAGCGCAAAATGGTCAGTTTGCTTACGTAGCCGACCCAATAGCCCAACACGTTGTGCAAGTACACCTAGAAGACTTAGAAATTGAAGGTGAACTAGAACTTACATTCCCACCAGCCGCGATCACTTGGTTAGGTATTGCACAAGAGGAAGAACACGAACATTAAACTCGTAGCGTGTTGTTGTAAAATTTTGGGCTAGAGCCATAAAACGCAAAACCCGTAATTAGTTAAGCTAATTACGGGTTTTTTAATAGTATTTAGGTAACTAAATTATTTCCGGCGCCAGCCGCTCCATACATCATCTTCTTGGTTGGATTTTTTCTTCTTTTTCTTACCTGTGCCTTCAGGCTTTGCCATTGGCTTATCGTTTTTAAGTGCTTGTGCTGCATCGAGGTTTGCTTGGTTTACCGCAAAACCCGTTACTTCTTCACGCTCTAAACGAAGTTTGTTTTTCTTTTCGATAATTTTAAAGTGATGAAAGTCTTCATAATCAATTAACGATAACGCTAAACCAACCTCGCCGGCACGGCCGCTTCGGCCAATACGGTGCATGTAATCAGCGGGGCTGCGCGGTAAGTTAAAGTTAATTACTACTGGTAGCTTTTCAATATCTAAACCACGGGCTGCAATATCGGTAGCAATTAGTACTTCTATTTCGCCCGCTTTAAATTTTTCAATTACGCGAGTACGCTCACTTTGACCTTTATCACCATGGAATACTTGTGCGTTCACGCCGCGCTTTTCAAGCTTACCCGCTAAGTGCTCACAGTCTTTTTTAGCGTTTACAAAAATAAGCGCTTGGCGCCATTTGTGTTGCTTAATTAAATGCGCTAAAACCGTGGTTTTTTCGCCTTTATTAACCGTAAATACGCGCTGTACTAAGGTGCTTTCGTCTTTGCTTTGAACTTGTATTTCAACAGGGTTGGTTAACAGCTCTTGCGTTAATTGTGTGACTTGCTCTGGAAAGGTTGCTGAAAACAACATGGTTTGTTTTTTAGCAGGCATAAGCGCTAATAGCTCAGCAAGCTCTTCAGTAAAGCCAAGGCTTAACATGCGGTCAGCTTCATCAAGCACTAAGGTTGTTACTTTATCGAGCTTAATCGCATTGCTTGAGATTAAATCGAGCAAGCGCCCAGGGGTTGCAACAATGATATCAGCACCGCCGCGAAGTGCCTGCATCTGGGTATTAGCCGACACACCACCAAATATCGCCACCGTTTTAATGGCGCCATTAAAGTTAGCAGAATACGATTTAACACTATCAGCTACCTGCACTGCCAGCTCGCGAGTAGGTACCAAAATAAGTCCTGTTACAAAATTGCCTTTGCCCGCTGCTTTATTAGCACCTTGCGCTAAAAATAGCGTTTGTAGCATAGGTAAAGCAAAGGTTGCTGTTTTACCTGAGCCGGTATTTGCCCCCGCAATTAAGTCACTGCCCGCCAAGATACTTGGGATTGCTTTTGCCTGAATCGGCGTAGGTTGCGTGTATTCAAGATCAGACAATCGAGCAATTAGCTCTGGAATAAGGCCAAGATCGTTAAAAGTACTAGGGCTTGCGGCTGAGGTCATATTTATTACGGGCTTATTGCTAAAAAGTAGCCTGTAATTTTAGCGTATTTAGCAGCTATTAAGTAGAGGTTAGTGATTTAAATAAAATGCATCTTGTTTTTTATTAAACGATGATTCACTGAATATCACTTTGCATTAATACTATTTATCACATACATCAATCATTACAAATAATAGCTGAACACGCTGTATTATTGATTTCAGCATTTCAAGTGTGTTATTTTTGCGGCCTGATGGATTAATTTTAGATACAAGGAAATGTCATGTCTCAATTTGATTTATGTTTCAATACGAAAAGTCGAGCAAGTTTACCTTTTAACAGTAATGACTTAGAGCAATTAAAGCGATTTAGAGAGGATAACCCTCATATTATAGGTAACTTTATACCTCAAGGAACCCCGTTCATTTTAAGAACTCCACAATCTGGGGATATGAGTGATTTCAGGCGCTCTCGTCCAGACATAGCTTGTGCACTTGATAATACGGTGTCTTGGCCTGAGCATACAAAGAGAAATGTCAGTACTATAGTAAACAACTTCGGTGATGAAGATGCTTTGGCTATTGCCGCGCTATACGATGCGGAAATATCTCCATATGTTGATAAAGTAAGAGGTTTAACGAGTCAACAAGTTCTTGGAAGAAATCTTGATACCTTGACTGCCACTGGCGCAGCACTTACCTCATTAGAGTCAAGCCAAGTGAGATTAAGTACATTTGGAAAAGCGATTCTAAAATACCAAACTAGCTTAATTGAAATTAGAAAAGCATCGCAGAACAAGCAGCCTAAATTAGAATTAATCAAACTAGGTAACAAAGCAAAGCAAGCCCATCTAGAGTTAAACACTGTATTTAAAAGAGAAATGGTTAAATTCAAAGGCAAAGTGAAAGCATCTGCACGGGGTAATATCTGGTCTAATGCGCAGCGAGGCATAGATACAGCAAGAAGCGCAAGAAGTTCAGCTCCCTTGCAATTAACTTCTTTAGCTAACATACAGCACTTACGTAAATTAGAGCAAGGATCCAACATTGCAGGAAAGTTTGTCATTGCGATTGATGCTGGTCTTCGAGCTGATAGCGTTTATGACGATTACAAAGCAGGTAAAGACTGGCAGCGCAGTGCAGTCAGGGAAGCTACAGGTTTTGGTTTAGGGACAGCTGCAGGCATTGGCGCAGGGAGTGCAACAGTTACAGCAGGCGTAGGTATGGCAATAGCTATGGGACCCGTTGGTTGGGTTATCTTAATTGGTGCCGGTCTCGGTGCTGGTTTTATCGTCGGTAAAGCAGGTGATGAAGTTGGTAAATTTGTTTCTGGCCAATTATATGATTTAAGCTCAAACATTGATTGGTTTTAAATTATGTATGTAATTCCTGAAAAGATTTTTTTATTTATATCTTTACCAATAATAATTAGCTATCTAATTTCGACTTTATGCTTTACTCGTATTTCAATGAAACATATTGAGAAAAAAATGCGTGAGGAAGGGATACATGAACCACTTTGGGATAAAGGGCTGGGCATAAGAGTGAGCATGTATGGCAAAGTAATAAGGCGGCAAAAACCCGCAAAAGCGACGGTTGTTAATGACGAAGCCATTTTGCGACACGCCAGACCTATCGATCTAATTTTAGCTCGCGTAATGCATATATCATTTATAGGTTTGATGTTCGTAATTGCCTATGGCTACTTTGCCTATGATTTAGGTAATCGCGCAGACTGAAAAAGGCGCACAAAGCGCCTTTTACATCAGACCTGTAGCCTGTTGATTTTAAAATTTTTAGGCCGACTTTGCCAAATTGCATGGTTCGTCAAAATCTGTACTTTCATTTCCGCTTTATAGTGCGACAGTAACTGTAGTGGGATTGTATATACAATAGGGGTAATCACGTAATTTACATGGTTTACATTGATAACTCGCATAGCCATCTGACTCACAGTTTGAGTATTTACCAGTAAACTCTTCTTAGTCTTCAATACCATCAGCAAGTAATATTGCTTCTTCTAATTTGTTTGGTAAGGCTTTAATCACGTTAAAAATCAATATTTTTATCTTAAGTCCTACTCTTTTAATTAATTTAACTGTCACCGTAAGCGCTTCAAACCTAAAGAGGCTTTCATAAAAAGCCAACAACTAAGTTAGCAATATTATTAGTTCTTGCTAAGTTCTGCTTGTAACCTAGCTTTTGTTTCTTTTAAGTAGTTTATATAAGGATATGAGTCATCTGCAATGGCTAATGCAGACTCCATCTGTTCAAGTGCTTGGCGAGTATCACCCTGCATTTCATAGCCATAAGATAAAGCTGAAAGCGCATCGACTGATTTTGGGTGGTTTTTTAAATTGTACTTAAACACCTCAATAGCACGGGTAAACTGCTTGCTGTCCGTTAGGTTGTAACCAAGTAATCTAACAGCACGATCTGGTGGAGATACCTGTTCGCCCCATTGTTGAGATAAATTTTGGTAATAAGCATCAATAGAGGCAACATCGTCAGTTAAAGCACTTATGGGCATATGTTTAGGTAAAAACAGGTTGTAATAGGCATTAAATGCCCCTGCAGCAGAAGTTAAACCATGCGAGGTGCCATCAAACGCATCATTAAAAAAGCGTAAGCCCCGTACTTCAGACGATTGCAGTGATTGCTGTAATTCATCGTACCTTTCACGCATTATGCCGGCTTCTTCGCCGATATTAGTATAAACGTAGTTATTCAGGCCTTTCGTTTTAGCTATAAACGATTTTGTACTTTTTACCATTGCGCCATAGTTCCACCAAACCGCAGGGCTATAAGCAATATGCGCTTGAAATAGTTCGGGCTTTGCCTGCAAAGCATACAACGCAAATACACCACCAGCAGATGCGCCAGCAATAACCTTATAGTCATGCGTGCGATAGTTTTTATTAACTAAAGGAATGAGCTCTTGTTCAAAGAACGCTAAAAATTTTGCTGCGCCGCCCCCTTCACCGACAGGACCTTGCGGCTCTTTATTCACTGTAGGATACATATCTCTAAGTCGATTAGTGTTTTCAATAGCGACAATAATTACCTCAGCCGCACGATTAGCATTTTGCAAGCGCTCAATGACAGCACTAGCAAGCGGTATATTACCCGCTCCATCTAAGCGATAAATAACTGGATATACCTTATTTGGCTCAGATTGATAGCTTTTAGGCAATTGTACGACAACCGTGCGTTCTTCGTTTAGAACAGCCGATTTAATAGTGTGCATAAATTGAGATTCATCAGCACTTTGCTGTTTAATACCAGCTTGTGCAAAGACACTTTGTGAACTAAAAGCAAAAAAGCTAAAAAAACAAATAACGGTTAATAAACGCATGACTAATCCCTTAGAGAATAATAAGTTACCTAAGCTAACAGAATTTTAGGCACAAAAAAAGCGCATTGAGCGCTTTTTTAACATTAATCAAAACCTATAAGCTTTTGATTTTACTCAACTGTAACCGATTTTGCTAAGTTACGTGGTTGGTCAACGTCAGTGCCTTTAATGACCGCTACATAGTACGACAGTAACTGTAGTGGAATTGTATATACAACAGGGGCAATTACGTCATCTACGTGGTTTACGTTGATTACACGCATTGTGTCGTCTGACTCAAAGTGTGAGTCTTTATCAGCGAATACATAAATGATGCCGCCGCGAGCACGTACTTCTTCTACGTTTGATTTAAGCTTTTCAAGCAATTCATTGTTTGGTGCTACAACAATAATTGGCATGTCGGCATCAATAAGCGCTAATGGGCCGTGTTTAAGCTCACCTGCTGCGTAGGCTTCAGCGTGAATGTATGAAATCTCTTTAAGCTTAAGTGCGCCTTCCATTGCAATTGGGTATTGTGAGCCGCGCCCTAAAAACAGTGAATGGTGTTTATCAGCAAATTCTTCAGCAAGGTCTGCAATGCCATCAGCCAATAGTAGCGTTTCTTCTAATTTAGCTGGTAGCAGTTTAATAGCGTTAACAATCGCGCTTTGATCTAAGCCTTTCTCTTGCGCAATAGACGCAGTAAGCATTAACAAACCAACAAGCTGTGTAGTAAATGCTTTAGTAGAGGCTACACCAATTTCAGCGCCTGCTTTGGTCATAAAGGCAAGGTCTGATTCTCGCACAAGCGATGAGCCAGGTACGTTACAAATAGTCATTGACCCCATATAGCCTTGCTCTTTAGCTAAACGCAGTGCAGCTAAAGTATCAGCCGTTTCGCCTGATTGTGAAATAGTTACTAGTAGGCTATTTTCGTGTACAAATGACTGACGATAACGGAACTCAGAGGCAATTTCTACGTTACAGCTAACACCTGCATATTGCTCAAGCCAGTAACGAGCAACCATACCTGAGTGGTATGACGTACCACAGGCAATAATTTGTACGTGTTTTACGTCTTTAAATATTTGCTGTGCGCTATCGCCAAAAGCATCAATAGCTACGCGGTCATCGTTTAAACGTCCTTCAAGGGTGTTACGCACTGCAAGTGGCTGCTCATAAATTTCTTTTAGCATGTAGTGACGGTAATCACCTTTGCCTGATGCATCTTGTGTGATGTTTGATTCAACAACTTCACGCTCAACCGCGTTGCCATCTGCATCAAAAATTTCTACTGTGTCGCGAGTAATACGCGCTACATCACCTTCTTCTAAGAAGATAAAGCTGCGAGTTACTGGTAATAATGCCAGTTGATCAGAAGCAATAAAGTTTTCACCAAGGCCTAAACCAATAACTAACGGGCTACCTGAGCGTGCTACAATAATTTCGTTATCATTCGCTTTATCGAACACAACGGTACCAAATGCACCTTCAAACTGTTTAACGGCAGCTTGAACTGACGCTAATAAAGTGGTGTGCTGCTGACGTAACTGATGAATTAAATGCACCATAACTTCGGTGTCGGTGTCTGATAAAAACTCGTAACCGTCGCCTTTAAGTGCTGCACGCAAACTTGCGTGGTTTTCAATGATTCCGTTATGTACAAGTGCTAATTGATTGCTTGAAACATGTGGGTGAGCATTGGCTTCAGTTACACCGCCATGAGTCGCCCAACGAGTGTGTGCAATACCTGTGTGGCCGCTAACACCAGCTTGTTCAAGTGCTGACTCTAAGTTTACAACCTTACCAACTGCTTTCACTGTATTAAGTGTATTGCCTTCAAGTAAAGCTACACCTGCTGAGTCATAACCGCGGTACTCAAGGCGCTTAAGGCCTTCAACTAAGATTTTATTTACTGGACGTTCTGCAACAGCCCCAACGATTCCACACATAGTGTCTCCATTAATTTTTTAATTCTAGCAACTTACGTTTTAGTTGCTATTCCATAATTTCTGCGCAAATTAGTTTTACACCACACGCCTCTATGGCTGCACGTTTATCACTTGCTAAGCCACTGTCGGTTATTAATGTGGTTACTGTTTGCCACGGTAATTCTAAATTTGGTATTTTTCGGCCAATCTTATCTGATTCAACCATAACGATTACTTCGCGCGCCGCTTTAGCCATCACTTGGCTTAATCCAACAAGTTCATTAAACGTGGTTGTTCCACGCGCTACATCAATGCCATCAGCACCAATAAATAGTTGATCAAAATCATATGAGCATAGAACATTTTCAGCTACTTGCCCTTGAAACGATTCTGAATGCGGATCCCACGTGCCACCTGTCATCAAAAGTGTTGGCTCATTTTCAAGTGCTAATAAACGCGTTGCTACTTTAATGGCGTTAGTCATAACAACTAACCCCTGCTTTGTAGCCAACTCAGGGATCATTGCTGCAGTGGTGCGCCCACTGTCTATAATAATGCGATTATGATCTTTTATAAGCGATGCTGCCGCTTTGGCAATGGCCACTTTGCGCTTAGAATCAATCTCATCGCTAACAATCTCTTTAGGCAGAGCAATAGCACCGCCGTAACGGCGCAGCAATAAGCCACTTTTTTCAAGCGAGGTTAAGTCTTTTCGAATAGTTACTTCTGATGTTTGAAACTGTTCAGCTAAAATATCGACAGCCACTTCACCTAATTCATTAACTTGAGTGAGGATCAGATGGCGGCGTTGCTGAGTGTTACGTTTGGTCATAAGTGGTTACAATTAAGTTTCGTTTCGAAAGTTAGTAGATTTTAAACGAAACATAATAAATGGCAAGTGCATGCGTAAAAAAAGCACAGTTTTATTCAAATTATCATCATGCTTAAAGTAGGTTAAGCTAGACACCATTATTTAAGTTAAACAAAATTGATATGCAGTCATTTAATAGTATTAGTAAAGAGAATCTAGCGCAGCGTAAAGCTGTGCACGAAATTTGCCGCTTATTTAATAAAAGCCCCAGTAAAGGTAATTTAAAGCGAATAAAAGAATTATGCTCACACTGTGGTGATGGAGTAATTATTGAAGCGGGCTTTCATTGTGACTATGGCTCGCAAATGCATATAGGTGATCGTACTTTTATAAACATTAACTGTACTGTGTTGGATGCGCCAATAAATGAAGGAGCCATAAGCATTGGCGACGATTGTTTAATCGGCCCAAACGTTCAGCTTTTAGCGGTATCTCATGCAGTTAATCCCACAGAGCGGCTCAATAAAGAAAACTTTGCTGCGCCGATTACTATCGGTAATAACGTGTGGATTGGGGCGGGAGTTATTGTTTTAGCGGGTGTTACCATTGGTGAAAATGCTGTCTTGGGCGTAGGATCTGTAGTCACTAAAAATGTTGCAGCTAATACCGTGGTTGCAGGTAATCCTGCACAAAAAATACGTAGCATTTAATAGTCATATAATCTTTATGGCGAAAAGTTAATATTGTGTTACTTTTAGTTAAACACAAATACAGCTCATACTTAGTGATGTTTCTAAATATTGTTTTTATTATACTTTTACTTTTTTCTTATCCGATATCGGCGAATGTTTGTAAGCAAAATAAATCGGTTGACATAACGAGTGATATTTTAACTTGCAAGCAAAAAATCAGTCAACTCAAGCTACACTCAACTGCATCATTTGAGGCTAAATTAGAATTAGCTGTACTGTATAGACAAGCTGGTGATTTAGCCTTAGCAAACTCAGAACTTGAGCAACTACTTAGCCAAAGTTTGAGTATTTCACAGCAATATCATGTAACGCGACAACTCGGTATTAATGCATACAGGCAAAGAGGTTATATTCAATCTCTTACTTATTTTCATAAAACACAAAAGCTTGCTACGCAGTTAAAAAACTTAAGTTATGAAGGTCAAACATCGAATGATCTTGCTAATGTATATCAAGCGCTTGGAGATTTAGACACCGCTTTAACTTTACTTTTAAAAAGTTACGACATTGCTAAGCAATTAAATGACTTAAAACGCCAAGCCGTTACTTTGAATAATTTAGGTAATATATCGCGAGATATTAATCAATTAGATGATGCTATCGTATCATTTCGACAAGCACATTTACTGCATACACAACTTGGCAATCAAACAAAGGCAAACCATACGCTGATAAGCTTAGCTGAAGTGTTTTTTAAAAAGTTACAGTTTGATAAAGCTATAAACCTTATAAACACAACGCTCACGCAGTTAAATAATAGTGGTGCGCATACTCAAGCTTCACGCGCCTACTTACTACTCGCTGAAATCGCCTTAGCTCAAAATAAACTTAATGAGGCACATAAATGGTTGGCAACACAAAAACGTACCCGTAGCCTTATTCAAAATGAAAAAGTCGATCAACGAGCGCTATTAATAGAGGCAAAACTAAAACAACTAGAAGGTAAAGACACTGAAGCGCAAGTATTGTTAAAGCAAGGGTTAGCCGAAAACCACCATCAAAACAGTCAATTAACAGAGTTGTTTTACATCGCACTCGCTCAGTCACAACAGCAATCAAAACAATACCGTGATGCGCTAATTACGCTTGAAGATTACAATACAATGTTACGCCAAAATAGAGCTGATACGGCCAATCTATACCAGCTACGCTTGAAGCAAGCCGATATTATGCCAATTAAACAACAACATAATTATTTCAATTTTTATAATATATTAGCAGTATTTAGTGCCTTTGTAGCAGGAGTACTGCTTAGCTACAAATATTTAACACAAAGAAGCAACCCTTTAAATATAGTGAAAAGTGCAGCTCCCGAAGAAACCACCGACACGGAGCAAGACACTCGCCAATTAATTGTAGAAGTTATGACGCTATCGCTGAGTATTTGGGAACAAACAAGTTCAAAAACGAGAATTGAGCTAGCTGAAGAAAGTAAAATGTGGAAGGTAAACATTGACGATGGTCGGCTGCGAGTGCGAACCTTAGAGCGCTATTTAGCGCTTAAAACACTACCTAAAAAACCACGTTGGCGTAATATAATAAAAACCGCACAATATGTTATTAACCACTGCAACGAAGAACATGAAGATATGCATAAACTAAAGCAACAAACACAAAAGCTTGAAGTACTTGCTAAAGCCTCACCTCACTATTCAACCTGAACTCTGGTTAAGAGATTTACTAACATATTGAATCATGGTGATATTTAAATTTATTTTCTCTAGCCAGATATTTTCAGTGAAAACAAGGCGAATTTACGCGTCAATAGCTGGCCTATTGCAAGTCAATTCAACGCAGTTAGCGCTGAAAATAGCTGCTAGAGATAGATTTATTATCCAGAGTTCAGGTTACTTAACCTAAATCAGAATTAAAAAGCACAAGGTATCACCTATATCACCTCGTGCTACGGTTTTAACTATTTTGCTGTATCACAGATATAACACGATAATGTAACGCCCATGTTAGCTTTATATTTCTGGTGATGCTCGACCCCTTTAAACTCATAAGGTCCTTCAAAACGAGTAAATATTTGCATATCTGAGTTTAATGTATTGTCAAAATGCATCATATTTGAATGTAGCGACTCACACATATTTTTACCCATATCGTAAGCTAAGCGCCAATCATCAAACTGACCACAATCTAACATCGGGCTTTCTCGACCTGATGCAAAAAAGCTTTTTTCTGTACATCCACTACTTGTATCACTTTTTAAAAATGAAAAAGTTCCTGTCGATATTTTCATTGAAGCGAGCAATATTGTTTGCTTTTTAGGGCAGTTTTGCGCGTTAGCTTGAAGTTCTTCTTGCAGCATTTTTGCACTATGAGCATGCGCAAAGGTTGTTAGTAACAAACTTGATATTAAAATTGTATATTTCATTATATTTACCTCCATATATTTACTTAATCCTATTGTTGATGCTGTATTAACATACCTATTAAATACAAAACCAACTAAAAAAGTGTGCATCAAAGAGAGGTAAATCACACTTACAATCGTGGGGCAATTGGGTAAAAACGGGTAAATTTATTTTTAAGTTATTGTATTTATTTATATAAAAAATTATTCAACTAAAAAAATAATGCCCGGCATGTTTACACCCCCTTACTTTTCTCACTTTTACCTAACTCGCCCCATGCTGACCCAGCTAATTCCTTTCGTGATGAAAATAAACAAGCAATATAAAAGGGCACATTATTTGTGCTTATTTATTATTTATGGAGGAATAAAAATGAAACGTACATTAATGACACCACTTGCTTTAGGTTCTCTTGTATATATGGCAATCATAAGTACCACTGCATTTGCAGGTACTGTTGAAAATACCAACCACCGTACTACCGCTTTAGAAAATGATTATGGTGCAATGGCACCTGCTCAAGTTAGCAAACAAACTTGGCAGACTATTTCAGCGTGGTCTACTGACTCGCTTTCTTTGCTTGATTTTATGGCTGAAAACGATGAAGAAGCGGTACTCAATCATTATATTGAAAAACTAACAGCAACTTATCAGGCCGAAGAAATCTTAAGTCAAATAAAAGAGATAGACGTAAATGCGCTTGATTTATGGTCTACGGTGCTTGCTGATCACTCGCCCGAGGACAACTATTACCTTGCGCGCTACCTTATACAATATAAGCCGGCTCTTTTTAAGCAATGGTTAACAATGCAAAAAATGGTTTCGTTAGCTGAGTTTGTCGAAATAAACAATCCACGATTATTTGAAGCGTGGTTTGAAAATTACGCAGCTCCTAAGAAAAAGGGGCTCTCTGTTTTAAACTATAACAAAGAAATGGATCCAACTACTTATAATGAAATTAAAGAGTTATTAAATAAAGATGCAAAGGGTGGTCCAAAGTCAGCCTGTGCCTGCCAAATGGTAGTGCCAAATACAGGTTCTGGTACTGTGGTAACAAATTACCCTTCAACCCCATCATCACCTGCACCTGAAACGTCTAGTGACAATAAAGGAATGTCTAAACACGGACTTAACTTTACCAGTACAGCTTACGGCGCATTTCATTCAGGCGATGGTGAGCGTTGGTCAAAACATAAAGCGTATGGCTACGACAACACAATAAGTCATAACTCTACTGAGTTTTCGGTAAAAATGCTGTGTGCCGATAAAGCGGGTTTTGATTGTAATCAAAGTAATTCATGTTCAGGAAACTTAGAAGTTAGAGGTACTTATGCCTCGCGCTTCCATGTAAAAGGGACCGCAAAGCAAATTTGGTCAAAAGCGACTAATGCACACTCTGCCGATGGCGCAAAGTTTGCCGTTGATTTACCTGGTGCTGCTCCTGAGATTGTATTGTTTAATAAAGCCGGTGGTGCAGCAATGAGCTTCAACACTGGATGGGATATTAACTCGGTGCTGGGCACTATAAAAGCAGCTTTAGGTATTACTGCTGCAATAGTGAATGACAATGCGGGTAGCTTACTCGATGCACAACTTGCCAGTGATTTAATTACTAATATTGCAGGCATAATTACCCGTTCGGGTAACGAAGCGAGTGTAAATTCGACGATGCGAGCTCGATTTGATTCATCTGACGTAAGTCCATTTTTGTTGCAACCCAACGAAGTTTACCACTTCACACTCGACTCAGAAGCCCACGTTAAAGCACGAGGTTATGGCGGTTATTCTGATAGTCATTTTGAGTTTGGTAGCTCTGGCGCTGTAATGTATGCCGCTAACCACTTTACTTGTGGCACAAATGTTACCGCCCCCATGCCTACCGGTTTATGGTTTTATGCCAGCCAGTCAGGTCCTGATAACACCGCTTCTCTTCGTAGTGATGTAGAAAATTGGCTATCTATTCAGCTAAATCAGGGTGTTAATGCTTCGCAGCAGCAAGGGGTTGTATATTAAGCACTGCAATCGAACTTATAAAGGGTAGGTGTTTCCTACCCTCTTTTGTATGTTTAAAGCAAAGGAATCATCATGAAAAAACTACTTACACTTTTTATCACTGCACTTACAATAACAGCAAGTATGCATTGTGTTGCTATAGCAAAACAATTTGATACAAGCACACTACCCGTACTATTTTATGCAAACCAAGAGAGCTATTTTGCTCAAACACCTTGGTTTAATTTTGCGTATCAGCAACGCAAAATACAACTACAAACTTGTAAAGAAGAAGCGTGTGTTCAACGTTTACAATTTTTAGAACTCCAAGAAGGCGATCAAAGCCATCAACATAATAATGGCTCCGCTTTTTTAGGTAACGCCGATAAAACACACACTTCAAACACTTACTCAAAGCTTAAGTTAGGCCAAAGTAATCACAATACGTTGCATGTTAGCGGTAACCAACGGCGCATTCTTTTTTCTTTTGAGATCACAGAAAGAGGCACTCCACTTCAATTTAAATTTGAAGACGAACAGGACTCTTTCACCTCAAAAAATCAACAGGCGCTTATTCGCTCATCTAAGTTATGTATATCAAAGTGTGAAACAACATGGCAGGCATTCAGTGTAGATAAGGAGGGTCAATACACTCCAATAACTTTCCACCAGCAGGCGCAAGATCAATGGGTTGTAAAAGAATTAGATAACACTATTAGAATTGAATTAACCGCTTTATTTGGTCAATATTCGGCGCCTTTACATCAGTATCACAACGAGGAAGTGTCGTTTTCAAGCTATCAAATAAATGACAAAGCACTTATAAATACACAGAGTCATGATCGACAAAACCAATATATTTTTGAGCAAACAAAAGTAATTGGTCTAAGTGGGCACACATGGGTTTTGCAGCAAGGCAATACACTGCAATTGACCGATAACCACGCTAGCATTTTAAAAACTCGCAAACTATCAACTTGGCATATAAACAAATTGCTAAATAGCTATATATCAAAGCATCGTGTTTATTTGTTAGCCCAAGTAAATGAGCAATATCAAACCCCACCTGCAAAGCAAACCGTGATAGCCCAATACCCAAAGGAAACGCAAAGCAAAATGCGCCCCGTGGTACTCTATGAGTTCGATTTAGCGCTTAACTTAATATCTAGCACCACACTCTATTTGCCTGAAAGTGAACTACCGTATGCACAAATAACACTTCAATCGTGGGGAGTATTAGTAGGCACAGGTGAAGCCGCTGCTGCATCGGTTAATCACACTTATCAAAGCAACCAGTCATCTGCAAATATGGCAAACTGCCCGATGATAAATGACGGTTATGGTTATGGCTTATTATGCTGGAAAGCATTAAACAACCCAGCTATAAATTACACACCTAGTGCAGCTAGTAGCATGATCCCAGTAACGGTTGTCGACAATACAACGCCAAGCCTACTTAACCAACTGGAGGCAAACCAACATGGAATAATATTCGATAATAGCGGCACTCCTGTTGATCCTGGCGGCTCATGGACACATGCAGATAACGTTGCAATAAACAAAGAAGACTTAGGCCTATCACTTGCAATGTATCATCAACGTTGGCATTCACCTGTCGCGGCAAATATTATTTTCCCCGCAGGTAGCTCTTCTCGTCCTGTTATGTTTAGAGCTGTAGAATATTCTGCAGCAAATACCAGCAACCTTCCACACAATGTGTGCAATCAGTTTGCTGCCAGTTCTGGCTACCCTGAATACCAAGCCGCTGATGCATGTATGACGCAAGCAAACTTTGGCCTATTTAGTTTAGAAAGCCTGAAATTTGATCGCTGGCAAGGAGGAAGTTACCATCCAGACCAAAGTGTAAGTGGCAATGATAATAGCTGGTTTCCGTGGTTTACTAATTTTGTTGGTGATCCTCCTGTCGAAGAAGCTTTTACAGCTGAAGCGGTCCATGAAATGGTGGCTCGTATGCGTATTAACGCTGCAAATATTGGAACTTTAATACAAGACTCATACATTGACGGGCATTTTTATACCCAAGCACATGTACCAGGGTATTATATTTCGTATCAATAAAATTTACGATACAGAAAAGGGTTAGTGTATTCACCAACCCTTTTTAACTTACGGAGCTTTATTTATTCATACCGTAACGTCAGCGATGGCCGTGTACTGGCGGCTTTAAAGGCGATGCTGGCAACTGTCAGCCAAGTGATCGCAGTAACACTCAAAGCGGCAACCAGATAAACCCACAGCGCTTGATCAACACGCTCATTAAAGTTTGCGAGCCAATCACCCACCAGCCAATAAGTTAGCGGGTATGCTATGGCTACACTTCCTAGCACTAAAATTAAAAACTCTTTTGCCAGTAGATTCATTATGCTGATGCGTGACGCACCCAGTACTTTGCGTACAGCGACTTCTTTTTGGCGACGAATCGTGGCAAATGAAGCTAAACCAAAAGTTCCTAAGCAAGTTAAGAACACTGCAAGGCCAGTAAATATAAGTACGACAAGAGAAACACGCTCATCACCTTTTAATACCGCTTTATAGTTTTCAGCTAGCAGGTTTATTTTTGGCTCATAAATATTAGACACTTCAGCTAAAGCTGTAATCACTGCTTGTTTTATAGCAGGGAGGTTTTGCACGTTCACGGTTAAAATTACTTCAGATACTGGTGTTAAATAGTTGTAACCACATAAAAACATAATGTTAGAATTCGCATCTTGTGCATTACCAACCTTTACATCTTTTACAACACCAACAACTTGCATATCCACATTACGCCCTGTGTCTTTAATTTTTTGTCCTACAATATCAGCCACATTGCTATAACCAGCCTGCTTGGCAACGGTTTCTGTAATAATTGTACCTACTGTTGTAACCCCGTTTGCTCGCGTCGCCCAGTCTGAGGAAAACTCACGGTTAAAGTCTCTACCAGCAATAAGCGTAAGGCCTAGCCCTTTTACAACATCAAAACCAGAACCTATCACAGGGGTTATTCCACCTGAAAATTCACCATTGGGCCAAGTAGGCTGTAATGTATTATTAATTGAAACGGTTAAACGAGTATCAATAATCGTTGCTTGCTCTACACCATCTATAGCCGTCAAGCGATTAATTAGTGCGCTAGGCTGCTGCGTAAATACCGATTGCACCGGCAACTCTGAAACCACTAAGCGTTGCTGTGTTTGATAGCCTAAAGGAAGACTTTGTAAGTGAGATAATTGTTTTAACAACGTAACCGATGCAATGATCAAACCGATTGCTAATGAAGCTTGCAAGGTCAATAAACATTTACGTACCCAAATGGCCGTATTACCGCGTTGTAAATCGCCACTTAACACTCGTTTTGCGCTAAATGATGAGATAAACAATGCCGGGTACAAACCTGCAAGTATGCCTACAGCAATAACAACAGCCATAATGCCCAAACCAAAGGCTGAAAAATAACTCACTATCAGTTCACGATCGACCAGCTGGTTAAAACTTGGCAATAACAGTTCCACTAACACACAGGCAATAATCATCGACAATAGAGCAACCAAAGTAGATTCAGCTAAAAACTGTGTTACTAACTGCAGCTTACTTGCACCAAGTGCCTTGCGCACACCCACTTCTTTGGCGCGCTTTGCAGACTGTGCCACCGTCATATTGATAAAGTTAAAGCCAGCAATCAAAATAAGTAACACGCTCAACCCTGCACAAATCGTTACAACTTGCTTTGCGCCGCCTGCTTTCATTTCAAATGGCGATTTTGCTGTTAAATGTAAGTCTAGTAATGGGTGTAACTCAATGGCAACTTGACCCGCCATTTGCCCATTGAAGTACTGTTTAGACAGTGTATCAGCGAGTGCTTTTGGATCGGCCTGTGGCGCCAAGCGCATATAAACATAGCTACTATTAATCATCAGGTTATTTGGATCATGTTTTACATAAACGAGGTTTTTAAATGCAAAGTGAGTATTGCTTGGTAAATCTGCAAACACCGCCCGTACAGTATATTGCCCTTGTTCGTGCTGTAGCGTGTTACCAATAACATTTATTGTACCGAAAATACGCAGTGCTTCAGATTCACTTAGAGCCAAGCTCTCAGGTGTACTCATTGCATTTTTTAAATCACCAGCCAATGTGTTTATATTGATAAAGTTCTCAATATTTGGCGTTGCCCCATACAAGTCATTAAGTTTAAAACCCTGATCCAGGTACTGCACGTCAACCATAGCTTCTCGAGTCAGCGATACCATCGTCAAACCAAACACTTCTTCTACTTGGCTATATTCAGTGGCTTTTGCCGCTTGAGAATAATTGAAAATAGGAATGACTGATAAGCCCAACTTTGAGTAATCTTGGCCTACACGGTAAACACGTTCAGCGTGAGGCTGCTGACTATCGTATGACAACTCGTTTTGTGCAAATAGTGCCACTAAAATTGCCGCAGCTAAGCCGATACTTAGCCCTAAAAGGTTTAGGATAAAATGCTGTTTTTGTTGCTTAAATGATCTTAAAGCAGTGACTAAATAATTAATAAACATATTAAGCAACCTCAACAACGGCTTGCTGCACAACATTTGCTTTATCAAGCATCACTTGGCCATCCAATAGGCGCACTAAACGATCAGCATAGGCACCCTCTTTTTCTGAGTGAGTCACCATAATAACCGTGGTGCCCTCGCGGTTTAATTCGCGTAGCATCGCCATCACTTCATCACCGTTTTTAGAATCGAGGTTACCGGTTGGCTCATCGGCTAAAATTAGCTTGGGATTAATCACTAATGCACGCGCAACGGCTACCCGCTGCTGCTGACCACCCGACAGTTGCTGTGGTAGATGCTCGCCGCGGTGATCAATACCCACGCGCTTTAAAATGGTTTCTACGCGTTGCTTACGCTCACTTTTTGATATTTTTTGATACTGCAATGGCAACTCTACGTTTTCATAAACTGTTAGCTCATCAATCAAGTTAAAACTTTGAAATACAAAGCCAATTGATTCTTTACGTAGCTCTGCTAGTTGCTTTTCGCTATAGCCTGCAATGTCAGTTCCCGCAAAATCAAAGTTGCCTGAGGTCGGTGAATCAAGCATACCCAAAATAGAAAGCAGCGTTGACTTACCACAGCCAGATGGCCCCATTATCGCTAAAAAATCGCCTTCGTTTACAGTTAAGTTAATATTACTCAGCGCTGTTGTTTCAACATCTTGAGTACGAAATACGCGGCTTAAATTAGTTAGTTTGATCATTGTTATTATCCTTAAAATTGTAGTTGCTGTGCTTTGTCAAAGTTGCTGTAGCTAGAGGTAATCACTTTATCCCCAGCGTTTAGCCCTTCAAGCACTTCAAAATAGTGTTGATTCTTTTTGCCTAGGCGGATATCACGGCGCACTGCTTTATCACCGCCTTGCTCGATTACATAAACCCAGTTACCGCCCGAGTTAGTAAAAAAAGCCCCGCGTTTAAGTAGTAAGGCATTGTTATTGTCATCCCCTAGCATTAACTCAATATCAATGCTTTGGCCGCGCTTAATGCTTTTAGTGTTACTGGGTAGGTCCACTTCTACTTGAAATTGTGACTGCTGTACGCGGCTATCGATTTTGCTCACTTTTGCATTCACCGTGCCGCTTTCTAGCTCAATCATTACCGCCATGTCACGCTGCACTTGGTTTAAATAAAATTCATCCATGCGCACCACTAATTTATATTCATTAGGAATATCTATTTGGCCTAACCGCGCACCACTGTTTTTAGATTCGCCAATTTCCACATCAAGTTCGCTTAAATAACCTGAAACAGGCGCTTTGATTAATAAGTTGTCGAGATTTCGACGCGCAAATTGCAGATTTTTTTCGAGCATTTTAGCGCTGTCTGACAACTGCGCCACTTGCACCTCACGGATTGAATTTTCTTGCTTTTGGCGCTCAAGGGTGAGCTCTTTACGGGCTTGGTAATAATTTAAATCTTCTTCAAGCTCAGCTAGTTGGTCTTGCGCCAATACGCCACTTTTAACCAAAGGTTTAGTTTGTTTTAATCTACGTGTTAAATGGGTAATTTTTAATTCGATTTCTAATAAGTCACGGCGTAAGTTTAACCGGCTGGTTTCCATGGTCATTTGCGTATTACGTAAAAAGTTAAGCTGCTCGGTAACTTGTGCTTCACGGCTCATTACATCAAGTTGTAAGTTAGTGTTGCTTAAGCGCACGAGCGGTTGGCCTTTCTCAACATATTCACCTTGCTCGACTAATCGCTCTTCCACTTGACCACCAGCAATGGTATCGAGATAAATACTGGTTTTTGGCACAACTTGACCGCGTAAGCTTAAGGCATCTTTAAAGGCACCTTGTTTAACCGTGCTAACCGTTAAGCCACTACGCTCGATATTTTGGCTACGGCCCGTATCACTGCTTTGCGTATAACCATATGCAGCCGCAGCAACACCTAAAGTAAGAGCTGCAAAAGTAAATTTTTTAAAATACTTTTGCGTAAATGAGCGTTCTATTTTTTTGTCCATGTCGACTACCTTGATACAGGTTTAATTTAACTAATTACTTATTGTTATTACAAAGCGTGTGCCAATTTTAATTAACCAATAAAATCAATAACTTAATTGAAAATTAAGTTTTTAAACTAATTATAGTGTCCGTTTATAGAACACTTTATTATCTTATGAACGTCCATTTATGGACACTGTCCCCTTTTTGTTTTAGGCTAAATAAAACTCTATAAGAATAAAAAACATGAAACACACAGGCTCTCTTCTAATTGTTGATGACAACCCAGACATTCTCATTGCAGCACGTTTATTACTAAAACAGCATTATCAAAGTGTTAAAGCCACAGACAATCCATTTGACATTGCAGGCATCATTAACGAGCAACGCAAGCTCGAGCAGCCCGTTGACGTAATACTGCTTGATATGAACTTTACCCAAGACTCAATCAGTGGCAAAGAAGGCTTTTATTGGTTGAAAAAAATTATCGAACAAGACGCTAATATCGTTGTTTTATTAATGACCGCTTACGGCGATATTCAATTAGCCGTAGATGCAATTAAAGCGGGGGCCTCTGATTTTATTGCCAAGCCTTGGCAAAACGAGCAATTACTTGCCGCAGTCGCCGCTGCATTTTCACACGCAAAAGACAAACAGCAAGTGGGCAAATTAACGCGGCAAAAACAAGGGTTAAACCAAGCCTTAAACACGCCTAACTTTGAGTTTTTAGGTCAAAGCAATGCGATGCAACAGGTGTTTAGCACCATAGAAAAAGCAGCTCAAACTGATGCCAACATATTAATAACCGGTGAAAGTGGCACAGGGAAGGAGTTGACCGCAAACGCCATTCATCAAGCAAGTATGCGCCATAATCAAACATTTATGAGTTTAGACATGGGTGCGGTGGCGCAGAATTTATTTGAAAGCGAACTTTTCGGCCACAAAAAAGGCGCGTTTACCGATGCAAAAAGCGATCGAATTGGTAAATTTGAGCTTGCCCACGGTGGCAGTTTATTTTTAGATGAACTGGGTAATTTACCCTTAGAGCATCAAGCCAAATTACTGGCTGCACTGCAAAATAGACAAATAACGCCCGTTGGCAGCAGTAAAGCCGTTGATATAGATATTCGCCTTATTTGCGCCACTAACGACAACCTTGATCAAGCCGTCGCAGAGGGGCGTTTTCGTCAAGATTTATTGTATCGGATAAACACCGTTGAAATTCGCCTTCCAGCATTACGGGAGCGCAGCGATGACATTCCATTATTAGCTAATTACTACCTAAAACACTTTGCGCAAAAATATAAACGCAGCTTAACCATTAGCGATGATGATATGAGTGCGCTTTGCCAATACGCGTGGCCAGGTAATGTACGTGAATTGGCTCACGCTATAGAGCGTGCGGTTATATTAACTGAAGGGGATACACTCGATATAACCTCAGTTGTAGGTAATAGCGCAGCACCTAGCGCTCATTCTGCGAGTCAAAGTACAGAGGATATAAACAATCAGCTACAGTACGACACCTTTGATTTAGACATACTCGAACAACGCACAGTTCACGCAGCACTTAAGCACCATCAAGGTAATGTGAGTCATGCAGCCAAAGCACTGGGTTTAACCCGTGGTGCCATGTACCGCCGCCTTGAAAAGTACGGGCTATAATCATGCGAGCTAATTTATTACTTTCATTTAATATTATCGCACTTATAAGTGTTAGTGCGTTGCTTAGCTATGTATTGCAAAAGCATGGTTTTTCAGCGACGACATTATTAATGATGCTAGTCGCAGCGGCGCTAATAGCGCATATTTTTACGCTGTTTAAGCGCCAACAAAAACAAGCTGAAATGGTGATCCGCGCTTTAGCTAATGGCGACAGTACATTAGGGCTTGGTCAGCAACACCCAATGCTTAAGCAATTTGAGCAAGTAAAAGCACAAATGCAAACAGCGCGCTTTAATGCCGAGCAACAAGCTCAGTTTTTACAAGCTTTGCTCATCCATGTTGATTTAGCCGTTATGGTATGTGATGATAACGGCGAGGTGATCGAATCAAACCCAGCCGTTAGTAAGTTACTAGGTAAAAGCTTCCAAAATTTACATGAGTTAGGCGCTGTTGGAGAGTTAATTTTAAACGCCGAACACAATATCCGCAGCACCACCTACTGGCAAAATGGCGAGCAACACGACACCCTATCAATTCAACTGAGTATCGCCGAAATACAAGGGAGGGTTCGCCGTGTAGTGAGCTTACAATCAATTCACGACCAATTACAACTTAAAGAACAACAAGCATATAAACGCTTAACTAAAGTGCTCACTCACGAAATTGCCAACTCTATTACGCCACTATCATCACTAGCTGATACCTGCAGTAATTTGCTGCCACAAGCATTATGTTTTAATGAGCTTGAAGATAAACAAGACTTACAGCTTGCACTAAGCACGTTAGCATCAAGAACAGCTCATTTAGGTGATTTTATTGCTCGTTTTCGCCAAGTTAGTAGCTTACCTAAACCTAATTTAGCCCCTAAAAATTTAGCCGATATGCTAACGCATATTGTCGCTTTACATCAACAACAAGCCCGTGAACTGCAAATAGATATAGAGCTTACAATTCAAAGCCAGCAATTAGTGATGCTTGATAGCAGTCAAATAGAGCAAGTATTAGTAAACTTAATAAAAAATGCACTTGAAGTACTAAAGAGTAACCAAAAGTACAGTACTGAGAATGCCACTCAAGCAAGGGTCGAAATCAGCTTGGCGCAAAACGCCAGCCAACAACTCTACATAGAAATTAGTGACAATGGCCCAGGCATCAGCGAACATGTGGTGGATATGATCTTCGTACCATTTTTTACTACCAAGCAACAAGGCTCCGGCATTGGCCTTAGCCTATCCCGGCAAATCATGCTAAACCACGGCGGTGATTTAATTTATATACAAAAGCCACAAGGCGCATGCTTTAGATGTGTGTTTGGTTAATTCATTTGACGGTCATTTTTAGCTCACCCTATGTTAAGCTAAACAGCTTTAGGTTAGCCACATTTATATTTTCGGAGTAGTTTAGTACGTGTTCTCAAATCGATTTATCCGCATTTTGCCATTAGTGTTTATTTTATCCGGCTGTGAAACCACAACCGATACACCAACATCCCCCCCTGAAATTAAGGCTAACCCCAAAACAATTGTTAGTGAACAGCACGAAGATATTGCACAAATAGCTCCACTCACCACAAAAGAACCTGATGATGTATGGCAACGTATTAGGGCGCATCTGTCATTTGCTGATTCCAGCCACCCGGCGGTGCAAAAACGCATTGCATGGTATTTAACTCATCCAAATTATATGGATGAAATTAGCCGCCGTGCTGAGCCTTACCTTTACTATATTGTAAACGAAGTCGAAAAACGCGGGTTACCCATTGAGTTGGCATTAATGCCGTTGATTGAAAGTGACTTTGATGCCAGTGCGTACTCACATAAACATGCCTCTGGGTTGTGGCAATTAACGCCTGCTATTGCTAAATATTTTAAAGTGCAAATATCACCTTGGTATGACGGGCGTCAAGACGTAGTAGACAGTACCCGAGCTGCGCTGGATTTTATGGAGTATTTACACAAGCGCTTTGGTGGCAATTGGTATCATGCAATTGCGGCTTATAACGTAGGTGAAGGCCGTGTACAACGAGCCATCAGAAATAATAAAAAGCAGGGTAAGCCCACTGATTTTTTTAATTTAAAACTGCCTAAACAAACCAGTCAGTACGTGCCAAAATTACTAGCTGCGGCACAATTATTAAAAAGCAAAAAAATGGCCTTTCCTGCAATTTCAAACAGCCCAACAATTGCAGTATTGCCTATTGATGGCGCTGTCATTTTAGATAACCAAAAGCAATGGCAGCAACTTGAATCTTTAAACCATGGTGTGATCCGCTTTCCTGCCATTATTGATGCACCCCACATTGTTGTTCCAGTTGCTGAACAAACACAATTTATAAACATGCTCGCTAATCTTGATTCCAATGATTATAGTCAGTGGCAACACTACACAGTAAAACGTGGCGATAGCTTAAGTGTTATAGCGAAACGCTACAAAGTGGGTATTAGCCAACTCAAAGCGTTTAACGATCTAAAAAGTAACACCATTAGAATTGGCCAAAAGCTTGTGCTCCCTCAATTAGCCGATACCCAAATTGAACATCAGGTTAAATCAGGTTAAATCAGGTTAAATCAGGTTAAATCAGGTTAAATCAGGTTAAATCAGGTTAAATCAGGTTAAATCAGGTTAAATCAGGTTAAATCAGGCGAAAGTTTATGGAAAATCGCTAAGTATTACAAAGTAAGTATTAATAAACTCAAACAATGGAATAACCTTTCGAGCGACCACTTAAAAATAGGTAAAAAACTTACTGTATTCTTGTCTAATAGCTAACTACCTCGCTGATTATTAAATATATGGACTGATGACTTTATCAGCCCATATACCCTTCAAAAGACCTAAATTTAGATTCGAGCTTGCACATATTTGCCGTCGGCGCGTTCCTTCGTAGTGACCACGCAGTAGAATATCGTAGTGCCTACAGCGCTAGAGAGCCACATAGCAAGGTACATTTATGTTTTTAATGGGATGCGTTGGCTCTGAGGTTAACGTTGCGTTATTTTGCCCGCGGGGTTCTAGATACTCAACCCACGCTACGGTGGTCAGATTTACGCTGTGCAACTGATAGCTGACGGCTGATAGCTAATATTTTCACTTTCCTGCAGACGTAAAAAAACCCGTCACATTTCTGTAACGGGTTTCTCTTATTTGGAGCCTGGTAATGACCTACTTTCACATAACAAATGCTACACTATCATC
>JGI24005J15628_10000072_pt1 | contig 78909 bp, 59 predicted proteins | sample LinPmetageLP40_FD_15628 | JGI IMG/M metagenome (IMG submission 15628)
CCTCCTCCACCTCCGCCACCACCTCCGCCACCACCTCCTCCACCACCTCCGCCTCCACCGCCACCTCCACCGCCTCTTCCACCGCCACCGCCGCCACCTCCTCCAAGTAATGATCCTCCTTGTAGCCAAGTATGTCAGGGTCAAGTTACTTTTATAGGACCAGGATCAGGTTTAACTGGACAACAGTGTGAAGATGGCGAACTTTGCTGTGATGGAAGCGGAGGAATTCTGGTTTGTGTAGACAATAATGGAGTTTCTGGTCCTCATTGTTGTTGTGCTCCAGATACTGCGACAAATCCAAATCCTGGTGTGCCTTGTCCTATTGGAGCTTGTTGTCATTGTAGATATACTTATGGTAGTAGTATCTTAAATAACCCAGCTCTTGTTATTCAACAATGTGAAGAGTGGATAGGAGACCCAAGATTCTGGGATCCTGCTCGAAATTGTGGACAATGTGAAGCTCACGAGGTTTTCCCGGGAGGCTATCGATGGAGAATAGCTGTTCTCGATACTCCAGATAATGGTAATACTTGGAGAAAATATTGTGATATGCTCCCAGAAGGACAATGCTCTGAAGGGGATAATATGACTCAGTTTGAATGGTTCGGGCCACCACTAACATGTAACACACCAGGTTTGCCATGCACCGACTTTGTAACGTAATGCCAGGTTTTGAGTGTGATTGTTAACTAGAAAATCAAGACAATTAGTGTATATAAAACTATAACTTCTAAAAATATCTAAAGAACCCTTAATATGCCAAGAAGAATAACAGAAAACGGACAATCTTATCTATTATATGACGACTGTGAAGAGTATATTTATATTGGAAATGAGCCAGCTTGGAGAAACGGAGTTTTTTCAGACGTCAAGTTAGACAAATGTTGTGAAGGGCAAATTTTAGATAGTGTTCCTGTAACAGCAACTCCAACACCTACAGTCACACCAACAGTTACTCCTAGTGTGACTTCTACAGCTACTCCTACGGTAACACCAACTGTTACTGCGACACCAACTATAACACCAACAGTTACTCCGACGATATCTGTTACTCCTAGTGTTACTCCAACAATTTCTGTAACTCCTTCAATAACCCCAACAATTAGTTTAACTCCATCTGTAACTGCTACCGTGACTGTTACTCCTACTCTTACTATTTCTAATACTCCGACACTCACTCCTACTGTTAGCAATACTCCTACTAATACTCCCACAATTAGTCTAACTCCCACTTTGTCTGCAACACCAACATTAACACCAACTCCTACAGTAACTCCTGTTACATTATCAGATGATAGCGGTATAGAGAAAATAGTATTAGCAGACGGTGCTGAAGAATATGAGATTATTAGTATAGATGTTGGAAATAGCACATCTATGATAGCAGGAGATGAGCATATACTTGCTGTTGTTGCACCTATTAATGATTATTCTTTTAATAACACCATCGACGCATCATATAATAAAGTATTAAAGTCCGATAATTATTTAACTGATTATACTATAGAAAATAAACTTATGACAGAAGCAAATGCTGCTATTTGGAATAATAGTGAGTATCCTTCTAGTAAAATTTCTAGTGTTCAGTATAATAATGATTTAAATAGATGGTTTATAGGAACAAATAGTCAAGCAGGTACTTCTATAGTATTTTTATATAGTATAGATTCGGCTTCAAATTATTTTATTCCACAAGGAGATGTTATCGGTGGAGCAGGATCTATATGTGGTCCAACCAAAGTATATAGTGTAGATAATAAAACATTTTTATTCAATGATAGTAAAATTTATAGTTATACTACATCAGACAAAACAAAAACAGGAAATGAATTAAGCTATCTATATTCCGAAGAAATTTTTAATTGTGAAAATAGTAATAGAATACAGTGCGGTGTTGACAGAACAGCATTGGGCAGTAATGTTAGTGTAAATTACAGACTGCCTTTAGTAAATAGTTCTAACAATCAATTATTTATACATCATGTGCCAGGAACAGGCAATAATACAGTAGCAATAGACGGGATTGATTACGATTGTCCTGGTGTGATTGGTAATTATAGAGGATATAGTTTACATAGTTATGAATTTAATTTTACTATTAGCAGAATACAAATAAGTACAGAAAGTAATCAATTCTCTATTGATATTAAGTTTAATAAAGATATTAATTTTGATTATACTAATTTAGCACTATTGTATGGAAATAATAACATAACCATCGATCCTGCAAAAATTATATTAAATAAAATTTCAAACAAAAATTACTCAATAATTATTAACGACACGGATCTTATTGACGATATCAATACACTACCTTATCATTTTAGACTTTCTAATTTATCCACTGGTAATACTTCGGATATTCCTAATGCTTTCATAGTACCTATATACGAAGTAGCATCAGGTGAGGGTGGAAAAACTTATAACTATAATGCTGTTCAAGATGTTCGTTATACTAATTCAAATAGAGATAAAGTACCTGTTTTTTCTATTAATGCTTTAGATTTTATTACAGATAAAGACAAGACATTTGATTTTTATGTAGTGGCAGATACTACTTGTGATAGTGGATATAAATATACTATCATGGACAAGACTAATGCTGGCAGTGGTTTAGATTATAATTTCTGTGTTTCTAGTTTAGAAGGAATAACTAGCACAGGAGAAGTCAAAGTTGTTCTTGCTAAAGGCGCAGAAATTTATATGTTGGTTCAACATACGTCTGATCCAGTAACAAAACCATATGATTTTTCTGAAGTTTACACATATAGTTTATTCAAGTCTAATAGTTTATTACCTAATGGCTTTAGTTTAGTTGAAGACAATATTAAAGTTTTAAGAAAATTTGCTGGTCTTAATAGAGATATGACTAATGTTTGGAGTAATAGTTGTTTTATTAATAGTTCTTATATGATAATAGGTGTTCCTAATAGTAGTACTGTTTTACGAATAAATTATAACGCCTCTCAAGTTATTGCTCCTCCTACTCCTACTCCGACTGTTACAACTACGGTTACAGCATCACCAGGACGTAGTCCAACACCAACTACTACTGGAACTCCAACTTCAACTCCTACTCCAACCGTAACCCTAACTACAGGAGCTAGTCCAACACCTACTCCTGCCAATACTTCAACGCCTAACCCAACCCCTACGCACACTGCAACACCAAGCCCAACACCGAGTCTAACACCATACGGAAGTTCAGGATTTACTGATTGGTATGCAGCTGGACCTCCTGCTAATCAACAAAACTGGATAGCAATTAGTAGTTCAGACACTGGACAAACTGTATTAGCAGCAGATGCTAATGATGCTAATTTATATATATCTACAGATTATGGTGCTACTTTTAACACTTCTAATGTTGGATCAAACACTCTTTGGAAAGATGTTGCCGTTTCTAATGACGGAGCTATAATGTATGCCTCTACTATCTTGGCTTACGGAGCAAGTCTTTATAAGTCTGTAGATGGTGGTGCTACGTGGAGTAATAATTTCTATAGTCCTATTGCAAGCACTTTAGGTTATACTAATAGTTTTATGGATGCATATTCGAGCAACATAGAAGATTTAGAAATTAGCGGAGATGGCAAACTTGTACTTGCCGATAATAAGAGTTTTAATGATTTAAGTAGAAGTAATAACTATGGAGGAGAGCCTGGTTCCGCTCATTCATCACCCGGTGAATTGCATGGTATGGCCGTATCAAGAAATGGCAACTTGTATTATTACCTAACTAGATACCCAACAAGTGGGGGTAATGAAATAGTTAATATATATAGAGTTGCAGCTACTAGCCATAGTCCTAGCATAGTACTTAGTAGTGTCATTAGAGAATCAGGCGTTCCTGTTAAACATGGACTTGCAACCAATAATGACGGATCTTGTATTGTAACTAATATTGGTAGTGAAGTTTATGTGTCTAGAGATTCTGGAACATCATGGACCATGATCTTAGATAAAACATGGGATTATAATCAGTCTGATTGGCAGTGCGACAGCTGTATCTTGGATTATTTCAAAATGTCTGATGATGGTTTAACTATAGCAGCTATTAGCGAAGGTGGTAGTGTCAATCCACAAATCTTAGAATACAATAGTTCAGAAGACTCTTGGACACTCAAAGATACAGATTTAAAGACTGATGAAATTTCTACTTTCTCATTAGCAGAAGCCTCGAACAAAATTGCCATGACATTTTCTGGAGATGCAAAGCGTTTGGCCGTAATAACCAATGATCCGACAACAGGACAAGGCTATATTTGGAGATCACAAAGCACAACTAACCTATATACATTACAATTATTATCGCAATCTGATAATTTTAATGACATACCATAGTAAAATTGCTTTTAAAGTGTATATATAACTAACCGGATCGGAAACAGCTAGCATAATTATGGAAAATTAATGAATTATAATAAGCCTGATTTAATATGGTTCTCCAAGTTTAATACTGCATCACCACTTACTCAAACTAATAAAAAAAGATTTATTGTTCGATTGTCTGAAAAAGCAGTCAACAATATGGACAATATTAATGATGTTCAAAAAATTATTGGTCCAGACTATAGGGTGTTGTGCGGTTTGGGTCATCCAGGAATGGTTGTCGTAGAGACTAATGTAGCTAATACATTTAATACATTATCTAATAATTCTAATATTGAATATGTAGAAGAAGATCAAACTATTCAATTAGACGATCCTGTTGTAAGACCACAAGATATAAAAAAAAATAATTTTAATGCTCTCTCTAGCGACCCTAATGATCCAGACTTTGATAAATTATATGGCTTGAATCCAAATGAAGGCAATTATCATATTAACTGTAAAGATGTTTGGATTACCAATAAGGGAAGTCATAGTATTGTTGTTGGAGTGGTCGATACTGGCATAGATTATAATCATCAAGATTTAAGAGTAAATATGTGGACCAATACTGCTGAAACAAGCAACGGTATTGATAGTGACAATAATGGTTATGTAGATGATATACATGGAATAAATGCTATAACAAATTCTGGCGATCCTATGGATGATCAAAGTCATGGAACGCATTGTGCTGGAACTATTGGTGCTGTTGGAAATAATAGCACAGGCGTCGTCGGAGTTAACTGGAATATACAATTAATGGCATTGAAGTTTTTACGTGCTGATGGTGGTGGTAATTCATCTGATGCTATCAAATGTGTTGCTTATGCAGAATTAATGAAAAGCAGAGGAGTAAATATAAAAGCTACTAGTAACAGTTGGGGAGGAGGAGTTTTTTCTCAAGGTATGTTTGATGTAATTTCATCTGCTTGGACCAATGAAGATATGCTTTTTATTGCAGCAGCTGGTAATGACACTGCAAACACAGATATTGGAACAGTTTATCCTCAAGGATATAATATTCCTGGTATTATTTCTGTGGGATCAAGCACTCAGCAAGGTACTGTATCAGGCTTCAGTAACTATGGAGCAACAAGTGTTGATGTGGCCGCACCAGGATCGGCTATTTATTCTACGATTCCAGTAGTAACTAATTACGGTTACAAAAGCGGTACAAGCATGGCCTGTCCTCATGTTGCTGGTGCTGTGGCTTTATTGTATAGTATACATCCTAACGCTACTGGTACACAAATTAAAAATGCTCTTATAAATACTTGTCAAAAAGTTACTGCTTGGTCTGGCAAATGTGTTAGTGAAGGCATTATTGATGTTAAAGCAGCGTCTGCTAGTTTAGCGGGCTCTCTTGTTACTCCTACGCCTACAGAAACTATTAGGGTCACTCAAACAGCTACTCCCAGGATCACGCCTCCTCCAACCAATACTCCTCAAGTCACCGCTACTATAACACCAACACAAACCCCAAGTTATTTTCCTAGAAAAGAAGTAGGAGGATTAGGTCCATATGGCTCTGACTATATCATTAAATTTAAATTACCTGGATTTGAAAACTATATAGGCGAAAAACTTTCTGTTAAAATCGGTGGAGAAAAATGTTGCACCATTGACGGTATTATAAATTACTCTTTTCCAGCATTTGTTGATCCGATAGTTCCCGCAACACCAACGCCGACATCTACTCCTAGTTCAACTCCAACTCCTACTCCGACACATACCATAACTCCTACAGCAACTGTTACTTCAACAAATACTGCCACTCCTACTGTTACTCCTACAATTAGTGTTACGCCAAGCGTTACTCCTACAGTTAGTGTTACCCCTAGCATTACTCCTACTTATACGCCAACTTCTACAGTAACTCCGACGATTAGTGTTACTCCAACTAATACTCCGTCGATTACTCCGACAATATCTTTGACTCCTTCTATCACACCAACTATTAGTGTGACACCTTCCATTACTCCTACTATATCTTTAACTCCAAGTGTTACTCCTACCTTGTCTCTTACTGTTAGTCCTACGCCAACAGTTACTCCTACTATTACTCTTACTGCAAGCAACACTCCTACTCCAACACCAACACCAAGTATTACTCCGACTCATACCCCAACACCAACGGTAACACCAAGTGTCACTCCGACTACTAGTGCAACACCGACACTAACTCCTACATTAAGTTTAACAGCTCCATTTGAAGCTGATGTGTCTTATAGACAGGGTCATGATTATATTAATAATCATGGCTATGATGCTGCTTTCAATTCAGACAAAACATTATTATTTACTTGTGATAGAATTACAGGTGTTAACATGTATGATATATCTGATAAATATCATCCTGTACATACATTTACTTATGATTTAAGATATTATGTAGAGAGTGTAAACTATAGTGATTCTTATAATTTCCTGGCTGTTGCTAATTCAGGATACGGCACACATATTTTTGGAGTAGAAAACAATATAGCACATCCAAAACCAAAAGTTTTACAGCTTAAATCTACTGCTTCTAGCAAACCAGATGGATATGCTCGCAACAGAATATATCATAGACATTCTATCTTAGGTACAGGTAGTGACGCTAGATATATCTATGTTGCGGATCAAGAGTATGGACTATTAATATATAGAATAAATCCTACAGATCTTACTGCTGCTCCATTACTAAGTGCTTCATTAAGATATATTGATCCTGTAGACGCATATTCTCGTTCTCTGTTGTGGAGATGCTACATTTCTCCTAGCGATCCTAATTTGTTATATGTAGGTACTCAAAGAGGTGTACTATTATTAGTAGATATTACTGACAGATCAAGTCCTGTATTAAAATCTTCTTTGATTACTTTTGCAAATACTAGGTGGCCAAATGGCTACGGGCAGATATACGATATTGTAGAAGATAGTATTGATAGTGATATTGTTTATGTTGCAAATAGTGCTTACGCAATTCTGGCGGTAGACAAAAAGAACACTAGTGCTCCAACAATTATTGGCAGTTATGTTAAATCCGGTATTACTTCGATTTCTATTAAGGAATAAAAATGAAAGTTAACTATGATGTTCCTAGTCAAGAATGGTTCGAATCTTTTATTACTGTAAACAGTATTTCTGAAGATACGGACAATTACTGGATAGTACGATTAACAGAAAAGGCTGTCTTAAATATGACTAATGTTTCTGATGTTAGTACTATCTTAGGATCTGGCTGGACACCATTATATTGCTTGGGATTACCTGGTTTATATTCTGTTCATAAATCTGCCGATGCTGTTAATTTATCAGGTAACGACAGTATTCAATATTTTTATGCGGACAAACCTACTCCTAGTAATGATGTTGGTGTTTTGAATCAGCTTTATTCTCCAGAAGAAGAAGATCTGGAAGATGATATAAGCAGGATGGACGAAGATACTATAGTTAATTTTGTTGCTGGTGTTCCTCAAGATCCATATTGGAATATGCAATGGGCATTAAATCCTGATCTTAGTCCATATGACATTAATGTTACTGCACTTTGGCAGCAAGGTCGGAACATAACAACGCCAACATATATTGGTATTTTGTCAGAAGGCTATGATGCTCCGCAACCAGATGACATAAGCAGTGCGTATCGATACAATTCTCGTGCGGAAGACATTTCAGATAATCCAGATTCTAACAGAATATATAATGGTAGCATCAAAGGCAATGCTATTCAAGGCATTACTGGTGCTCGTCATGATGATGAGTGTGCTATTGCTGGTATTTGTCCAGGAGCTGTCCTACTTAGTGTTGCGACAACAACACTTGGTACAGGGTGTGCTCAAGATTTTGCTATCATACGAGGTTTGACATTTATCTTAAATAAGAAAATTGAGGATGGTTTGAGTCTCCCGGTTATTGTATGGGATGGTCAAAGGGGTTGTAATAGTGGGAGGTCTGATGGTATTAGAGATGCTATTAGGGCATGTCAAAGGCAGGAAATATTAATTGTTGTACCTGCTGAAGACGGAAATCCCTACGACAGGAGGGAAGAAAGCGGCAAAAACATAACAGATATTGCTGATCAATTTACCGCTATAACCTACGCAGATCTTGTAGTAACATCAATAAATAGAGAAGGTGAGATGCCACGCACAGCTAATTGGGGTAGAACTGCAGTAGACATTAGTGCTCCAGGAGAAAGTGTAATTGCTAGTCATGGTCTTTGCGGAATACAGAATGTTTCAGGTACTTGGGTAGCTGCGGCTCATGTTGCTGGTGCTATTGCTCTTTTATATGAAGTAACAGGAAAAACAGGAAACGAAGTTACTCAGGCGATCATCTCATCAGCTAAACAACTCAATGCTCATATGGCCAAGCCTATTAAATCAGGGGGCATGTTAGATGTGCAGGCAGCTTCTGCATATTTAGGCAACCCCATTTCTCCTCCACCGCCTCCTCCTCCTCCTACTCCTCCACCTCCTGGATTAGAGCCTTGTTTAGTAGATTCTAAATTTATTAATAATGGGTCGCCTTTTAGCGGTTTTACAAATGACGCAATAATGAATTTAAAAGGATCTTATGATGGTAAAACACTCATTATGGCAGCTGAGGGTTCTGATACATCAGGCAGCGCAAACTCGTTGGGTTTTTATTCTGTGAGAGCAGATATTGAAACGAAGTTTCAAAAAATACCTACTGAAAATTTTAGCAATAGTGACAATAACAATCCAAAAAGTCCGGGATATGCTGCATTTATAAATGCTTTTGATATATCTGATAATGGTAATAATTTAGTTGTTAGTAATTCATTTACTGTAGATAGCAGATTTGGGTATATTGAGTCTTTGTGCATTTCAGATAATGGCTATATCTATATGTATACAGGCGCTGCTTCTAGAGAATATGATAAAGTTTCCATATTAGTATCTACAGATAGAGGTGTTAATTGGACAGAAAAAGTTATATTTCCTTTTGATGCAGATAATACGCCATACAGAGACCAAATATTACTTTCTAAAGATTATGGTAATACTTGGACGTCTGTAGCTGTTCCAGATAAATGGGTTAGTAATTATTATTACGGTGTTGACGGCTTTTATGGTCCAGAAACTACTACAAAAAGATGTCAGATAACACCGCCGCTGATGATAAAACATTTATGTTCTACTAATTTAATATGTTCTGACGATGGAACAAGAGCAATGTTTCTATTAACTTATGGGGGCACTCCTTATAATCATATGGTAGCTAGAGGCAGGGCTGGTGGTAATAATGGGAGTTCTGCATACATTAGCTGGTTTTATGGACATCACCACAGTAATTATACACAAGGACATACGTCTTTATTCATGAGTACTGACAATTCTGGAAATTATTGGAAACAAGGATCTGCAGATATGAAATTGCGATCTTCGCAGTCTGATCCTGGATATGCATTAGCTAATGATTATGACGGAGGATTAGATAGCAACCGAGAGTATCAGGAAACTTTGTACAGTCCAGAATCATCAGTCCAAGAACCTATTCATAAAGTATACAAGTTAATTAAAATGTCTCCTAATCTAGACGCTTTTGGTTTAGTAGCGACTGTAAAGTATAGTGGTCGCCAGACGACCTTGCCGCCTGCCTCGGAAACTCAAGACATTTTTGGGCGAGTTGTTGTTAGTAAAATTATATATACTACAGATGGCGGAGAAACTTTTAAGCGAACTAAACATTTATTTGAAGCTGATTCAGATACTAGGCATTACATTAGTAAGGTATACTCTGATTCGGGGATAGAATCGGGATTGGTGCCATGTAGAAATTTAAATAAAATTAATACATCTTATGTAGATAGTAATGGCAATTTTACTATTTGTGCTCTTGTTAATAAAGTTGTGTTTCAACCCCCAGTTCCACCACCACCTCCACCACCTCCACCACCACCAGACAGTCCGCCAGTACCAACGCCTGAAGTACCGATTTGGCCGGGGCCTCCTTTTGGAGGTCCAGGTGACGGAAACACTACAGTTGATGGAACATGGCAAGATTTTGGTGTCATGCCTGTGGTAGCTATGACAGAAGAAGGAAGTCTTGATGACTTTAATACTGCTAATCCTATTGTTTATGTTTTAAAAGATGATATAGGAAACCAATCAAATCAAGCTTGTTATATTTCTGGTTCTGGTAGAAATTTTCATGTTTTTACTTCTTTATGGTATAAGAATTTAGACAACTGTGCCTCCCTACCTTTAAGAACGGGCATTACTGCTACCAAGACGAATTCTTTAGAAAATCTATCTTTAGTTAATAGTATGACAGATTCTGATATATTTCCTCATGGACATAATCCTTCTCACTCATCCCCGTTAAAGAATAGAACAGAGCAAGGAAGAGGTGTCAGGCAGCTTATAACATCTAAAGACAGTAACGAAATGGTTATGCTTTACACAGACACAACCACAGAAAGTGGATGCGGGGATAATACTAATTTCAATAGGCAATATTTGCTTTATTCTAGTAATTCTGGAGTTACTTGGACTCAAAAATTAATTCATTTCGCAAGAAACTATCGAGGTCAAAGACCTGGGTCAAAATATACAAAGTCGTATCATTTTGATACCATGGGTATATACTCATCAAATTCTGGTAAATATTTACTTTATATTGGTCCCGGACCTAAGATAACCGACCCGGATGCCGGTGATATCTACGAATGTAGTAATCCTATTGTTGACCCTGCTGATACATATTGGATACATTGGTCCTCAGATTATGGCAAGACCTGGGATGAAAAACAGTCTCAGCAAATAAGGGATACAGAACGAAATATAACGAATGAACGATTAGAAAGATATGTTAATAATGTTCTTACCACACCAAAGACTAGGAAAGAGTGGGTACCAAACTCATCCGGCCTAAGCAGCATTTCAATTAGAGATGATGGTACCGTGTTTGGCATCAGCCAAACTCAGGACATATATAGATCAAAATTTAGCGATTTCGGTACCACAACTTCTGCTAAATTAGGAGGTTCTTTCGTCAACGGATGGGATCAAATTGATAGCTTTTCTCAGGTTATCAACCGAAGAGAACAGAAAGCTAATTACATACTAGCTTTGCCTAATAATAATGTAATAGTCGGTATTGGAGAACTCATCAGAGCCCCGAGTACCTCAAGGTCAATGCTGATACCCCATTTTTTCTTTATCTCTAATCAAGACGGAGCTGGAGGATGGAGACAGATGGGTTGGGACAGAAGTGATGATACGTCTTTGGCGGAATTTATTATTGGAGGATCAGCAAAGATCTTACCTATTGATATTGGAGATGGTAGAATTCGTTTCCTGGCCAAAAAATCAGACCAGTTATCTAACTATAAGCTATACTCTTGTTCTTATGACGGCAAACAATTTATAGAAACCGATATAGATTGGACTAAACATCCGTATCATGAGAGAGACTGGTTTGCTAAAACTTTCTTTCTTGGTGGTTCTCCAAAAATGCCCACCCGGTCCAATAATAGGCAACCATCCGGTTCTATACCGAGACGAAATATTATGTTCACTTATAAAAGTGGCATTATTACATATAATAAAGCATCTAAACATGTTTATATAGGAGTTTTAGATGACTCTTATCAAAACGAAACACTATTTAAGTTTAAATTAATGTCGGATACCTTATCTTTTGTAGAGTCTGCATCATGTATTCCTGCTATAAATACCAAACTTAATACTTCACAGGAATCAGCATCTCTGCGTGTTTATGACAGAGCTCATTTTCATGGAGATATAGCAGTAGATATAAATGATAATTTATTCTTATCTATGCCATCTAGTTATGGTAAAAGTCCCGTATTGCTCAAAACTGGAACGGTTGCACCTGCTCCACCGCCTCCACCACCGCCTCCACCACCTGGTTCACCGCCACCTCCTCCTCCACCTGGTTCTCCGCCACCTCCGCCTCCACCTGGTTCACCGCCACCTCCACCTCCACCTGGTTCACCGCCACCTCCGCCTCCACCTCCTCCTGTAAATCCTACAGATCCACATAATAAAAAAATATATGCATTGGATACTAGAGGACAGATACAAGTACTAGATATTGCTAATTTAATAGATATCAAAATAGATGCCATAAGTAAAATTAATTATGCTGATGCAAATTATTATAATGTAGTCGTTGATCAAAGTCCTAATACATTTGATTTTATTTATGCTAGTAATTATAGATATGATTTGGACGTAGTATTATTTAATAAATCAAGTGCTAGTTCTTTAGGCATTGATGCTAATCAATTTGGAAACCTGATTAGTTTAAGATTATATCATTTGCGTATAGTCTGGAATCAAAAAGTTGATGCTTTTAATGTTATAGATAAAAACAGAGGAAGCATAATATTAAAACACGGTAATACAATTACAAAATTAAAGAATACAGTATTGTCTCCAGTATATGGTACTGACGGTAAAGCTAGAGAATTTATTCTTTCTACTACTACTAAATTTCCTGGAGCGATTAAGCCAGCAACTGCGCCTTCTACGGGGAAAAGTTCATTGCCTGTTGCTTATGTTCCTTATAATAAAGAAAAGGTTAGCTTAGTCATCATGCCTCAAGGAGGAGATGTCAGAAATCCTTTAAGAAGAATCAAGAACTCTAACAGAGAAAGTCATCAATTAGGTTCTAGTTTGACGTTAGAACTAGATAGTAATTACATAAATCAATGTCATACATTTGGTAAAAATGGCACTGCTCCAGAGATTGCAGGTATTGGTGATAATACCGGTGGTGGCTTAGGTAAAATGTTAAGAGATCGTTGTGCCGGTACTAAAGCCGACTATAGTTCTTATGGAATATCTATATTTAAATCTACTGCTGATGGAGTCTTGCCTCCACGACCTGGTATGAGCACTTCAGCCAACCAACCTCTTACTGGCGACGAATTCCCCCATAGAGACACTATGAAGGCCGTAGCAGGTAAGTATCAAACAATTACTGTTAATAATGATGGTCATGCGTATTATACTGGTAATTATAGATTCGGACCTCTTAAAACTGGTGATATCATACCATTTACTGCAACAGGTGGAGATGAGTATGATTTAGATGACGGAATACATAAGATTCATGTGTTTAAGTCTAATGGCACTTTCAGTATTACTTCTAGTCCAGCAGACAGTGACATAGAAATTCTTGTTGTTGCTGGTGGTGGCGGTGGCGGTATCCTAGGAGATAAGGGCAGTGCTGGTGGTGGTGCTGGCGGGTTAATATCCGAAACCAATATAGATATGCCAGCTGGTCAATATAATATTTCTGTAGGAGATGGCGGTACCGTGGCTGTTAATGGACAAAACAGTTCAATAATTGGTTTAGATGTTACATATACAGCTATTGGCGGTGGTGCTGGAGGTAATGGTGAAGGACAACCTAATAAACCAGGAAAAGCTGGGGGTAGTGGCGGTGGTGGAGGTTTCCAATATCGTGAAAGAAATAATGATTTCCATGGTCCGGGTGGAGCAGGTGTTCCCGGACAAGGATATAGTGGAGGCAATGGTAGTCCAGGTAATTATATCGGGGGAGGTGGAGGAGGTGGTGCTGGTGGACCAGGAGCTTATCCATCAGATTGTGGAGGAGGTCGAAGACGAGGAGGACAGGGTGGCACAGGTAAAGAAAATTTAATTGCTAATGGCGCTAGTGTTAACTTTGGTGATATTAATCATCCTAACTGGTATGCTGGTGGTGGATCTGGCCATGGTCAACAGTGTCAGTCTGGTGGATCAAAAGGCGGCGGAGCAGGAACAGGTGGTATTGGACAAGTCAACACAGGAGGTGGTGGAGGAGCAACGCAAGCTGGTGGTAGTGGAATTGTCATTATTAAATATAAGAAAACAACTATTGAAGCCCCTTATGACGCATCCGCATTTAGAAAAATACCTATTTATAAATCAGACCTTAATACCTTAATCAGTGATGATGTAAACATTGTAGATGCTGCTATTATGACATATAATCATGGTAATCAAAATCAAATCAATGATTTTGCATCATATATGTGTTACTTACTAGATTCAGAAGGTCAACTGTATGAGTTTGGTTATAATGTATCTGATCCAACTAATCATAAATACAAGTGTCGTAAGATAGATCAGTTTTTAAAGCATAATACAGCACAGTATGCTCCTAATGAAATTACTAGCATATCTGCGGGTCATGATCACATGGTCGTTATTAGAAATGGATTTGCATATGGATTAGGTTCTGATAAGTATGGGCAATTAGGACAGGGAGGAGCAGGATATTATTCTCAACTTACTCTTCTTAATTCTAGAAATGATTTCATCAAGGCCGCTTGTGGTCCTTATCATACAATGCTTCTTAATAGCAAAGGCAACATATTTGTTACTGGACGTAATGATGTTGGTCAATTAGGTCTTGCTAATACAGAAAACAGAAATACTTTTACTACAATAGCAGATTATGCTGGCAGATGGATCGACATCGAAGCATGTTGTGTGGGTGATTATTTTAATGTCTCGGATGCTCCACCTCCGCCACCTCCTCCTCCTCCCCCAGGTACTATTGGTGGTAGACCAATAGGGTCGAGAAGTGTGTCATCTACCTCGATAGAAAGACAAAAAACACATTGTCTGGGAATAATAGAAACTAGACAGCTTTTTGCTTGGGGAGACAATAGTTATGGACAGTGCGGAATTGGTCTTGGCTATGATGGATTAGACATTCCAGAACCACCATTTATTGGTAGCAATACAGACTATACTCGTCCAATTCTAAGACCTGCTCATGGACAGATACCATACATGTATGCATCTATTCCTGGTATCATTACTAATGGATCTGATCTTATTACTAAAGTTCCGATTAGATTTGCTAATTATGTTAAATATGGTACTACTAATCCAGTACTCAATTTTTGTGATCAATTTACACATAATGGAGCAAACTATAAACCATTTCCATTTGGACAGGTGGGTAGTGATGGCATTAAAAAATATACAAAGATTCAAGAAATTATTATAGACCCAAATGATGACACATACATAACTCTTAGATTGAATTTCAGACCTGGTGAAGTACCGGGAACAAATACATTACCAACTGACAATTCTATATATGCCAGTGGTAAAGAAAGAACATTTACTAATGCATTATTTTATGCACTAAGACCAGAAGTTGGCAGAATGGCTGCAGGCAGACACACTTCGTTGTTTTTAAATAAGCTTAACAACTTGTACTATTGTGGTAATCCAAACAGTATTGTATGCACGGCTAGTGCTGGTTCTAAAGAACCATTTGCTACTTTACTTGGTTTGGAAGGTAATTACCATAAGGTTGCTGCTGGTTTAAGTCATTCTGTAGTAATTACCAGATCTCCAACAAGTTAGTGACGCATAAGGTGTAAATATAATTATGATTAGAACTTTTAAAATAGGACAATTTTATGACACTTAGGTATCAAGCACCACCATATATTCATGATGATGACTTTACGCATGGTAGCTATAATGGTGGATTCCCTCTGACTTATTTTGCTTATGGTAACGCATTAGAAAAACAAATAGGTCCTGTTTTTACTGCTGCGGTTACTAAAGACTTAAAATACACAGCGACAGTAGATCATACAAATGGTATAATTTATTTATTAGATAATAATCTAATTCATCAAAATAGAGATATTGCTGATAATATAAATCCTAACGTCAATCCTCCTGTGCCTCCTAAAAATCCACCAAAATGGGCATCTGCTACAGAAAATGTTAAATGTTCTTCTGTAATTGGTTCTGGAGATATACTTGAAGATTTTAAAAAAACACCTAAACATTGTCATGTAAAATTTTTACAGTATTATGAAAATGGTAATCCTAAATTGTTCTGTGTTAATACTATTAAAGGATTATACTTTTTTAATATAGCATCTGATTTTTCAGACATAGGTTTAATTTCTGTATATAATCATTTAAATTTAAATCTACAATGTACAAATGCTGAACTAACAGATGATGGAAATACACTTTTCGCTTCATTTGGTCACTACTTGGCTGCTTTAGATATTACAAATGCTGAAACAGACAATCCTGTATTATTAGATCAATATGAAAATACTACCACACAGAATATTGTTGGTATGGGTTATGATAAAACAAATTCTATATTAGCAATGTCTATAACCAATATTAATGGCTATGCTGATCATATAAAATTTATTTATTATGGCGCAGCAACTAAAAAATTTACCCAAGATTTAAGATATGAAATAAAAGACAAACCTAATCATGACTATAGGTCTTTATATATTAATTCTCCAATTACGGCTGATGATCTGCCAGTGTTATATGTTACAAATACAAACTCTATAGACATTAATGGTGAAGATAGTATGAGGAGTCAAGTTGGACTCAATGTTATATCTTTTAATAGTAACTATACCTCACATGTAAGAATGTTAGTTCGACAATTGGGTGAATACTGGAACGATAATGTTATACCATTGGACAAAGCTAAAGAGCCCGGTTTTTTAGCGGGGCAACAAATAAAACAAAGATATATTACGGTCAATCCTGATGGTATAATGTGCGTGAATTTTTGGAAAGACTTAACTCCGCAGTACCAAAATGAATATAGAGATTATTCTAAAGAGCGACATTCTGGTTTTGTTATGTATGATATATCTACTAGGACTAATGTCCCTACTAATATAGGCACTATTTATACTCCTATTACCCCTTGGGCTATTTGCTCTAAAGACAGGCCCGTGTCTAGTTTAATTGCCGAAAGAAACAATTGGGATCAGCATTGTACTCCTGTGTTTGATACTGTTTTAATACACGATGATTCTATATTGTATAATAAGCACTATCTTTCAATGACGGCTGGTCCAAATTTAACCGTGGCGCCTCGTGTACAAATGATTAATTATAATATATCTACTTCATATCAAGATATATTTACTACAGATGAGGCTTACGAAACAGCAATGACGGGAGATGGTCAATATATATTTGTAGCACATGGGGCTGCTGGTATTAAAGCATATAGCTATGATTCTACTACTCAACAATATAACACAGACTCTTATTATACATTTACTTTTAATAATAATAAACCTGTATATACATTGGCTATGAGTTTTCGAAATACAGACGGCCTGAATCAAGCTAATGAACCATATCAATTATTTGTTGGTGGCGAAAATATCTATGCAATTTTTGATATAAGCAATCCTATAGCACCTTCTTTAATATATCAAGATAATAACGATATTGTGTTTGATACAGAGAATGGGAGTCCTGGTACTTTTAGAACACAATTGTTGCTAAGTAGTGGTTATAATGACTTAGAATATACCGTTACTTCTATCAATCCTAACGAAACAGATCCAGAGAATACTACTATTAATTCTCAACCAGTAAATGTATTTACTGATGTTGTTGAAATTAAAAAATATGCTGTTAAAGTATATCGTCAACAATTTGATCCAAATAATCCAAACACTAAAGCATTTGCTTTAAAGCTATCTACGGGTGACGGAGGTTATGTTGTTCGTCCAGAATTACCTATTGGGAGTAGTGCTTCTAATACCAACAGAATTTTAATATTTGATCAATCAGATATTTCTAACGAAGGGCATAGGTTGCTTTTCTCTACAACAAAAGATGGTACCCATAATACTACTCCCGGTTTTGAGTATCCTATAGGAGTAACAAAAGTTGGCACACCAGGTAATGTCGGTGCCTATACTAAAATTAAAATTAATAAATTATTAACGCCAAGATTATGGTACTATTGTGAAAATCACGCATGTATGGGATATACATGTCGTGGAGTATCACCCACATAACAAGGAAAACCAATGTCTCAATCATTTAAAATTATTTTTAGCGGCATAACACAAGCTGGAGATTCTAGTACAGTACCAGAATTTTCTGCCAGTTCTATTTTGAATTACGATATCGCACCAAATAATAATAATGATATGGTTGTGATAGGTTCTACAAATTTAAATAGTTATTTTATAGACAAAAGACCAAACATAGGTAATACAAACCATAGTTATAATTATCCTAATACGCAGGTATATACAGATGTTAATTTTGCTTGTTCTACTGATTGGGATTTTAGTGGAGTAATTAGAGAGGGTCTTGTTAGAGCAGGACCATTAACAAAAATTACAGGACTTTCATCAGGAGCTGTTAGATCTGGAAGTACTATTTATCTATATAAAAATGGTGATGACGTTTATTTTCAAGGAGGTCAGGGAGCAGCTTTTGGGGCGAATAATGTTGAATTTTCGGATAATGAAATAATATTTGTACAATTTTATCATTTCTTCAGAACGGGAAATAATTTTGAACAAGAAAAATATTTAGAATCAATTATTACAGGATATTATAAAGTTTCTTCAATAGAAGAGAGTTCGCCAGCAGGCAACTCTTTGATACATATTACTTGTCCAGATGATAATGTTGTTAATTTTACTAATCCTGTAGATATTGTAGGCGGTTATGATATCGGATCATTAACTGATAGTGTTGATTATCCTATAAATTTTGGTGGTAGTAATATACACTATTCTCATGAAAGTAGTGCTGGCAGGAAAGAGAGTAATTCTCCTAAGGTTGCTGCTATACCCCGATATAGAAGTGGTTTGTCGGTATGCAAATTAGACAGTCCACAAACCGATTTTGATATAGAAAATCCATCTAGCATTTCTACTATTTTAGAAAACTATATTTTAGGAGGCAACTATACTTCTAATAGCAGCAGAGTTATTGATATTGTATCATATGATCGTGCTGGTGTTTTGTTTGTAGCAGTCAGGGTTTCTGGCGGTGTGCAAATTCATATTGTTGATAGCACCACTCTCGCTTTTCAAACTATCAGGAGGTTTCCGTTACTAAAAGATTCTGTCTTCCTTAAAGCAGATAAGAGCTTTAAATTAGAAATACCCAACGCTATTACAGGAACAAGAACTGAAAATACTTATCCTTCACTACCAATACAGCCAGACAAATTAGTTGCTTCTTATGCTAGTGTCGATGGGACTAACGGTATTAGAATTTACGATCTATCCAGTTTAGAAGATTTTGTTCCTATCATACCATCTGCTACTCCTACCCCAACGCCAACACTTACTCCTACAATTACCGTTACTCCTACAGTAACACCAAGTATGCCAGTAACACCATCTAATACTCCCACACTTACTGCTACTTCTACACCTACTCCAACACCTACTCCCAGCGATAAGGCCCAGTATAGATATACCAGAAAAAGCATAGTATTAGAAAATTTAGACTGTGGAGAGTATGAGTTAACCATAGATTATATGTCTGCTCAATCCGGACCAGTTGATGTACAGATATTAGATAGTGACGATATAGAAAAAGGACAGTTTGATAATATAATTAAATTTACTCCACAAAATATACAAAATTATCGAAGAGCAAGTGTATCGGGCATTTCAGAAAAAATAGCTAGCGATGAAAAATATAATCAAAGAATATTTTATACTGTATATCATAGTATTAATATTGATCAAGCTATTTTAAAATTTACTCTTAAACATTTGCAATCAGGCAAAGAAAGAGTTGAAACAAGAATAATAGAATGTGAAGGAGTAAGTAATTGCTTAGAAGATCGCGTTGAATGCGTAAAACAAGATATACAAAAATTTATACAGTTGCCTGACGGTTCTTTTGAGATGTACGTAAAACTTAATCCTCCTCCAACAGTTAGAGAAGACGAAAAAGATGTAGCAAAAGCACTTAAAGAAATTATTAATAAAAGCAAGTGTTGCGACATAGCTTTGCAAGTAGAAGACATTCTAGATTGGTATGAAATAGACCGTACGAATATTACACTGTGTGATCCATATACCGGTGTTCCCACACCTACTCCTAGCGTAACACCAACAATTACGCCTACGCCATCTGTTACGTTAACATCCACACCAACTGCAACATCAACTCCAACACCTACCCCTACTACAACTGATTCGGTTATTCCTTGTGGAGAACTAATACAAGAAGGTGGTCAAGGATTTTTTACATATGATGTTCCATTATTACAAGAAGGAGGAATCATAATATTTGATGTTGATCCCGATGAGGTGCCAGATAAAATAGAATTAATTCATAATGGTGTTACCAAAGCTACTAGCAGCATGACTAATGATGGTAATTATGGACCATTTGATAGTACTGATGATCCGTTTGCTACACAATTTATTGGTACTTCAAAAGGAGAAATACCAGATAGGATAGCACAGTTTAAATCTTCTACAGGAATAAGTTCTTATACGATATCTTCTGGATATAAACAGACGTTATGGTGGACATATACTTCATCAGATTGGTCTACTGCGGTGTATGCAACTATTAGAGTTGGAGCTCCGTCTAGTGGAACTAAATGGAAACTTAATAGAAGATGTGAAGGAGAATCTTAAAGATATGACCGATTATAAAAAACAAAGCTATCATGGGACTCCACCTCCGCCACCTCCACCACCTCCGCCATCGTCTCCACCACCACCTCTTCCACCTCCGCCACCACCTCCGCCTCCGCCATCATCTCCGCCACCACCCCCACCTCTTCCTCCACCTCCTGGGGTTAGTCCTAGTCCTACTCCTACTAATGCCAACACGATTGCTGGTGCTATAGATGTTGTTATTTGTATAGATACTAGTTTTAAGTATCCATTACAGAATTGGACACAATTTAAAGATGAGTTATATAAATTTATTTATGACACTAATAGCAGAGCAGATTTTGCTAACGATAAAGTAAGAATTGGTATCACTACCAACTTTAATGAATATCCTCTGACCTCAAACTATAATGCTTTATTACAAAATCTAAATAATATTTCTTTTGATTCGCCGCCACCGCCTTTCCCTCCTCCTCCTCCCGGCGTTGAATTTCCTAAGTTTTATACATTTCGCTTAAAACATCAACTGCAAAAAGCAAAAACACAACTAAACAATTCAAAGATTTGTAATAAATTAATCGTTGTTGCTACTCCTGCTTTCAGTACAGACATTGTACAAGAATCACTAGCTATCGACGAAGCAAAAGCAATTAATAAGTTAACAGTAAATGATGGAACATCTTACTATCCTTATAGTATTAAGATGATTAGCGCATATAGTCCTTTAAGTAAATATCCAAAAACGCCATCAAATAATACTAAATTACAAATTATATATGACCAATCTACAGCAAAAAATGGAGGAGCTTCGTGGTTACAATATGAAAATTTATGGAACTACGGCTATGGAACTAATAGTACTACCGGTATTAATACGGTGGTTCCGACTTTAAGATACTTTATCACAAATATGGTATCAATATCTCCTACTCCTACTCCAACACCTACTCCTACAGCAACACCAATACCTTTGCCTGGGGGTATACCTAATAACATAGCAGGATGTAACGGCGAAGCATTTTTTGTAGATTGTCTTCCTACAGAAATAGCTGTTGGTAATTCTATAGATGACTATGCTAATATTTGGACACCTACTAATATTACGCTTAAAAAAGGCGACACAATCAGAATATCCTCTAGAGGATGTATGTGTTCAGAAAGCGTTGCTTTACAAAATATTAATAATCAAGATTTACAATTAGACGACGAAACACTAGTTCTTACAGAAGATGCTGATAGCTTATGTTCAGATTTTACAGGAGTACCAGGATCTAATGTTAATAGATTGTATGGTACGATTTTACCGGATGGAGTTAAGCCTAGTATTATTAATCAATTTGATATTGATCTTGGACCAAATATGGCAGGAGGAACAGCGGTAAGTAAAATAACTAAACCTGGAACTGGTAAATTGTGGTTGCTGCCTTATGCTCCAAGCTATAGTAACACAAATGCTTATAAATTTTGTGCTTCTATTTATGTAGACGCATTTTTTGCTACTCCAACAGCTACTCCAACAATCACCCCTACACCTACTGTCACTCCTAGTATTACTCCAACAATATCATTAACTCCATCTATTACTCCTTCTAATAGCCCAACTGTTACGGTTACTCCTACTGTTACACCTACACTCACAATTAGCAGTACTCCTACTTTGACCCCCACTCCTACTTTAGCGGGATGTAATCTTGAAATATCATCTTTAGCATTAAATGATAGTAGTATGTCTATTATAGATGAGGGCCAAAACCATATATATGTTGCTGATGGTTATGACGGAATCAAAATAGTTAAGAATCATGGCAGTACTTTAGAATTATTAAAATACGTTAATAAAGGACAAAATATAGATAAAATAGCAGTTGACTTTAGTTTAAGAAAACTTTGTGCTGGCTACAATAAACAGATAGATATAATATCAATTGCAACTCCTGCTACGGCCTCCGTTTCTGCTACAATAGATCTGTCTTCTGTACTTACTGGTGGCACAGATAAAATAACAGATATTAAAGTTTTAGAGTCTCATAATACTGCTTATGTTATCTCTAAGCTAGGTGTATTTGTTGCGATTAATCTTGCTACTAATTCTATCATTAATAGTTCTACTTTAGTTAGTAGTGTTAATTACGATTTCAATTCACTAGACATAGCAACTTATCCTAATTATGATTATGTTTATGTAGCATTAAGAGGCTCTACAGGTGGAGGAATTTACAGAGTAGAAGCCGACACTCTTACAGTAAGTAATGTTACTTCAGTAGCTATATTAGCACCCAGTTCAACATATAGTTATGTGTATCCAAAATCTATAGCCGTTATTGGTAATTATGCTTATTTAGCGATTACTACGGGTAATGTAATAATATTCAAATTAGATCCTTTTACACTAATGTCTAGTCTTGAAATTAAGACAGCTGGGACTGCTGTAAATATTACTAAGTCTTGGGAAGATCAATATCTATTTATTGCAGACTCTCAACAAGGATATACTATAGCTAATGTAGCAGATGTTGATAACATACATCTCAACTCTGTAGATAACCACAATACGGTTTCTAATGTCGATATGTCTTCTGATGCTACTAAATTAGTTTTGTCACAAGGATATAAAGGCATCACTGTTGTAAAAAGTTGTGTTGGTAATTTTAGACCTACTCCAACTTCAACCCCAACCCCTACAATTACGCCTACAAATACAGTTACTCCTACCGTCACTATTACTGCAACACCTACTGTTACACCTACTATTACTGCTACTCCTACGGTTACTCCATCTTTAACTCCTACAATTTCTTTAACACCATCTAATACTCCTACTAACACAGTTACTCCTACTATTCCAACAACATTGACACCAACCCCAACAAATACTCCTACTTCATCACCAACACCAACCCTAACAGTAACTTCGAGTGTTACTCCTACTGTTACTGCTACTAAGACACCAACACCAACATTAACGCCTACACATACAACCACTCCTACTATTACTCAAACGGTTACGCCAAGTCATACCTCTACGCCTACAACAACACCTACTAGCACCCCGACACCAACTATTACTTTGGTTGATAGAACCAATAGGGCTAATTATAATAGCACAGCTTCTTGGGGGAGCGGCTCTCGTATTACTACTGTAGGAACCAATGGTGGAACTAGTTATTATGGCTGCTATGATTTTTCTGGACTTTTATTTGAATGGCTAGATGATGAGCCTTCTTCATTATATAAATGGGTAAGGGGCGGAGCATATACATCTGCTTTATTTTATATAAGCAAAGCGTTTAGAAGTATACAATCTCCAGTAGCGCATTCACAATATACTGGATTTAGAGTATCTGCAAAAACTACATCCTCAGACTTAATAGATTTTGTTACTGTATCAAATATAGACAATGCTAATGATAGCACAGGATTTGGTGCTGTATCTTACGAATACAAAATAGGTAAATATCAAATTACCAATGCTCAATATGTAGACTTTCTTAATGCTGTAGCTACGACAGATCTTTATGGTCTATATCGTGTATATATGGGAACAGAACCTGATGGAGGAATAACTAGACATGGATCATCAGGTACTTATGTTTATACCTATAGGAATTATATGCAAAATAAGCCAGTAAATCATGTCAATTGGTTTGATTGTGCAAGATATTGCAATTGGTTACATAACGGCAAACCCACAGGTTCACAGATAAGTTCTACTACAGAAGCCGGGGCATATACCTTAAACGGTGCTATTGCTGGTATTATAGATAAAAATACGGACGCCAAATATTATATTCCAACAGAAGATGAATTTGTCAAAGCGGCATACTATAATAATTCGATATATTATGATTATGGTACCCAATCAAATACTGCGCCTTCTGCTGTTACAGCTAGTCCAGATGGCGACGGATTATTTTAGAACATATATAGGATAATAAAACAATATGGTATATAATAAATTTGAATTACCTGATTCAACAGTTGAGATACAGTCTGATGCTCCTAGAGATCCTACTGTTATAATAGAATTTAATGGTAGTGGCATACACAAGATTGCTGGGCCAACTCCGCAATTTGCATTTAGTACTAGCTACAATAGATCTTCTGTAGGACAATTAGATAGTGTTGATAGAAAAATCACACTAGAAGGTCAAATAGTAAGATCTGCAAATCCATCATTTTCATTTCCTGTAGTACCAGATCAATCTGGAGTAAAGGGATTAACAGGCGCACACGAAGCATTAAAAGCTTTATTTTCTGAATGTAGTGCTGGTACTCTTGCCATGTATTGCGACGGAAACCTGTTTTTTGAAAAACATAATGTTAGAGTAGACAGTATAGAATTTAATAGTAGCGACAATAATTTTATACAAGTTGCTGAATATTCTGTTGGGTTAAGTTTCTTTGAAGCAGGATCTCATGGATATGCTGTTAAGAGCACATCAGATGACTGGAGTATAGAACCTTTAGATGAAATTGTTCATCAAGATTTTACTATAACAGAAGCAGATGCTGGTGGAGAATTGCATAATCCTTCAAGAGATTCAATTGGGGGAGGCAGACAGACTCCAACTGATAATACCGTCATTAATTTTTCCTCTATTCCTAGATATAAAATTTCTAGAAAATTATCTGCCGCTGGATTACCTAATACTGGAGTTGGTAGTGGCTGTACAGATGTTGGTGTTAATACATCATACCTAGAAGCTAAAGGTTGGGTAGAATCAAAACTAGGAACCGCCTATAATGGATCGAGTAATGATAGTTCTGTTTTAAGTAGTGGATTACCATTTTTCACTGACTCTCCTGACTATGGTAGTATGAAAGGAACAACGTTCTTATATAATCATGTAAGAACTACTAATTTTAGTATTTCTGAAGGTGTGTATTCTGTTAATGAAACATGGTTAGCAATGCCAACAGGAGTTAGATTTTTAGAAAACTATGATATTGATGTTTCTACAGATGCAAGTTTTATAAAAACAGTTAGTGTCAAAGGAGAGATACAAGGTCTTTATTTAAAAGAAATGACTGCTTTAACTGGAGAAAATTTAACTCCTAACAGTAGTGGTCTTATTGAAATTGACAATGACAACACGAAACAAGCTACCTTGCCAAACGGATCATTGCCTGCTGCTTCTCCTTTTGGTAACGAAACTAGTAAAAAGAATCTAGTATCCAAAAATAAATTTGAGAATGCCCTTAGTGGCTATGTGGATCACGTTAAACCATTTTTATATCAAAGAGCTAATATAGGATTAAATAATAGATATTATAAGAAATATTGGTTAGACGAAACCACTAGTCAAAATAATACTGTTTCTTCTGGTGATGATGTTATTCCTAACGCTCCACAAATTAGAAATCCAATTTATGTTAAAGAACAACAGTTAAATGTTATTCCTATCAGTACAAGCGAGGCCCATAATATACAAAAAGGCAGTATTAGCTATAATTATCAGTTTGATAACAAAAGAAATATTTGTACTGGTGTATTAAGTTCTAATGTTACTGTAGATACAAATTTTCCTACAGATGTATTTGCTGAAGCTTTTGTTTTAGGAAGAGCACTTGGTCCAGTTTTACAAAATTTAGGAACAATAACTTCTGCTAAAAAAAGTATAAGTATAGAGGTTAAAGTTATACCCCCTAGAGATATAGATGGATATAGTATGAATAATGTAACCTGTCCTCTATATGTGGGCGGGAACATATATCAAACTATTACTGGCATCGCTAATTCTCTTAAACCTTATGGAGATCAAACAACAGCTTTGGGATATAAGAACGATAGTGTAAATAATAAAGGACACGTTTACACATCAACAGATTCAGAAAATTGGAATCCCATAGATGGGTCTTATAGTCTACAACTTTCGTTTACTTATCAACCATGTAATCTCAGTCAATCTTTTAGGACTTAGGAATGTATAAATGCCAACTCAGCCGTGCAACAACAATAAAAAGATAGCACAAACTTTATTTCTTGGTGCTAGTGTTGCTAATTTTAATACTAGTTTAGGATGGGGAGATCAATCCTCACAGTTAACCGTTAATCTTATAGAAGATAAAGCCTCTGGTTTTTGTAATACTAGTGGAGGAGCACTATTTGCTCAATTCCCTAATTCAAGAGAGGTTTCTCCTAATCATTATCATAATTGTATTAATGATGATTGTTATATGTTGTCTGATGGTAAACCTTTTAATTCAAAAAATAATGACTATAAAGATAGACAATTATTAGGTAAAGTTTATTACCAGTTTTATGATGATCCTCCTGTGATTCCGACAACAGGAAAAACAAATGCCGTGCTGTCAAATTACTGGACGCTTCCAGATCCAGGATTTATTGGTGCAGAAACAGCAATCAACAGAGATGGTACTACTATAGAAAGATATGATCCTACAGGAGCAAGTCTTAATCCTGGTTATGATATTATTAATTGTCCTGTATATTTTAGAGTTGGAGATTTTAGTTTTGGCGGATTAGTTCAGTCTTGGACAACATCAGCTTCTAATTCTGGTGAAACCATAACCGTTAATATTCAAGATATGAAATCTTTGTTGTCTGAATGTTATATTATTTTGGGTAAATTTTCTGGTGCTGTATTTAGCAAAATAAAAAACTCCGAGAGTTTTTATGGAAAACCACATAATTGGGTAGGAGACAATGTAGATTACTTAGGCAGGCTTTATAATGGCAATACTCCCAACGTTTTTAATGTTTATGGTTTTTTAGAATCTTTTGGAGCAAATAGTTTTGGTGCTGCTAATCTTAATCAAAATGGTATTTCCGCCAATAAAGTAATAGACGCTTTAAGTGTATTAGCGGGCAATGTAGATACAGACTCTAGTATTTTTAATCCTGCCCAAACAGGTTATGCTCAGAAAAGTGCTTTTTCTCCTTTTGGTAGAATATTATCTAAAACACCACAAGCATATGATACTTATGTTAATATTAGTACTGGTTTTGGTAAGTTTGGAATAGTACCTCCTACGACATCTTTAGCAGATGGCGTCGATAGAAGTGAGTTTGTTTTAGATTTAAGTGAAATTCCTAGACTACCAGACGATTTTAGAATAGCTGAGCCTGTAATGAGTATTACTGACTTCATTACTAGAATAGCTGACGAATCTGGATTTGACTTTTTAGTAGATTATTCTCCTATAAGTTATAATAGTAAGATTACTAATGTTATTAAAATAAAAGTCGTATCTAGAAACAGTCAACCAGTGCCTAATCAAATTAGTAATACTGTAAAAAATCTTTCTTGTAATGGTTTCTTAATTTCTTCTAATAGCATAGGTAAAGAAAAAAATAATACAAATTTAAAAAGCATTGTTATTGGAGGCAATCAAAAAAGATTATTACAAATTAAATCCAATAGACTTGCTTATACTCAAACTAATTTAATATTTAATCCTACTACTTTAGAATTTGTGAATTATGACACATTAGGCAATAGTCCTACGGCATCAAATAAATTTGCACATGGTAAATACAGATTTCCTTCTGCATTTTCTACTAATAATATAGACTTATCTAAACAAGTTAATCCTAATCAGGAAGATAGGTATAATGCTGAAGACACATTTACTGATATTGTTACTGGTTCTGACGAGGGAGATAAAGATACTTTATATAACGACTCTATGCTTGGTGGAGCAGAATCTGATCCTACACAAGGAAATTATTGGAAGACTATTGAAATTGATCAATCAGACCCTATAAGTCTTAATAATCCAGGTAGCGCAAGAGATAGTGTCGTTGGAAATGGCTTTAGATGGTTTCCTTTGTTTAAAGATGCTATCTGTCCCTTTTTTGGATATGTGAGAGAAGAAGAGCTTAAAGTAGATACAGAAGATAAAAATACAGACTTTCGAGTTCCAAGACCTGTTTATCTAGATACTTGGACAGGACAGCTAGCTGTTATTGTTAGACTGCATGAATTGCCAGAAATAAGCATACCTTTAAATACAAACTTTTCATTAGAGGGACAACAATGTGTTCTAATTTCAGAAAGTGAAATAAGATCTGCTCTAGTAGGCTTCGATAATTTTTTAGTCTATTCTTTAGCTAAACAATATCGTCCTGATCTTTTAGAATCTTTAAGACTAAGTCATAGAACTAAATATTTTAACAAATTGATAGCTGAAAGAACTAATTCAGCAGAAGCTGCTGCTATGGCTAATAAAAAATATGATTGGTTCTGGAGACAAATCCATGGAAACATAGCTGGTCCAGATGGTCAACCTATCGAGATAGCTCCTGCTAAGAATGATGGATCATCTTATATAGACGAAAAGGCTATGCAAGATTTACAAATATTACATCAGTTTATTAGTACTCTTGCTGGATATTATGGTAAACAGTACATGGTGTCTTTACCAAATTTACAGTCTTATAGAGATCAACAATATGCTGATATTACTCTAAATACAGAATATGGAGATGCTATTGTTTTTCAAGGTGGGGGAGAAATTTTTTATAATTATGAACCAACTGATGCTGCTTGGGAAGAACCAGGGAACGCTATAGATAATACTATTTCTGTAGGAGGTGCTAATTATTATGCTTTGGCTGAAAAAGATGGTAAAATAGGCCCTGTTTTAGGATATAATTCTAATAAATATTTTGATTATACTAAAAAAGAAATGTGTCGATTTGCTCAATCTGTTTTTAATCAGAATAGAGCAGACTTAACTGATCAAAAAATTAATCCTGCTTGGAGTTATGATATATTTGATGAATTATTAACAATGAAAGACCAGCAATGTCCTGATAATGGTTTTATTTTTAATAGTATTAATTTAGCAAGTATACCGACTACAGAATATATCAACATTAGTGCCGGAGGTGCTGCGAAAGATGCTTTTGCTCAATCTATGGCAAGTACACCTTTACAGAAATGTTATTTAAAAGCACAAGCTAATCCGCAAATAGCATATCTTAATCCTAAAAATTTCTATTTCCCTAAAGCTATTGTTACATCTCCAGGATTAACTCTTAATACATCCAGTAGTCAATATAATCAAGATCCTAATAGGACAGTAATAACCAATGTATCTACTGAAGATCTAATTATTTATTTAAAAACAACAAATAAAAAATATTGGGACTATGAATTTATAGGCTATTTATTATATTATGTTAGTCCTGCTTTTAGAAATCAATTCTACGGTAATTTTGCTGTCTCTAGTAATGAATCAGCTACGCATGTTGAAATAGCGCCAAAAGCTGCACATCCGTTTTTTGCAGCAATCCCCATAGAATTAAAAAATTATGTATATGGACCTTGGGCTAATAATGTTTATGTTGATTATTTAAGAGATCCTCAAGCTGTTTTTCCAGATGGAGTAACGGTTAAAACAGGAGATGGATTTCCGCCAACATGCACAACAGACTCCTCAACGGTCAATGACGAACAAGCAAAAAATATTATAGATAATTTAATTGGTCCCATGAACATAGAAGTCGATGAAGAATTAGTTCCTTGGAATTTCGGTGGTGCTGGTTTTATGGATAAAGTAGCTAATCTTAAAGCATATTCAAAACTAAACTATCAGAGTATAATAGAAACTGCTCAAATAAAAATGCCCGGAATCCCGATCTTTGATATAGGTTCAAGTTTTGACACTACTACTTTTAATAATGTAGCAATTAATTTTGGTAGCTATATTAGTAATAAAACATATACATATAACGACGTTAAGTTCGGCAATAATACTTTAGATAATTATGATGGTTTTGATTTGCCCAATTCTTTAAGCACATTATATTCTTTTAACCCACCTAGTGCTCCTAAGACCGAAACATATAACTATACTACAATTGCTCTTAAGACACCATTAGCTAGTCCTAGTACAGTTATTAGTAATATACAGGTTAATGTGGGGAACGGAGCTATTGAAACCACATACTCTTTAAGAACTTATACCAAGAAATTATCTCTATTTAATAAAACAGAAGTAGACAGGGCGGCAAAACAAGGAAGAGAAGGAATATCAAGAAATAAACAAATAGCCAGCATATCACAACAAAATAATAACAATTTAATACAACAGTTTAAAACTAGAGAAGATCAGAGAATAAATAGTGCTAATAAGAATTTTGATAGTATAGGCTTTAGTAGTAAATTATTTGGATGGAGTCCTACAACAGTTTTGGTGGGTCAGGCTTCTCCATATTTAAAGTCTCTAAACACTTTTCCTACTTTTATACCTCCTAGTTCTGAATATGTATTTCCTGATGAATTTGGATCTTTAGGCTCAGATAATAAAACATATACTTTGCCTACGAGTAAATCTATTGGTGATGACGATGACTCTAGGTCTGCTGCTTTAATTCAAGGAGAAAGTACCCATGTTCCTACTTTATTAAATAGCAGTAAGTTTAGAGTTGATGTTGGTATGTATGACGTTAAAGAAGTTAGGACACAATTAAGTTCTGATTATGGTTTGCAATCTGCTATGAGTTTAGACGGTTTATTATCTCCTGTTTCTTTTTATCCAACATTTAAAAGAAGTACTTTTAGTTATAGCAAATATGATCTGAACAGCTGTCCATTTTGTAAAGGTACCAAAAAAATAAAATCAGAATATAAATTCTATATTAGCGGTAGTGAGAAAAAAATTGTAGATTTTGTATATTGTGACTATTGTGCTAGAAGAGATGAAAATCTTAAGTACAAGTTAACAGCAGGTGCTAGTAGTGCTTCTTCAGAAGTATTACCTCCATATGTTATTACAAATGAAACAAGCCAATCTGTTCTAGAATTATTTAAAGGACTAAGTGGTGGAGGCAGTTCTTCCAGTACTGCTGGGGATAAACCCGAAATTAATCTTGCTACTTTAAATCCAATCTTAGTCGGTGATGGAGATTTTCGTAATACAAATACCCAAAACTATGTTGGTAAGCATCCAGATGGCAAACATGAAGAATTGTTTTTTGGAAATACTCCTAGACCTTTTAAGGATAGATCTAGACATGGTATAGAAATAGTGGCTAGAGGAGCTGTTGTTCAAAATAGTTTAGAAATTAGCAGTTCTAAATATGAATATCAATATGATTCAGACTTTAATCCAGATTATCATAGCAGAGATTTGGAATTAAATAAAAGTGTTAAGGCAGCAGGGGCAATACCAACATTAAAAGATTATCAGATGAATCAAAGGTTCTTAGGATTAAGAGGACCACTAGTGATGCATGCTTGGGGATACGACAAAGAAGGATATCCTGTTCCTAACGCTGCTGATGAGCCAAGACTGATTGATCAATTAGGAAGACCTAAAAGATTTAAATTAAAAATAAAACAAGGCTACCCTAAAAAGATAGCATATTCTGAATTAGCTAATGGATCAGCATATGCAAGCGGTAATGGTATTATAACAAAAGGTGAAGAGTCAACACCTCCAGAAGATGAGACAGAAGTACAGCATTATGTTTATGAAAACGACTTGGAAAATAATGGAGGTTTCCTAGATGCCAGCATGACAGGAGAAGATAGGATGACTGGTTTTCAGGGAGATATTATTAGCAAGACACAATCTTTTGATAATGGTAAATGGTCAGAAAAGACTAAATTAAAAGAATTTTACTTAAATTTTGGAGAACGTCCTGATTTATGGCCAGTTGGACCAATTGATCTGCGATGGGATGAAGATAGACATGTTTGGAGTGTTCCTGTAGACGTTACTGTATACAAGATGGTTTATGTGACTTTAGAAGAGAATATGATAAAAGCAGCAGATTATTTTGATGAGACATTACCCGCTAGAGGATTTTTAGATGAATTAGAATATAGACAAGAACCGTTGCCTAATAATGCTAGGAGATTAGTATATGTAAGAGATAAAAGTGGTTATACCGCACCTAGAGGAGCAAAATTATTATGCAGATATGATACAGGCTCAGGATATTACGAGCCAGTATCTAAACCTTCTTTTAGTGCATATGGAGTTTTACTAGATGATAATCAGGCTACAATAGACATGGATTATGCTCAAGGTAAAGTAGCAGGTTCTGTACCAACTATGCAAGTTAAATATGATAATAAATTTAATGAGACTTTTAGTATAAATGCTAAAGCATTTTTTAATTTTAATGGAGGCAAGTGGATATTAATTCGCGCTGGATATTAATTAACTTAGGATAAATATGTCATCTTTTTTTAATAACTACATGGTAAATGATTTAGAATCTTATAATTTACCACCTGATGCTAGTGTTATAAATTTCCCTGAAGGATTTAGTGGCGACGTATCTATAAATACAGAGTGGCTACTAAGCCAAATGCAAAACACTAGTGTTGATAGAGAAGGGTGGAGACCAATATGGGTGACATTAGGTAGTTCGAATGTTACTACAAAAACCATTAATAGGAATCTAACAGAATCAAAATCTATACTTGGCTGTGAAAGGTTTTTAAGTTTCCAGCCCAAATTTCGTGAGTGGCAAGTTAAGTCTGGTTTTCCTAATATGTCATTAGATTGGCACTTAAATACAAATGATTTACCCCACGATCCTTTGTATGGTATCATTGGATGGTTTGCTAAATCGACTGCTTCAAATTTTAATATCGGTGAACAATCATATAATTTATATATTGCTGATGGTGACATATTTTCTTATGCTGATTCCGCGTTGCCAAGGCAGGTGATATACAATTTGAGCCTATGTTCAAAAACACATATATCTCCTACTTTATGGAAAAAATATCAAAAAATATATAGTATTTTAACTTCTAATCGACCAATGCAAAATACAGATGGCGATGCTATTTCTTTTCATCAACAAAGATGGTTAAGAAAAATAGCTGCTGTTTTTGCTTCTGGCCCACAGTTAGATGGTATCACACAAGAAATACTTACAGACTCTAATGTTTTAGACTTTTTGTTTACAGAGACAATACCTTCTCTTATTACGAGCTCAACAAATGAAATTACGGCTATAAATAAATTTTTAGATTATATTGATAATAATACAAGTAGTACACAATTAAATGGTAGCATATATGAAAACCAGATAAATTATAGTTACATAAGTACAAAAAAAGAACTCTTTACTAAACTAATGAGTAAATATACTGCTTATTTAGACTTGAATAAGCCTTCTGTAATTTCATATCCTATTGATAATGGTCCACATTTTTATATGAATCAAGTACTAACAGACCATTGCGACAAAAACTTAAAGGGAACAACCGTATATAATAATATACATTTTCAGGCAGGTCCATATGAATTTAAGTCTAATTTTAGCAATAGGACTACAGAATACATAATTAAAGGAGCTGATAAAGAATATAAAATTCCTACATTTGATATAGCTAAAAATTTTCAGTTTTATGAGATAGACAAGCCTATTGGAGTTACTGTTGGAGGGGACGTCTATATACCGGTTACTAAACAAGGTAATAGTAATTTAAATGAAGACAATACGGCCAGATGCGAAGATGGAAGGCTCGCTACTGGAGTAACGTTGCCTAAATTACAATTAAGTACAGAATATTTAAGATCGGTTTTAGGAGATGCATATTTTCCATTTTTTGATATAGATGCTGCTACTTTTTCTTTTAAATTAATATCTGGACCTAATAAAGGTATTATATTTACAGAAAATGATTTAGAACAAGAAATGAATTTTACTAAAATAGGTAGATATAGAATAAGATTAACTGTTTCTATAGACACCTTATCTGTATCTGATGAATTTTCTGTAACACTCGTTAACAAAACAGGATGTATAATAGGTATTGATGCAAATGGGGAGATAGCTGTTAAAGATCCAGCATCTAATGATGGTGGCTGGTCTGTTGACGGAGGACTTTCTGACAGTGAGAGGCGGAGGTTTCTAGGAGGAGGAGCTGAAGCTGAAGAAGCTGATGAAGCTGTAGATTTTATACCAGATAATTATTATAGTCCTACCAATGAAAGCCCAGTTACATTTGGTAGAAATAGAGCTAAACAATATGTTAATTATATAGATAATAGAAAGTCTGTATTGACTATACAGGAAATACCTGTTGATACTGTAAAACCATTATGTCCTGGAGTTAGACAGTTGATGATGAGTAAATATGGAGTTATTTGTCCTGTAAAAACCAATTCATATATTGCTGTTGACGCCCCAGACACATTACCTAATGACGATGGGCAATCTTCTGGTGCAGATACTATTCTAAGACTTGATGATGCTACAAGATTCAACAAGTTTTTCTTTAAAACTATTGAATCAGGTGACAATTCTACAGAATTAAAGATAAGTTATATTCCTGGCAATGCGACCATGAAACTTTATAGGATGAATTTAGAATCTATTAGAGATGGGGATTCCAATGGCTTTTCGAATACCGGCTACGGATCAGGGAGTAGCACTGCTAAAAGTCCATATCAAAACTTTCTATACAAAATAAAGAAACCAAACAGAGAAAGGACAGCTAACGAAACCAAATTTTATAGAGAAGCACCTGGAGAAACAAGTATGCTATTAAGATATAATAAAGATAAAGCATACATCGAAAGCGTAGAAACTTATCCTAGTTTAGAATTTGGTCTTGAGCGTGCTCCGGGTATTGCTACTTTCGGTGGATGGGAAGGCGATAAAGAAGGTTTATTCGAAAATACCCCAGATTATGATCAGTTAAAAAATTATTTTATCAGTAAGGGCAATGTCAGTTACTTTCCAAAATATGTAAAAGGCCACTGGTTGAATTATCACAAACCTGGAGATGCTGAATTTGGAGGAGGCTGGAAGGGCCCACCCGCTATATGCTATTTAAGAGAAGCAAAAGTGTATTCTGATACAGATTCTTCAAACGGCTATGATGCCCTTAATCCCAATATACGGTTTCAAAAAGGTACATTTGATCCTTCTGTTGGTTTTTTATTGGGAGATAATCCATATAACAATAAAACTAGTTCTTTAAAATTTAATGCTGGTAATAAAAAAAGTTTTCTTTTTAAAGGTCCAGGATTTTACAATGGCATTAGAGGTGATGGGTCTGTGCCTATTAAAGAAGGCAAGGAAAATATTAATGAAGTCCCCCAATCTGTTTCTATGAGGTCTAATATAACATTAAACAATAATGGATGGCAAGCACAATTTGTAAATGTAGAAGGATCAGATGGACAGACAGAAATAATTTTAGATAATCCAAACGTTATAGAAGAATTTGCTACGCATCATGGCTACAGAAGATTGGGTGGCTATGGAGATGCAAAAATACCACAATTGTGGAAGTCTGATGAATATGAAGTAAGTCCAGGTTCTTATACTTTCGCACAAAGAGGCAAGAGATTGATTGCAGAAGGTAGGGATCAAGATGGCACTCTAATAGCTGCACAAATTAAAGATGTAGAAGTAAAACTAAATTTCTTGAATCAAGTTAATCTGAAAGATGTTAAAATTAAATTATCAATGAGGCCATCTTTTTCTACAAGATCTAGAATGAAACCCAAAAGTGATGGTATAAGTTTAAATCCAACTACTAAAGAATTCAACACAGATCCATATAGCTACGCTAATTCTACAACTACCCAGACGATACAAAACTTTAATACAGAAGCTGATGAGTATACAGAAGCATATGAAGATAGAAGCTCTTTATACGACAATATACAACATGAAGGATTGGCTCAGTATATGAGATCTTTAGATCTTGATAATAATATCACAACCGATTCGTTTACTTTAACCTTATTAAATAGAGAAAATGTAGATGCTAATACCATAGATACTTGCTTACGCTTTTCAGACAGAGCTAATAAATACAATGTTCCAACTAATTATAATATATATAATAGTGGTTTAAATTTAAATCAAAATATTACTAGTACAATATTACCACCTTCATTATCGAATCCAAGGTATTCAATGAAAGAGATAAATGAATATTCCGCAATGATGAGAACTAATGACTTTATACCATTGTCTAATACATTTGCTAAATTTAGAAATCATTTTATTTTTAAGGGTGCCCTAGAGGAATCAGATAAAGAAGGCTCAATAGTAAAACCAGACTCTAATACAACCTTTACTTTAGAAATAGAATGTTTTGGCGACGACGATATGGTAAGTCTAGATACCATTTCAAATCTAGCCAGCAAATTAGACGAAAAGCCATCTGAAAATAAAAGAAGTTCTGATAGCTTATTTAATTCCTTGTGTTCTTGGGAAGTTATTATTCATACAGATACTCCAAAGATGAATGATGGAGACAGTCTTGGTATGATTAATTATGGATATGCCCCAGATATACCAGGACATAATTATATATCAACGGATCCTAATATTAAATTAAAACTACCTAAAACAGTTTTAGATGCTCCAAATAATTCTTTGTCTGACTATAGTGATTGTATTTTTGATGACGAGACACGAGAAACTATTGGATATATAAGACCTCCTGAAGCTATTAAATTTCCATCAGCTGCATTAGCTATGGCTTTGGCATCGATTGCATCTATGGGATTGCTTGGTGGAGTAGTTGGGATTATGGCTGCTTTTGTAATTTCATTACCAAGTTTTAGCTTTATCACTAAAATGTTAAGTAATATTAGAAGGGCAGAAGTAGATCAAGCCCTGTCTGACGCAACAGTAAAGAGCGATTATACTAAATATGGATATGGTCAATCAGACAAGATATTGCTTAATGTTGGATCGAATAAAGGCATAGTATATAACTTAGAAGCGGCAATATATAGGTATTCAAATACTCCTATATTAAAACAAAAAGTTAGAGATTATGTTAAGCCAGGCCCTTGTTTCTTGCCAGAATTAGGAACGTTCCCCTTAACAGAACTTAAAGATATTCTTGATTTATTTGAACCAGAAGATATTAGTAAGGAATTAGCAGATGAACTTAAAACAAAACCCAGCATTAATAGCATACCACATAAGATATTAATGAATAATAACATTATGTCTTTAGATCTTGAATCCCCTCAAACTATGAGATTAATTCCTGGTAAAAGAGCTTATAATTATTTTGATGTGGGTCAAGAAGTATATGATCCAGGAATTTTTTGTACAGACGTAGGGCCTAAATTCGACCTGGTCTCAAATCTTGGGCCTCCGTCCTACTCACCACCACCACCTTCTCCTCCACCTCTTCCTCCTCCTTCTCCACCTTCTCCTCCGCCACCAAGTTCACCAGGTTTCGAGTCTGCGTCCTATCACGAGGAAGAGCCTTCTCCTTCGCCTCCACCTAGTTCACCGCCACCACCTGTTTCATTGCCACCTCCTCCTCCGCCACCGAAGCCTGCTACGATATTGGCAAAAGGTTTTATTTTAATAAATGGACTGTACTATACTATATTACAATTTAATATCTCTTTACAATATTCTTCTATATGTTTAAAGCCTGATGAAAATCCTAATATTCTTGTATATTCAACAGTAGGAGATGCCCCTTCCTATAATCATGTAATTCCTGCAAGCCAAACAAACAATACTCTATTCCCCCAATTATCCTATGGCTCTTCTCAAATTGTAAATTCTTCTTTTGTTAGCAATCAAGATATTCATAATAGACTACCAACTATATATGATATTTTTAATAATCAAGAAAACAATGTAAAGTCACTAAGTCGTGTAAATTTATTTGGCAAATATCTTACCAAAGGGGACGGATCAATTGGAGGAAGATTAACAAGAAATTCCATACCTGAAAAACATGATTTAGAAAATTATAAAGGCAAAGAGTCTATGGCCACAACATCAGACCCTGATAACGGTTCGACTACTGCTGTAGCAGGATACTCATATAATTTATTTGATTTGTATTCTCCCATATCAAGAACAAGTTCCCAAGGAATAGAACTAAAAACACAAGATAGCAATTTAATATCTCCTAACCTACAAGACCTATTAACAAATATAGAAAATGTGTCGGATAAACACTTTAATATAGTAGAAATAAAATCACAAAAATTTTCAAAACCTTGGCAAGATGTAGATATTCAAGGTTTCGCTACTATTGAAAATGAATTTCAACCAGGTTTTTGTATTGGCTTAAATAGTATCCAAGGCAAAAATGGTACTATAGTAACACACATTATAGACAGATTAAACTTTTTAAATTCTACAGATTCTCTTGTGGGAGATGAATCCTTTAATCAAATGTCTATACCTAACCTAAAGATAAAAATAGCAGGATTACAAGATGATAGCGTTGGTTGTTTTTTAGACAAACAAGGGAATGCTGTTCGGCCATCAAATCTTACACAGTATGAGATAGACTGTCCTAAAACAGTTTGTACACAAGCATTTTTAGCCAGATCTCAAGAAAGAACAGATTTGTTTAAAGTATTAGAAGAAATAGGAGTTAAGTATCAAACAGATCCTAGTGACAATATTGAAGTTGTGTATTCTCCCTATACTGATAATCAGGATATACATTCTCATAAAACCTATCGCTTTACTAATAATACCGAACAGTCTAAAGAGCCCTTTGTTTATAATATAGAAGTTGATGACGATTCATACTGGATCAATATAGACCCAAGACAAAAATGCAAAACTAGTAGAGATATGTCAGCTAAAATTTTAGTTAAAGCAGTTTACACTTGTGTTCCAACAGTAGGTATCGTTACTAAGATGATTGAATATGATGTAGCAACAGACAATGCTCAGTCTATATGTGCTAGGAAGACCGCTAGTATCGAAGGTCCAGTTACTAGGATGGAAAACAGAGGCAATACTTTTGAATATACTTTTGACTTAGCTCATATATCTAGAATGAAGTTTTGGTATCAAGAAAAATATGGAATACCACTTAATGTTTGGGAAGAAAAAACTTTTCCTGGAAAAGCTCCTGCATTAGGAAACGGTACTATTACTAGATCATTTTTTATAAGACCAGGTGTAGAAGCAGAAGATGTTTTGGTAGAAGTTACGGAGACTTATCTAACTCCTTCAGAAAATTATTTTCGTAGTACTATAGGTCTAGACCCTAAGAACAATGTTGCTGCACAGTGGGACACTAGTGATCCGAGTTGGGATGAGGTTTATGGAAGAGGTCAATATTCTGATGATTATGTAAATAAAGAACCTTATGTTGAAACATATGGTGAGTATGTTGGAGAAGTAAGAGATATTATACCTGATTCTATATTAGAGAATCCATATTTAATTTGTAGTAGTAGAGTTATTCCAAGAAAATTAAAAAACCTAGATACTCATTATGAAAAATATACATATGGTCCTATGGGCGAAGTATACAAGAATTTTCCTAGTGTTGGGCCTGGAGGTCCTTTCACTAATATCTTACAAATGTGGCATTGTGTGGATCCTACTAAACAATTAAACAATACTGAAGCTCCAGATTATTTTAAACTGCAAAATGAAATGATATTTAGAGCTTACTTTGGAAGTAACGACAATTTGGAACATAAAGATAATTATGTTGATAGTTTAGAAACTTTTGAGTGGACTCCCTATGAATACATACCAGAAAGGGATGAAAACTAATGGAATTGTGTGAGCTATTAACACATGATGGATATGATTTTAAATGTAAAAACTGTGGTATAGTTTTGAGTTTTCAAGAGTACCAATTGAGTGAACCAGTATATGTTTGTAATATGTCTATTAAGAAAAATGAAAGTTTTCCATCTTTTATTAAAAAAATTAAAAATTTTGCATTGGCCACAATAACTCATATAGCTACTGGTGCAAAAATGTGTGATGATAAAACAATACAGAAACGTTATGAAATATGCCAATCTTGCAGTAATTTTACCAATAATTCTTGTAAATTATGTGGGTGTTCATTGAGTAGAAATAAGCGTTTTATTAGCAAATTGGCTTGGAAAGATCAAAAATGCCCAATAAACAAGTGGTAGGTGTATAAGTAAACATAACTATATAGTCTTAAAATGATAGGATAAGTCATGCCCAAAATTTCAGAATTAGACATTATTAAACGGTTAACCGAAGATGATTTTTTTCTGGTTGTAGACAAAGAGACTTCTACAACAAGACAGATTAAACTTTCTGATATTTTAGATATTGTTCAGCATGTTTTTAAATTAGAGATTAGAAGAGATCCTCCAGGACCAATAGAAAGACCTCCTTTAGCAGTTGTACGTACTCCTGGAACTTTAATTTCTAGCCCAGATTTATCCTCACAAATATTCAACACCCAAACCTCTGTCGCTGGTAAGATTGGAAAATCTGGTAGCCTGTCTTTTACAAGACACACAATCTCAAGATTAAATACAGAACTTTTAGCTTTAGGATTCAAGCTAGTATCAACCTCAGGAGCTAATACTGGAGGTAAAACTAATTATACTCAACCAAACAATAATACTCATCATTCATGGAATAGAGCTAAAAATACTTGGGAAACTATTCCCGCTACTCAAAGCAGCTGGATAGGCTCTATGACCATAATTCCAAATACAGATATCTCTAATTTAATTGACTCATACTCTGTCACATCTACAGAAAGTATAATTACATTAGCATATGATTCATTTGCTTTGCCTAATAGATATATTGTTACTGCTGTCAACGCTAATGAACAATACGGATCTGCAGAATCTAATGTGGTAATATTTGATACATATCATGAGGTTACTGGAGCTCAAACAGTTAGTATGTGTAAACCTTCTGGTTACAATAAAATAAGAGTACAAATTAAATCTGAAAGAGGAAATAGTTTTGAGTACACCTTAAAAGATAGTGGTACAGCATGTTCGGTATCTCCTACTCCTATACCTGTGACACCAACTGTTACTCCGACATCATTTGCTACTCCTACTCCAACTTCTACTCCTAGAGTAACACCTAATGCTCCTACAGCGACACCAACTGTTACTCCAACTAGTTCTGCAACACCAACCGTTACGCCAACTAGTTCTGTGACACCAACTGTTACTCTAACAAGCTCAGTAACTCCAACCAAAACACCGACACCAACAGTCACCCCATCCTAATAAAAATATAGGTTATAACAATGGCGCATACATCACTATTTGATTTTACTAGACCCCATAGATCTGTTAATTTGCTCACCACTTCTGGTGAATGGGATGGAAAAATTAGAGCTACTACGGTAGGCACTAATGGCATGCCATCATATTATGAAACTTATGATCAAAATGGAGGAGTTTCTGAATTTACAGAAAAGTCTGTACTTTTAAGAGACAAAGATTTAAATGGAATGCCATATAATTTTTCTATGGGTAAACAGGCTTGGGGAGGTAATTATCTTTTATCAAAAGATGGATTTACAGCTTCTAGAAACCAAGAATCATTTACTACAGTAGCTATTAGTTCTGGCAATTCCGGTTTTGGATTCAGAGTCGGTTCTATCAGCTCTTCTATAGAATTAAGCGGTACCGTTTCTGGTGCAAATATTACTTTTTCTGCTGGAACATATGATCCAATACACATGGATAAAAGAGTTGAAGTTTCAGGTTCTGGCATGTTGAGCTTTGCAACTATTGCTAATGTAGTTCTAAAATCTAACAACGAAGTAAAAGTCATATTAGATAGAGATAGTAATGTTAATGGAGACAGAAATATAAAACTTACTTTGTCAAACCCTTTTAATATTCCACATATGGCTATTGTAGCTAATTCTGGAAACAGTCCAGATGGTTTTTCACCAGGACATGGTAAAGTTGATTCTAATTATAATATTGGTAAATATTGTGTCACTAATGATCAATGGACAAATTTTTTAAATACAGCAGCTTCTGGATCTTTACATGATGAGCTATGGAATTCAAAAATGGAAGGTATTGAAAGAACTGGCGTAGGCTCTACTTATGAATATACAACCAAAGATCTCTATTACAACAAGCCTTTAGAAGTTGTCAGCTGGCAAGCTGCTGCTATGTATTGCAATTTCTTGCATAATTCTAGTAAAAACGACACAAGACCAGCTTCTGCAAGATTATTAGATGGGGCTTATGATCTCAAAAGTAATGTTAAAAGCTTTAATAGAAGTTCTGGTGCGAGATACTTTTTGCCGTCTGTTAGTGAATGGTATAAAGCAGCATATTATAATCCTGGTGGTACAGATATTTATGGTAGAACATATATTCCTAGTGGTGCGGGATATAAAGATTTTGCTATTATGAATGATGAAGAACCTTCTGTTCAAGAAAGCATCAATGATCATGGCGATGGTCCCCAAGTATTAGATGCTGGTCTTTTTGATAGAAATAGTTTCGAAGAAATTGTAAAATTATCTGGACATAGTGGTTCTGATAAAATTTTATGGGCTTTACATGGAGCCGCTGACAGATGGGATAGTGTTATTACTCTTATTAGAGATTATAGACATAAAGATGCTCAGACACAAGGTCAATACAAGAATTCTGCTAGATATTTTCAAATGAAAACAGCATATGAGCATCATTCTGCAGCCATTAGAAAAACAGGAGCTCTTTGGTATGGACTTAAGCTAGATCAGATTAATTTTTATTCTAGTTCTGATAACAGCATAGCGTCTTGTGGACCTCAAATGATAGCGTTTACAGATGATAAACTTCCTGGCTCTGTTACCTCATGTAGACAAAGATGGATGCCATTAACATTTGTTTTAGACGTTAATACACGTTTTTTAAATACTTTTAGCGAAAATGATTGGTTGGAAATTATGACTCATGAATTGGGTCATGGTTTAGGTTTCGGCACTTTATGGAACAGAAATTTTGGCCCTAACGTAAGAAATCCATGGAACAGCTGTAGTAGTGCAGGTGGAACTGGATCTGAAGGAGCATATAATGCTACTGATTTAGATGGAGATTTCTTTATTAACACAAGCAAAGCATACAATTCTGCTGTTAATGACGGAGTAGAAAGAAGACTAATACCCATTACTGGAGCTCACTGGGTTAGTAATTATAGGGACGATACTACCGCTACAGACGGATTAGAATATCCAGGCTTAAGTAACGAGTTGATGCAAGTTAATTATATTGCTAACAGTATAATTTCAACAGTAACTATTAATAACATGATTGACTTAGGTTATTACGGTCATGTAAATCATATTACTGGCGAATCCAGCTTAAGTTTAGACAACAAAGTAGGTGCATCTTCTATACCTAGAATTATAGGTCTCGGTGACCCAAATTGTCGTCAAGTATAAATTATTTTTTATTATTGGATGTATATTTATACCATCCATTATTCTTGGTATAATTACCATCGGCATCTTTTCTCTTGGGGAAAAGAGTTCCGCCCTTTTTATGTTGACCATATGACAGAACTGCTCCGCAGTCCATGCATCGTAATTCATAGTATTCATTATCATCCACAACTCTTACTACAAACTTAATATTTTCAGATCCACATATTCCACATTTAACTTCTCCAAAAATTTCTTGGATACTAGCTATTTCTTTAAAAAGCTCTTTTTGGCCAGCACCATCTAATTCAAACTCAAGTTTGTCTCCTACCTTATATTTTGCTTTCATAATACTATTTCCACTCCGAATTATATTCTAGGATAGTTGAAGGTATATTATCTACGTCTTGTTGATAGGCAGATAATTTTCTAATCATCTTAACAGCATCTCCATGGTCCATAGCATATATATTCTTAGAATCTATACTTTCAGAATCAAGCAATGATGTTATATTTATATTAAGTCTTTTTCCTAATACGTCAATGAAATTAATCTGATTATTTGTTATTTTACTAACAGTATTCCCATCTAGATCCTCTACCTCTTTAGCTATTTCTTCCGCAGCAACAACTTTTCTAAGCTTTAAGCCCCTTCTCAAGGCCCTACCTTCAGCCCTAGTTTCTGCTACAGCAATAGGATGATTTCTATATATCTTGTCGCAATTGCCCCAATAAACGTCAGCGGCCCCATTAACGGTTATTGTTTTAAATTGTTGATCAATCTTCGGATCATTTAAAATATAGACCAGGGTGTGTATCACTGTGGCTCTGTTGCCATTCTCTGGGTTTGGAAACTGAGGTATGCTAGAAGAACACTCTACGAGAGTACAATCCAAAGCGGCCTCAAATATTCTTCTCAAGCCATCTGTAGTAGGATTGTCCGCAATTTTTTCATCATCAGACAATAGTCCTAGAACGTAATCATTCCATTCAATATCATTAGGAGAAGGCTTATTAGGTTTTCTTGGCATTTTTAATTATCCTTAATGTGAAAAATTCTATTATCTGCATCTGGAAATTTATCAGTTATTTGTTTAACAATATCTAGTAATTGATCAAATATTAGGTAGGATCTAGAAACGGAAAAGTCCATTTTTTGTTGTATGCGTACTAGCACCATTCCTTTGCCTAATATTAAACCTTGTTTTTTATTATCATATGTTTTAGTCTTCTTTAATGTATCCGATCCCCATACAGGACTAAAATGTGAAGGCCCATCAACTTCTATCGCTACATTTATCTTAGGAAGATACAGGTCTATTTGCAACTTTGTATTTACAAGACTTTGCTCTTGATGAAATATAACATCTATATTGTTCTTAATGAGTTGCTCTAATAAAAATTTTTCTAGTTTTGACCCAACTTTACTAGTAGTTCTTATCGCTTCATTAGCAGATTGTTTCATTAATTGCTTTTGCTCATCAGACATGTCATTCCATAGTTTTCTATGAGTTTCTTTTCTTTGTTCAAGTTCGTTACTATCTAAACTATCCCAAGACTGCAAAACTCCCATGCCTATTTTCCTTTTCGTTTCTTCGGTGCGATGAGTACCTTTGGTTGGATGTTTATGTTTACCTGTTTTTAAAGCATTTTTTTGTGCTTCGCTTTTATTTCTAATTGGTATATTAAACTTTTTAGCATCTCTCCTTAACTTATTGGCATATGTATTATATGTGGACGCTATATCAGCAAAACTGTTTTTGTTTTTAACATATAAGTCTTTTAGCAGTTCTATTTTTTTAGCGTCTGTTAAATTATTATAGGATGTTTTTGATGCTTTCATGGTTTAGGTTCCTAGAGATACATATTGGTTTTTTCCAGCATAAGTCATAAACTTCTGATATTTTATCATTAGAAGCTATAAATTCCAAATTCTTTGTTTCAAACATTTCTTTTATGTTTTGATATCTAGAATATGATTGATTAGACCATATAGAATCTGAAACAAAAAAGAATATTTTATTAATATTAGGAAAATTCTTTGCCATCATTAATGACAAACTATCAAATACAACAAGATTGCCATAGAAAAACTTTGCCTGATTAATGTGTAATATAGGTATGTTTTTGGTGTGTAATTTTTCGTTATAGCTATTAAAAATACATATCTGATTATACGGATTGCTATCTATTATAGATTTTATAGACTCAAATATAGATTCATGCATTTGGGCATTATTCGTTTTTAGTATTATAAATCCTAAATCTTGTTTCATTTAATGATGCTCCCAATATAGTCTGAGTATGTTTGATATTTTTTAGAGTCTAAATTTATTTCGTTTAATTTTGTGTCTAATACCTTGCATCCACACAAAGTTGCCTCTAAAGCATAGAATTGATTTTGACAGATGTAAGTGTGGGAATCATTTAAGACATTATTTTTATCATTCTCTGTTAAGAAACCTAAATTCTGTACATGATTTATTTTTTGATTATTAAACATTTTAATTTTATATTTGCTTTTATTAGGATATAATAACCGTGTCATATCATCGTTTATATCTGTTTCATTATCTAAAAAGTAAGAAGCATTAATGCCTCTGCTTTTATTTTGTTGATTAAAAAATCTATATGGATTGTATAATAGAGGGATATCTTTGTCATATAGATGAACGATATTTTTTATCTTATCGACATCTGTTGCTTGTTCTGAAATATGATAAACTATTATTTTACTATCAGTAATATTTGTACAGAAATGAATCTCTTCATGCGTGAGTTTTTCTGCAACAAAAATATACAGATTTGGTTTTTTAGTTTGATGTATTTTATATACATTGTTGAAAAAGTCAATATACGCAATAGTATGGCCAGATACAGAGTCTAGATTATTAATAAACTTATTATCATCTTTTTGTACAATTATTTGCATTGAACAAACCTTTTGGCTTTCTTTATGTCATTAGTACTATTTACTTTCATAATATTCCTATATGATATTGTATGATGCTCTATATCAGAACTTTCTTGTAAAAAATTTATAATTTCAAATAGAAAATAATTATTAATTTGTTTCTGTTCATTCATTGTTAATATCTTTTGCAGATCAGACTTAACCAAAAAAGCACATTCGCACCATTTTTGTTGTAATTCGTAGAATAAATATTTAGAATCCTTGTTATGACAACCTATACTAAAATTATCTTTATCTCTGTCTAAAAGAAAAATTTTTGATTTATCTTTTTTTCTAATGCTGCTAAAACACCTATTTTTAAATAAAACTCCATTTTTTATAATAAACAGATTATTGAGACTATCTATATTGTTTTTAATATAATTGATAATGTGCTTAGATTCGTTACAATTTTCGTATTCAGATTCATAAATACTATGTACATTTTTATACTTATCTGCAACCTTTTTAACTTTGTTATGTTGGAATCCAGTAGATAAATATATTTTATTTTGTCTATTCATTATTTTTATTGATTTAATCTGATAGTCTAAGATTGTGTTTTTTGAATTAATAGGCAAAAGAGCTTTTGAACCTATTGATTTCATACCTTTTGTAATTTCTGGCATTATTATTAGATAGTCATTACTCATAGTACGGATGTATTACTTCTGTGTCTTTTTTTAAGGTGTCCATATAGTATTTATTATTTTTTTCGGAATATGATTTAATTTCTTTAAACGTCACTATAGGCAGACATAAACCATTTAGATCTCCAGTAGATTTTCTTAATCCAGCAACTCCTGGTGGTCTTTTGACGGTAGCTAAAAAATTTACATAATTAATTTGTTCTTGTAGTTCTGAAAAATTTTCACGACTATAGCACAAGTATCCTGTCTTATTTGCTTCTAAATTAGTACCTGTAATTGTATTAAAAATATTATTTTCATCCATATTGCCTGTACTATTAACAAAATTATGTGATTTCCAAGAAATCTTATTTCTTTTTTTCATGCCATCAATAAATTTTAGAATATCTTCTTTATTTAGGACACAAGCTATAGATATTTCATATGGCTTGATATATAATTTATCTATATAGTCGTCATATATTTTAAATATATCGTCTACTGTTTTATCTACTAAATTTAATATTAGGTAGTAACTAATAGCATTTTTACGACGAACATAATCTATAAAATCTTTTGATAAATCATCTTTATGTTTATTGAATTGTTTTTTAGAAAAAGCGTAAGAACATTTATAGTTTTTAATAATGGTGTTACTGTCTGTTTCTTCAACCGTATATTCTTTTGAAATCAAAGAAGGTATATTAAACAAGCAATCACTGTCTTGAAAAAAATAACAAAGAGAACATACAGTATTAACTTCGCTCATAAAGAAATCCTTTGAATTTTATACAAACTATGTATATCATCACTAGATACGTCTACAATTTTTACATCTGGCTTATTATGAAACATTTCAAAAATTTCTGGCTGGTTAATAATACAAGTAACTCCATGCATGGACTTACAAACATCATCATCAGATATTTTTTGAAACTTGTAAGAATCAATTATATGATTAAAGTTTAACAGTTTTAATGTCAGAGTCCCAGACTGTTTAAGTTTGTTTACAGCAATATTAATAATATTTAAACTATCTGTTTTTGGAAACATATTTAATATAGCAAGATACATATTGTTGTTTGAAAAATTGGGTATAGAGTCTAACGAATTGATGTCTATATTTTCAGCAGACTCCAACTGATGGGTGTCTTTATAACAAATGTTAGTTAGGCGCATTATTGGCTCCCTGTAAAATTTTTGTCAAATTATCATTAAAAGTTTCAATATTATATATCTCAGATAAGTCTGATATGTCTGTTGGGTCTTTACTCATTGCATAATTTACGCATTCAAAAGCATTCTGAAAACTACCAAATTGTAATATATGGTTATTTATAGGAGAGTCCGTCAAATCTAAACTTGTAATACCAACACCTTTACATAGTGTACAAAGTATTAAATTGATTTTTGATTCTAGGTCTATAACTACTTTATATTTACCTATTTGATTTATCGTGTTTTCTATATCTCCACTTGTACTATTGATCATATCAGAATCTTTATCTGTTTTTTTAATTTCTTCAAATAGCTGATTTAATACATCATTATTGCTGTGGTTAATAATTAATATATTTTTTTCTTTTTTAACATTTGTTGCATAGGGGATACCATATTCTATATTGTAGCTTTTTTTAAGTACACTGTCAGAATTTCTATTAAAATTAATAATAGTAATATAATCATGTTTTAAATTATTATTTAATATATGTAAATCTTCTCTTTTTATCTTAGTAAGATCTTCATGATTAAAAATGATAATATGTATATTTGAATTTTTTAATTCTAGCAGGGCAGAAGATTCTATCATAAGAGTGTTAAATAGCATATAGTCATAATTAAAATCGTATACCTTATTTTGTTCAGCAAGTGTTTGTTTATAGAGAACTACGATTTCAGGATGTTCAAAAAGTATAGCGTCAAAAATTGTATTGTTGGAGTTAGATAAACAGATATTTTTAAAACTATTTACCTTAGTTCTTAATCTGTGAAAAACATTAGATATGGGCCATTCATTGTTTAACATAATAAGTCTTTAATATTTATCTCGTTGTTTTTTGATTGTTTTGCGTCTTTTGTTTGAAATGATGCTTGCAAAGATTTATTGATAATAGTATAAGTTGTATTATTGTGGTTATTATTAATATCTAAGTCTAGGTCACTATAATCAATACAACGATTGCCGTATGATCTAGACAGAGAATATTGTAATACGGGGAAATAGTCTTGGTTTAAAGCCAAAAAGACATCTCCGGCATTATGAAGAGAATGTAATACTTCTTCGTCTTTATCGAACATAAAAAATACCCTATCTGTATAGATATTGACATTATAGTACTTCTTAGCATTCCGATAAAAGTCAATAATTTCTGTTGCATTTGTTCTGTCATCAAATCGACAATAAATAACCAAAGAATTGTTTTGTGGTATTTGTAGAAAATTAGAAATTATTAGCTTTAATACTTGCATATCCTGATCTTCTGCTATTGCATAAAATTTTGTAGTATCTTCGTATACAGGTAAAGACAAAGTATCTGTTTTTGTTTCTTGTTCAAAAGGTTTCAAGTGTATCAATCTATCTTTTTTAATACCGATACCAACAAAAGCATTGTAGTCAGAATTATTTGTTGTTAAAATTTTATCTACAAGTTCTAATTTGTTTTTAAATTCTAATGGTATGCTTTGCGTCGGAGACATTATTGGGACGAAGTAAGTTTTACTATTAATGTCTGGATGTAAATCAATTATGGTACAGTGTTGAATATTTATATCGGGATATTTTGTACAGCTTAGAACATTTTCATATGAAATATTTTGAGAGCCTCCATATATTGGATAGACATAATTATTATTGCTCGTAACTTGGGATATCTCTTTGAAGAAAGAGACAGAAGCTTTACCGAGAAAAGAGTGTTGTAGTAATGGTCCTATATAAAGTATATTCATTGTTGTGTTTTTAATCTAGCATATTGAATAAAATCGTCGTCAAACTGTATATTATTGTCTATAGCAAATTTTAATTCATTATTGTTTTTTACATAAGTGTTGATTTGGTCTATAATAGTATTAATGTCTATGGCTTTAGTCTGTAAACCATTCATCTGAAAGCCGTTGTCTATATCATTTAAAAAGTGTAACATTCTGCTAGAAGAAATTTTTTCTATATCTCCCAACCCTTTATGACACATTAAAATCATTTGATCTATATTTTCGGATATATCAATATCTCCAACACGGTCTACTTTTTGTAGTTCTGGCACTTTAGACCAATCAGACTTATAATTCTGTTGAGACAAACTGTCTAAATATGTTTCCCATTTTTTAGCTATAATATCCCAGTCATAAAATTTTTCTGTTAATTCTCTTATCTGTTTTCTTTTTTTATCTACCATAGACTGAGGCAGATTTAATGTCTTATTGATCGTACTAATTAAATCATCATTATCTGGATAGACTCGTACGGCTCTTGTTTCTAATTCTTTAAATGGAGACTGAACTTTTATAGGATATGCTTTAAGCTTTTTTATAACATCACACATAGCACTATAGTTTACTGTCGCTACCGGAACACCGCATGCTGCTGCTTCTACTTGTGGCATGCCGAAACCTTCGCAGATAGCATATTGCACATAAAGATTAAATGTGTTATAAATAGTAGATAGTTGTTCTGTACTTATTCCAGAACTAACACTAGGAAATACTTTCGATCTTTTTAGACATTTTGTACACAATATATTAGGACCAGAAAATACCTGAGAAGAAACATGATCACAATTTTTGCAAACATAAGTAAATAGTACTTTATTGGCAAGCCGATTTTCTTTTAATACTTCTGGTAAATCCCATCCTGCATCGGGCCAACTAGTATGTAAATAAAGATATAAATTTTTACCTATAGAGGCATTACTTTTTTCGCATTGATCTAAAAGTTTTCTAAATGCACCACATAATCTAGGTATAAGTTTTCTTTTTTGGTTTCTCATTACAGAACCAATAATAATACTGTCTTTATCTATGCCTAAAGACTGTTTGCATTCTTGCATATTTTTAATTCTAAAAGTCTTTAAGTCTACTCCAGGGGATGCTGTGTCTATATAATTAACATTATCACTAGACTGTTCTTTTAAAACATTGGCTCCCCAATCAGAATAAGTAAAAACTGCGTCAGCAGATAGATATGTATCCATCCACATCTGCTGTTGTGGGGCAGAGTCTATCGTGGGCATAAGTATCCAATGAAAATATGGCCTACAGGGAGAAAGCTCTTGATAAGCACTCATCCAATAGTCTCTTATGTCTATAACAACATCTGGCTTAAAATCTACAACAACTTTGTCAAATCTCCATCGACCAAAAGCATTGTCTGGTCGAGACGAATACTCTTTATGTCTTGAGTCTTGATCATTAACAGAATTAGCATATAGTTTCCATGGGATATCTTTATCTCTAGGGTCATTAACAGTTGCATAACTAGCAAATTCTGCTATTTCATATTTTTGTGTAGCATATAACCTATTTAAAATTTCTCTGGTATAGGTGCCATATCCTGAATTTAGGAAACTGGCTTCTGAACACATTAGTATTTTAAGTTTGCTCATATATAAAAACAGGGGTCTTTGCAGACCCCCTTAAAAGATAAAAATAATTAAAAAGCCACAACTTCTTCTTTATCGGAAGAACCAGTTTGAGCATTTTGTTCTTTCTTATATCTAGAAAGCTTGGTCAGCTTAGAAAAGTTGTTCACCCTAACCTTAAAGCTATTGTGCTTAACTCCATCCTTTTCCCATGAATCATTTCGCAAAGATCCTTCAACCATTACTAAATCTCCTTTGTTGAAAGACTCTGCAATAATTTCAGCACCGGTATCCCATGCTTCACAGTTAATAAACGAAGTGACCTTGTCTCTTTCGCCATTAGCCTTAGTATATTCCCTAGAAGTAGCAACAGTAAAATTAACAACTGTTGTATCTTTACCTCCAGTACTAACTTTTCTATGTTCTGGGTCTCTAGCTAGATTTCCTCTTAAAATTACAAGATTCATTATCATCTCCTTAAAAAGTAAATTATCCAAAACCAACACAATGTATTATAAAACCTAATCGGATATAGTCAAGCCTTAGGAATAAAACATTTTTCTACGATTAGACTATCTTTATTTTTTGACTTCTTACCAGTAAAAATTAATACATTTCCTTCAAACACATGAGTCCTATATGACGCCCATGTTTCTGGAAAAAGAATAATAGAATCTAATAAACCATACTGGTCTTCTCCTGTGACGAAAGCCATTTCTGCACCAGGGTTTTTACCGTTTTTTGTTTTGGTAACATTGACGCCAACAACTTCTGCCGCTAATATAATATCATTAGTTTTATATGTTTTTTTAAAATCTTTGCAGTTGGTATTGGTCATTTCTATTTTGTAAGAATCTAATTTTGAGCATGTGATGGCTGCTCCTAATAGAGAGTTCTCTGAATCTGACAACCATTCTATTTTATCTGTTAGTGAATAAGGAGGATTATCTATAGAGGCTATTAAATTATTAATAATTTCTTTTCTATTGATGTTAACTCTTTTAGTTAGTAGCTCTGTGAGTATGGTCTTTAAATTATTTTCTTCATTAGCTATTGCTTCTTGACATTTTTCCATTTCTTTTTTTGTCAAGGTATTGAATACTTCGTACTCAAACAACATTTTAGTCCTAGATATTTTAAAATAATCTAATGCACCGCATGATATTAAGGCTTTAGTTGCGGTACTGTTAATCTTACACAAAACTTTATTAAGCATATCGTACCAATTTAATTGTTTTATATTTATCTTGTCTTTTTCTAAGATTTCTAATATCTTTTTATATACAGAGTTGCCTAAGCCTTTTATGTCTGTTAGTCCAAAAAATATTTTTCTGTCTTTTATAGAAAACAGTTCATTAAGATTTCTAATATCTGGAGTTTGTATATTGATATCCATCTCGTTGGCATTTCTGACCAATTCTTTAATCTCTTGTTGTGGATCTATTTTGTCTTTAGCGAATTTCAGATATGAAGCAAAGAAGACTCTTGGAAAATGAGCTTTGGCGTATGCTGAAAGATATGCGTTCATAGCATAACTTACTGCATGGGATTTATTAAAACTATATCTTTGACTTTTTTCAATCCATCCAAATATTTCTTCTGCTGTGTCTTTATCTACCTCGTTGACCCTTTTGGCTCCTTGTAAGAAAGACTTCTTAACTTCTGCCATTAAATCAGCCTTTTTCTTACCGATAGCCTTTCTAAGAACATCGGCTTCTTGAAGATCAAATCCAGACACTACTCTAGATATTTCCATAGCCTGTTCTTGATAAATCATTTCACCATAGGTTGTTTCCAATACTCTTTGCAGAATGGGGTGATAATAGTCTACAGATTCTTCTCCGTTTTTCTTATCAATATAGTGATTAGATACTGTTTTACCATCTCTCACGGCCTCTAAACATCCAGGTCTTAAAATACTAATTAGGGCTGAAAGCTGTTCTATGTTTCCTGGCTTTAGTCTTTTAGCCATGCTTTGTCCTAGTCTAGACTCTAACTGAAAACAACCTTTTGTGTTTCCTGAAGAAATCAAGTCCCAGGTTTTAGAACATTCCAAATTAATTTTTTCTAATTTTGGCTCAAATTGTATTCTAGGAAATTCTTCATTATTCCCTGTAATCTCAAATTTACAACCACAATCAAAAGTATAATAATCAGACATTATTAAAGGCGTTTCTAAACTTAATCTTTGGTGACAAACTTCTAAATAGCTTCATAAATCTAATCAGTATTTCTGCAGTATCTTGTACATCCTTTAACGCATCATGGGCATTTTCTTTAGATAGTCCCATATAGTCTCTAAGATTATCAAGAGTATAATTTTTTAATTCGTTATTATTCTCAAACCAATAAAAAATAACATTCATGATATCTAAAACATCTCTAGGATAAAATATGTCAGTTTTGTTTTCCTTGTTGACATTTTTATATTTTTGACTTAACCTATTAATAATTGGTAGGTCAAATCTATTAATGTTGTAACCAGCAGCAATAGGCGCACTAAAGCAGTTCTTTTTAACAGATCTTGTATGGTACATTTGTAAATAACTTACAAACATTTTCCAAGCCTGTTCTTGCTTTTGATGCTTTTTCCAAGACTTGAGAACTTCCCCTTTGGTTGTTCCTTGGACTTTTGCATGAAAATCTAAAACATCAGAATCATCATAAGTATATTTAGGGTTATCTTGTAGTGCTTCAGGCTTTAAGCAAATATTAAATTCTGAATCTGGCACCACCTCCAATTTAATTGGATCAATAATAACGGCTGCAATCTGGACAGGACTACAAACTTCTGGATTGCAACCGTCTGTTTCTAAATCAAAAACACAAATTTTTTGACTGTTAATCTGACACCTCCACCTTCTGGTCTGGACGAATAAAATGTTTGTTGTTAGGATCTGCTGCCACATAGCAGTTGATACTTTTACAACAAGTAACCTTAACTGAATTTACTTTGACATATTCTGTGTTGTTGAGTTTAAAAGATTTACCAACAGCAACTTCTTGAAATATTTTTTGCATCATTATTCTCCGTATGATAGTGTATCTGATATTGACATAACCTTATCTAACATAGCCACACCAAGGATATCAAACTTGATAATACCCAAAGATTCTAGATCTTGCATTTCCATACCAGCTATAGTGGTTTTGTTTTTTGTATCATAAATCATTGGACACATCGTATCTAAGTTGTGACTACTAATTACTACACCGGCAGCGTGTTTTGATTGGTTGGATTTGGTACCCTCTAATCTAATAGCCTGTTCGAACCTTTTGGCAAGGGGGCCTTTTAATTTATTTCCCTGTTTAGATATTGAGCACCATTCTTTAAGTCTATCAGTATTATTTTCTAAAGCCCATCTAATTATAGAAGCTTCCCCATAATCGTCTTTCATTTCTTGTAATTCATCTGCAATTTTTGCTTCATCGGGTATGCATTTTGTTATCTGGTTCATTTCATCAAAACTTATGTTGCCATAGACACGCAAGACTTCTTTTAGTGCGCCTCTTCCTTTCATGGTATTAAAAGTGATCATTTGAGAAACTTTATTTTCTCCATATCTTCCTCTAATATATGATATGATGTCTTCTCTTTTATTAATCGGGACATCTACATCTATATCTGGCATAGAGACCCTACCTTCTGTATTCCTACCAGAGTTATAAAATCTTTCAAAAATTAGGCCATATTTCATTGGATCAATTGAGGTGATTCCAATAAGATAAGATACCAAACAGCCAGCAGCAGAACCTCTTCCTGGCCCTGGCAACCACCCTTGAGACCGCACACGATCGACAATATCGGCAACAATTAAAAAATAGCTAGATAAGTCAGCTCCTTGTAAAACAGACAGCTCTTGCTTGATTCTTTCGGTATATTCATGATGTTTTTCTTTAGGTACATTATTGGCTATTTTGTCCCTCCAGCCGTTACGACATAACTGCCTTAAATATTCATCAGGATTTTGTTCGTTAGGACATTTAAAAGGAGGAAGTAATGGTCTGTTTAATATATCGTATTCTTCACACATACTATCTATTAGTTGTGTATTTTCTATTTCTTCTTCTGTATGTATTTCTGCCATTTCTTCAGGAGAAAGAATATAGTATTTGTCAGACTTAAAAAAGCAACTAAAGGGAACATCTTGTCCATCCAACATCTTTTTATTAATATCTGTTAATGTCGTTTTTATATTGTTGCACAAGAGGATTCTTTGATCCGTGGCATCTTCTTGCTCAGAATAATGAGCATCAGGAGTGCATATAACTTTTGTTTTTGTTATTGCTGCTAAAGCTCTAATTTTTTCGCTTAATTCTTTTTGCTTTGGCATATATTCTTGATCCATTAATTGTGTTTCAAGAAAAAAGTTTTCCTTGCCAAATATGTCCTTCATTTGATCTACAAAATTTAAGCAGAGTTTTTGATAATTATCTGGATTGTTTGCGATAAGATCTGGGATATATGAACCCATATGTCCGCAGAAGCTTATTAAATTTTCCCCCTTTACCACTTCTTGTAATTTATCTATAGAAAGTCTTGGTTTACGATAATAATTATTAGGATTATTGGATTCAGAAACTATGCGAATCAAGTTTTTCCAACCTTCAAAGTTCTTAGCCAAAACTAAGAAATGAGTTAGCTTACTATTCTCTGGTGTCTTTATATTAGAATCATCAAAGGACAAATATAATTCACATCCTAAAATAGGTTTTATATTATTAGATTTAAGAGTTTGATGCATTTGAACAGCACCAGATATCGAACCGTGATCAGTAATTGCACAACTTTTAACTCCAATATTTTTACACCTTCTAGCTATTTGTTTAGGCTTAGATAGGCCGTCCAGCAAAGAATAGTGGCTATGAACATGTAAAGGTATATAATTTTTCATTCAATACTTCCTGGAGCTTGGTAATGACCTACATTATACCCTGGCACCGTGTACTCGTCAACTACATTTTCTAAACCTTTTAATTGTATGTCATGAGCAACTTGTTCACACATGGTCATATTATATCCAGGATTACAAACTTGTCCTTCTCTATATTCTAGTATCGGCAATATATCCTTATTGTCTTGAAAAGAATTTTTGCCATAATGACATAATTTTCTACATTTCCATGTTTTAGACAGTTTGGGTCTTTTTGTGTTTTTAATATGATAAAATTTTTGCCTTAATAAATCTTCAGTCTTTTGCATATCTGACTTATTAAAAGTCATACTAAAAGGACCTCCGTCATTAATAAAGTATATCGTTATGATACAAGTTTCTATATGTGGATATAGTTTCTGTACAGCATAGAAATATATCATTAGTTGTGGATCAACCTCTAATTTTTCTTGAGTTTTTTCCTCACCCGTTGCCCAATTTAATCTTCTGCCTGTTTTCCAATCGATAATTTCTAAGGTATTTTCTGCTGGTTGAGTAATTAAATCTATTGTGCCTTTAATTGACAGATTTCCTTTAAGCTTTTCTCCGCTAGGCAATTCGTACTCGTACTCTGCCCAAGGCTTATTAATAGTTATATCAAATCTTTGTTCGGGGTAAAGAATATTTCTATTTCTTGGATCAAACATACCACCAGCATATTCTATTGCCTTGTATGTCCATTTTTTACAATCTTTAAAATCTTTATCTGACCAATCATGATGACTAAAGCCTGTAGTGTAATACTCATAGACTCTTTCTATTATATCGTCTAGATCATAATTATATACATTAATTTCTCCAAGAATATCATCTTTGAATGTAGATTCCCCTTTCTGTACAGTATATTTTACAAAAGCTAAAATTTCTAAATTTTTATGTACTATAGTTCCTTTGTCTGCTTTTTTATTGGAGGGAGATCTGTAGCCCATAACATAATCAAAAAGATATTGTTGTTCACACATATTATGTGTGTTATAGCTGGAACTACGAAAGTATGTAATTATTATGATATCACCTCGTTTAAGATTGTTTCTATTTCTATGGATTGATTATATATGTCTATGTCGTTATTATTAACAATATAGTCAAACTTTTCCCAATCGTAATTCTCTTTATCCAATGCTGTTTCGCTAATATGAGTAGAGTCATAAGTATTTCTATTAAGTCTAACTACCACGCCGTTATTTTGTTGAATACAATCTACCTCATTAGGGAATCTACAATCAGTAATTAAAGATAGTTTACTTTTATCTCTTTTAATTTTGGCAATAATTGCTGCAGTCCAGACATCAGATTTCATTTTTCTAAACATGTCAGTACCGACATACTGCATAACTTCTCTAGCTGTCATGGCACTATTAGTACCTGGCCAAAAACAGTTTACTAATTCATTTTTTGAATTGTCTGAACCATAACAATGTTCATGTGTTAATCCTAGTATATTCATACATACATCTTTTTTTAATGGATCAGCAAAACTATATACTTTTATAAAAGGATCTATAGTGGAGCAGACCTGTCTCATAATATAATCATTAGAATCATGAATATGAGATGGGTCAAATGGACCACTGTAGTCTTTATTTCCTAAAAGATCGCTAACATGTATTAATCCATCATCATTAATTTTTACTTTTTTAGCAATCCTAAGATTGATCATAAAAGTAGAATATATAAAATTAACACAAGTATTCTTTCCTGACTGCTTTCTTCCTGAAAAAGCAATAATATTTTTGTTAGACATACTCCAACCTTGGTTTAATAAATTCCTGTATTTGTTCCACTGTCATTGTCGCAATATCCTGATAATCAATCTGGACATCTACAATATTATAAGTCCTTTCGCATTTCTTGTAAACATTCTCTGCCGCCTTCTTACCAGCATCATCGTTATCCATAATTGTATATATCGTCATAGCTCCTGACGTATCTAAAATCATTTTTTGAATATCCGCTAAAGAAGATCCAAAGATAGCAACAGAATTATGTATTCCTGCTTCTTCTAGTCTCCATACATTTCCGGGGCTTTCTACTAAAATTACAGATCTAGATTGTTTGATATGTTCCTGAGCAAACCAATAATTATAAAGATGATTTTGTGTTTTAAATCCATAATTATGTCTCCATTTACAATAAAGATATAGTGACTCTTGTTTTGGACAGTCTTTTTCTAAATGATAATGATTACAAACATCGCACTTTTCTGTAGTAGCACGGCCAGTACATCCTACCATATATTTTCTATTATTATCATATACAGGAACTACTGCTCTACCAGACATTGGCTTACCACTCTTTATACAATCTCCAACATCATATTTAGTAAGAATATTTTCGCTAAAACCTCTAGACATAAAATATTTAGAAGGTATATCTAATGAGTTCATAATAGATGTTCTTGATATTTTTTTGGAGTCATCAGGTTTTGTATTACTTATATATTTGACAGCATTGACAAAGAGACTTTTTTCTTTATCTTTATTGTTGATTTTTATATTACTTAACTTATCCCCTAGAAATTGTTCAGCAAATGTTATCGTCTCTTTAAAGGTGCATATATTTTCACTATTATTAGGCCAGTCAAACCTTCTCTTTGATAGACATCCTCTAATAAAACCTAATATCGAAGATTTAAATGTTTCTTCACACCCATGTGTTCTGCATTTCCAGTTGCCTCTATAAGAATCTCCTGTGTGATATAGATTAAATGCAGAATCATTATCTCCTCCATGTATTGGGCAACTACAAATTACCATTTTATCTGATATTCTATAGTCTTCGACGTCTAATACATCTAATAGCTCTTCTATATTATCACAAAGCCTATCTGACATCACCTTTAGTTGGGCTTGATCAGGAAAATTCGATTGCTTGGTCTTCGTTATCATTGATTATAAACCCATCGTTATCAGGAGTGTTACCATTAGTTAATTCTAGTCTAGTTTGACCTTCTGTGATTTTTGCACACCAACCCTTCATATTGCAGTTGATGTAATCGTTGTCATCCAATCCTCCACCATGTCGACTAATAACAGGCAACAACTTTCTATTGCCAGCATTTGGTCCGTCTTCTGCTATTTCTTCATCTGTCTTTCTTTTAAATATTGTAAAGTTGCTACAAAGCCATATAATTCTATCGGAACCACTAGCTGTATCAGTACTTTCTTTGGTTATGCCGTCTCTGTTAAGCTGTACAAATGCTACCACAGGAATACCATATTTGCAAGCAAAATTATGTAAAGAAGTCATCATAAAGCCTAGGACCTGATATTCTTTAAGGTCTTGAGACATACCTTGACTATCCATTAGTTTAAGATAGTCATAGAATACAACACAGTCATTAGCTGTACCGTCTGATTTTAAACCTACTTCTTTGACAATCCATCTTCGCATAACAGCTAGCTGTTCTTCAAAAGGTTTACCAGCAATACTTTTATGATATAGTGGGATATTTGCAATGTTCTTAGCAGAGTCTTTAATTTTCTTTTTCATATTAGGAGAATCAGCAAATTTACCAGATTCAATTTTATTAATTTCTACTTCAGTAGACATGGCTAATATTCTATGGATATGATCTTCTTTCGTCATTTCAGTATCCATATTAAGAACTGGTATTTTTAATTCGTTTGCTATATAAAAACCCATGTTGTCAGATAAAAGGGTTTTACCAGTTTTCGGTCTTGCAGCAATAACATTGATTGTATTTCTTCTTAATCCTCCGCCAATAGACCTGTCGTATACAGGAAAGCCTGTAGAGATACCTATTTGATCTACTGGATTTGTTTCTAGATAATCCACATAATCTTCTATAGAAGAACCCATGGTCGTTGGAGCAGTTTCGGAATCTGTTAATTTAGAAGAAAAGTCAAATACCGCATCTTCTGCAATACCTAATATAGCAGCTATAGATTCATTACCATTAATGTCTAATATTTTATTTTGTGTGTTTTTTAATTCTGAATGTAAGTCTCTAGCAATCTGTAGTTTTTTAATTTTGGCAGCAAATTTTCTAGCATTATTACCGTCTACAGGAAAGTCTTTAATTGCTTTTATATGCTGAGATTCTTGTTTAGTATTTAATAAGTTTGAAAGACCTAGCTCTTGAGCAACAGAGAATACAGATGCTATATCAATATGAACACAGGTTTCTTGTTCAGATATATGCTTTAAGCACTGGAACAGATATTGGTTACTGTCTATGGTGAAGGTCTGTTCATCAATTAAATCTGCAATGTCCAAGAAGGCTTTATCACCACCTTGCATTATTGAACTCAAAACTGCTCTTTCGGCAGCGGGATCACACAATATCATCAACCAGCTCCTTTAGCACAACTATTACATTTATATCTATTTACACCATCAACGATTAGCTGTCCACTAACTTGTTCTTCTTTGCCGCATACTCTACATCTTACATCAATTAATGCTGCTGGCCTGTTACGCATAATCGGTTGCGAAGACTTTAATTTTTCGTCTATAGCAACATCATTTTTGTGCATATTTTTTTCTGGCATATCTAAGAATAGGTTCTCTTCTAAACCATAAGGCTGTCTTTTTCTAACATTGGGGTTTTTAGATTTAGGAGCAGATATTTTTTTTTGAGGAACTTCTATAGATTCTGATGTTGAAGACTTTTCAGGATCAGGAGTTTCTTCCCCGTCTAATGTTTCTATCATTGCATATAATAGTTGTTTTAATTTATCTGTGTCTACATTAGCCATTTTTCACCTTATTCCTTTGTATTGAAATAATAATATCTGATAAGTTTTTTAAAGTATTAGCCATATAAGAAAGCCTGTCTATTCTTTGCTTGGCATATCGTTTAATCTTATTTAAAGAATCTGCTTTGGAGTTATGTTTGATTGCTTGCAAAGATTTTTCAATATATCCATATCCTTTGTAGCTGTTTATTTCATCAGCAATAACTTCTTTGATTTTGTCATCAGACCAATTGTACCTAGCTAGTTCTCTGTTAATAGTTCTCTGTATATGGAAAGCAAATTGAGATAAGCGATATGCTATTTCTCCACATTGATCTGGAGTAACTTTTTCTAAAACATCCCTAGACATTGTTAAATACTCATTAAGTTCTTCAGAAGGTAGGCTTTCTGTGACGTAATTGGGTAGTCCCATCCCTTGTTCATATTCATCTAATATTGTATCCCAGTGTTCTAATTCTTCTTTAGTTGTTTTCATGTTAATAGTCTGTCTCTCCATTCCTCTTCTGATTCTGAATAAGGAAGTTCTACGTATTCAATATCGTTTTTTTCACACCATTCTTTTTTTTGCTGATCTCTTTTTCTATGCTTCAAAAATCCTAAAGTGTTGTTGTGATAAAATTGTACAAATTTATAATGCTGTTCACCGTGAACCTCTATACAAGTTTTACTCAATGGGAGATAAAAGTCAAGATACAAAGTTTCATTTTTTCTAATGGGTGCTCCTACCTCTTCTAATATCTGCAGTGTGGGGAAACATTCTTTAATTAATTTTCTAGCTTTAAGATGCAGACCCGATTTATTAAGCCTACTACCTTTTGCTATATGACCCTTTAAAGACCATTTCTTAATATTGTCGTCCAAATCACTGATGTTCATTGTATACCCATAGTTGTTTTTACTTCTTTCCAAAGACTATCATAAATTTTAGGATTCTGTGCTATAAAATCTCTAGCTTTTTCTCCACCTTGAAACTTAGGACTATCTTTGACACCAGAAAAGGTATACCAAGCACCACCTTTATCTATCAGTCCCAAATCTGTAGCCAAATTAAACAGTTCCATTTCTTTATCTACTCCAATTCCATATCTAATATAGCTAGTAATTTTAGCACCCGGAGGACCTAGAGCAGAACATATTACTTGCCAATCAATCGTTTGACCAATTTGTGTCTCTTCCTTGCCAACGTTCCATGCTTTAAAATATGCTGCTTTTAATTTAATATCTGTTTGATAAGCAATTGCTTGTCCGGATTTTTCTTTCCATTCACTACTGCCATATCCAGGATTGCCCATAAGATGAGTAATTCCTATCACAATATTTTTATTTACAGGGATTACATTAGCTACTTTTCTACAAAACTTTGCTAATAACTTTGCCCCATCTGCTCTTTGCATTTTGCTCATATCCGATGTAATTTCTGATTCTGTACACAACGCAGAATACGAGTCTATAATAACTACTGAACCAGGAACTTCATTAATGATTCTTTCTCCGATTTGTAGATATTCTTCAGCATGTAATATTTTCCCTGTTTTAGATCCTATAATATGGAACCTGTCTAAATCTAATCCAGCTATACCGTTAAGGTCTCTCTTTTTCAGCCTACCCTCTATATTTAGGTAGTACACCTCTCTACCATCAGCAAAATCTCCATGAGCATATTTCTTCTGTTGGGCAATCGCCGCAACAAAAAGAGATGTTGTTGTTTTACCACATTTCGGCTGTCCTGTAAAGATGACAAAACTACCTTCTGGAATACCTCCGTTAAGGGCTATATCTAAAGAAGGACTTATAGGAATAGTTACAATATTTTTATCAATTACAGAATTACCAGATAGTATAATATCATCGCCAAAAGTTTTTTTAATATCAGTTTGTATGCTCATCGTCCATATCCTCTAATTTAGAAAGTATATTGTTTTTAATTTTATTTTTCCGGAAGGTTTTTCCTTGGGCTCTTTCAATAGGTTTTGAAAGTTCATTATTTTCTGTCATTAATTTTTTTTGTTCTGATTCTATTACGGGAGATAACAGAGGAGCCCTCAGAGAATATGTATTTCTGGTTTTTGGATTTTTTAATGCTCTAATTATAGCTTTTGCTTTATACTTTTTCAACAGTTTGTGTGCAGCACCAATTTGATTTTTATAAAAATTTTCCCATTCTTTATTTAACCAGAATCTATAATGCAAATCTTTCTTTTCTCTTTTAGCTTTTTTTTCACATATTATTTCTGTAATATACTGAGCATCAGAGACCTCTTTGCCGTTAGAATATTTTGATATATACATAGCCCCACCTATTGGTTTGGCTTATAAATATACGATTCTGGGTTTCTAAAAGATTGGCTTTTTGTTGATTCCTCAATTACTTGAGAAGCTTCTCCAGTCATTACCGTTACCCCAGAGCTTCCGCCGCCTGTTTCGTTTATCATTAGCTTTTTAGCTGCTGATACTTTTTCTGTTTTTGTTTTAACCTGACCTTTAGAAGAAGCATTCTTTTCTAAAATACTACCAACCTGTTTAACGGTTAAATTCAATTCTGATGCAATATTTTCTTGTGACATATCTTCATTATCCAGCCACCTAATTGCATAAGATTGTGCTTTAGTTATTCTACCCATTATATTAATTCCCTTTCAGTATTTAATAGCCATGATTTTACACCAGTTTTCAGAAAACTTATATAGTAATCAAAAGCTTTTTGGTTTACCATAATAAATTTTGAATCTTCTTTATAAGCAGAACTGTACGAATCCTTGTCGTTCCCTAGTTGATTATTAGGATCTACAGGTCTACTTGAACTGTCGCACTTTATCATAAGCCTATAGGATCCATTATCACGCACTATCTTTTTAGCAAAAACAGTATCGTTATTTTCTTTTGTTCTTGGATTATTGTTATCATCTAAAAAATCTTCTTGTCCTACAGAAGTATAAAATTCATCGCTGCCAATTGTTACTTTGTTGTTTTTTGCTGTTGTTATAAAGTCATCCATCATTAGTTTCCTTTGCTGCATTAATTAAAGATTGTTGAAAATGTTGTAAAAACTTTTCCATATATTCATTAGCATCTGATGTTTCTGGCACAGGCATATGAAAATTTCTTTTATATAACTTTTTTAAATTTGTATTTTCTCTTTTTTCATTTTGTTCAAAAACACTACACTCTACAGAAAACACTACCTCGTGTGCTGCGTCAGTGATTTTTTTAGGAGATGTATCTAATTCGTCATATTGGAGAAATTCAGATCTTTTTTCTGGATCTTCCATGATATCTTTTATCTGCTGCTCTATATTTACGTCCATTTTGTTCTTGGTCCTCTTCTGATTTTTTTGGAGCCATCAGGCATTGGTTTCTGGAACGAAGAGTCTTTGTATTCATTATGCTTATGGTATAAGTGGGTCTTATGGTCGTCGCTCAATCGGTCTCTATTTCTATTTGCTAAATCTCCTAGTTTTATTTGATCGTCAGACTTAATAACACTACCTGTCATATTTTGTAAATCTGTACTATAAGATCTTTCTATCTTTTTACTATTACATTTAGTACATTTAGATTTACTTACAGAATTATCATAATTGCTATAAGTAGCAAAAATTTCAAATGTGTGACCACATTTAGAACATTTAAAAGTATAAACCGGCATATTAAATAAGGTCCCTATTTATTTCTTTAATCCACGAAGAGTTTTGAGTTGTTAAGAATTTTAAATACTTATTAAAAACATAGTAATTTACTTGTACAAAACTATATTTAGACTTACAAGTTCTGTCTACAAAATTACCGGTTGGTTGATTTTTATTATTAGGATTATATGCTTGTTGTTTAGCATCAATAGCTATATAGAATTTATATGAGTTATTGTCCACTCCTAAGCTACTGTTAGGAACCATGTGTTTTGGTTTTCTAGAAAGTAGTGCTTTAGCATACAAAAAATTTGTATTTTCTTTTTCTAGTCTAGGGAGTTTATCTTCGTCAAGATAGTCTTCTGAACCAGATATTGTATAGTATTTATCCATTTATATAAACTTGCTAATATATTTTTCCCATATGTCTTTGGACTCTACATCTATAGTAATCACCTCTTGGTACCAAGGCAAGTATTTTGGAGAAAATTTTGGCTTAATCGGTTGTGAAAGTAGCGTCATATTAGCTTCTTCAGGTGTTTTATTAGCTTTCTTAGTATTGCATTTTCTACAAGCAGTTACTATATTTGTCCAACTGGTGCATACTTTATTGTCTTTAAATTTAGACTTAGGCACAATATGATCATATGTTAGCTGACTTCTTAACAAATGTTTTCCACAATATTGGCAACTGTTATTGTCTCTGGTAAATAAGTTCTTACGAGATAACTTAACATTCATTCTAGAGGATTTAAAATATCTTGTAGCCCTAGCTACCGCAGGAACAGGTATTAGTCTATTATTTGAGCAGATAATATTATCATCATATTGTTCTAATATCTGAATACCATAATTAAAATCATGCAAATATTTAATCTGCCATACGATAGCTTTTTTCCAATGAATGATACACATTGGAGTAAAGTCACAATTAAGTACTAAACATTTTCTATTATGGTTGTTCATTATCAAGTCTACGGACTATATCCCCTATAATTGGATTTCTCACAATATCGGAAGTTTCTAGTCTACAAGATCCGACACTATTGATATCATCTAGCCTATTAATTAATTCTAAAAAACCACCCTGTTGTTGTCTTTGTAGATCCGACTGAGCGATATCTCCAGTAAGGACCATTTTACTGTTCATGCCAATACGTGTTAAAAGCATTTTCAATTGATCATACGAAGCATTCTGACATTCGTCAGCCACAATAAAAGAATTATGGAAACTTCTGCCCCTCATTAAACCTAAAGGTACAACTTCAATTTTTCTACCTACTTTTAATTTAGTATAACTCTGCATTTGTAAGAAATAATTAATTTCATCAAATAAAGGCAGCAAATATGGGTGTAATTTTTCTTCTGCTGTACCGGGTAAATATCCTAGTTTTTCTCCTGCTTCTACAACAGGTCTAGTGATTACAATTTTTTCTACCTTTAAATCTAAAAGATATTCTAGGGCCATGCCTATAGCAATATGTGTTTTGCCACTACCAGGAACACCTTGACAAAATGTTACAGTATTTTCTGCTACTTCTCTGATATATTCTTTTTGATTTATTGTTCTAGGTTTTAGTCTATTTTTAAAACCAATAACATGTTCATCAGGAGTTAATTTATCAAGAGTTTTTTTGGGTTTTCTTTTTCTCAAAACTTTACCTCTATAAGATTAGAATTAAATTAGACAAGCACCACCGGCACAACTAATTTCCTCTATTCCTACGGTATTATCCTCAGTTTCCATAAGCTGCGTATAATCAACCTTAGTAAAACTATTATATAAATCACAGTATATTTTCCAATTATATACGTCTTTCATACAATATGTTAATCTTTTTAAATCTTCTTCAAAATATTTTTTAGCGAACCTATGCATTTTTATAGCAAAGATTTTTTTATCGTCAGAGTCCTTGTCGGATTGCTGATCTAGCGTGATATAGTCACAAGCAGCCCATAGGTTTAAATTAAAGGCATTGAGTCCAAGTTCTATTAAACCAGAACACCACAGTCCCGCGTCTCCATACTCTTTCACTATTTCTCTACTAGTGTAAACAGTAGTAAAAGGAGCTTGCGGATAATCTTTATCTCCACTTTGTGGTATCAGACTAATTCCTGCAAAAAATTTACGATTATTATAAATAAACTTAGTAACAGATTCCCATTCGTCAGGTTGTACAGTAACTGTATTGCTAACATTGTGGCTTAGAAAGTCTTGAGTACATAAGGATCTGTTTTTTCCAGAATGCACCCAGTTTCTTTGAGCGTCTTTTACAACACCTAGCATCTCAACAGCAGGTAATTGATTTTTTAGTTTTGACCCATCAGGCACTTCTATAGGAAATTTTACTACCTCATCTGTATCATTCGCAGACCAAGATGATTTTTCACAAGCTAACGGGTTATAGCTTTTAAAATATTGATATGGAGGTTCTAATATGTTGGCCTGTACATGCCTAATGTATCTTTTAGCATGGTGTGGATGAATGCCTGAACTAGTACCTAGCATACTACTACTTGTACCTTCTGGTTTTAAACAGGTTACTCTAGCAGCTTGATTAATGCCTATTATCTTAGCCAGTTCTTTATTTGTATCAACAGCAATTTTAGCACCTTTTTTTAATACTTTTTCTGTTAAGACTAATTCATGTTTTTCCATAATGCCAGTTAGAGATACTCCTAGTAAAGCTTCTCTTTCAAAAATAGCATTTGTTGTATCTCCTAAGTATTCTAAATCTGTAAAGCCAGCCTGTAATGTGCCAATAACAGCAGCTGCCTTACATCTTTCGTAAAAATCTTCTTCGTCAATTACAGAAGAACAATTAATAGTAGAAAGATTACAGCCTTGCCATCCAGACTTGCCTGTTTTTTCGTCAACAGGCCACATGCCTACTTCAACACAAGGGTTGAATGTCATTTCAGTAGAATCGCTCCAGATAAAACCTGGTTCTCCAAACTCTTTAACCGATTCCATGAGTTCTGAAAATTGTTCATATGTAGTATCATCTTTCAAAAGCAAAGCAGAATTGTTGCTTCTGGCTCTTTGTGGATTATCTACATACCAGTTACCTGTCTTGGCCTTAGCCATCTCTTCGTCATCTGCACTAAATAATGCTAAAGACGCACTTCTACGAACACCACCAGATAGTACAGCATCGCTGCTGTGCATAATAACATCATAAGCATCGATCGGTCGTAATTTTTTTTGCTTACTTTCAACACATGCCTCCAATAATTCTCTAATTTTTTCTAAACCTTTTTGTAGTGGTTCAAAACCAGGGGCTTTGCCAACACCAGAAGATAGGGTTGACCCCTTTTTACGAATATTGCTATAGTCAAAAACTATATACTTGTCTTTATATTCAGCAAATCTTGATTCACTAGGCTTACTAAAGTAGGAACTTAGTAAAACACCTAGAGAGTCTGCCCAGCCTTCGATACTGTCTTCTACTTTATACTTTACACCTTTTCTTTTGTCTTTTTTATTATGAGATAATGTTGGCAGTTTACTGATATGATGTTTTTGTACGCTAAAGCCCGTACCACTACCACACAACAGTAACCAAAAACATTCTTGAAAGAATCTTGAACGATCACAGTATGAACTGGTACAGTTATATATTTTTGCGTGTCTTTTTAATATCGGCTCTCCACCAAACTGTAAAGCTCTTTGGCTTCCTAATACTTTCTTCTTGAGCATAATATCGTACGCCCAATTAATTTGTTCTGTAATATTTTCATTTTTATATTGAGTATGCATCATGTTCTTGACACGATCTACTGCCTCTTTCCATGTCTCTCTACGATTTTCTTTTTCTATCCATCTTGCATATTTACTAACGAAAGTATAGTTTTGCAGTTCGTTCAACGCCGACATTATTTCTCCTTAAAAATTATTCTTGAGCAAGCCCTGGTAAGAAGTGATCATTTCATAGATATGATAAATCATAGGTTAGAGTTTTGCAAGGGCTACGGGACATTAAAACGTTAAGTTATTTTTATAATACACCAGCTAAATTTTTGATCCAGGAAAAGTCTGTTTCAACTTTTTCTATAGTTATTTTTGTTTGGTGTACGAAAAGGTCAAATTTATTTTTTTCTTCCTGATTAAACAGATGTGTGCCGTGACTATCAGCCATAATGACTTTTTGTATTCCTTCTTGCCATAAAGACATAATACAATCATTACAACTTTGTCCTGTTATATAAGCTACTCCATTATCCGGCCTAATCACACAATTAGATAGAGCATTTCTTTCTGCATGTATCATCCAATGATATTTTTCTGGTCTTGTTTTTGGTAAGGCAGCGTCGTCCATACCTTTTGGAAATCCGTTGTATCCTACTCCCAAAATTCTATGTTGCTGATCTGTTATTACACATCCGTGTTGTGTATGTATGTCATGGCTGCGTTGAGAAATCAACTTAGCGATACCTAAAAAATAATTATTCCAGTCTGGTCTCATGTAATTATCATATGTTAAATTAGGCACTGTGTCAATAGCAAATAATATTATTTCTTGTGCAAGATTGCGTAGTCGTAAAAACTGTCTATTTCGTCCTTGCTGATCTTTTGGCTGTTCTCGTCTGAATAGTTTAAAATGAGATTGCTAACTAAATATTGTCTATTAATAAATTTTGCAGTTGCTATGTTTTTTGGATCTATGAATAATGTAAACAAACAATCAAGAGATTCTTTTATAAAGTAATCATATGCTACTTTAGCATTTACTTCTTGTACATAACTTTTTAAATAATTTTCTGTTAGTTTTAAGAACTTGATAAGTTGATCATTGCCTGTAGCATATAGGGCCGTACCTCCATTTATGTGTGTATTCATTACAGTCAGCCTTTTGCTCCCAACATCTTTTGTCTTCTGTTCTGTTCCATCATATATAGATCCACATATCCAAAAATTACCATTATATTTAACGAAACCCCGTAATCTGTTTAACCAATCTTTACCAAAATAACAATCACATTCTAAAAACAAACATGTATTATATTTTTGAAGCCAATCAAAAGTTTTATAAAAAGTATAATTAGGACCAGAATAATAACCATAATCTGGTATGGTAGCATACTCTTTATTGCTTTTTTTATCATAGTATATATCATATTCTTTAGGAATATCTAAACATATAATTGTTACAGAATTAAAGAACTGTTTAAAGAATTTAATATCTATAGAGCTTTGCATATTTTGTTTGGTTACAACAACAAAGTCCAAGTCCACAGAATATGTATGCTTTTCAAGCTCTTCACAAAATCTCATATATAAACCGTTTGACAGCTCATTACCTGTCATCAAAAGAACAACGGCTTCTAGAGAATTTTTAAATTTTATAGGCTTGATATCAATATTTATTAATTCGTCTATAGCTGGCGAACACAAAGGGGTTGAACGATAATCTCTATTCTCTTCTTTGCCGTATTCTAAATAGTGTTGTTCGGCGTCTTTTTGGTTGTAAATACCAGCAGATACTAAATCATAATTATGAAATAGGTATTGTCTCCATTTAAAGTTTACTGGTAATTTGTTTTCCATACTATAAAAACATTTCATTTAAACAGTTGTTGAAAATCTTTTTATTAAATTTATTTTTTGTATATTGCTTCATATTATTTCTAATATTTGTCCAAATATTTTTATCTGTATATAACATAGCTATTTTTTCAGCAAAATCTTGATCATCTTTTCCTATTAAGCATTCTTTTCCATTAGACCATTCTAGCTGTTTTGCAAGCAAAGGAGTTATAACTGAAGGCAAACCATAAGAAACAGCATTAGTAACTTTATGAGGTATGCCAGCAGCAAATCTTGTAGGACCAATAAATAGCTTGCAGTTATTATAATAAGAGTCTAATGCTTCGACACCACCTATTACTTTAATATTTTTGGTGTTATCTAAAGCCTTGATTGCTGGAGACCTGTTGTAGCCCACTAACAATAAATTGCAGTCTAGCTTATCTAGAGTTTTAGGCCATACATTATTAATAAAATAGACTATAGAATCATAATTAGGATTATATTTATTTTCATTAATTATAGCTCCAACAAATAAAATATCTTTTCTTTTATTAAAAGATTTGTCTCCAAATCTAATTGGGTGGTAATGTCCAAGTATTTTAGTATTGGTGACTTTATTTTTTTCAAAAAAACCTTTTTCGTAATTAGACACAAGACATATCGTATCAGCAGGTTTGGTTATGGCAAGTTCTTTTAATCTGTGTCTGTCTTTAATCTTTTCAGATAGTTCTAGCCCATCTATTATCTCTGCTTGCAAAATCTCTCTATTGGCATAAATTGCTTCAGCATCATATATTATTTTAGCTTTATTATTCTCCTTAATGTCATTCATATATCTTGCTGCATTATGTGGCCTACTAATAAAAGCAATATCATATAAATTTTTTCTATCCAATATAAAACTTTTAAAATCTAAATCTTTATTAACAACCTCAACACCTAGTTGTTGAAATTCTGATAAAATATTTTTGTCTGTAACTGTTTCAGGACAAGTGGCATACAAAGTTATTTGTAAGCCTAAGGATGCAATATATTTTAAAATGTCGTATGATCTAGGATATCCTTGTCCTTTTTTAGGATCTGGCAATATATCATCTACATATAACAGTCTTTTGTTTTTATTAACGGATCTAGTTATATGTATGCTTTCTTGTCTAGAAGGAAAACTTTCTAATGATTTATGCCATTTGCTAACAAATATATTTCTATTTTGTTTTTGAATGTCTAGGGCCTTATCTGCAAAAGTACTGTACTCAAAGTGATATATCTTAGATAAAGGCTGATATATAATTTTATAGCCCATTTGTTTAAGCTTCATACAATAGTCTACTTCTTCATAATAACCAGGACTATATTCAAGATCAAAACCACCAATCTGTGACCAAAGATCCTTTTTAGTTATTAATAATGCCCCAGAACAAAAATCTACTTGTTTAACATAATTATATTCTGGTTTTGTATAGTCATCATTTCTTCCATGCCCAAAACATGAACCGTCACTTAATACGATAGATCCGGCTTCTTGCAAAAGACCGTTAGACATAATTATCATGCCCCCAGCAGCACCAACATTTTTATTTTTAATCGTATGATATAAAGTAGACACTGTTTCTTTTAAAACTATAGTATCATTATTGAGAAATAGAATATAAGGAGCTTTTGATGAGTTTGTTCCTATGTTACAAGATTCTACAAAACCAAGGTTGGAACTATTATTAATAAGAGTAATACCCTGAACATATTCTTGTAAAACTTTATTAGTATTATCTGTGGAGCAATCATTGACCACAATGATCTCGCAATCTTTGATCATGTCTGCTTTGTATAAAGATTCTAGGCACGCTAGAGTATAATAGGGTTTATTATAACTAGGTACAATTATAGTAACTTTAGGCTTATTTGTTTTTTTGAAAATAATTTTTGTATTATTACAAATAGCTTGCCATTTGTCTATGGTCCTATTTAAAGACGTTTGTTGCAGCATTAAAGCAGCGGGTTTTGCTGTTTTATATTGTCTATTCTCTTTTATTCCAAATAACAGATAATGTTCTGTAGCGGATAACTCATCGTTAACTCCGTTTTTTTGTAGGTCTGGATTTAGAGACAGATATGTTTTAAAACAAAAATCTGCTGGCCTTAAACTATGAAGATCTTTACATGATCTTGCTGTTTCTTGATTAGATTGCCACATACTATTTGCAAATATTATTGTCTTTATCAGAAATTATTGTTGGCTCTATTGGCCAATCTATATTATAGTCTTTATAACAATATGATTGATCCAATTTGCTATTATATTCATGGTCTTGTTGATATATTAAAATACAGTCTTCTAATGCTAAAAAGGCATGGCCACAAAATGCAGGAATGTATAAACTATTAAATTTAGCTGATGTTAATTCTATTCCAAAATATTCTCCATATGTTTTGCTGGTAGGTCGTAGGTCCACACAAACATCATATACTGAACCACTGATACAGGTAACATATTTTGCATATGGAGTCCTGTGAACGCCTCTTAAGGTCCCTTTTTTAGAAGAACTATAATTTGTTTGCACAGGTTTAAATGACGCATCAGATTTAGAACTTTTGAAGATTTCACAAAAAATGCCTCTATGATCTTTAAACATAGTTGGCTCTATGCAAAAGCAATTATCTATATGGGTACTATACTTATTCACCACTTAACATCCAGTCTATTGTTTTAGTTAGAGAATCATCAAAACTAATAGGCTGCTGCCATCCCATATTTCGAAGTTTACTGCCGTCAAGACTGTATCTTCTATCATGACCGGGTCTGCTTTTTTCTAAATCAACATATTGTAGTCTAGGTTTTTTATTCATTGATAAACCTAGTTTTTTAACCATATCGTCATTATATAGCTCAACATCCCCAACCACATTATAGTGTTCTCCTGCTTTCCCGTGATTAAATAAAAATAGGGTAGCATTTGCTGCATTTCTTGCATGGAGCCAATGTCTTTGCCCTACATATTCAACATTGCCTTGACTATCTAACTTAGCATGTATCTTTACTGGCTGATTTCTATTTATGAGATCAATAGCTAAAGCAACAAATTTTTCTTTATGCTGTCTTTCTCCAAAAAGATTCATAGTATAAGTATGAATAATTGGCAATTTGTATGTATTGTGGTATGCTATCCCCAATGCCCCTTGTCCTGCTTTACTAGCACTATAGGGATTACTAGGTCTCCACCTATCGTCCTCTTTAAAGTCGTACCCTTCTGGTGCTGGACCAAAAACTTCATCCGTTAAATAGTTAATAAATAAAGCCTTGGGGCAATATTTTCTATACCACTCTAATAAATTTAAAGTCCCCATAACATTATCTTCAACAAACTGTTTGGGGTGAGTTATACTGCGAGTAACATGACTATTTGCTGCTATATGAGCAACATAATCAACTTCTCCTATTGCTTCTATGGTATGAGGAGGTAGATCAAACTTTAAATCGTGATATACTATCTTAATTCTATGAGCATTTTCTTTTACATGTAAACTATTGACTATTCTTTCCATATCTCCGACATAAGTTAATCTACACAGAGCTACTATATTCCAGTCAGTATTTACTAATACCTCTTCTACAAAATGGGATCCTAAAAAACCGGAAGCACCGGTTATTAATACTGTTTTCATTTTTATCCTATATGATAGATTTTAAGTATCGTGATGTTCGTCACTCAAGTCTGGTTCAACTTCAGTGCTTAACACTATATTAAGAGCAGCATCCTTTATGTCTACTTTCAAAATTTTATCAGACCACGATAACAAAGCCTTGGTTATATCTCTTGGGTTAAGATCATCTCCTGAAGAGTCTATATGATCTTTTGCTTCGGAAGCGATTATACCAGGATTGGCCATATCTTCTACATATATATCTATAGTGTTTATGTCGTAAACTATAGAATCGAAATACTCAAAATGATTACTCATGTTTTATTTTTTCTCTGTTAATTTGTTATATAGTACTAGTGCAATAACTCCACCAGCTACTCCTAAAAATATACCAGATGGCTCTAATTGTGAATTAAAACCACAGATATAATGTACTGCTCCTCCCATATAGGAACCAGCAACACCCAGCGCAATAGTTTTAAAAAAACCAAAATTTTCTTCTCCCGGTACTAAGCTTTTTGCAATAGCGCCAACAAAAATACCATATACTGCCCATACTAATAAACTAAACATTATTGGATGCCTCCACGATTTCTATAAGTTTTTCTTCCGTGAGTTCGTTACCTACTTCCATGATTGATTCTGTCATAGATCTACCATATATTTTATATTGTTCTCTGCCTATGTGTTGTCTGATTGCCTTTTTTATTCTCATTACTGTATACCAAGAATTTCTATCACAAACTTTTTTGATTCTTTTTGCACAAGATTCCGGCGTTCGTTGTTTATCACAGTGCTGCATTATTCTAACTAAATTTAAAATAATACCTATAATCATAATAGTTAAGATAATACTACCAAAGTTTTCATCTTTGCTTTTTTCTGCAGATTTAGTAGATATTGTTCGTGCTATATCTTCTAGTGTTTCATTATTCATTGATTGATGTTATTGTTGGGTTAATAATTATTGTATTTTTAGAACCTTTTTCTTTGTCATCAGGTTCGCAGTATCCACAACTGACTTTTGCTATACCGTCACCACTTATATACCATCCTTTGCCTTTACAAATAGGACAGTCTTTTCTTTTGTATTTTTCTACAACCGTACCACCTTGCTCTGCTGCAATTTTACCGCCAACTAATGTTACAACAGAAACTGTACTATAGCTAGTAGTTGAAGCAGACAGTGCTACTACTCCGATTAATATGCCTATTGCTAGTATTTTCATTTGTTGAATATCCTGTCTAATAGATCTTTTAAAGGTCTTTTAGGTTTGGGTGTTGTGATATCGGTCGGTTTAAACATTTTTAAAATTGCTAATATAAAATTAGTGATAGTCTTAACTAGACTATTTAATGCTATTTTATCTAATAATCTCATAAGTAAGCCTCAAATCCGTAATCTGGAAGTTTCTGTGGTGGAAATCCATTAAAGTCACTAAAGGCATAAGCTCCATTTTGCCTCAACATACCTTCTGCTACATCTGCATGTATTAAAAAAGAACCATCTGGGATAGGACCCCATTCTGGATGTCCTCCACTATTGAATTTACCCCAACTATTTTGTACGAGAAAAGCAGGCTCGTCGCCCGTATCATCGCAAGCTGTCCAGGCCATTGCATGATTCCAGCCTCCAGATTTTCTTGCAAATCCCTTCTTATCTCTTTTGTTTGAAAATCCATAGCTACTACATACACTTAATCCATACCCATTAGCAAGTGCGTCTCTAGCTTCTTCTACTGTTTTGATTAAAGACGCTGTCTTAACCTGATGATCATCTGCTTTGTCAATAACTTTATCTGGTAAACCTCTAGAGCCCCATCTTGTTCCTACACTGCTATTATATTTACTAAAATCAGCTACTCCAGGATAATTTTTTCTGACTAAAACTCCACCTGTTTTACTTACAAATGAAGCAGCTCGACTGCAACTCATACCTTGTCCACCATGACCACGACATCCGTATATGGCTTCTGTCGCTCCCCTAGCAATCCAGCTTTCTGCGTCTCCTTTGATATGAATTTCTACTGCTCTTGTTACATCACAAGCATTACGAGTAGCATGACTCACACAGTCTCCTGTGGTTTGTCTTTCAACATAACAGTTTTTATCAAAATGTAAAGCAGACTTAAAAGGAGTAGACAGCTTACCTTTTCCACTATCTTTAATTTTTTTTGATCCGTCTTTGAAATAGGCATATCTAGATGTTTCTATTAATTCATCATAAACATGCTGTTCCCAAAGACATCCACTAAAGCCTTTTCTGTATTCATTATATAATTGATCTGGTGTCATTCTTGGCATTATTTAGATCCTTGATAGAAAGCCCATGATAAAGCTCTGAAAGATTCAGCAGCTTTTTTTCGTAATTCTGGTGTTAAAGAAATATCTTGATCTCCAATACCTGCTACTATTACTGCTTTAGATGCTTCAGCTAAATTAGGATATTTATCTTTTATATTTAGTCTCAACATTTTACCAGACAAAGCATTAGCTTCTCTGATACTTAAAGTGTCAGTAATTATTTTGTCATCACCATCTAATTCTATTAGTGTTGCTAAATCACAGTATAAAGATGTTAGCTTAAGACAATCTCTTTTTCTTCCAGACTCTTCAGAAGATTGTAATATTTCTACTACAATCCTAGATTTAGCCAATAAATTATCATCAGCAGGAGCATCTGTAACACACCCTTCTACTACAGATATAGCAGAGCCTGGAGTATAAATAGAACTTAAATCTGGTTTTAAAAAACCAAAAGCCAAAAGTATTACCCCTATTACTAATAGAGTATTTTTTTTCATAGTTCTACATCCTTTTTAACTGGTTGTTTATCTTTACAAACTGTTGGACTAAGGTAAGGAAACATTTCGTCTGCAACCTGAACAGCCTTTGAGCAGCCGCTGCGTTCTGCTAAGTCTCTTGTTTGTTTCCAAGAAACTACAAGATCAAAAAATAAATTTTGTGTTTCTACAGGAGCATCTTGTAAATGTTCTGGCATTTTAATCATTGGCTGATCTTTCTTTTTTTTAAGATCTCCAAAATATTCTTTAAGACTAGCTATAGCATCTGTTACTAATTTTTGAACAGGACTAAGTCTATCCTTAAATAATACCCATATAATTATACCAGCACCAGCATATAAAGCCAAATCCATAGGCCCCACACTACTACTAAACTCCTCGAAACTTTGTGTAAAATTCATTTTAGCTCCTCACTATTTTTTTAATATTATTTAGGAAATTCTCAACAATAGGATTTTTCTCAACACCGCCTACAGTAGCTTCGACCTTAACGGTTTCTCTGGATGTAAAAACCCCAACCTGTCTAAATGTCGCAACCATAGCATCGATACCAGAACTAACAAGTATCATTAAAAAGCTTTTAACATGAGTATGTATAATTGGCTCTAAAACAGATGGTATCCATGGGAGATCAACATAGGTAAAAATTTTGTCATAAAAACTACCAATTAATTCTAATGCTAGTTTTTTCTTATCTGGACTACTAAGGTCTTTGCCAAAGTTTTCTATAAGCTGGATTACTACAGCAGTTAATAGCTGTAAGATTTTCCATACTTCACTAATAGCAAATCTTTTTACATCTGAAAGCGACTTTTTAGTTTCATTAATTAAATTTTCTACTTCTTTTCTGATTAATTCTTTAGTTGTTGAATCGCTCATTTTTTTACCTCATGTGATTATATATGGTTCAATCTCTTTAAAAATCTGTTCGCCTACGCCATTAATATCTATTAATTGTTTTGATGTTGAAAAATTTTGTTTTGTTCTATAGTCTACAATCTTTTGAGCAGTCACTGGGCCTATATGCGGTAGTTGTATTAATTCTCCTATACTAGCAGTATTTATATTAACATTTTTATGTTCTTTGTCTATCCCAATATAGTCTTCAAGTTCTTTACTTACCCTATCTTCTTTTTCTTCTCTTGCTTTTCTTTCTGATAGATATCTAGAGAAAAAAGCAAATTGACCACCAATTAGTATAATACTTTCAACAACATGAGTTGACACACTAATCAAATCATCTTTAGTGTCAGCTTCTGTAATTACTCCAAATATAAATAATCCACTAATAACAAAGCTTACTAATGTAAACCAAAATTCACTAGTTTTATATCCAGGTTTGCTCATCATATAAATACACCAGACCTATATTTACTGTAATATCTCTATATATAGATACACCTTAATTAAGGCAATAAATACGATTAAGAACTAGTATAAATTTGTGTGCTACCTAGATAGATTTTGGCAACAGTCGCGTTGCCTATGTATATAGTAGCAATTGATGTGTCTGTTTTTACTGCCATAATTATATTATAAAATATAGGGTATTAGAATCTGGAGAAGAAATAGCATCATAATTAGCTTGAGTAATTTTTACCATATTTAATATTCCACTAGCACCAGTAGT
>JGI24005J15628_10000077_pt1 | contig 75071 bp, 86 predicted proteins | sample LinPmetageLP40_FD_15628 | JGI IMG/M metagenome (IMG submission 15628)
GTCACGGCCTCCACCAGCGGCTGGGGCGCATGGGCGAAACGGTTCTTGAGCGGCACGTGCTGTGGCTCGTCCGCCAGCCGGATGCGCTCGCAGACGAAGTGCTCGGAGACCTTCTCGGCCAACGCGCGCCCATGCTGCTGGGCGATCAGCGTCATCATCATGTCCATCGCCGCGGTGCCACCGCCGCAGGTGACACGATCACGGTCCAGCTCATAAAGCTGATGGGAGACGTTGACCTGCAGGAAGTCGCGGCGGAAGGATTCGGCGCGCTGCCAGTGAATCGTCGCACGATAGCCATCGAGCAACCCGGCGCGAGCCAGCTCACGGGTGCCGGTGGAGATGCCGCCCAGCATCACGCCACGTTCGGCCAGACGCTTGAGCCAGGCCAGCAGCGCGGGATTCGAGGCTACCTCCTGCAGGCCTGCCTCGCCCGCCGGCTGAGCACCGCACACGAACAGGGCATCCAGATGACGCGAATCACTGGCGACCAGGCTGTCCGGCGAGAGACTCAAGCCCGCCGCGGACGCCACGCCGCGCCCGTCAAGCGCGAAGGTGACGGCCCGATAGAGTGTCTGCCCCGCGAGCTGATTGGCCACCTGCAGGGGCTCCAGCGCACAGGCCTGGGACAACAACGAGAAGCCGGGCAGCAGCACGAAGCCTATCTGGCGTTGCTGGGCCTGGGGGGAAACCAGTGAATCCACGGGCATGAGTGTGAGTCGGGGTCCGTCGCGTGAGGGTGGCGCCATATTGTGCCATGCCTCTGGCACTTGTGCCTGGCCCGGACTGGCATGACGCTCGAGATGAGGCCACCAAACGCGACGACGCCACCCCGAAGGATGGCGTCATCAGTGCTCAACGTGCAGTGCTCAGCGGGCAGCGCTCAGGTCTCAACGGGCAGCGCTCAGCGAGCTGCCACTCCCTCTGCGCTTATGCCGAGGCGCGCTTATATTGAGGCGCTCTTACATCTGAACGACATCGAACTCGACATCGGTGGCGACATCGGCATCGTAGTCAACGTCGTCACGGGTGAAGCCGAACAGCTTCAAGAATTCCTGCTTGTAGCTGGCGTAGTCAGTGATGTCGAACAGGTTGTCGCTGGTGACCTGCGGCCACAGTTCCTGACAGGCCTGCTGGACGTCGTCCTTCAGCTCCCAGTCGTCGAGACGCAGACGGCCGGACTCGTCGGTGGCGATCTCGCCTTCGCCGTAGAAGCGCTCGGCGTAGAAGCGGTTGAGCTGCTCGATGGTGCCTTCGTGCAGGCCCTTCTCCTTCATGATCTTGTAGACCATGGAGATGTAGAGCGGCATGACCGGGATCGCGGCGCTGGCCTGGGTGACTACGGACTTGAGCACGGCCACGTGAGCACGACCACCCTTGGCGGACAGCTTCTCGTGGATGCTGCCGGCGGCGCGGTCCAGATCTTCCTTGGCGCGACCCAGCGCACCGTGCCAGTAGATCGGCCAGGTGATCTCGGTGCCGATGTAGCTGAAGGCGACGGAGCGGGCGCCCTCAGCCAGCACGCCGGCGTCGTCCAGCGCCTGCATCCACAGCTCCCAATCCTGACCACCCATCACGGTGACGGTATCTTCGATTTCCTGCTCGGTGGCCGGCTCGACTCCGCTTCGATGATGGTGTCCTTGTTAGTGTCGATGGCAGTCGCGCGGTAGGTCTCGCCGATCGGCTTGAGCACGGAGCGCTTCACTTCACCGCTGTCCGGCAGCTTGCGCACCGGAGAGGCCAGCGAGTAGACGACGAGGTCGACTTCGCCCATGTTGGCTTTGATCAGCTCGATGGCCTTGGCGCGTGTCTTATGCGAGAAGGCATCGCCGTTGATGGCCTGGCTGTAGAAGCCTTCCTGCTTGGCGAACTTGTCGAAGGCGGCAGAGTTGTACCAGCCTGCGGTGCCGGCCTTCTTCTCGGTGCCCGGCTTCTCGAAGAACACGCCCAGGGTATCGGCGCCATAGCCGAAGGCTGCCGTGATGCGTGCCGCGAGGCCATAGCCGCTGGAAGAACCGATCACCAGCACCTTCTTCGGACCACCGTCACGCTTGTCACCGACTGTCTTGCGGGTGATGGCGATCTGCTCGGCGACATTCTGCTCGCAGCCCTTGGGATGTGTGGTGGTGCAGATGAAGCCACGAACCTTGGGTTTGATGATCACGTAAAGAACCTCGTTTGCTGTTGGCCCGGCGTGTACCCGCCGATGCGATACTCGCTTCACCCTGACAGCAGGCAATGGCCGTCCTTGGGTGGTGAAGCGTATCGTGAAATAGGGCGTTCGAATCCCGTAAAGCAGGCTCAGTGCCAGCTCATGGGCGCTATTCTAGCGGCTGTCGGCGACGCTGTCCGCCCTGCCGTCATGATCCGCCATCTGCCTGCATATCACTGGAGCCAGCCGCGGCGGCTGCCGTATCATGTAGGCCTTTTCACGTACTGCCATTCCACTGCCGTCCTGCATTCGCCGCTGATTGCCAGCCGCACTGTCCGACAGGCTCTGCCCAGGATGTTTTCATGAACGATCAGAACGCTCACCTCGCCCCCGATGTGGCCGCCCTGCTCGAGCGCCGACAGGACATCTGGCTGGCGCTGTCTCCACTGTGGCTGGAGCGCGAACCGCGTGAAGCCGAGTATCAGCACATGGCAGAAGTCGTCGAAGCCCAGGGGTTGAGCTTCCAGGAACTGGAAAAGCTCTATCGGCTGGAGATGGCGCCGGTACTGGTGCGAGAACAGGTCAGCATGACGCCCAACTTCAAGGGCTTCAATGACAGCCAGCTGCTGTCACGGCTGCTGCAGCATACGCATCGTCTGACACGTGGCCGGCGCATGTTCTGGCTGCTGTTTTCGGGGCTGGCCACGATGCCGAGCCGCCATCGCTACGGCAATCTGCTCGAGATCCTGCACCTGCGCGGCAATACGCCCCGCTAGCGCGCCCCGCAATCTGTACGGGGAAGCCTGACGAGGGCTCTGGCCTGCAACGCCCGAATGGCAAGACACCCCGCGACCGGAAGGTCACGGGGTGTCTTGTCGTGCTGTAGTGCTTAGTAGTGCTTGGCAGAGCTCAATCGCCATTCCTCGAGGGGGCTTTCGCCGCCAGGCTCATGGCCGTTTATGACGCGGCACTCTCAGCACCCCTTGTGCACGGCGCTTCTGCCAATCAGACAGACTTGAAAGGCCTCGGCTGTCGCTGATGCGCTTGCCCCCTTCCAGACGTTTGCTCATCCATAGCGCACTGCCATTGAAACTGTAGATAGGCAGCAGGTCCGTGCGCTCACTGGCCGGCAGGATGGAACTGTTCAGGTTGTCCATTACATCAGGATTGCGCGTATTGGCGCCCTGATAGGTCACGACCATGTGGAACTGGTTGAGGCTGAGCGCCTTGACGTAGTGCAGACGCAGGCGGTCTTCCGGTACACCAAGCTCGCGCAGGGTCAGGTACTTGGCCATGGCGAAGTCGTCGCAATCACCAGCCCCTGCCCCCAGAAACTCCTGCGGCGTCGCCCAGTAATCGGTCGCTCCCCAGACGCTGAGGTCATCGGTGAAGTTGAGACGATTGAAGAAATCGTTCACTTCGCTCAACTGACGCCTGATCGGCGCGCCCTCCAGACGCTGCAACAGTTGCTGCCATTGCTGCACACGATTCCAGCCACCTGTCCCGTAGATCTGGATGAACTGGCGGGAATCCACCGCCTGTGCCAGACCCGCACCGAGCGACAACGCCAGCAGCACCCCGACCGCAAGACCCTCCCACCAGCGGCGATGATTCATGTCGAGGCACCCTGAATGTCACTTAGCGAGGCATATCTTCTGCTGGATTGGCGAGCCTTGCCATGACATCGACTGCCGGTGACACGAAGCCCTGATAGCCATCTGCGCCCAGCGACATCGCCCGCTCCTGATCCGCCTCGGACTCGACGCGGGTCACGATGACCTGCGACTCGACCTGATGCGCCGTCATGCACAGACTCTGCAACAGCTCGGTGTCGACATCTTCGCGCTTGAAGAACGCCTGGTCGATCTTGACGTAATCAGGCCGCAACGCCGACAGATAGCTGAGCTCCTTCAGCTCTCGGGCGAAGCGGTCGATGCCGCCCCGCGCGCCCAGACGACGAGCATGTCGGAACATCATCTTGATACGCTCCTGATGCCTGAGGGCGATGCTCTCGGACACCTCGATATCCAGACGCTTGCACAGGCGCGAATGCGCCGCCAACCAGTTGAGCAGACCAATATAACTGGCTTCATCGTCGAAGGTTTCTTCGGTCAGGTTGAGCGCCAGTCTGGGCACTTCAATCCTGTCGATATAGGACGCCAGCCACTCCATAGCGCGCAGATCGAACTGCGCCCCCATGCGGAAGTGGCGAATCACCGGCAGGAAGTCACCCGCACGATGCAATTCATCACCATCGCGCAGACGGGCAAACAGCTCGCGATGGAGCTCACCACCATCGTTGAGCAACACCGGCTGGGCAACGAAGTCGAGTCCCTTGGGGGAATCCAGGGCCTTTTCGATGATCTCGCGCCACTCACCTAGCGGACGCGCACGCCCACCCGCAGGGGCCAGTTCCACGCCAGACCCTTGCTCGATGGCCTGACGAAGCGTGGCATCTGCAACGGCAAACATCTGAGTGCGCTGCATGCCCGGCTCACGCCGAACGGCGCCAAGGGCACAGTTCTCCGGCGGAGTATCCACCAGCGGATTGGCATCCAGCAGGTTGTCGATATCCTCCGCCAATAGCGTGAGAAACTCCTGAAGCCGAGCCTCGTCGGTTTCCGGCAGCAACAGGCCGAAATCACTATTGGCCAGACGCGCGGCAATGATCGCCTCACCCGCCAGTTCGCGATCTTCCAGCTTTCGCGCGATGGCTTTCACCAGGGCGTCACGCCCCTTGTAGCCCTGCTCGCGATACACCACCTCGATATGCGACACGCGCAGCAACGCGAAGCTGCCACCCATCGGCTCGCTCAGCCACTCATCGACCGCTCGATTCAAATAGCCGCGGTTGCCAAGCCCCGATACCGAGTCTTCTTCCGCCTGGCGCTGCAGACGCGCCAACTGCGCGGCCTGAGCCTCGAACTGGGTCTGAAGGCGCTGTCCAAGACGATTGACCGCCGAGGTGATGCCCTTGAGCTCCGCCACGCTGGTCTCTTCCAGCGGCGCGTCGAAGCGCTGTGTCTCCATCTCATTGAGGCGAGACGAGAGGCGCTCCAGCGAGCGCAGCAGACGACGCATGACCAATGAGGCAATCAGCAGCGTGATCAGACCGCCCAGCAACAGCCACAGCGCCAGACGCTTGGCCAGCTGCCAGAGCTGGTCATAGCCCTGGGCGGATTCGCCGGTCAGGCTGATCGTGCCCAGCGACGCCCAGCGACGCCCAGCCACCCGGCAGCTCGCGGCTCGCCGATTCCACCGGCATGGGGACCAGGTCACGAAACCACTGCGGGGCCAGACTCTCGCGCACGACATTGAAAGCGATGGGTGTCGCGATGGCCACGCTCTCCAGCCTGGCATCGCGCACATGGCCACCATCCACCGTGGCACGTATCAGGGCTTCGGCACTGGCGGCATCGCCAAGCTCTACATGTGGCACCAGCGCGAGACTCAGGCTCTGGGCGAGATTCGAGAGTTCGACGCGTTGTCGTTCGGCCAATGCATCACGGGTGTTGTTGACCTGGATGAAGAAGATACCGAGGGAGAACCCCAACAATACCAGCAACATCAAGGTAAACAGGCGGCGCGAAAGACTCATCTGATTTCCTCATCAACCATCAGCATGGCAACGGCGCATCCAGGGTGCGGGAGCGCCGTGAGTGGCTTAGCCCTGTTGTTGGACGGGGACGGCAACATTCATGGAATCCAGCAGAGCGCCGGTCGCCGACAGCAGGCGATAGTTGGCGGTTTCCAGATCAAAACGGGCGCGAATCAGGTTCTGTTGAGAGGTGAACAGCTCACTCTCGCTATCCAGAAGGTCCAGCAATGTGCGCCGCCCGATATCGAATTGCTTGCGATAACTCTCGCGGGTATCGGTCGCGGCACGCACATAACTTTCCAGGTAATCGATCTGGCGCTTGAGGTTTTCGCGGGCATTCCATGCCAGACGAATCTCGTCACGCACATCGCGCATCACGCATCACGCATCACGCATCACGCATCACGCGATCATTGTCGTGCTCGACCGCTTCCAGCGCTGCCTGACGACCGCGGATCTCGGATTGATCACGGCCACCGCGATACAGGTTGTAGCGCATGACCAGTTCGACGCTCCAGTCGTCTGACTTGCTCTTGTCCTGGTCATAATCATTGTCCAGCGTGCGATTGCCCTCGAGACTGAACTCGGGGTAGTTATCGCCCTTCTCGGCGTTCACTTCATGGCGTGCAGCATCAATGGAGACCCGCGCTGCCGCCAACAGCGGGTTGCGCTGATTGGCCTGCACGTAGGCACTCTCGACATCCTCGCTGAGCAGACTGGTGTCGATGCCCGGCATGCTGAGGTCCGACGGCATCTCACCCACCAGTCGCAGATAGGCAGAGCGGGAATCCTCGAGATTGTTGATCGATGACAGCACGCTGGCTTCGGCATTGGCCAGACGACCATCCACCTGACGCACGTCACTGCGCGCACCAAGGCCGGATTCCGCACGCCGCCCGATATCATTCGAGATGCGACGGTGAGCCTCGAGATTGGCTTGTGCGTACTTGAGAATCAGCTCATCACGCATGACCTGCAGATAGGCACCGGCCGTATCCAGCGTGCCGGTATCCCCATCACTGGTGACGCCGGTGACGCTCGGCGTGACGCTGTCGGTGAGATCCACGTCCGACACGGACAGCGTGCCCGTGGCCGACAGCGGCGCATTCGTGTCTGCCAGGCTGGCCGCGGCACTGTCATCTGCGTCCACGCGGATCAGCGGGCCATCGTTGTCACCGGTGATCGTGACAACGACGCTCGTGCTCGAGCCATCGTTGAGCGCGACGACATAGGTCTCGGTGACGCTCTGCCCTTCGGCCAGCGCCTGGGTCGCCTCAGCCTCGTTGGCAAGTTCGTAGGTCCAGTTGCCCGCATCATCGACCGTGAAGGTGCCGTAGTCGCTGTCATCGGTGGCCGCAACAAAGGCCAGGTCGGCATTGTCGACGTCCGTCGCGGTCAGCGTGCCGCTGGCTTCCGGGGTGGTGTCTTCTTCCACGGCGCCGGCATCGGTGCTGATGACCGGGGCGTCGTCGCCGCCGGTGATCAGGATGTCGACCGTGGTGGTCGAGCCATCGCTGAGCTCGACCACGAACGACTGGCTGACAGTGTCACCGTCATTCAACCCCTGAACGACAGCGGCGTCGTTATCGAGGGTGTAGGTCCACTCCCCTGCCTCGTTGACGCTAAAAGTGCCGTAATCATCGTTTTGGGTGCCAGCGACAACATCAGTACTTTCGACATCGACAAGCGCGCCGGAAGCTTCGGTAACGCCATCCTCTGTTACCTCTCCAGAATCGCCGCCAATCAGGGCGCCCACGTCATTGCTGGTCGCGGTGTTGCCAACCGGATCGGTGACCGAAGCCTCGACACTGTATTCGCCTTCGCTCAGCGGCGTCTCTGCATCGACGCTGTAGGTGCCGTTCTCGACGGTGGCGGTGACGGTCTGTTCGTTGCCGTCGCTGTCAGTGATGACCAGCGTGACGGTGCTGCCGTCTTCGGCATCGGTGGTGCCGACGATGGTCGGCGTGGTGTCGGAGGTCAGTGCCGGGGCATCGACGGTCAACGCCGGCGCGCTTGCATCGATCTCGCCTACATCATTGCTGGTCGCGGTGTTGCCGGCCGGGTCAGTGACCGAGGCTTCGACGCTGTACTCGCCTTCGCTCAGCGGGGTCTCGGCATCGACGCTGTAGGTGCCGTTCTCGACGGTGGCGGTGACGGTCTGCTCGTTGCCGTCGCTGTCGGTGATGACCAGCGTGACGGTGCTGCCGTCTTCGGCGTCGGTGGTGCCGACGATGGTCGGCGTGGTGTCGGAGGTCAGTGCCGGTGCATCGACCGACAAGGACAGCACGACCTCTGTGGGCAGTGTCGGATCAAGATCCAGCCCCAGGCCATCTTCGTCCTCATCATTGAATTCCGGGTCGGTAAAGCCGCCCTCATATTCATAGGAGGTCCGTTCGACACGCCCTTCGCGCCCCACCCCCGAGGCATCCAGGAAACCACTACGACTGCTGCCCGGCGCACCGCCACTCTCACCGGCTGCGGGAGCTTCCTGAATCGCGGTCGGGTCTTCGCCACGAGCGATCGCTTCGCGCAACGCTTCCACTGCCGGGTCAACAGGCGCTTCCCCACGCGACTCGGCCAGCAACACCTCAACGCCGATCGGCGCCCCCTGCGGCACCACAAGCTGGGTGCCGTCTTCCAGCACCACGATCGCGCCCTGCGGTGCGACCAGAGTAGCTGTCGGTTCAAGCGTCATTCCATTGACGACACGCTGCGCCTCGTTGGAGGAGGAAACAACAAGTACTGTGCCTTCTGTGCGGATGACCTGGACCATGGGGACATACTCCTGCTGGGGAAAGGTGCTGCATCATGCTGCGAAGGGGGCAATGGCATGATCGACAAGAACGGATAGTTACATTTTGATACACAAAATCACTTACTGCAACCTAGCAATTTTCAGTAGCGCTATCGCGCCATGAGGATAGGATACCTGATCCCCTAAAGCCTCTTTAAATCAGTGACTCACACTCATCAAGGTCGTCATTGCGCTTTAGCGAATCTTGCGAGCATGAACAGACCACTGGCGCCGGATACTACGCAAGGATGGTGATTGATCATGAGAGCCCACTAATACCGTAGCATCGTTGTAGAGCCATTGTTCAATCAAACCCGCCAAATGTAACAATATTTTTACATTCTGCGGCTGCAGCTGAGCGATACGGCGCAAGTGACTGCCGGGCGCCTCGCCCATATGGGGGCCATGGCCCGTACGCTCCAGCCGCTTCACCAATTTGCGGTAGGCTCGCACACCTGCGTGCGCTGACACCTCACGGCCAGACCACAACACCAGTGCCACGCCTGCCAGCACCACACTGGCCAGCAGCCCGAGCACACCCCAGACAAGCCACTCCCAGCGGAAGTCGCCAAACAGGCGTTTCCAGAGATTACGCTGCTCGTCGAGGCGGAACCCCACCACACTGCGCTGCCAACGATACTCGAAACGCTCCCACTGCCGTCTCAGATCACTGAGCAATGAATTATTCAGCGTGAAGGCGCGCAAGCCAGCATCAGCCATGAAGCCCGGCTGCCCCTGCAGGCTCAGCGCCCCCTGCGAGATTCGCTCGGGAGCCACCGCCGCGGTGGGATCAAATCGATGCCAGCGGCCGGCATAGAACACCTCGACCCAGGCGTGAGCGTCATACTGACGAATGCTCAATTCCTGCGGCCCACCGATGCCATCGCCTTGTGCCTCGCCGCCCAGATAACCCGCGACCATACGCGCCGGCAGTCCGGCAGCACGCGCCAGAAAAACGCTGGTAGAGGCGTAATGGGTGCAATAGCCCCGCAAGCTGTCGAACAGAAAATCATCGACACGGCTGAGCCCCTCGAGGCGCGGTGGCGTCAGGGTGTAGTGGAAAGGCTGGCGATTGAAATACTGGAAAAGGCGTTGCAAAAAGACCTGCGGATCTCCCCCCGACTCCCGCATCAGATCGCGAGCGAACTCACGGGCACGCGGGTTGCCATCATCGGGCAACAGCTGATCAAGGCGCTGCATCCATTGCGGAGCCGTTGTCGGTGGCGCGCCGGAGGAAGACATCTCCAGCAGCTCGCGGGTATTGAGTGACGCCAGCCTCTCAAGGGTGCCGTCAATCAGGTAACGGGCCTCGCGGCTGGTCGTCAGTGGCGCGCCGAGACTCGGCCGCCAGGGGCGCGGGTCCGGCTCCAGCAGCAGCTCATAGCGATGACGGGCGACTTCCCCCTCCATGCGCGTCCCGCGCTGAACGTAGCGCTCGGCCGGCCCACCCAGCGCCTCCTGAAGACGCTCCGGCGTGGCACGCGACCAGCGCACGCCATCAAACAGGCTCAGGGTATACACACGCCAGTAGCGCTGGGAGGTCGCCGGCAGTCCGTTGTCGAAACGCACCCGAAACGCCAAGGCATCACTGCGACCCAGGGCGGCGATATCGCCGGGAGAGACACTGTCGGTAAGCCCCGTGGTGGCCTCGTTGAGCTGCGGCACGTTCCACAGCGGCGGCAAGCGGGGAAAGAGCACGAATAAGCCCAGCATCAGCGGCAGGGACAGCCCCATCAGCCAGGCCGTCTCCCGCATGGCCTCGCGACGTTCGCGTGCGCCGGCGATCAACACCAGCCCGCCGACCAGCCAGGCCGCGGCCATGACCGAGGCCGCCGCCATCAAGGGCCCCTGGTCATGCAGGAAGGCCGCCGCCAGCACCACGAAGCCCAGCCCGCAGACCACGCGACCATCGCGCAGGCTGTCCGTCTCCAGCAGCTTGAGCAGATAGATGCCGACCAGCAGGCCGATCATCGCCTCCAGGCGCAGCATCTGGCCGTATTCGAGAAACAGGCCCGCCGCGACCATTGCCACCGCCGCCAGTCGCAACAGGATGCCAGCGCGCGGAACTCGCGCCCGGAGTTGCTGAAAGCGCCACAACGCCGCCAGCAAGGCCGGCAGGGCAAGCCATACCGGCATCCACAGCACATGCAGCGCCAGCACCAGACACTGGCCGATGAACAGGTGGCGCAGCTCAAGCCAGCCCAATGCCTGGTCAGGCGTCAGCGGTTTGCGCTGCCACCAGCGTCGTCTGGCACCGGAGGAGGTAGAGGGCGCGCCACGGGAGAGCTCGTCCCTTGTGGAGCGGCCCAGGGAGGCGCGTCCCGGGGAAGCCTTGGCTGTCGACAGGCTCATGCGCTGCCCTCCTGACTCAAGGGACGACTCGCGCCAGCTCGCTCGGCGGCCTCACTGGCCGCCAGCTGGGCGGACCATGGCAATCTGTGCTCGCCGCCGAACAGCGTCAGCGCCTCAAGCACTCGACGGCGATGCACCCCGCCACTGGCGATGGCCAATGTCTGGCCCGGCAGCCGCAGACCATAGGTCGCCTGGGCTCCTTCCGCCGCCAGCACCCGCGCCGTCAGCTCCGAGAGCCGCTGCTCCATGTCGCCACGACAGGCCTCGTAATCCAGCCACAGCGAGGGACGCGCAGGTGTCTCGAAGCGCTTGGTGACCAGCTCTCCGCTACGCCCCCAGTGCTTCCAGGCGATATGCGCTGGCGCATCACCCGGCACATAGCGGCGCAGCCCGGCGAAATCGCCCTGCTCTATCTGCACGAGCGTGCGACGACTGCCCTGCGGGGTGGAGGGAAGCTCTGGCTGTGGATAGACGAGGACCGGCGTGTCGATCGCGACCCAGGCCCACAGGCGCACCAGTCCCAACGGCCAGCGCGACTCCAGCGTCAGCGTCGGCAGTGAGAACTGGCCACGCTGAAAGGCCGCCAGCTCCAGCGGCGCACTGCCTTCGCCGTCATGGATCTCGAGTCGCTGGCGCGCCTCTCCCAGTCGCACATCGATGGCATGTGAGCGAGCCCGACCGGTGAGACGCACCATGACGCGCAACGTATTGCCTGCAAACGCCTCACCATCGGCGATCAGCTGCACTCGCACGCCCGCCAGATTGCGCCAGCTGCGAAAGATGCTGACCACTGCCACGGCGAACAGCCAGAAGGACAGACCATGCGCCAGCGAGTTCTCGTAATTGATCCCCAACAGCAGCAGCAGGATCACCAGCACCGCCCAGAACAGCCCGAAGGGCGTCGGCAAGATCATCAAGCGCGCGTGATGAAGCGCCTCGCCTCCGCCAATCGACATCTTGCGCAGCATGCGGGCTTTCACGCGCGTCCATGCGCCGGGTTTCGCCACCTGGGTCATGCAGGCACCACCGCCACCTGCCCGAGCAGATGGCGCGCCACGGCTTCACCTTCGGCAACACTGCCTTCGCTGAGGCGGTGCCCCACGACGGGCGCCCAGACCGCTTGCACATCCTCCGGCAGCACATAGTCACGTCCTGCCAGCAGTGCCCAGCCACGCGCAGCACTGGCCAACGCCAGCACCCCGCGCGTCGAGAGACCATAGGCCACTTCCGGTGAGCTGCGCGTCGCCGCCACCAGCGCCTGCAGATAATCCAGCAGCGGATCAGACAGGCGCACACGGTCCACGGCGGCCTGCCACTCCTTGAGCACCGAGACGGGCAACAAGGGTCGCAGCGCCTCGATATGCTGACGCCCGGCATTGCCCTTGAGAATCTCGCGCTCGGCTGCGGGTTCCGGGTAGCCCAATGACAGCCGCATCAGGAAGCGGTCCAGCTGGGATTCCGGCAGCGGGAAGGTGCCGGATTGCTGAAGCGGATTCTGGGTCGCGATCACGAAGAACGGTTCTGGCAGGCGACGGGTCTCGCCCTCCACCGTGACCTGACGCTCTTCCATCGCCTCCAGCAACGCGCTTTGCGTCTTGGGCGTGGCACGGTTGATCTCGTCCGCCAGCACCAGCGAGTGGAACACCGGGCCGGGGTGAAAGCGGAAGTTGCCCTCACGCGGGTCGAATACCGACACGCCGAGAATGTCAGCGGGCAATAGATCGCTGGTGAACTGCACCCGCTGCATGTCCGCTCCGATCAGACGCGCCAGCCCCTGGGCGAGCGTCGTCTTGCCCAGCCCCGGCAAGTCCTCGATCAGGACATGACCACGGCACAGCAGACAACAGAGCGCCAGACGGATCTGGCGCGGCTTGCCCGCCAGCACGGTCGACAATGCGGCTTCCACCTCTTCCAGCTGCTGTGGCGATACCTTGGCATTCATGCAAAGACTCCAGAACAAAGTGGGGAGGAGGAGATGCGGCCGTCACGATGGGCAGCACACGCCAGATGACGCAGGGCCAGCGGCGTTGCTGCCCAGGCCCGACAAGGAAAAGCGAAGATCATCGGCTCAGGCTCTCACTCAAAAAGCCTTCACGAATCAGGCGCTCAAGGGCCATACGGCTATCAGGCGTTGAAGGATGCAACGCAAGCGCATCGGCCGGCGTGACCCAGAAGGCGTCCGCCACTTCTTCAGCCTGCAGCGTCAGCGGGCCATCGTAATGCACCAGATATGCACTGCCGAAGACATGGTTGGTCGCGTCGGTGTAGCAGAAATCGAAACAATGCTTGAGCGGCGCACCGCGCACGCCAATCTCTTCCTCCAGCTCGCGACGGGCAGCCACCTGCACGGCCTCACCGGCCCCGACAACCCCCCCACTGGCGAGATCGAAATAGCCGGGGAACACCTCCTTGCTCAGGGTACGCTTCTGGATGCACAGCTCACCGCGGCCATTGAGCACGAAGGCATAGGTGGCACGGTGCCAATAGCGGTAGCGTCGCATCAAGCGACGCGGTGCCGTGCCACAAGGGCGATTCTGCGCATCGACCAGCTGAATGATTTCATCCTGGATCACCGTTCCCTGTTCCTTGCCTGTCCTTGAATCACTTCGATAGTCACCCGCGACGACCAACACCGCCGGATGGCATCGACCAATGCGTCCCACGGTAGCAGAATGCGACGAAGCTGCCTTCAACTGCGGCCCAGAGACCTGCCTTCACACCCGGGCAACAGGTGACGCTCGCATTCGTGCAAATCACCTAAAACAGAACTCTCTGCAATAGCCTCTGCACTAGCCTCTACACTAGAGGCCATCGACGTCAGAAAACACCACACTGGCATCATGGACCGGCTCCAAGGTCATTCTCTTTACACACCCAGACAGGAGATGCGCACAGCATGAGGCAACCTCGCCAGGGACATGGCGCGCCGCGACGCGCCGGACAGATATCGGCTGGCCTGACCGCCCTTCGCACCATTGCCACCACCGCCAGCAGATGGCTGGCGACGCTAGCCCTGCTCTCCCTTGCCACCATTCACGCCACTGCGCAGGAGCCCCTGTCCGCCGCTCCCCATGTCGAGCAGGCCTTTGCGCTACCGACGCCACCGGGTGCCACGACCGGGGCCGCCTACCTGACACTCTCGATCGCAAAGGGCGATGCCATACTGACAGGCGCCAGCACGCCGATGGCCGCCACGGTCGAATTGCACAGCATGCAAGTCACGCAAGAGCGCATGCAGATGCACAGAATCGAGCAACTGACGATTACCTCTGACGCGCCGCTGACGATGGCTCCCGGCGGCGGCCCCCATCTGATGCTGATCGGGCTGACGCAGCCACTCACTGCAGGCGACAAGCTGCCGCTGACGCTGCATTTTCTGGCGAGACCTGACACAAGCCTTGAGGTCTCGATCAAGGACTACGCCAAGATGATGTCGCTCAGTGAGTAATGCCATCGGTGCATACGCCTCTATCGACAAACACCTCTATCTACAAACGCCTCAACCCGCGAAACGCGCATGCAAAACGGCCCTGGCACAAGATGCCAGGGCCGTTTTCGACCAGATAACGAATCACCAGATTCTCACCGGGCTGACAGGCTGTCTCAAAGCCCCCAGACCACGCGCAACGCCAGCCCCAGCAACACCACGCCCGTCAGACGGTTGATCCACATCGCGCGCGCCTGCAACCAGGGCAGCACCCGCGAGTGCGACAGCACCAGTGCCACCAGCACATACCAGAGTCCGTCGATGCCCATGGCCGTCACGACGACCAGCCACTTGCCCATCTCGCTCATCTCCGGCGTGATCAACTGACTGAGCAGCGCCACGAAGAACAGGATCAACTTGGGGTTGGCCAGCGCCACCATGAAACCATCGCGTATCGCCATGGAGCGAGACGTCGTGACGGCCTGCGCCTCCAGCGCTCCACCGCGACCCGCCCGCAGTGCCTTGAACCCCAACCAGGCCAGATAGACTGCCCCCAGCAGCATGATCGCCTGGAAGACGCCCGGATAATGAACGATCAAGGCGCCGAGCCCCCAGGCAGTCAGCGCGGCGTACAACCCGACTCCCAGCGCATGACTGATACCGGCGGCGACCCCCGCACTCCTGCCGCCGCCCAGGGTATGGCGCAGCACCATCGCCAGACTCGGTCCGGGCGACATCGCCCCCATCGCGCATAGCGCAACCAGTGACAACCACAGATTCAGCGGCATCCAATGCATGAAGGTCATTCCATGTTCCAGTCAATTGGTGAAAGCGACACAGCGCCGGCCTCGGACATACACCTGGGGGGATCACCTGACAGTAGCCCGGCGCTCGCGATGGGGCCCGCCTTCTCCATCCGGCGCTGCTCAAAGGATGAGAGCATCGGGCACATACGACTCCCACCAAGTCTTCAGGCAGACGCAGCCGAGTGTATCAAGCGCCGTGCTGATGCGGCAGCAGGCCATATGGACGACCTGGACATGCCCCTCACGATGGGTGTCAAACGAACTGGACAGTCCGCCCTCGAAGGCGGCCGTCGTGCATGGATTTATATGAGTACATAATAAAGTACAGAAATTTACACACTTGAAAACTTGTGCAACAAATTAGCCGTTGTACAAGTTTATGATAACCAGTAACGTCTCTACCGCTGCTCAGGAAGAGCGGCAGGTTCAGCGTAGTGACAGGCCAAGTGCACAGGAAGTGCAGCCAGGGACAGGCCCTGTCAAAGGATGACGCGCAGGCTTGGGGACTTCGCTCCTTAGCCAGGAAGATTCGTAAGCCTGAGCGGGTAGGTTTACGAATCTTCATGACTGGCAAGCCTGCGAGCTCAGGGAAAGAGAGCACTACGCTGAATGACACCGAATTCAGTCAGTTTCTGAAAGGTGTACAAGATTCTTGCGGGTCAGTAGCGCCCGATCGCTGCTCAGGAAGAGCGGCAGGTTCAGCGTAGTGACGGGCCAAGTGCACAGGAAGTGCAGCCAGGAACAGGCCCTGTCAGAGGATGACGCGCAAGCATGGGAAGCTTCACTCTCCGGCCAGCAAGATCCATGAGTCTGAGCGATTGATTCATGGGCCTTGATGGCTGGCAGGTTTGCGAACTCAAGGAAAGAGACCACTACGCTGCACCTCACCAGATTCAGTCAATTGCTGAGAAGGAGAGGAGACATGGAAGGGAAAGCTCAAGCCGCACTGTGTTGTCCGGCATGCTCCGGCCTGAAGATGGAGTATCAGTACCACACCCCATCGGCCGACCACCTGGTGCACTGCCAGGATTGCCATGAATACGTCGGCATGTGGTTTACCCTGCGCCAGGAACTCGCGATCCAGAACACCCGCATCGCACTCCTCGCCCCCTCCCTCGCCAGCAACAGCATTTATCGACGCGTAAAGAGCGTTCCACATCAGGCGTGAGCCGCCGTCTGGATGCACGAGGCACAGGAAAGCCCCGACATTCGTTCGGGGCTTTCCTGTGTCTGGGCCCCTGCCGTCACGTACAGAGCACAGACAAGCAGCTGCCAGCGCCATGACAGGCAAGCGTGAAGAGATAAGCAAGGACAAGTATTCGGGACGGGGTAGAGACAGACTGAGCGCGAGCGAAGAACCACAAGGGAGATGAATCGGTGGGAGCCAGAAACGCAAAAAGCCGCTCGAAAGCGACTTTTTCAATTCTGGTGCCGGTGGTCGGACTCGAACCGACACGCCTATTAAGCGGCGGATTTTGAATCCGTTTTTGGCATTTCGTGGACTGCGCTGGCAGCGGGTCTTTCGAGACATTTCAGACACTTAGCACATTCCATGTGCCACATGGCGGACGTTATCTGGTCGCAGTCTGCGACCAAACTGCGACCACGCTGGAATGGTCGCAGCCTGAACGCGACCATATTGCTTGTGAATTATCCTCACACCTCGATCATCACCACCGGCAAGCTCGGTGCCTCGCCGATGATCTGATCCCCCTCCACGTAGACCATGCTGCCAACCTCGGCAACGCCCTGGCAGGTACGCACCCCACCGCCGACAAGATCCACGCGCACGCGTGAGCCACTGGTGCTGACCACTTCCCCCACCTGTCGTGGGGTGGTGGGCATCAGGGCCAGCAGCCGCTTATACGGATTGGCCATCATTCTCTCCTGTTGTCATTTGATACCCACCCCATTCCTCACAGATGGAAGCGCTGCAGTTCGATGGACTGACGCACGCTCAGGGCTCGCCCTTGCAGGCTGGCGCGTACGCTGACGCCACGAGACATGCCCCGCCAGCCGTCGCACTCGATCAACTGTCCAGGCAGCACCAGCCCACCCAACGAGGCGCTCAGTGGCATCTCGATGCTTTCCGTGGACTGGCGCAGTGTGGCGGCAAGCTCTGCGATGCCGCGCGATTGTGCGGGCGCCTGCTCGGTAATGAGGCTATCCACCACGGTCGGAGCAAGTTCATCCCCTGCTGTACCGCGCCGGATGATCTGCGCCTGAATGCCCCCGGTGTCGCCGTGGAGCCAGACACCATTGCGAGCATCACCAGGCTGCTGATCACTCCCCAGTTGGGTGATGATGTCACGCGGGATCACCAGCCCCACCTCTGTCTCTCCCCATTCCCACGGGGCAGTGGGATAGCGCGGCGCCACGATCAGCGTCTGGCTCTGCTGGTGCGCCTGCACATAGCCGCCGGCCGCCTCGGCAATGCGGGAGATGGCATCGATGGGTGCAAGGCTGTCATAGCGCCAGGCACCGGCAGGCACCAGCCAATCAGCCAGCTGCCAGTCCAGTGTCCAGCCAGTGGGCAGCTCGGCCTGTGCCAGCTGCGAGGCAGTAGCCTGGCTGTCTTCGGTGTAGCTTCGCGCCGTGGCGTAGGGCGAGCCGAGATACGCCGCCAGCGATCGACCGCTGATGGTGATGCTGTGGCTCTGCCAGCTTTCGGAGCGACGCCAGCCGTCCACGATGCAATGCCATGTCTCACCATTGATCTCGGCAGCAACCTCCACTGGCTCGCCATCAGTCCCTTCCACCAGTGACTGAGCATCTCGCCCGGCAAGTCCTGCCGAGAAGGTCCATGCCCAGCTGTCGGTGTCGATGCTGAGTGACATCTGGGTCGCGGGAATCTCACGCCCGTCAGACAGGCGAATCAGGCGGGCGGTGTTCTGCACGATGTACAGCCTCCGGACAGGGATGGTCGGGGTGGTGGGGATGTCACAGGTCAGGCCAAAGCGCAGCACCCACGGAGCGCTGGGCATGGTGTGGCAGAACTGCAGCAGGGTGCTGCCCTCTACCGGATCCAGCTCGGGTGGCTCAGTCGGGTCCGGGGGCAGATCGATGCCAGGTGGCGGCTGACGCGCCTGCTCCCAGGGCACCCGCCAGTCCTCACCGGTGGTACGGCCCTGCTGGAAAGGCGAGCGCACCACCACGCCATCGAGGGCACGGGCTTCTTCATAGCGGGAGCGACGGGTCGCATCGGCACGTGGTGGGTGCTGGTAGCCACTCGAGCGAGCCGTGGCAATGCCCTGCCCTTTCTCCCATACCGGCCGTGATGCGCGGCGGACACGCGGCAACTGCAGCCACTGGCTGCCACTCAAGGTGGCGAGGATACGGCCGGCCTGCTCCCAGCGAGAGGCGCTGTCGGCATCAGTGCGGGGACGGGACGCCCAGTCACCAGACTGCCCTGCCGAGAGAGGTAGCGCCTGCTCAAAGCCTGATCGCGTCGCATGCTGGCTACGCAGTGGAGGTTCCCACCCGCTCCGGCCTTGCGCCTCTACCCGCGCGGCATTCTCGAACCGTGACCCCGCCTGATCGGCAGGACCACGGTAGGCATTGATGTCCCGAGTCATGGCGACATCGACAACCGCCGGAGCGCCCAGCGTGGCGACGACCGACAAACTGATGCCGTGCTGAAGCTCGATCTCTGCCTGCACGTCCGGCGTCAGCACTGCGACGGCCAGCGACTGGATGAGCTCTATCTCACCACTGGCATCCGGCACCGGCAGCGTGACGCTGGCCGCCAGCTCGATGGCTTCACCCTGGCTCATGCGGGCATCGAGCACCGGCACGGGAAGCTGTGCATCAAGCGAAAGAGTGCGAGGCTGCTCTACCGGCTCAGTGGCGCCATCGAAGCCCAACACCACATTGCTGCCTGACGGCGGCACATAGTCGCCAGCAAACACCAACAGCAGACCGGGATCGCCCCCCAGGCGCAGCTCGAGGTCTTGCGCATTCCAGGGCTTGAGCCCCTGAATGAACTGCAACTGGGTATCGGTCACGGCGTGGCCCTTATCCTTCGGCGAAGATCATGCGACTGATGCGCGTCAGAATCCCGCGGTAGATGGTGGTCGAGCTGATGGTCACGTCAGCGCCTGATCCCTCGATGCCGACATCCAGATCCATCACCCAGCCACCCTCGCCATCCACCAATCGCGCCCAGGTGGCCTCGCCATCGGCATCGGCCATCACCTCCTCAAAGCCTGCCCCTGTCAGCACTCCGCTCGAGATGTCTGCCGCGAAGGGTTGGGGCACCTCCAGCGTGGCCAGCGCTACCTGATCGGTGACGGCAGCGCCAGGTGATGGGCGAGTGCCGGAGTACACAACGAATGACGCCGGCGAATCGCCGGCATCTATCGCACCGGCGATGGCCGCCAGGCGCGCATCTTTCACGCTTGTCGAGAAGCTGATCACGGGCTGTCCTCCACCTCAGAATGCACATTGTCTGATACGACAGCGTTTTGCTGCAGGGTGTGGTCGAAGGCCATCACGTAGAACGCGATGCGCGGGTCGAGGTCCGTGAAACGGTATTTGCCATCGGCATCACTCCACGTCTCGCGCACGATGCGGCCAGTGGCGCGCTCATGCACCCGCACCCGCCGGCTGACGGGCTGGGCCTGGATGTCCAGCACGGTGCCAGCAATGACACCCATGCGCGCCGGATCTGAGACGCCGCCAGTCGTCGTGCCATTGCCGCCACTGCCGTCGAGCTGATCGACATGAACCATCAAGCCGCGTCGCGGGATTGCCACCACTGAGCTGCGCCCACTCGCGCCAATAGACAGCGGGTTGGGTATCGGCCCACTGATCAGCCTTGATATGCCAGCCCCGCCAATCACAAGCACTGCGCTATCGTAACTCATGCCTGCCTCCAGTCATCTAAGCGAAAGGCGATCAGACCACCCTCGCCATCATCGCCCTTTGTGGCCACCATGCACGTCAACACCGGCACGCCCTCGAGCATGGGTAGGTTATCCATGACGGCCATATCATAGACGCTAGAAGAATGCAGCGGCTCGAGGACGCCTGGTAGATAACCACGGATAGACTGGCCTGCGCGGGTCTCTACCGTGTCCCCTCCGTCACCCTCACGGACGATGATTCTATTAAGCGAGATATAAAATCCATTGTCGGATTTATTAGGATAGCCAATAACACTGCCCATCCTGTCGCCAGTGCCGATGAGTGATGCGCTTACATCGCCTGGCAACTGAGTGTGGCCTCTGCTTATTGACGTTTCATAATCATCGCCATACTCGAGTAAGCGCGGATACATATCGTAGGACGTTGATTGCCAGCCGGTGGTGGCTGATATGCCGGAGTTTAAACAATGGTACGCATCACCAGGTCTAACGGATAGGATGTCGCCACTGGGGATAAATCCTCTTTGCCCTGATGCCCCATAGCGATTCATGTAGTAAAACATCATGGGATCAGCAACGATCACCCAGTCATGCGCAACGTCAAGCTCTAGCCCCGAACACGGCCAATATCGTCCCGTAGCGCTCTCGTAGGTGTCTAAGTCCACAAATCCAGGTGCCCATCTGGCGAGTGCAAAGCGGGTATAGTTATTGGTACTGCTGGCATACTGCTTGCGATTCCCATTACTGATGAGTAGTGTCAGGTCTGTGGCACGCGAGTCAGTGCGCTGGAAAGCTATGCGGTAGGTTTCCGCGTCCTCTGCCACCACCTCCCAGCCACCCACGGGAGCCGTCTTTATCTCGATCAGATCGCCGGTCGCCTCAGTGGCAGCAGGCGCGGTATCGAGCGCGAAGCGCACCCAGTCGCTGCCGATGGCAGTCACGCGATGCTCGCCATTGTAGCCGGCCTGATCTGCCCCGCTGATGGCGATCACCTGCCATTTGAGGTAGCCGTGGCCGCTGCCCACGCTCGCGGTGGCTTGCTGGGTGTTGCTGTCATACGTCAGCGAGGCAACGGGCTTGGTGTTGAAGCCGGTCACAAGGCAGGCTTTCAGCAGCTCGATCAGCGCGCCATATTGGTCGCCATTCTCGGGGCTGCCGCCCATGTCACTGCTGAACCACTTCACGGGAAAATCGGCCATCTTGAACGTCTCCAGAAACAAGGCCGCCCAGCGAGTGGCTGGGCGGTTGAGGGATAGGGATAGAGGGTTGCGCCTGCCGGCTACGGTCAGGCGTTGGCGTTGCCACGGATCTGCAGGCGGAAAGAATCTTGCTGGCCGCTGGCCGGCCCCTGCAGGATCACGCGGGCCAGCCACATCGGGAAGTTGGCGCCGATGGTCGAGAATCTGATCACGTTGCCATTCACCCAGCCGGCCCCGAAGCCGCCCGCCTTGAGGGTCCAGTAGGGCACGCCGTGATTGGGGTTGGTGGGCGCGGTGTCTTCATTGATATTGCCCACACCGATCTCTCCCACAGTGCGGCCGATGATGCGGAAGCTGCTGGCGCCAGTGAAGATCAGCGCCCAGTCTTCGGTGATGGCCCCGCGGTTGGTGATGATGGGCGGATAGGTGGTGGTGTTGTACTCAGCCAGGGTGCCGTCTGCGCCGTCGTTGTCATCCTTGCTCCAGTCCCGGTCCCAGCTGGCAAGGTCGAAGAAATTGGTGACGCGCGCCTGCAGATCACCGGCCACCATCGCGGCGCTGACTAGAGTGTCATCTGACGGATAGTCGTGGCTCAGGTTGCCCTTGAGCGTCAGCACGCCTGAGAGGTCCACGTCTCCCACCAGCAGCATGTCCTCGACACGGTGAAGGGCGTACCAGGGTTCGGGGTAGGTGGCCGTGTCAGGCGCGGCGAGCTGCACGGTGCCGGCATCGAGGTCCGCACTGTACTGGGTGGCTGGCACCTCCTCGCCGGTGGCGTCCTCCACCACCAGACTGGCCAGCCGCGAGCGGCCGACCTCCAGCGTGGTGCCGCCACCGATCCCCAGCGGGAACGGGGCGCGGCCGGTGTGATGCACCACCACCACGCCGCCGGCGCGATAGATGGGCACGCGGCCATCGCTGGGCAGGCGCACGGGGTCGATGCCGATCAGCTCAGCCTCGAGCGGCAGCGTGGTCAGAATGACGGCATTGAAACGCGCGGTGCTCGGGATCACCTGGGTGGGCCGCCAGATCATGCCGGCGTCATCCACGGCGGTGGCGTCGTACCAGGATTCGGCGCGCTCGGCAGCGCTCAGGCTGTCATTGCTGACCAGCTTGCCGAAGGTGACGCGCACCACCCCCGTCTCGAAGCTGGCAGAGCCTGCCATCTCGTCACCCTCGATCTCGCCAGAGAGTGCCGCCTGGCCGGTGATCGAGCGGCCGTCGAGCGTCGTGGCCTGGATCAGCAGACCGCCCACCTGCAGCGGCGAGCCTGGCGTGCGGAAATACGCCTCATCGAGCGTCCAGGTGCCGAAGGTGCTCACCAGCGTTTTGACGGTGATGGTGGCGCTGGTGCCGCTCGGCCAGTCGGTGATGCGGGCATCGCCGGTGCCATAGTCGATGGTGCCCGCGAGAACGCCGGCCCCGTTGCTGGTGACGCTACGATAGAGACTGCCCTGGCGGTCGATGAACGTATCGCCTCGGAAGATGAAAGACAGCGTGCCAGGCACGACGCTATCTTGCAGCAGGGGCATCAGCTCGACATCGAGCGGGGCGAGATCCTGGGTGATGGTGTGGGTGGTCGGGGCGGCGCTGTCCAGCTGACTGGTCAGCCAGACGCTCGACCCATTCTCGAAAACGTCGCGCTTTTCTTTGCTGCCCCACTTGCGATACTGGCTCGCAGCATTGTCGTCATCCCACTCTTTGACTTCTTTGATCTTCTCGACCTCGAAAGTCACCGCGCCGGTGGCGTAGTCGATGCTCCCCTCCCATCCACCATTGAAGCCGCCACGGCCATCATCGGTGATGGTGTAGGTGACATCGGCCTCGCCCCCGCTCTGCTCCACCCATTCGACGGTGCCATTGCGGGCACTGGTCCGCGACTCGTTCTCGCTGCTCGACCAGGTGCGCACCACTGCCCAGGTGATGGCCACGCTGCCAGGGCGCACCGGCGCATCACTGATGCTGAGGCTGACCAGGCCGGCCCCGTTGGCAGACGGCAGGAATTGCTCGGTTTTCGGTGCCCCGTAGTCATACTCGATCTCGACCTGGGTGCTGGCATCTGGGAAGGCGTCGCCATTGAACTCGACATAAGCCTCGCCAGGCTGGGGCGAGCCACTGCCGTCGGCATAGCCATAGACCACGCGGCCGGTGGCTGCGCCGCTGAGGCTCCCCAGGCCATCATCGGTGGCCGTCTGCTCGCTGCCGCCAGAGATCCAGCGCACGGTAACGCTGCCAGGCATCACGCCGGCGTGATCGAGCACGAACGTCATCCAGGGTTTGTCGATGGTGGCCTGGCCGGCGCGATCCTCATAGTGGGCCGGCGTGCCCCAGCTGAATAGCACCGAACTGCCGACATCAGGCAGGCCGCCCAGCGTCACGCTGACAGATCCGGTGGCGTAGTCCACGCGCCCCGCACCGCTGCCGCTTAGATCGCCATTCGCGTCATCGTCGCGCAGCTCATACCACTTGCCCAGCGAGCGATAAGCGATCACCACGCTACCAGGTGCCGGCAGCGGGTCCAGGCGGCTGACATAGGTGAAACTGCGGTTATTCAGCTCGATAGCGATCTGGGTGGTGCTGGCGATCTGCGCCACCTCGAAGGTCGAGCCACCGCTGCTGACGCTGATGGTGGCCGTGCCGCCCACCTGCACATCGGTCACCGCCTGCTCGGTGGTGGTCGCCGGCACAAGCGGCGCATAGGTGCTGGCCACGGTGACGCTATTGGCCCCGAAGGTGGCCGGCTGGGTCAGGGTGCTGACGCCATAGTAACGGGCGACATCGGTGCTCTGCCCCTCGCGGATCACGGTGTCAGGGTTCACGGTGCCAGGCTTGGGCTGCACGCCATAGACGCGCTGGCGCAGCGCAGTCGAGATCCCCAGGGTCAGCACGCGGCGCTCGAACGTCTGCACGTTGCTGCCGTTCATGTACTCAAACGTTCGGATCTCGTGATCTATCTCACTGATGCGCACATATTGGACCTCGCCGGCGGCATCGCCCTGCTCGGTCATCAGCGCCAGCACATCGCCCAGATCGGGCAGCGTGGCCTCTGGCATCTGGAAAGTGATGATGCTGCGCTGGCCGGCCAGCTGATCGCCCAGCAGCGTCATGCGCGAGGTCGCGCCGGCGGTCACATAGCTCTCGACATAATCGCGGGACTCGGCACGCTCATCAGACGGCGAGCCGGTATCGAACATCACGACGCTGACATTAGGATCAGCCGGCACCTGGTCAATGATCGCGTGCGCGCCGAAATATTGGGCGGTGTTGTCGGTCAGCACACCGGCCCCGACCTTGCGCAGCGAGGTGCGCCCCGCTGCACGATCGAGGTCAGAGATGTCATCAAAGATGTCATTGCTCGCGCCATCGGTCACGGGGCGGCCAGTCAGCCGGCCACCGCCATCGGCGTTGTCGGTCATGCGCTCGGACTGCAGGATGCGGATGTCGCCGCTATGGATTGTTTCGTCGGCCATGTGGCTGGCTCCAGCAGGAAAGTGAGAATCAGGCAGTGATCAGCCGCAGTGTGATGGTGTAGGGGTGTTCCGGCCCTTGGCCGCCAGCGGCGAGGCGATAGACCTCGGTGGCCGTGACCGCCTCACCACTGGCACGATCGAACACGCAATCGAAGGCTTGCCCATCGCCCCAGATGAGCGTCATGGGCGTACCGTCTGGCCGCGGCGTGGCTGCCAGCTCAGTGAGGGCCAACGCGGTGGCGCGGGTTACCCAGGCCCCGTTGCCGCTGGCAAGGGTGATGGGGCGCCCTGCCGCCTGCGCGGATTCCTCAATGATGAGTGCCCCGGTCAGCGTGGGCGTCTGCACCTGGCCGACGCTGTGGGACACCAGCTCATCGGTCCACTGGATGTCATCGGGCAGCACAATGCCCTCAAGGGTGATCGCCATGGTGTCTTCTCGTGACTTTTTCGCGATGGAAATGAAACGCCCGCCATCAGCGGCGGGCCGTCGTGCGTGAGGCTTGGGTCAATCGATCAAGGAAGGCATCGGCCTCGCTCTCATCCACCCCGTTCAGCGTGACCTGCTGGCCGGCGATGTTGAGATCCACCGCCACACGGCGCTGGGCCTGTACCGACTGGGTGAGCTGGCTGGTACGGTTCTGGGCGTCACGGTTGTTCTCGCGCTGGGTAACCTCGGCCTCCTGCACGTTGCGCTGACGCTCAGCCTCATCGGCCAAGGCCTGCTGCTTCTCCTGCTCGGACTGGGCGCGGATATCCTCAAGGCGAAGGCCGTGGGCGCGTTCCGCCAGCCGCAGCGACTCCTGTGCCGCGCTGATAGTCTGAGCATCGCCCAATGCCCGAGCGGCGTTGAGCGCCTCCTGAAGCTCGGCCTGTTGCTGCTGATAGCGCAGCGCCTCTACCTGGGCGCTATCGCCCTGCAGGCTGGCGAGTTCCGAGCGCAGACTGGCCAAGGTGTCACTCACGCTGTCTGACAACGACTCGACCTGACTGCGCACCGACTGGATGGAGCTTTCGAGACCGGAAAGGTCCGACTCATCGAGCAGGTCGAAGCGGCGTGAGAGGTCGTCCATGTCCTGCGAGAGTGCACTGGCTGGCGCCCGCCCTGCCTCGATCTGGTCGGTCAGCGATTCCACAGCGATCTTCTGCTCGAGGAAGGCGATCTCGGTCTGACGTGACGTGGTGGCGAGGTCCGTCATCCAGGCCGTGAAGCCGGTGGAGTCGAGGCGGGTGGCGAGGTTGTCGCGAAGATCACCGATTTCATGATCTAGCTCGGCAATGCGGTCCTGCATGCCCTCGATGCCTTCGGCCTGGGTGTCGATCCCCCAGTCAGTCGCGAAGGCCTGATAGGCGGCGTCACTGAGTGACCGCATCTGCTCTTCCGTCTCGTGCAGGGCATTGCTCATCAGCTGGGCAATGGTCTGGGCGCTGCGCGTGACAGAGGCCTCCACCGTCTGGGCCGTGTCGGCAGAGGCCTGCTGCGCCTTGTCTCCCGTGTCCCGGGCGGCCTTGGCCGTGGCTTCCTGCGCCTCGATCCACTGCGCCTTGAGCGTGCGAGCCCCGGTCACGCCATCCTTGACCAGTCCGTCGAGAACCGCGCCGAAAGCCTTGATGCCCTCGTCAGAGCTGATCTGCTCCTTGGCACCAACATAGGCACGGCTCAGCTCCTTGGCGGACAGCTCACCGGTGGAGGCGATCTTGGTGAAGGCATCAATGGCCGAGCGTTCCGCCTCGGTCACACCGGTGCGGATCTCTTCCAGGGTGGTGCCCATGTCCTTGGCCAGGCGGGCACCGGCAGACTTCCACTTGGTCGCGAGAGCATCCGCGCCGGTCACGCCGTCATTCACCAGCCCATCGACCTGACCCTTGAGGGCGGCGATGCCCTTGTCAGACTTGATCTTGTCCTGCGCCTTCTCGAAGGCCGTCGCCAGCTGCGCCGCGCTCAATTCACCACTGGCCGCCAGCGTGGCGAAGGCATCAAGGGCTTCCTGTTCGCTGTCCGCGATACCACTGGACAGCTCGCCCATAGAGGTGCCCAGAGATGTGGCAGCGTTTTCCAGTGCCTTCTGGCGTTTGGCGGCCGCATCCGCTGCCTGCTTGGCGGCCTTCTCTTCTTCCTCGGCCTGCTTCTTGGCAGCAATGGCCGCAGCCTCAGAGGCAGCGGCCTGCTTGGCAGCCGACTTGGCGGCTTTTTGTGCGGCCGTATCGCTGTTGTCGAAGGCATTGAAGGCATCCTTGGCAGCGGCAGCAGCTTGCTGGGCATAGCGCACTGCATCCGCGTTCAAGTCATTCAAGGTGGCACGGGCAGCCACGGCCCGTGCCTTGGCCTGCGCCACCTGTGCCTCGGATGCCAGCCCTACCATCTCCAGCGCCCTGACCGAAGTAGCCGTCAACTCCAGCACCCAGGTGGAAGCCGCCGCGACCGCAGCGACCAGCCCCGCGACTACAGATTGAACACCACGGAAGACCGCCGTGAGGGAGTTGCCGAGGAATTGCCCGGTATCAATGATCGACTGCATGGCGCCGCCGATCTGCTCGCGATGCTCTATGAAGCTGCGCGCCCACTCACCGCCAGTGCGAATCACACCCCCGATGGCCGTGGCGAGGTCGTCCAGCAGCCCGGGGTTTTCCGCCAGTGCCTGCTCGAAGTCAGCGGACACCTGATTGACTGCCGGCGACAACTCGCCCAGCAGGCGATTGCTCAGCCCCTGTAGCCGGCCTTGCAGGCGGGTGATGGCCGCATCGGTCGCTTGCAGATTGGCGATCTGCTCGGGGGACATGATCAGCCCCACCTCGCTGGCCTCTTCCATCAGCGCCCGAAGCTCAGCGGCATTGTCGGCGAGCAGCGGTTGCAGGCGCGTGGCATCGTCTGCCAGCGATTCCAGCAGATTGACCTGAGCTGCCTGGGGCAGATCCTTCATGGCATCGGCCAGGCGCAGCATCATCTCGTCCGGCGCCAGCTCGATCAGCTCCTCGGCCTTGATGCCCAGAGCCTCGAGGGCGTCTTGCGCCTCACCACCGCCGTTCTGGTAGGCATCGCCGATCTTGTCGGCAGTGTCCTTGAAGATATTGCCGGTCTTGTCGGCATCGATACCGGCACGCTGAAAGGCGTACTGATAGCCCTGCAGCGCTTGGGTGGAGATTCCCAGCGAGCGCGACGTGATATCCAGCTGCTGGGCCATCTCGGCCTGCTGGGCGGTATAGCGCGTGGCCCAGCCGACGGCCAGCCCTGCCCCTGCCACCGTGGCAGCAGCAGCACCGGCAGCCCACTGCTTGAGTGAAGCACCCGCTTTCTTGAAGCGGCTTTCGCTGCGTTCAGCAGCCTCACCGGACTCGCGGGCGGCCGCGGCGGTCTCACGCAGGCCAGATGCCAGCGAGGTCACGTCGTCTTCCAGCTCGCGAGATTGGCGGGCCAGGCGCTGTTCTTCCTCGGTCAGGTTGTCGATGTCCACACCCGCGGCGTGGGCATCCTGCTGCAGGCGCGTCAGCTTCTGGGCCTGAGCCTCATGACCGGCGGTCGCCTTGTCGGCTGCCGCGCGGGCCTTGTTGAGGGCCTTTTCCTGCTGCTTCAGTTCACGCTCGACCGGCTTGAGCTCGGCCGTCAGCTGGGCGGCGCTGGCGCTGGCGTTCTGCCACTCTTCCTTGGCCTCATCCGTCGCTTCACGTTGCTGCTGCAACTCATCACGCAGGCTGCTGAGGCTTTGCGCCTGGGCATCGTAAGCATCCTTCGCCTGCTCCACGGCACCACTTGCCCGCGACAATGCCTGACGCTGCTCATCAGTGGCGTTGGCGCTCCGGCCGATCTCGGACTTGAGGTCACGCACACGCTGGGCGGCATCACGCCATGCCTGACGGGCGGCGGTGGTGGCGGTCTGGGCGCCCTTGTAGCTGGTCTGCAGCTGGGTCAGCGTCTGGGCCTGGGCGACATGCGCCGCCTTGGCGTCGTCCGCTTCTTGAGTCGCCCGCTGTGTCGCAAGCCGCAGCGAGTCCGCACCGTTGGCGGAATTCTCATACGCAGCCTGCAAGTCATCGGCCTTGCCCACGGCTTCGCGCATGGCAGTCCCGGCGTCATCCACGACCGCCGCGACCTTGTTGATCTGGGTGACCAGCTTCTGTTGCTGGCCGATGGCCGACATCTCTTCGGAGAGGCGCTCGACTTCGGCTGAGGCCTCGCTGCTGTCCTGCCCGAGATTGTCCAGCTCGCTCATCAGCTTGCCGATGTCTTGTAGCCCATCGACCGCGGCCTGAATGCGTAGCTGGATGTCACTCTGATTGGCCATCGTGTCGTGCTCCGGACATGAAAAAGCCCGCCAGATGGCGGGCTAGGTGGTGCAACTCACAGCAGGCAGGCTCAGGCCTTGCCCGCCTTCTTCAGGCGCTCCAGCTGGCGCACCTCGAGGGTAAGGGAGTCGCCGGCGGCATACTCCTTGCCGCCGTGGCGGTGCGCCTTCTTGAGCTTGATGCTCACCGAGTCGGTGGGCTTTGCCTCATTGCCGGGCTTGGTCGCAGTAGTCTTGTCGGTCATGGCTAGCTCCCGTTAGCTGTACATGGTGGCGGTGTAGGCAGCGCCCTTGCCGGGTGGCACCACCAGCGAGCCGGACAGCTGCCCGGTGATGAACTCGGTGCCCATCAGCTCGGTGGCCTGATCTGCCGACAGCACGGCGCGGAAGATCTCGACCCGGGTACGCTTGCCGGTGGCCAGGTTGATGCCATCCACCAGGATGTAGCGCGGCTTGGAGATCTCTGTGTCCCCCATCACGCGATGGCCGGTGACCGCCTCGGTGTCGTAATCCACGGTGACATCGCCTGCCGCGGAAGCGGTACGCGCCTTGATGAGACCGGCACTCAGGTTGATCTCGCAGTCAGCAGTGACATCGGTAGCGTCCTTGGTGACCACGACACTGCCCGCGGCCAGCGAGGAATGCGGCAGCGCCGCCCAGGCCCCTTCCGTCAGAGTCAGCGCCTCGCCGGTCACGCTGTCAGCTTCGGCATCCGCCAGCTCTGCCGTGCCACCGAGCGTTTCTGCCAGCATGGCGGCCGGCATGGAATCGAACTGAATAGTGACACTGGCCGAATCGCTGGGCAGGTTGACGGCATCCAGCGCCTGGCCGTAGTTGTCCTTCTGGAAGGAAGGGCGAGAAATGCGGTTCACGCTGGTCGGCGTGATGCTCAGGGACGGCACGTTCATCGGGCCATTCAGGGCGCCGAACTTGCCGTCGGCATCCACCTCGGCCATGAAGATGTCGCCAGACATGATCAGGCCTGTGTCTTTGAAGTCAGCCATGAGTTACCTCGTGCGGGTGTAGGTGATGGTCACGGGCAGATAGATGGGAAGAATGCGGCTGCCCAGCTCCGCATCATCCAGTTCGGCTTCACCAGTCGTGATGGTGACCGCCAGCCCATCGAGCAGCACCTGGCTCTCCGGATAGATGGCGTTGTAAAGATCATTGAGCAGTGCATCCTGACCGGCACGCCCATGCGCCTTGAGGTCGAGATAGGCCTCGATCTGAAGGCTGATCGATTCCTTGCGCGTCCCCCGCCCGGCGCGGGCCTCTACATTGCTGGCCAGACGACGGACATGCAGCAGTGGCAGCGGGGTCTCCGAGCGCAGGTTGATCTGGATGGCCTCGGTCTCGATATGCGCGATGTCGGTGGCATGGCCATTGGTCGTCGAGATGGCCGCCAGTTGTGCCACGAAGGCATCGATCACGCGGGTGATGGGCGTCATGTGGCTCTCTCCTTGGCCAAGCGAGCGAGGAAGCGTTGCTGGAGGTCGAAGGCGACCTGCTTGCGCAGCTCGCCATTCACCTGATGATTCCAGTGGTTCTTGAGGGTCCAGCCGTTGGCACGGGTGAGGCGACGCTGACTGCCCTTGCGGTAGCGCACCAGCGGTGTCTTGCTGCCACCCTTGGGATTGACGAAGCCATAGACGCGCATGCGCTGGCCGCCCTTGCGAATCCAGATACTGGCGCGGGTGCCAGTGCCATCCTCCACCTCGGTGCTGTACTGCCAGGACTTGAAGGGCACCGGCGAGCGGCTGAGCGTCAGGCTGGCGCTTGGCTGGTCCTTGTTGGCTTTCTCGACCGTGATGCGCGAGCGCACCGCCGTCGGCCTGACCTTGCCATCGGCGCTGATGTCATCGATGAGCTGCTTGCGGGTCGCGGATGCCTGCTCATTGATGGCCGAGGTCATCGCGCGGCGGGTGGCCGCAGGTAGCGCCTTGAACTCCGCCAGGCTTTCGGTCAATCCCTCGATAGCCACGCCCTTGGGCAGCCGTGAATTCTTGCCACGCTTGCGCGCCATGCAGCCTCCTGTCAGCGAGGGATGGTGAACAGCTGCACGCTGATGCCGTCATCGCTGCCTTCCACGATGCCTTCGATCTCGAGCGCCAGGCCGGCGATGTGGATCATGTCGCCGGGCTCTGGCCACGGCCAGCGCAGCTCCGGTTGCAGCACCTCGACCACGTTGCGCGCCTCATTGGCCTGGCCGATGAAGACGTTCTGGCGGTGCAGCCATGCCTGAATGGGATAGGCCTCACCACTCAGCGGCTCATACTCGGCAGACACGCCCTGCAGGCGACGCGCGGCAATCTCGACCATGCTGCGTGCCGGGTCGATGGATTCGATGATGAACAGCACCCCATCGCGGCGGCGGATGATCTGGCCTGCCGCCAACTCAGCGCGGGGTCGCATGCGCACCAGCGTGGAGGATGGAGCGCGAATACCCGACTGCTCTTCTCGCCCGGCACTCTTGGGCTCCACGAATTCGGCCCAGACCTCACGCACGGTGGGCCAGCTGGGCGGGTGTCCGGTGCGGCTACCCAGCAGGGTGACGCGATGGCGAAGCTGTCCGGCGCGCATAGTCACCTCATGCGAAGTGGTAATGGGTGTAGTGATCGACCAGGGCGCCCACGGCCATGGGTACCTCTGAGGTGATGGTGCCGATGACCACGGCTTCGCGGGTCTCGTACCAGTGACCGATCAGCAGCAGCATCGCGGTGGTGATGTCGTCATCGATGACCAGCGCGTGCTCATCCCCTTCTGCCGGAATGGCGTCGTGGGTTTCATACAGCGTGCGCCCCGTGCGTCCTTCAATGACGCGACGGGCCGCATTGGAATAGGTCTCGAGGAGCTGATCGTCCTCGGAGAAGTCCGGCTCCAGCCGGACGTGCAGCTTGATGATGTCCAGCTCGAGCATCGGCATGCCTCATGGGGTTTGCCCCAACAGGCAAGGGCCGCACGATGGCGGCCCTTGTGTCAGGTGGTGGATGAAGATCAGGCCGCCTTGCCGGTCAACGCCTTGATGGCGGCGGTGTCCTGCAGCACGCAATCGAAGCGATGGAAGGCGAGGAAAGCCGTCTGGTCGAACTCGGCATAGCGCTCGACCAGGCGCTTGAGCGTCATGTAGTTGATGCGGCGAATCACGAACTGCTGGAAGTCACCGGCGAACATGAATTTCTTGCTCGCGGCCATGTCCTCGAAGCCCTGATCAATGAAGTAGGACTGACCGAGTACCGTGGATGGCGCCAGGCCCGCGACGGCCGGCAGCCACAGCGGGCGGCCCTGGCCATCTTCCATCTCGGTGATCTTCTGTAGGGTGTTGTCGTTGAAGCCCAGACGGAAGTTCGCCGCGCGACGGTACGCTGGATCAATGCTGTGGATCAGCTTGGTGATGTCCTTCCAGTTCAGGCTTGCCGCAGCGGCTGCCGCCACGGTGCCAGTGACCGAGGTGGCGAGGCCTTTGGGCTGCTGGGGTGTGCCGGCACCGGTACCGCTCACCAGGTACTTGGCTTCGGCGCGACCGATACGGGAGCCGATGCGCGAGGCCAGGAAGCCCTCGATGTCGAAGGCCGAGTCCTGCAACAGCTCGTTGGAGACACGGATGACCTTGGAGCTCAGCTTCTTGGCGCCGAGGTTCTGGATGCCGAACTCGACATCCTTTTCACTGGCGGCGGTGTTCTCCCCCAGCAGCTCGCCCTCTTCCCCGGTACCGTCAGACACCGGCCATTCGATGTTGGCCCCATCGGAGGTATTCAGGATTTGGGCAACCGAGGCCAGTCCGCCGTAATCCTTCATGGACTCATGGATGCGGTTGAGCATGGTGGTCGGGACGGTGTAGCCGCCCTTGTCATCCACACCCGCTGCCTGAGCCCGCATCTCACGCATGACCGCGCGCTGCTCTTTGCTCATGTTGCCCATGCCTTCACGCACGAAGGCATCGAAGGCCGCGGCACGCTGCTCGTCCACACTCGGGCCCTGGGACTGCCCAGCTTCCGGCGTCTGAGACTGGCCGCGCAGCTCCTCTTCGTTGTCACGCACGAAGCGCTGATCCGCATCGCGCAGCGCTTCTTCGCGATCGATCTTGTCCTGCAGGCCATCCAGCTCGCTCTTCATGGACTGCCACTGGCTGCGCTGCTCATCCTTCCATTCGGTGTCGCCGGCATCTTCATGCATCTTGCGCATGTCCTTGGCGATGGCCGCGTACTTCTGCTTCAGTTCAGAGAGTTTCATGTAGCCTCCACGGGCTCAGGCATTGATGAGTTCAAGGAAGCGCTCGCGGGCGCGGCGCTGATTGACGGCACGCTGCGTGATCTCTCGGAGTTCATCGCAACGGGCTTGGAGCGACCGCTTGGCGGCGCCCGCATCGGGGTAAGCCGGATAGGTCACGGGGGACACATCCAGCAGGCGGCTGAATCGGTGGATGGTGCGCACGATGACGCCGTGCTCGTCCTCGCCCCACTCGTCACCATCGGGGGCGACACGGAAGGCGAAGCTGGAGCCGGTGATGTCACCTCGTGCCAGCGGCGCCATGACCAGATCACGCACCGACTGGGTATCGGGTGGGTCGATCTCGTAGCGCAGGCCTTCTTCATCCACGGACAGCGACAGCGTGTTGCTGAGGGTGCGGCCGAGCACGAAGTTGGGGTCATGGTTGAACAGGGCGCGCACGTCATCGCCCAGCACGTTGTCGAACGCGCCGGGGGCGATCTGCTCCTTGAACATGCCCATGATCATTTCACTGCGCTTGTTGAAGACGGCACCGTGGCCAATGATCCGCAACGGCTGCCCTTCTTCGCCCGCTTCGGCGCGGACCTCGCACGTCAGGGCGCGCTTTTCTGTCTCACTCATGATGTGGAGTCCTCGGGCGAGGTTGACTGGCCCAGCTGACTGGCTGGGGTGGCGTTGACGCTGATCAGCATTTCGCTGAGGCCATCGCGTGGGTTCATGTCTTCCAGGGCGCGGACTTCGTTGCGGTCCATCCAGCCATCGGTGATGGCCTTGTGATAGAACTCGGCACGCTCCGTGGGGGTGCCGCGCAGCAGCCCGGCGAGGTTGAACTTGGCGTAGTAGCCAGCCCGTCGCTCGGTGGGTGTGAAGATGGCGCGGTTGATCTCCTGCTCCCAGTTGATGACCCAGGGCATCATCGTGTGCCGCACGAACTGGATGGCCTGCTCGGAGATGTTCGAGAAGGTGGCCTTGTCCAGGTCGTTGATCATGTGCGCAGGCACATTGAAGATGCCGGCCACCTCGGAGCGGTTTAGCTTGCGCGTCTCGAGGAACTGGGCGTCCTCCGGCGCGATGGTGATCGACTTGTAATCCAGCTGTGCGGGGAGCATCAGCGTCTTGTTCTCGGACTGGCGCAGACTGGCCACGGCCTTGGCCCAGGTCTCCTTGAGGCGATTCCAGCTATCGGCGTTCAAGCTGTCCTTGACGGTGACAAGCCCGGTCGGGCGCCCGCCTCCCTCGAAGAAATCCTTGCCGTAGCGCTGTGCCGCCAGCCCGAGGCCAATGGTCTCGGCGTGCTGGCGCACCACGCTGACGCCGGTGCGATCGTGCGAGCCGAGTGCGCGAACGTGGATCATGTCCTCGGTCGCGACAGCGCGTGAGCCCTCTTCATCGGTGACGGCATATAGCCAGCGGTTGCCGCGCTTCACCGGGCTGCAGTTCCAGGGGCAATGGCGCTGAAGAGACACGGCATTGCCTCGCGCGTCGCGAACCACCTCGGTGTAGCCATTACCCCAGCCGAGCACATGGGACTGGGCCGTCTCGCGCCACTTGTAGCTGGTCTGCCAGTCGTTGGGCTCGTCATGCAGCAGCTGATACGCGGGGTGGTCTGTAGCGGCTGTGATGACGCCATTCTGCTTGCGCATGACATGCAGCGGCAATTGCGCCAGCGAGGATGACAGCACGTAGATGCAGGCGTAGACCGCGCCAAGCGTCATGGCGCTCTGCTGGTTGACGCTGATGCTGGAGTCGCCCCGCAGGTAGTCGGCCAGCGCTTCACCGCTGAGCGGTGTTGCCGGATTCTCGACCGAGCGGGTGGAGAACAGTTGATCGAGGATCATGAGGCCCCCTTGCGCACGGCGCGTGCGCCGAGCAGTGCCAACACCAGTAGCAGGCTGCCACTGGCCATCAGCGCGTCCGCGAGGCCGAATCGCAGGTACAGGCCGCCCGTCAGGCTGGCGAAGCCGGCCAGCCCGAGGGTGTCGAACAGTAGGTTTCGCATGTCACATGACCAGGAAGTCGTCGTCTGAGAGGGAGTCGAGAAGGCTGGGCGGCTCGACATCGAGGGTGATGGCACGCCCCAACGCCATGAGCAGCGCGATGATGCCGTCGATCTTGTTGTCGGCGGCTTCCTTGCGCGGGTAGATGTTCTCTTTGGCGTCGGCCTTGGCGACCACGTTGCTGGCCATCCAGGTGAGCAGCGGGTCAGCCGGGTGCGTGAAGCGGCCGCCAGTGACGGCGGCTTCCATTTCGCGCATGGCGGGGCTCATGTTCTGGACCGTGTTGCGGTACTCGATGACCGGCGCGCCTTCCTGCATCAGCTGATGGGCGAGCTGGGTGGCCCGCCACGGATCGTAGGCGACTTCCTGCACATCGAAGCGGCTTGAGAGATCGAGGATGTCTTGCCGGATGACCTCGAAGTCGAGTTCTTCGCCATCGGTGATGATCAGGTGGCCGGAGTTGACCCAGCCCTCATAGGCAGCGCGGTTGCTGCTGGCGCGCTCGATCGCGCCTTCCGGTAGGTAGCTGCGCACGAAGGCACGCCACTCGACCTTGCCGTCTTCGCGCACCTTGCGGAAGATCAGGCCGATGGCGGCGATGTCGGTCTTGCTGGCAAGGTCAACGCCCAGCCAGCAGGGCTCGCCTTCCATCTGGTCCAGCGACATCGAGTCATCACCGGCCGCCAGCCAGGTGGCCATATTCAGCCAGGCGCTGCGTGCCGAGACCCAGACATCGAGGTGCTTGGTCAGAAAGGAGTTCTGGCGGCTGGGGTACTGGATGGCATCACGCTGCGCCTTGAGCAGGAATTCCTCACTGACGCTGACACCGAAGTTGGGGTTGGCCTTGCGCAGCACGTCCGGCGACTGCCAGTCGTCACCCTCATCGATGGTGTAGATCAGCGCGAAGAGTTCAGGGTTATCGACCACGCCATCGAGCATCTGCTGCGCCTGACGGCGCTTGTCGTAGCAAGGACCAGCGAGGTTGAAGCCGGCAGTAGTGATGATGAACATCAGCGGCTGATCGCGGGCGCCCATGCCGGTCAGCATGGTCTCGTAGAGGCTGGGCGATTGATGCTCGTGGAACTCATCGACGATGGCGCAGCTGGGGCTCGAGCCATCGCCCGGGTCACCGATCATCGGTTCCAGACGGGAGCCGTCACCGGGGATACTGATGTTCTTGGCCATCACCTCGATACCGGCGGCACTGACCAATGCCGGCGATTTCTGCAGCATCAGCTTGGCCGGGCGGAAGACCTCCCAGGCCTGCTTCTCAGTGGTGGCACCACAGTAGACCTCGGCGCCGTACTCCCCATCGGCGGCCAGCATGTAGGTGGCCACCCCCGCGGCGATCACTGACTTGCCGTTCTTGCGCGGCACCTCGATGTAAGCCTCACGATAACGGCGCTGACCGCTGCGCTTGCTCATCCAGCCGAACAGCACACTGAAGATGAAGAGCTGCCAGGGCTCGAGCTCGATCAGCTTGCGTTCACGCGCCCACTTACCCTTGGTGTGAGGCAGCAGCTGGATGAAGGCGCATGCCCGCTCGGCGGCGTCACGATCAAACCGGTAGGGAAAGGCGCGCGTCTTGGCCGCCTTCTGTTCATCGACATGACGCTGGCAGGCTAGGCGGACCCACTTGCAAGCGGGTATCCGGCCAGCCACCACGTCCCGAGCGTACTTGTTCGCAGCATTGACGTTGGGATAGCTGGCCATTGAGTGTCATCGCTTGTTGCCACCCAGCAGCTCGGCGAAGGGATTGGCGGCGTCCTTGGAACCGGGCACGGCAAGGCGTGCTCGGCTGGACGGGTCGAGACCGAGTGCGCTGCCGAAGGTCGTCATCTGGCGGGCTGCCTCATTCTTCGCGGTTAGAGCTGGGTTCTTGATGGGGGCTCCGGTGGCAGGGCTTTCCAGCACCAGGCCGCATTGCTGGATCTCGACCACGGCCTGCCGCCAGGTGGCGTAGGCATCGCAGTAAGCCTCGAGCTGATGCAGGTCAGAGCGCGTCAGGATCTTGGAGCCGACCAACCAGGGCGCGAGCTTGTCCCAGGCATCGCGGCCGATCTCGCACAGCCAGTCGGGTGCCGGCGGGGCTTCATCGAGTGCATCGCCCTCGGGCTCGTCATGGTTGATGGCACGCTTGCCGGCGTTGCCCTGCACCGCCTTCAAGTGGCTTGGTTTGGGCTTGCGACCTCGTGTCATCTGAGAATCCTTCGCGCTAGGCTGATTTTTCAATTTCGCGGGTGTGAGAAAGAAACGTAACGGAACGGTGGCCGCCCCCAAAGGTGGTAGAGATTGCACCCCCTCCCCCCTCTCGGGGCCTGCCTCAGTCGCCTGATCTGGCCGCCAGTGCCTCGTTTGCCGTCTTGGCCTGATGGCAGGCCTTGCAGATCGCTTCGAGGTTGTCAGCGGCATCTGTGCCGCCCTGAGCCTTACCCACAATGTGATCAACTTCAGTAGATGGCGTGATGCGGTTCATGCGCTCGCATGGCTGGCAGAGGTAGCGATCACGCTTGAGAATCGCGTTTCGCAGTCGCCGCCATGGCCGACCACCACGGCCTTGCCCACCTCGCTTACTCTTGCCCCAGTTGATAGCGCGATCGGCATGCGCCTCGCAGTACCCGTGAGAGGCCGTCGTCTTGCCACCACACATGGGTGCCTTACAGGGTCGCGGCGGTTTGATAGGCACAGACCTTCTCCTCTACTACGTTGAGAGTTGCGCATACACGAACATGCAGGGACACCGATCAAAGGAGACGCCCATGATGCTCGAGCTATATCTCTACCGCTGCACTGACGGCTGGGCAGTACGTCGTGAGCTCGAGGATATGCCGCACAAGACATTCAAGCAGGAAGCCGAAGCGCGTGAGTACGCAGAGGCTCTCGCCCATATCAAGGGATACAAGCTCTATGTCATCCGCGACGGAGGCACTGGGCGAGACCGCGTACTGTGACCAGGGCGATATATGAGTATTTCTGGGCGCCAAGGAACCCCCAAGCTGGGGGTGCCTTGACCGCTCGTCAGCCTTGTCAATCAATCCAGAACTCAGGGGTCGATGGGCAGCGCCATCTGGAGCTCTTGCCGCCAGTAGTCAGCGCGAGACTCCAGCGCCGGCTTGACCCACCGATGGCTGGCCAGCTCGCGACCGGCAAGGCTGCCCTTGGCATTCTGGTCATCCAGTGCGCGACAGGCCTTCTCGAACTCTTGCATAGCGCTCAGCTCACCGCGCATCAACGCATCGATGCGTAGGTCACACCAAACGGCGAAATCGACATCCAACCATCGAGCAAAGACCACGGCCAATTTAGGATGCAGCCACGTTCCACCTTCACTCCCGGCCTTTGTGATCACTAGACCTGACTTCTTTGCCAGCCTCAGCATCTTGGCCTTAGAGGCAGACCTTATGCCATCTAACTGCTTGATAATATTGAATTCCTGCAGAAGATCACCTTTACCAAGAGCTCTAGAAAGGGCGGCTAGATACCTGATGCTGTCACGCTGCATCAGCCAATCATTCGGCTCCTTCCCAAAGCGCTTGGCAATGTCGGTGGCATTGATCCAACCATCCGTGTTGAAGCGGATGAACTGTCCTTCGTAATCGAACGGGATAACGTTTGTCATCGGTAGAAGCCTTTTAGAGATAGAGCCTGTCACCCAGGAGTCGCCAACCCAGAGAGGCCCGATGAAGCCATCGGCGCTCCTCAGGCTCTATCCTGAAAGGCTCTGGTAAGTGCCGGGCGCGGGTGAAGCGCCCACAAAAAAGCCCCGCCGGAAGGCAGGGCTTTTCAATTCTTGCGGTGTTACTCAGCAGTCGTCTGCTCGGCACCATCAGGGCCATCGGCCAGGCGCTCGAGGATCGAGGCCGTCGCCGTGCGGTCAGCGTTGAATCGGCGACGCTGTGACTCATAGTCAGCCAGTAGGCTGAGCAGATCGCGGTTGGATGTCACTGGCCGATCAGGCGCAGGCAGTGGATTGAGCAGATAGCTCGGCACTTCGGGTGTGCACTGCCACTCAGTGGGCATCACCACTGGCTTGCTCTCGAAGGCGCTGCAGCCACTCAGCAGCAGCGTCAGGCACAGGCCGGTCAGCCCAATCCCCAGTCGGCGCATCGTCTCTCTCCATCCGGCGTGCAGCTGCCCGGGCAGCCATGATTGAACGGTCATCCAGAGCGCGGCTGGCCTCGCGTGCCTCCAATGCGACGGACAATCGCTTCATCTGATTGCCGTAGTGCAGCGCCATCATCTCGAGCCCGCGGTTGACCGCCTTCTCGGTGGATAGCTCAGCCTTGAGATCATTGGCATGCTGCTCGGCCTTGGTCGCCTCATAGGTCTTCATCGCACCCCAGCCCAGCACCACTGCCATCAGGATGACCTCGATCTTTACGCCTGATATCAGCTTGCGGCCCCATGCCCACGCGGTCGTGATCAGTGCAGCCATCGTCCCAGCACCTTATCGAAGATGGCGTCAGACTTGGCACGCAGCCACTCGACACCGAGGAAAGCGATCGCGGCGCCAATGGCCACGGCCATGTCCTGATCCAAGCCACCCCAGTCCAACAGCGGCTTGAGCGCCAGCGTCAGGCCACCCACCAGGGTCGCCTCGAGCACTGACTTGTAGAAGCGGCCACCGGCATGCAGGCCGCGCAGCAGCGCGATCACGAATGACAGACCCGCTGCATAGAGGTTGGCTTGATACGGCTGTAGCCACTCCAGCAGCATCTGCCATGTCGATGGATCGCGGTGTGGCATATCGGCGGGCTCGTGGTCGTCATCATGCATATGGCCTCCTGAGTCGGTAGGCCCTGCGTAGTTCGTCGTTATCGTTATGCGATGTGGCCGCCAGCACGCACGTACACGCCCAGCAGCTCATCGGTATCAAGCTCACGCTGGCCATAACCTGCCCCTGGCAGGCTCGCCCAGATGCGCCGGCAAGCATGGATGGCCTCAGCGATGCGCCCGTCATACACCATTCCCAATGCCCGGCACTGGCGGATCAACTGCTTGGCAGCCTCATCCTGCGAGGCTGGCGAAAAGTCCGGCAGGTTAAATCGGTTGGCCAGGTCGTCCCAAGTCCCTACCAGGAACTGGTACCGGCCTGCCGCCGTGCTGTGGATGTTGTACGACTTGAGCCACACCGACTGGCGCGGATGATCATCGAAGCCATCGAAGGTCTTGCCGCCCACCAGCACGTCATAGCCCTCAATCGAGCTGAAACGTGGTGTGCCTTCGGCATAGGCAATGGTGTCCAGGAAGGCCGCCAGATTGCTGGCGTCATCAGCTGCCGGATCAACTGGCGCATCGAAGCCCACCAACTCGACCTCATCGAGCCAGTGCGCGGGGGCATGTGCAGGCATGGGCATCACCGGTAGGCAGAAACAAGAACGCCCCGCTGGAAAGCCAGCGAGGCGTCATGTGGGAGCCGGGGAGGTTGCCGCCTCCCCGGCTCAAGGGCAAAAGCCCGTTTTCGTTTGGTAGTCAACCACGCCCTTCCAGTTAGCGCTGGAAGCACAACCCCAAGCAGTAAGAGGCCGTGATAAGGCAAAAGACACAATCTCTATAAGAATCACCCCGTCTACCAAACGGGTCAAGCCCTTCCAGCTACCAACTGGAAGCCGTACAAACCACGAAGACGGCAGGGGGCTTCAGCGTGACCGGTGATCCAGGGACACAAGAATCACACAGTAGCTGAATCGTACCCCCAAACCCCCGCTTTTGCAACATGTGGTAGTCAGGCAGCCATTTCAGCCTGAGAAAGCACCATATGCAGTAGAGATTCACGCGCTCTCGTGGCCGCTCTTTGCAACGACTTCACAGTGCTGAAGGGCTCTGCCACCTTCACCGCCCCGGGCACCCACCCCAGCCGCGCCAGAATCGCCACCTGCGCCGCCACGGCCTGCGATTGGGTCATCATGCGCGGCGACTGGCAATGTTGCACCGGCGGGATCGCATAGGCCGCCAGCAGTACCGCCATGCGCTGTCGATCGGTCAGACGTGACAGCAACGCCGCCGCCATCGTCCGCCACTGGCTTTCCTGCTGATAGCGCTCGGCGGCCTTGCCGACATGATCCACCAGGCCCGTGCAATCGCCTCGCCCCTCGCCCATGCCGCCCACCGATGACACCTGATGCCATCCCGCGTTCTGGTGGCGCAGCCCGGTGCGATACTCGATCTCTTCCTCGAGCAGCTCATCCAGAGCATGCGCCAACGCCTGCTGACGCCTCACGCCCTCCGGCAGCTTCTCGATCAGGCGGAAGGTTTCCGCCAGCCCCATATCCTCGATCCGCTGCATATCCTGCCCTCCTGCTCCGGGTTGCTACGTGAGCACTATGCCGTTGCCTTGCGCCACTCACTGCCATGCGGCATCACTTCTGGCTCACCGGCCACCACTGTCTCGGGCCAGCTCGCATAGGCCACCAGCACCGCCTTGGCCTCATCCACGCCCTTGGCCAGCACCGCCAGATAGCCATTGCCCTCCATCTTCTCCAACCATTCGCGCTGGGACTTCGCCAGGGCGGCATCGTGAGGTGGCGCCGCTTTGAACTCGATGTAGAGCCCGTGATACCCGCCACGGGCCGTCGCCACCACCAGGTCACTCACCCCAGCCCGCACGCCTTGCATCTTGAGGTCTGCCGCCGTCTTCTTGTTGCGCTGACCACCATTGGGAACGTGGAAGGTCACACCGTGCAGCAGCTGCCCCACCTGCATACCGTTCTGCTGCTGCGCATACAGCCAACGGATCAACACCTTCTGCTCCAGCCCTTCACGGTCGATACGTGGCGCCGACTTGCGGGCTTGGCCAGCGGTACGATTCGGCGACTTGCGGGCCGCCACCTTGGCGGAAGGATGTGTTGCCCAGCTCATGACGATGCCCTCACCTGATTGGATTGCCAGCGGCGATAGTTGGTGATGATCCGGCGCAGCATGTGCGCTGCCCTCGGCTCGTGATCAATCTCGGCACGACTCTTTACCCCACAGGCCGTACGAATGAAGTCCACCGCGTCTTCCTCCTTGTGCGTACCATCCGGCAGCACGTTGGTATCGATGCCGTGTCGAGCCCGGGCGCGCCTGATCCAGATAGCGATGGAATCCCTCGGCCTGGCACAGCATCGCGGCCTTGCTGGATAGTGGGCCGCCAGCGGGCTTGGGTGTGGTCTCCGTCACGCTTCCCCCCTCAGTCGCTCACCATTGGCATTGAAGCGGGGAGCGCCCAGGGCAATGCAGCGCTTGCACGTCCCCAGGCATCCCGCCAGCTGATGGACAGCCACTCGCCTACCGCAGGCAAAGCAGCGACGCAGGGCTGAATGATTCGGGCGCTTGAAGCTGCCAGCGGGGCGATAGCTCACGCCGCATCCTCCCGCAGCGCCTCGGCGATGCTTTCCGGCCACTTCAACTGCTGCACCGGTGCCCCGTCGCTGTGGCGCTTGCCGGTATCCAGCATGCGGCCACCTGACTGGCGGCCTGCCTCAGTCATCACCCAGTACGCCTTGCCCTTGCCGTCACGCTCCTGACGCTGGAAGCCCTTGTCGCGCAGCAGGCGGTTGATGGCGATCGCGCTCATGTCCAACGGCATGCCCAGCTCGGTCGGGGTCAGGTAGCGCTCATTCATCGGGCTCAGCAGGTGGGTCGCCCCAAGCTCTTCCAGCAGGTTGATGCCGGTACGCTTCTGCACGGCCTGATTCACCGACAGCAAGCGCATGTTGTCGTCAAAGCCGAATGCCCGGGCAGCACCATCAAGCGCGCTGGCAATGGCAGAGGCGCGGGAGATGTCCGTGGTGGGGTCTACCGGTGCCGGCGCAGGCTGGGCCACCTGATAGCTGCCGGTCTTACGGATGGTCGGCAGGACTTCAGCGGTCACCCAGAGGCGGAATGGCTTTGCATTCGGCTTCCGGCATACGAAGGTTGCGTGATACAGCCCAGACTCACTGATGACCGTGAGATTCTGCTCACCACCAAGGGTGCGCACTTTTGTGTAGCCTTTTTCTTCCTCGTCCAATACGCGAGTCATCTCGGGAGCATCGCGGTAGCCAAGCGCCAGAGCCACGTCCTTGGCCACGAACCAGTTGTCACCATCCTTCTCAATCACACGGACCTGCTGGGTATCAAACTCGAACGGGACGACATTACTCATGGGCTGGGCTCCTGTTGATGAGATGGTCAAGGGTTCGATTTCAGATCCGATCCTTGCTGTGCTGCTGGCGCCAGGCATAACGACATTGCTCATGGGTCAAGCTCCTTTCAGTGCGGCACGCAGGGAACGCATCCCCTGATCGGCATTCATGGTGTGAGGCAGACCAGAGGCCTCGGCTTGCTGCTGGGCGCGGGCCTGGCCCGCCATGGCGGCACGTTCTGCCGGTGACAGCTGGCCGTCATGCCCAATGGCCGCTTGCGGCTTGAGGTCTTCACCCCGGGCAAAGCGCTCCACCACCTGCTGGTAATACACGCGGAAGGCACGTTCGTGCTTGTCCATGCGCTGATAGCTGGCAGAGGCCATGCCGTGAAGATCCATGTGCTCACCCGCGGCGGCGATGGCCTCATGCGGGTACGACTTGCCGGTGAAGGCGTGGTCCTGCAATGCCTGCCAGGCGGTATCGAAGTCCGGCAGGCCCAGCCCCTCGGGTGTCATCTGGCAAAGCTCAGCAAAGCGCATCGCGGAGTCAGGCGGGAAGGCGTTGCCACGCTGTCTGAGTGACTTGGCAGTGCGGGCCTTCTCGGCTTGTAGACCGCAGCGCAAGTGCTGGGTGCTCAGGTGACCCAAGGCCGCCAGCCACTCACCGTCCACGTCACAGCTCACCCATTGGCCGTCCTGCTCCATGCCCCAGCCCATCTCGCGGCAGTGTCGGTGCCAATGAGCGCCATGCAGCTGTCCCAGGCGATCGAACAGCGCATCCACCGCCTTCTGACTCACCCGTGGCAGATCATCACAGCCACTCGCCATCGATGACGTCGCCGGACGGCGGCTGGCCTTCGGCTTGTTCACGGCGGCGCTGCTCAATGAGTGCACGCCCTTCAGCGGCTGAGAGTTTCGAGTTACGGATTGGACCAGTTGAGCGACGGCTTCCATGGGTGCCTCCAGCGTTGCGTGCAGTGTTGTTCGATGTGTTGGCGTTCTGGCTCATGCGGGCCTGGCGGGCCGCCTCTCGCTTGCGGTTCTCACTCACCCAGCGCATGAAGCGAGTACACCAGGCATGCTGCGAGTGCCTCCGGCCCGGCTGATCCGCGAAGTGCGCGGTGAAGTCCGCCAGCTCGCCCTGATCCCATGTCAGGGATGGATTACCCCGGCGAAGTGTCTCCGTCTGCCAGTGGCTGGCATCCGGCTGCCAGTCCAACGTCATCGGCACCTGGCGGGAACCGGCAGTCACTTGCGGCTGGCCGTTGTCTGCCTGCTGGGCCGCTCGTTTGAAGATGCTCGGCTCGCCCGCGCTAGAGAGAGAGGGAGAGGGATCATTGGAACCCTGATTCGTCGGAGATTTTTCCGACCCTGGCACGGATATTTTTCCGACCCCGCTCGGAGATTTTTCCGAGGTCGGATTTTTTTCCGACCCTTGAGAATCAGGCGCCGAGGGACAGATCGGAGATTTTTCCTCCCCTGCCGAGCGGTTCCAGGTCACCCCCTTCTCGGTTAGGCGCATATACGTCCGGTTGTCGCAACTGGTCATCACGATCAGGCCGAGCTTGGCCAGCTGCTTCATGAGTCGGTAGGCGGTGTCGTGCTTATCAGTCAGCATCGGGAGCTCTTCGCAGATCTTCCCCTTGCCGATGTTGTAGTAGGTGTGGCCATCGATCTGACGCGCATTTGCCCAGGTCGGCACCTGATGCAGAAACGCAAACAGCATCGCCTGCTGAGCATTGAGCCCCCACTCGACGGCCTTGACTTGGTTGATAGCAACGAGGTACTGCATCAGAGATATCCCCGCATCGCGCATTGACGACTCGTTTGTGATCGATGCAGATTCATGCCTCACCTCCCGCCAGTGTCAGATATTTGGCAGCGCGGCCCTGATGCCACTGCATGCTGCCCAGATCGCCGTCCTTGTCGCCGCGGCGGGCCGCCAGCAACGCATTGCACTGGTGCCAGGCGGCATAGGCCGAGTGATATTCGCCGGTGAGGCGCGGCTGGTCTGGCAGCAGCTCCTTCAGCTTGGCGATCTTGCGGCCAGCACGGGACATCTCTGTCTCAAGGCGTGCTGAACTCATTCGTGCCGTGATGCTCATGCCGGTACCTCATCGCCCTTGGCTGCCACGCCCAGTGACAGGCGCTCGAAACGTCCTGCCTCGCTCATGTGGTGGTCGATCGACAGAGTGCGGCGGGCAGCTGCCTGCGCCGTCTCACCCTGACCCTTGCCGCATTCCAGCAGGGCCACCACGGCCAGGTGGTGCTGCATGCTCATGCGCAGATCAATCACGCCGCCCACTCGCTCACGCTTCTCGATCATCACCGCCAGCCGATAGGTCTCGGCCTTGAGGGACTCACAGCTCCAACCGCGATAGCTGGTCAACATCTGCTTGGCTTCACTCGTCTTGATCGTCATGCCATACTCCCTTGGCATAGTGAGATGCTTCCCCCGGATTGGTTTCGACGCCTTCGGGGGATTTTCGTATCTGGTGCCCGGTTACCGGCCCACCACCTTCAGCGGTTTGCGCATCGCCTGCAGCTGGCCCATCAGGGTGCTCATCTGCTGCTCAATGGCCTTGTGCTGCGCTTCAAGCTGCGCCGCCTCTTCCTCGTCTACCTCGCCATCCGCAATCGCCGCCTGAATCAGCGCTGCCATCGCGCCCTGCCCCTGCTGGGCATCCAGCACTGACGCGAACACGTCACCACGGCTCACCTCGCCCTTCTCGCAGCGCGGCACCGCCACCATGCCCAGGTAATCCAGAAACGGAGCCATCAGGCGCATCTGGTGCTCGCGGTCCACGTTCCAGAAGATCCCCACGAAATCGATGAAGCGCAGCGGCATCGGCTCGTCTTCGCTGAGGCGGCGATACATGGACTTGGCCGACATGCCCAAATCACTCGCCAGCTGCTTGGGCTGGCACTCGAACGCCACGTCATGCACCGCGTCCAGGAAGGAATCCATGTCTCGCTCGATCTCTGTATGGGCATCCATGGTCAATCTCTCCGTATTCGTTCCGTTTAAGCCGATATGGGCGGCGGGCTATGCTGTGGGTGTCAGGCGGTGTTCTTGTTGGCGTTCCGCAATCCGTGGACCAGCGGCGGGCACAGCTTCTCAGCCTTGAACTTGCCCATCGTCAACCGCTCTGCACGGAGCGCCAGAACTGGAGACATCCCATGTTTTCCGCGAACCCATCCAGAAACTGTTCCTTGGTAGACCCCAAGCGCATCAGCTGCCTTGGCTTGGGTCCCAAAGTGATCAACCAAACGCTCGAATATGTTTTTCATCGTGCCGCTCCATACGGGAATACCCGTAATCATAAATACGGGACTACCCATTTGCAAGGATATGGGCGCGCCCATGATAATCACCCCATGGAATTCAAAGACCGCCTTAAAGCCGCCCGAAAACACGCCAAGCTCACCCAGGTGCAGCTTGCTGAGCGTGTGGGCATAGATCAGACCAGCGTTTCCGACCTAGAGCGGGGCAAGTCCCGCAAGACTGGGTACGCCGCTGAGATCGCTCATGTCCTTGGCGTGAGTGCGAGATGGCTCACCACTGGCAAAGGCGAGATGCTTGATTCAGAGACCGCTCCCCGAAGCGATGCCAGTGAGCTGGTGCTCCATGAAACGGAAATCGTGGACGGCGATGAGCCTCTCCGGGATGACGAGGTAGAGATTCCGTATTTTCGTGAGGTTGAGATGGCGGCTGGCGATGGCCGAACGCAAGTCATCGAGAACCACGGGGCGTACATGCGCTTCAGCCTGCCGCGCTTGATGAAGGCTGGTGTAGACCCATCACTTGCGGCATGCGCGACCGTTTCTGGCGACTCCATGGAGCCAGTGATCGTGGATGGCTCACCCATCGGCATCGACAAGGGCTGCCGACAGATTCTGGATGGCAAGGTCTACGCGCTGGATCATTGCGGCATGCTACGTGTGAAGCGCCTCTACCGCTTGCCGCCGGGGCGCATGCGGGTGGTCAGTGACAACCACATCGAGTATCCGGAAGAGATCTACACCCTGGGAGATCCGGATGCCCCGAAGATCATCGGCCGCGTCTTCTGGTGGGAAACTTTCGCCTGAGAAATCCTCGCGCACGCGTAACCAGAGTGGGTCGGAAAAATCTCCGTGCCAGGGTCGGAAAAATATCCGTGCCAGGGTCGGAAAAATATCCGACGAATCAGGGTACCAATGATCCTAACCCCTCTCTCTCTGGCGCGGGCGAGCCGAGCATCTTCGAACGAGCGGCCCAGCAGGCAGACACTCAGACCGCCGAAGCGTACAAGCGCCGTATCGAGAACGTAGACCGCTAAGCCTTTCGCAGGCCATCTGACCCGCCCATCGTGGCGGGTTTTTTATTGCCTCCGACATGGGCAGGAATACTCCCCCTGAAAAAATACGGGCAAACCCTTGACCATCAATACGGGCCTACCCATAATTACTCGCATCGACACGGCACACCGCCATCGTCACTGAGTGGATTGGAGCAGCCCATGACCGACACAGCCCGCAGCATTCGTTCAGACATCAGCTTTGCCCTCATCGTCGGCGGCCTTGTCACGCTCGCCAGCCTCTCTCAGCAAGGCGATGGCGATCAGCAGATGACCGCTTCCGAAAAAGAATATTGCGAGATGACTGCGTTGTTTGAACAAGACGGACGTAACGGATTCGCCGAAGACGATCGCATCGGCTGGCCGGACTTCCACGGCAATGCCGCCAGCCTTTGCTCCCCTCAGATTACGCATGGTCAGCAGCTCGCCAGTCGCTGATCGGACCTCGCCCTACGGCCAGCAGGTGGTGCCAGTGGGATCACGAGCATAACCACCCGCAGGTAAGGCGCCGGTTCCTCCCTTGGCTAGCGGCCTTACCCCCGACACCTGGGCAAGTGGTGTGACAGCTGGAGAGACAGCGCTTATCAGAGGGCATCGGCAGTTGCCGGTATCGCCTGATGAGCCCCGGATGCTGACCGGATACCAACAGCACGTTCTTTAACAATCAGGTATGCCCAGCCAGCCCGTAGCGCTAGACACGCGAGAGGCCGCTGGGAGTACGCCGCCCAGGGCTGTCGAAATACTGGGAATGGTATGGGGCTTTGCCAATGGCAGAGCCCACCCGAGAGTGCATCACTGTGCATTTCCGAGTGGGCCACCCACCATCAGTAAGAAACGAGGGCGAACGCCCTACGCCGGAGTTTCATCGTGCGCTGCCTGTGCTTCCCCGCCATGACCCTGGCGGGCCCCAAACTCCTGCTGTTGTGGTGATAGCAGGCGCGTCACCTGCGTAGTGGTGAGCAAGCCGGGGGGCTGACCGGCACCTCATTCGCAAACCCTGACCTTGCCCACCCCAACCGGTGGGCCCTTTTGTGCTCACACGCCAGTCTCTTCTGGGGGCTGACCTGTGCGCTCAACCATCCATGAGGAAGCCTCCATGTGGTTCAAGAATCTACAGCTCTACCGTCTGCACGACAGCACGCCGCTTGACGATGGCCGCCTGGCTGAATGCCTACCCGAGTATCGGTTCCGGCCGGTGTCTGGGGTTGAGGCCAAGCGTATCGGGTGGGTGCCGCCAGCTGGGCGAGAAAGCGATGTGCTGGTGCATGAAGTGTCCGGACACTACCTGGTCTCGGCGCTCTATCAGGATCGCATCCTGCCATCGAGCGTCATCAAGGATGAGCTGGATGAGCGAGTGGCTGAGCGTGAAGCCACTGAAGGCCGATCGCTTCGCCGGCGGGAGAAACTGACACTCAAGGAGCAGATATACGAGGAGCTCCTGCCCCGGGCCTTCACGCGCTCCAAGCGCACTGACTTGTGGTGGAGCCGCCACAGCGGGCTGATCGCGATCAACGCAAGCACGGCCAAGCGGGCCGAAGAGGTGCTGGACCTACTGCGACAGACGCTCGGTAGCCTCAAGGTGACGCCGCTGGCAGTCGCTCAACCGCCCTCACAGGTCATGACGACTTGGCTCAAGGATGTGAGCTCACGTCCCGAAAGCCTCATCGTCGGCGATGCCGTCACGCTCACGGCGCCGGGCGGTGAAGATGGCGTGCTCCGCGCCCGCCTGTACGACCTTGATGGTGAAGAGATACAGACCGCGCTCAGCCTCGGGCGCATCGTCAGCCAGATGAGCGTTGAGCTGGATGGCAAGGTAGCAATGACGCTCTGCGATGACATGTCGCTCAAGCAGCTGCACTTCGCAGACGCCATCCTCGATGAGGCCAACGCCCAGGATGATGACGAAGACCCGGTGCTGCGCTTGGAAGCAGACTTCGCACTGATGGCTGGCCTGCTCGACCAGGTGGCATCAGACCTCATCTCATGGATGGGCGGCGAAGCTCAGCCCGCTACGTAATCACTCAAGGAGGCAAGCATGGCCCGCGGCATCAACAAGGCGATCCTGATCGGCCATCTCGGCCAAGACCCAGAGGTGCGCTTCACCCCCAGCGGCTCAGCCGTGGCCAACCTCAGCATCGCGACCACTGACAAGTGGCGAGACAAGCAGACCGGCAACGTCCAGGAACGCACCGAATGGCATCGGGTGGTGCTGTTCAACAAGACCGCCGAGATCGCCCAGCAGTACCTCAAGAAAGGCGCGCAGGTGTACATCGAGGGGCGCTTGCAGACGCGCAAGTGGACGGACCAGCAAGGCATCGAACGCTACAGCACCGAGATCGTCGCCAATGACATGCAGATGCTCGGCGGTTCCGGTGGCGGCCAGCCATCCCAGACACAGCGTCCGCCAGCTCAGCAGGGCTATCAGCAGCCACCCCAGCAGCAAGGTGGCTACCAGCAACCGGCACCCGCAAGCACACATCACGGCGTAGGTCAGCCACCAGCAGGCCAACAACAGCCGAACAACTTCGGGGCACCGCCAGCCGGCAGCTTCGATGACTTTGATGATGAAAGAATCCCGTTCTAGGGAATGACCATGATTCACCCGCTACTCATCGCCGCCACTTGCCTGGCGGCTTTCTTTTACCTGCTCGCCGGTGGCTGGCTCGACACGCTGCTCACCAAGGGAGAGTGACCATGATCTATCTGCTCCTCGTAGTTGGTGCGCTTCTGCTCATCGTCTTGGCGCTTTGGGGAGCAGGTGCCATGGACAGCATATTGAAAGAGGACAAGCGCCAATGACCCGCGATCAACTGATGGAAAGCCTGCTGCACCTCCCCCACCCGTGGCCGCGGCCCGAGACGGACTGCAATCTGCCGACCGACAACGGCCACGGCGACCTCGAGGGCTGGATCAAGGGGCCGACCAACAACGAATGGCACTACGCATGGATCGGCGCCCATGAGCGCCGCATCGTCATTACCCGAGAACAATGGGAAGAGGCGCTGCTGGCACACGTCCAACACCTCGAGCGGCCAGTCAGCGATGCAGTCGCAATCACCTCAGCAGATGAAGTCGATCCAAGCGACTGGAATGGCGAGGGCCTGCCGCCGGTGGGTGCGGTGGTGGAGGTTAGCCATGGTTGGTCTGATAAATGGGTAGAGGCTCGCATCATCTACATCGACAGCCGCCACACGATCTGCACCTCAAGCGATTCGGAGAGAACTGCGCACTTGTACACTGCCAACAATGACTTCCGCCCCATCCGCAGCGAGCGCGAGACGGCGATTGAGGACATGAAGCAGATCACCAAGGCCGCGGCTGACGCTCATAAGCGCGAGCTGCACGGGGCACTGTCGGAAGAGTATCTGTTGGGCGCGCTCTACGATGCAGGCCATCGGAAGGTGAAGGTATGAACGTCATCGACCTTTTCGCCGGTGCAGGTGGATTCAGCACCGGCGCCAGCATGGCCGGTTGCAACGTGGCCTGGGCTGCCAACCATTGGCCGGATGCTGTCGAGTGGCACAGCCGCAACCATCCGGACGCAGCGCATATCTGCCAGGACTTGCATCAGGCAGATTGGAGTCAGGTACCCGCGCATGACCTGATGCTGGCGTCGCCCTGCTGCCAGGGCCACAGCAAGGCGCGAGGCAAGGCCAGCGGTAACCCTCAGCACGATGCCAGCCGCTCGACTGCCTGGGCAGTGGTATCAGCTGCCGAGTATCACCGGCCGCCAGCCATCCTCGTGGAGAACGTACCCGAGTTCCTCGATTGGCAGCTCTACCGCCCTTGGGTGCTGGCCATGCAGGCGCTGGGCTATGCCGTCAGCCCGCATGTGGTAGATGCCGCTGACCTCGGCGCCCCGCAGAACCGCATCCGCATGTTCCTGGTACTCACCCAGTCCGCCCAGCCGCTCAAGCTGAACCTGCCGACACTCGATCACCTGCCGGCCGCCAGCTTCATCGACTTCGAGGCAGGCCGCTGGCAACCCATCGAGAAGCTCGGGCGAGCCGCCGCCACCCTGGAGCGAGTGCGCGCTGGCCGTGCCACTCACGGTGACCGCTTCCTGATCAGCTACTACGGCAACACCAAGACAGGACGCTCGCTGGATCGCCCCATCGGCACCATCACCACACGCGATCGGTGGGCCATCGTCGATGGCGACCGCATGCGCATGCTCAGCCGTTGGGAATGCCGATCAGCCATGAGCTTCCCCGACACCTACCAGCTACCGGACAACCACCGCCTCGCCGTGCACCTGCTTGGCAACGCGGTATGCCCTACGCCGGTCAGCCACATCATCAAGGCGCTGCAGCAAGCCGCTTGAGCGCCTCCGGAGACACCCCGTGAAGACATCCACCAAGCACTGCCCTCATTGCGGCAGCACGGCACTGGTGCTGTACAGCAGCACCAACGAGAAGCAGTGCAGCGACTGCCACCTGATATTCGAGTGGACGCTCGATAAAGGCCAGCCGCCCTTGGTGGGGCCGGCACGCAACGTACAAGGGAGCAAGGCATGAACACTCAACTGCAGCACGATGACCCCCTTGCCTTCGCCATTCAGCAGCAGCTCACCAATGCGGACCTGCGCACCGAGCTGATGGCAGAACGCCAGCGCAGCAAGGCGCTTGAAGGCAAGCTCAAGCAGGCTGAGAAAGTCGCCAAGGAAGCCCAGCAGCACAAGGACCGCGCCGATCGACTGCGCGCCAAGCTGGACGCCACCGAGAAGCAGGCTAGGCAGATCCGCCACGAGACGAAGCAGGCACTGGACAAGGCACGCGCAGAAGCCCGTCGAGAGAAGCAACGTGACGCAGGCAACCACGCCACCATCAAGAGTGACGACGGCAAGTGCATCGTGCAGCTGGCCTACAACCAGGTGCACATCCATGAGCCGGATCGCTGGTACATGGTCAGCAGCCAACCGCTCAACAAGGCAGAGAAAGCCCGCGTCGTCTTCTGTGGGCTGATCGACGGCATCCGCGCCGGCGACTACGCCGAATTCGTGGAAGGCGCCATCGGCACCCTGGCCGCCAAGTGGCGCGCCGACAACCACCGGCTGCGCGTCGAAGACCTCGACCTTCCCACCAAGGTGATGCGCCGCCTGGAAGATGCCGGTATCGAGACGCTGGCCGAACTTCAGGTAGACGGCATCGAGCAGCAGCTGACGGCCATCAAGGGCATCGGGCCGGCCACGATCAAGCAGGTCATGAAGGCGGTTGCCAAGGAGGCAGCATGAGCAAGTATCCAGAGATCGATAACATCGAAGTCGGCATCAATCCGAGAGACATTCAGCAGGCAGCGGCAACACTGCTGGGCGCGATCATTGAAGCTCAGGTAACGAAGCATGCGTTTGGTGAAAACGGATGCATTGACCGCTACGGGAAGCCGGGCGATGTGCCACGCGCGGGAGAGGTGACCATCGGAAAGGTCGGGAATCTAGTGGTAAAGATGACCATAGAGCCAGGGGATGTTGACGCTTGGTCTGGTGCGTTCCTCACGCATGACGAGATCGATGCAATCGGCATCAACAACATGACCGTGGAAGGCAAGAAGGTGAAGTCATGAACACTCTACGCGACATGCCGATGATCACCATCGAGCAGAAGAACCGTTTTCGCGAGGTCGCATTGCAGATAGAGGAGGAGCGTGACCGGCTCAAAGTCGAACTCGAGAACCGGAGCCACGAACCGGAGATGGCGGCTTCTGATGCCTACCACTACTGCGCCGATCTGATCGAGCCACATGTGGTGGACATGCCTCATGGCACCGAGTGCAACGAACAGTCACTGTGTAGGTCAGTATGCGGCTCCTTGGCCTATCTGATCGCGCACTGGCAGGAGGCTCGAGGGCTTCGCAAGGAGCGGGCTGAGTTGGCGGCGCAAGTGACTGCCGCGCAAATAATCGCAGATGCAGACAGTGTGATGAACTCCGTTCACATGATGCGGGATGGCGAGCCTGTCGAGTTCGAGTCACCAGGCTGGAGGTCGAAGATGGGCAGAGATTTGCACCACGCGCTCAAGAGCGGCGGGGAATATCTTGCCCGACGAGACGCTCGCATGAAGGCTGAGGCGCTGGAGGCGCTTAACCCCCACGATCTTTCCCGCTTCGCAAAGTCGATAGGTGAGGATGCGTGGGATATGAATCCAGTGGGCATCTGCAAGCTGGTCAACCGCATGGCCACCCTGCACCGAGAGCAGGCGGAGGGCGAGGCATGAGCAACATCAAGAAAATCAAGGTCGGGCTGAATCCGGCAGTCCTGCAACAGACGTTCTCCAACATGGCGAGTCCGCTGATAGAGGGAAAGGTAAAGGGGGATGCGGATGCGCCAGTGGCGTGTGAAGCCGTAATAGGCCGGACCGGGCATCTTGTCGTGAAGCTAGTCATTGAGCCCGACCGGACTTTCTGCGGCGATCTGGCTGAGCATGAAGAGGTCAATGCCATAGGCATTCAGGAGGTAGAGTGGTGAGCAACGAACAATACCTGACGGACCTGTTCATCTATCAGGCCGAGTCACTGGCGGCATCTGACGTAGACATGATCGACGGCGACGATTTCGAGATCGAGTATGACGGTGGCCATAGCGGTGACGTGTCAATCAGAGGGCTGATGGCGGAGGTGCTCAAGCGGCTTCGGAAGGCTGAGGCTGATCGGGACCGGCTCAAGGCCGAACTGATCCGCGAGCAGGCGGCGACGGAGGCAATGGACGCCATTGACGGGGAGGATGGGGACTTCGCAAACGTGCGAGGGGTCGTTGAGCGCATGATTGCAGCCGGATACCGCAAGCAGGCGGAGGGAAACGGCGATGAATAAGGTATGCGACGGATGGGATGAAAGCGCCCGCAAGTGCAAGCACGGATTCATCGCCACGACCCCGCTTTGCTGGGGGCAGGTAAGGCCCACCACCACGCCTCAGTGCCTGATGGATAACCTGCCAGCTCATCTCACCCGAGACGATGGCTTGCCGCTGGGTTGGAACCTGATTGAGCGCCAGCCAGTAGAGGAGCATAAGCAATGAGCGAATGGAAAGGCCGACTGACACGCAAAGAGGCAATCAGAATCATCGAGCGCGTCACCGATCAGGGCGACCCGTTCTGGGATTATGTCGTGGAGGACTGGTATGACGAGGAAGAAGACACCTGGCCGACTATTTTTCATGTTATGGCCGCACTAGGTGTGACAGAGAGCGAGTACATAGATGCCACGGGCTCACAGAACGTTAGCTGGCCCGCAGTGGACACCCCGAAAACGAGGGGCGACCAGTGAACATCACAATTACCGATGCACTCGTCGCCATAGGAATCACGCTGGCCATCTGGGGGCTTATCTCGCTCGTCATCTGGGATGTCGGCAGGCAGGTCAAACGAGTCGAGAAGAAGCGAATTCAATACCTGGAAGAGTTTCTCAAGAGTCGACGACCTCCCTCTCCAGAGCATGAAGACAAGCAATAATCCCTTGTAAATCAATGCATATTGAGAGTCGACGACCTCGAATATCACGGCCACCCACGAGGTGGTTTTTTTGTGCCCGCAGGGAGGCCAGATGCGTCAGGTATCGCAATCAACGTGGGAGCCGCCAGCACATGGCCCGTGCCCGCAGTGTGGTGGCAGCGGCACATTCCATGGCGTCTTCCATCGTTCGCCCTGTGCTCACTGCCATGGCACCGGGTACGCCGCTGACGATGGTGAGGCGCTGCCATTGGAAGACCTGATCGTGATGATCAGTCGGCGCCGCGATCACTGGCGACAAGCACATGCCCAGCTGATGAAGGTGCCCGGCGTGCGTCAGGCCGTGGAGCAATACCAGGCGGCGCGACAGGCAGAGCAAGAACGTGAGGCCATGGGCTATGGCTCGGGCCGGTATCAAGGTGACTGATGGAGGCGACGGCAGTGAATCTTCTCACCCCCGAGGCGGTAGCCCGCCAACTGAGCATGAGCCTGAGCTGGGTCTACACCCACAAGCACCAGATTGGCTACGTGAAATTTGGAAAGTCTATCCGCTTTGAGCCGGATGCGGTGGCGGCATATGCTAGTGCCTGCCAGCGTAGCCCAGAGCATGAGGGCAACCGATGGGAATCACAGTCAGATACCGCGAAGCACGCGGGAAATGGGTCGTTACCGAAACGCATCAGGGTCAGCGACATCAATCAACGTTTGACGGGACTCGAGAAGGCGAAAGGCAAGCGCGGGAGTATGCCGCTGCACGCGAAACAGCAGTAAACGAAGCGGCGTTTCAAGGTCAGCGGATGGGCCGCGAGCGGAGGCGCACGTTTCTCGAGGGAGTAAAGCGGTGGGTCGATGAGTACGACGTTGCCAGCCAGGCAAAGGCTATCCGGCCGGTTGCGGCCTACATGGGCGAGGACGTGCTGATCGGACAAGAGACAGTGGACAAGGCCAGAGAAATGGCCAGCCACTTGAGGAAGGCAGGACGCGCTCAGAGCACAATCAACAACCACCTGCAGGTGGTAAAGCGGGTGCTCAATCTGGCGTATATCGAGTGGGGTTGGATCAATCAGCCGCTGGGCGACAAGATCCGGAAGAAAACGCCGAAGAACGAACGGCATATCTATCTGAACGCGACAGAGCTGACGCTACTGATGGAAGCGATACCGGATGCACGCGCTGTGGATAAGAAGGTGATCGCCCTGGCAGCCTTGACGGGACTGCGCCAGGGCGAACTGCTCGCACTTGAGCCTTCGAACATCCACGGTGGTCGCATCCTGCTGCGACCAGATCAAACCAAGTCCGGCAAGGCCCGGGTGGTGCCTGTACCAGAAGATGCTCGGCCATGGTTGCATGACCTGCCCTTCGATACCACCTACGCGCGGCTGAGAAAGACGTGGGAAGACGCTCGCAAAGCACTGGGCAGACCAGACCTGCGCTTTCATGATCTGCGCCATAGCTATGCAAGCATGCTGGCTCAGGCTGGCGAGAGCATGACCACGGTGCGCGACCTGCTGGGGCATTCCAGCCTGATCGTCACCAGTCGTTATTCTCACATGTTCGAGCAGGGCATTGATGAGATCGGAGCGCGGCTGCCGCGGTTGAATGCGACCGGCTGCGACCAAACTGCGACCAAGCACTAAAAGGAGGGAGCCAGAAACGCAAACAGCCGCTCGTAAGCGACTGTTTTCAAAGCTGGTGCCGGTGGTCGGACTCGAACCGACACGCCTATTAAGCGGCGGATTTTGAATCCGCTGCGTCTACCAATTCCGCCACACCGGCAACGGAGCGAAATTATACGGGACATTGCGCCAAGGTCAACGAGTTTTAGCGTCAGATCAGACACATGGAGCGCTTCCTCACACCCCACGCCGCAGTGGACTGAGGCGTGTCGCCCGCAAACGGGTCTTCGCGTGGACGATGGCATTGGGTATCATGAGCGACCTTTTTCGTCTGCCCAGACAGCCAAGGCCTCGAGAGTGTCGCACCTGACTGCCCCACCCGCAGAAAGGGAGTCATGCGCTCGCGACGAGAGCGCCAGTGTCTCAGGGCGGCATCTCCCCATTGTGCATGTACGCATGCCACGGAGCGCACCACGCGCCTCGTGCTATCAGAGTGTCAGGTTGGCCATGTCACGTATCGATTCCGGTGATGCCTCGGGCGTTGCCACACCTAACGACGCGCGCCCGATGCAGCGCAGCGATTACGATTTCAGCCTGCCGGATGAGCTGATTGCCCGCTACCCGTCAGAGCAGCGCAGCGATTGCCGTCTGCTGCATCTGGATGGCAAGAGCGGCGAGATCGTGCACCGCCGCTTCCCGGATCTGCTCGAGCAGCTGGAACCCGGCGATGTCGTGGTCTTCAACGACACTCGCGTGATCCCCGCGCGCCTGCATGGTCAGAAAGCCTCCAGCGGCAAGATCGAGATGCTGCTGGAGCGCCCGCTGGACGCCCATCGCGGCCTGGCGCACATCCGCTCCAGCAAGTCGCCCAAGCCGGGTACCGAGCTGATCTTCGAAGGTGGTATCACGGCCGTGGTCGAAGGTCGCCAGGAGGCGCTGTTCGAGCTGCGCTTCCACGGCGAGACGCCGATGATCGAGCTGCTCAATCAGCATGGCCACATGCCGCTGCCGCCTTATATCACTCGGGATGACGAGCTGTCGGATCGCGAGCGCTATCAGACGGTCTATGCCAAGCGCGATGGCGCCGTGGCTGCCCCGACGGCGGGCCTGCACTTCGATGAACCGATCATGGCCGCCATGGCCGAGAAAGGCATCGAAACCGCCTTCGTCACCCTGCACGTCGGCGCCGGTACCTTCCAGCCGGTGCGCGTCGACAGCATTCTCGAGCATCACATGCACAGCGAGTGGATCGAGGTCGGTCAGGAAGCCTGCGACAAGATCGCCCGCGCCCGCGCCGCCGGCCGCCGTGTGGTCGCCGTCGGCACCACCAGCGTGCGCTGCCTCGAGAGCGCCGCCAAGGCGCACGCTGGTGAGCTGGCCCCCTACTCCGGCGACACCGACATCTTCATCTACCCGGGCTACGAATGGCAGGTAGTGGATCTGTTGATCACCAACTTCCATCTGCCGGAGTCGACCCTGCTGATGCTGGTCTCGGCCTTCGCCGGCTACGAGCACACCATGGCGGCCTATCAGGCGGCGGTGGAAGAGCGCTACCAGTTCTTCAGCTATGGCGATGCCATGCTGCTGGAACGCGCCTGAACTCCCTCTTCTGACATGGCCCCGGCATTCGCCGAGGGCCGTGTCATGCGCAGTTAACGCGCCCCGCGCTATGCTGCGGCATAGTGGCATCGACACACCAGCTGCGGCCTGTTTCGCCGCCAAGCAAAGAGAGCACCATGCGTAAAGAATGCTTCATGAGCTTTGAAAAGCTCGCGACCGATGGCCGTGCACGTCGTGGCCGCATGACCTTCCCGCGCGGCACCGTGGAAACCCCGGCCTTCATGCCGGTGGGCACCTACGGCACCGTCAAGGGCATGACGCCGGAGTCCATCAAGGACATCGGCGCCGAGATCATCCTCGGCAACACCTTCCACCTGTGGCTGCGCCCGGGCACGGAAGTCATCGAAGCGCATGGCGATCTGCATGACTTCGCGCAGTGGGACAAGCCGATCCTGACCGATTCCGGCGGCTTCCAGGTCTTCTCGCTGGGCAAGACGCGCAAGATCACCGAACAGGGCGTTCACTTCCGCTCACCGGTCGATGGCTCCAAGGTCTTCATGGGCCCGGAAGAATCGATGGCGGTGCAGCGCTCGCTGGGCTCCGACATCGTGATGATCTTCGATGAGTGCACGCCGTACCCGGCCACCCATGATGAAGCGCGCAAGTCGATGGAGATGTCCCTGCGCTGGGCGCAGCGCTCCTACGACGCACATGGCGACTCGCCGTCGGCGCTGTTCGGCATCATCCAGGGCGGCATGTACCCGGACCTGCGCGAGAAGTCCCTCGAGGGCCTCAAGAAGATCGATTTCGACGGCTACGCCATCGGCGGCCTGTCCGTGGGCGAGCCCAAGGACGAGATGATCAAGGTTCTCGACTACCTCCCCGAGTGGATGCCGGAAGACAAGCCGCGCTATCTGATGGGCGTCGGCAAGCCGGAAGACCTGGTCGAGGGCGTGCGGCGTGGCGTCGACATGTTCGATTGCGTGATGCCGACCCGCAACGCGCGCAACGGCCACCTGTTCACGCCGACAGGCACCGTCAAGATCCGCAACGCCGTCCACAAGCGTGACACCTCACCGCTGGACCCGGACTGCGATTGCTACACCTGCACCAATTTCTCGCGCGGCTACCTGCATCACCTTGATCGCTGTGGAGAAATGCTCGGCTCGATGCTCAACACCATCCACAATCTGCGCTACTACCAGACCGTGATGGCTGGTTTGCGCGGTGCAATTGAAGCGGGTACATTGCAGGACTTCGTGGAACAGTTCTATGCCGCGCGCGGCCTGCCGGTGCCGCCGCTGGCCGACTGATCGAGGCGAATGACGACCGGGGGCAAAATCCTCCGGTCGTCTTGATATTCGACTCGAGCCAGACGTGAAGAAGAGCCTGAATCACGCTCATTGCATAACAACAGTTCACTCGTAACCTCTGGAGATACACATGCTGGAATTCCTGATTCCTGCCGCACACGCGGAAGCCGAAGCGGCTGTCGCCGGCGGCGGCGCCATCGGCCAGATCGTCATGCTGGTCGGCTTCGTGGTCATTTTCTATTTCCTGCTCTGGCGTCCGCAGTCCAAGCGCGCCAAGGAACACAAGAACCTGATCGGCAATCTGGCCAAGGGTGACGAAGTCGTCATCGGTGGTGGCCTGGTTGGCCGCATCACCAAGGTCAGCGAGCAGTTCATCACCATGGAGCTGAACGAAGGCAACGAAGTCAACGTGCAGAAGTCTGCCGTGGCTGCAGTCCTGCCGAAGGGCACCATCAAGTCCATCTGATCCCTCCTGCTGCCGGCCCCTGTGCCGGCAGCATGCTTTTCTCTCCCGCTCCACCAAGGACAGGGCTGCCATGCTCAACCGCTATCCGCTTTGGAAGTACCTGGTGATCTGCCTGGTACTTGCCGTCGGCGTGATCTACGCATTGCCGAATCTCTACCCCGAAGACCCGGCCGTGCAGATCAGTGCCGCCAGCGGCGCCGAGGCCATCGACCAGCAAGACCTCGATCGCGCCACCAGTGCCCTCGAAAACGCCGGCATCACGCCCAAATCCGGGGAACTCAACGGTTCCACCGGCCTGATTCGCCTTACCAGCAACGACCAGCAGCTGCGCGCCAAGGAACTGATCAGCGAGACGCTCGGCGATGACGCCATCGTCGCGCTGAACCTGGCCGACGCCACGCCGTCGTGGCTGGCCAGCCTCGGTGCCTCACCGATGAAGCTGGGCCTTGACCTGCGTGGCGGTGTCCACTTCCAGCTGGAAGTCGACATGGACGCCGCGGTCAAGCAGCGCCTGGAAGTCAACGCCAGCGCCATCAAGGAAACCCTGCGCGAGGAGCGTATCCGCTATCGCGGCAGCGAAGTCGACGACGGTACCCTGAGCCTGACGTTCTCCGATGAGGAAGACCGTTCGAAGGCGCGCTCACTGATCTCGCGCGACTTCCAGAACTTCGAATACGACGAGCGCGATGTCGAGCGTGGGGCCGTACTGGACCTCACCCTGACCGCCGCCGCCGTCAAGGAGATTCAGGATTACGCGGTCAATCAGAACCTGACCACGATCCGCAATCGCGTCAACGAGCTGGGCGTGTCCGAGCCGCTGGTTCAGCGCCAGGGCCCGAACCGCATCGTGGTCGAGCTGCCGGGCGTGCAGGACACGGCCGCCGCCAAGCGCGTACTGGGTGCCACCGCCAACCTCGAATTCCGTCTGGAAGCGGCCAGCGACACGCCGGCCAGCGAGATGGAGAGCTTCGCGTTCCGCAACCAGCCGAGCCGCACCGCCAACATCATGAAGGACGTGATCATCAGCGGTGACAGCGTCTCCAGCGCCAGCACCAGCTTCGATGAAAGCGGCCGTCCGCAGGTCAACATCAACCTGGACGGTACCGGTGGCTCGATCATGAACCGCGTCACGCGTGCCGCGATCGGCCGCAACATGGCGGTGCTGTTCATCGAGCACAAGACCCGCACGCGCACCGTGATGGAAGACGGCGAGAAGGTCGAGAAGCGCATCCCGTACACCGAGAAGGGGCTGATCAGCCTGGCGACGATCCAGAGTGCGCTGGGCAACAGCTTCCGCATCACCGGCCTCGACTCGCCGACCGAAGCCAAGGAGCTGTCACTGCTGCTGCGTTCCGGCTCACTGGCCGCGCCGATCTACTTCGTGCAGGAACGCACCATCGGCCCGAGCCTCGGTGCCGAGAACATCTCGCGCGGCATCCTGTCCGTCGAGCTGGGCCTGCTGCTGGTCGTGCTGTTCATGCTGGCGCGCTACAAGGCCTTCGGTGTCGTCGCCAACGTGGCCCTGACCGCCAACCTGGCGATCCTGATTGCCGCGATGTCGATGCTGGGCGCCACCCTGACCCTGCCGGGTATCGCCGGTATCGTGCTGACGCTAGGCATGGCGGTGGATGCCAACGTGCTGATCTTCGAGCGTATCCGCGAGGAAATGCGCTCCAAGATGCCGCTGCATCAAGCCGTGCATACCGGCTTCGAGCGCGCCTTCACCTCCATCGTCGATGCCAACATCACCACCCTGCTGGTCGCGGTGATCCTGTTCTCCATCGGCAGTGGCCCGGTCAAGGGCTTCGCGGTGACGCTGTCCATCGGCATCCTGACGTCGATGTTCACGGCGATCATGGTCTCGCGCGGCATCATCAATCTTGCCATTGGCGGCAAGACACTCAAGAAACTCTGGATCTGAGGGGCCATCGTGATGCGACAGTTTGACTTCATGAGCAAGCGGCGCGCGGCCTTCATCGTCTCCATCGTGCTGACGATCGTGGCCATTGGCGCCCTTGTGATTCATGGCCTGAACCTGGGCCTCGACTTTACCGGCGGCACCCTGGTGGAAGTGAAATACCAGGCGGCACCGGCACTGGACAGCGTGCGCCAGACACTGGAAGCCGCCGGCTACAAGGATGTCTCGGTCCAGACCTTCGGTGCCAGCAACGAGATTCTGGTGCGTCTGCAGCAGAGCTTCGAAGCCGGCATCGGCAATGACATCGTGGCGCATCTGCAGGCCACCGGTGACAGCGTCAACCTGATCCGCGCCGAGTTCGTCGGTGCCCAGGTCGGTGATCAGCTGCGTGACCAGTCCGGTCTCGGCATGCTGCTCGCCCTGGCCGTGGTGATGGTCTACGTGGCCTTCCGCTTCCAGTACAAGTTCGCCCTCGGCGCACTCATCTCGCTGGGTCACGACGTCATCATCCTGCTGGGCATCTTCGCCCTGTTCGGACTCGACTTCGACCTGACGGTACTGGCCGCGGTGCTGGCCGTGATCGGCTACTCGTTGAACGACACCATCATCGTCTACGACCGCATTCGCGAGAACATTCGCAAATCGCGTACCGATCACATGCCGTCGATCTTCAATGACGCCATCAACGCGACGCTGTCACGCACGCTGTCCACCTCCGGCACCACCTTGCTGGTGCTGCTGGCGCTGTACTTCCTCGGCGGTGACATGATCCACAACTTCGCCATCGCACTGATCATCGGTGTGGTCGCGGGGACCTTCTCGTCCATCTACGTGGCAGCGGCGCTGTTGCTGGTGGTCGGCCTGAAGCGTGTGGATCTGATCCCCCCGCCCAAGGAGCAGTTCGAGGACGGCGCGCCGTAAGCGCCTCCGCTCGTTCAGCTCGGCACGGATCGCCAGGCACAAAAAAACCCCACCTCATGCGAGGTGGGGTTTTTTTCGTTCTCCAGACGGCCCCGAAGGCTGTCAGGTCACGTCGTCTTGCAGGGTCTTACAGGTGCGGCTGCATGGTCTGCGCCAGCGCCTTGTACAGACGCGCGCCAGCGGCCATCAGGGTGCCTTCGGCAACCACGACCGGCGTGCCGTCGGCACTGCCTGCCAGAGCGCCACATTCCTTCAGGAACAGGCTGACGATCTCGCTGTCACCGGCATCCAGACCCAGCACATAGACGGCATCGACGCGGCCGGAGGCCAGCTCGAGCACGTCCAGCAGCGCACAGCCGCTGGTGCGCAGCATCTCGACCTGCGGGCCGACCTGCTGAACGATGGAGAGGTAGGTCGGCAGGNGACGCGGGCGCTGCCAGCTTTCCGGCAGGCCCATCGCCAGACGCGCACCTTCGATGGAGGTGGCGTTGGTCACGCGGATACGGTGACCGGAGTGCTGGGCGCCACGACCGCGGCTGACGATGTACTCTTCGTCAGTGAACGGTGCGATGACCACGGCGTGCTCGGCACGGCCCTTGAACAGGCAGACCACGGACAGCGCGAAGCCGGAGGCCGCGGATGCCAGGTTGGAGTAACCGTGCACCGGCTCGATGCGCCAGTGATAGTCAGAGCCCTGACCTTCACCATCGCGATGGTCGGTATAACGGCCGGAGAGACCGTGTTGCGGATAACCGCGCTCCAGCTGACGCACGATGTGCGCTTCGGCGCGACGTGCAGTGTCTGCAATGAAGGTGTCGAGATCGTTGTCGCCACGGGCGACTTCGATACGTTCACGAGCACGGACGAACTGCTCTGCGGCACCGCGTGCAGCACGCAGCGCAAATTGGACCATCGGATGCATGATCAAGGCCTTGACGAGTCGGGAGCTGTTAAAGAACGGGTGCCACGGCGCGTGAGACATCAACGCGGCGCAACACGGATCGAGCGAAACTGGGTGCAATCAGATCAGGCGGTCATGTAGCCCGTACAGGAATCCTGATACGGCGCGGGGCGCGCTGCATAGTGCAATGTATGCAGGCTGCCAGCCGCCACAGCACGCGGCGCCAGCGAGGGCGAACACATGTTGCGACATGACGGGACGGCGTAGTCTATCAGAGCTCGGCTCGAGCTGCCATTGCCTGCGACCACCCTCTGACTGCGCGTCGCCTGCTTGCGCCCTGCCCGCGCGCGCCTCCCTCGCGCCGCTCTTGCCCTCAACACCGGCGGGAAACTGCTCCCTGACGCGGCTTCATGCTAGGATATCGGGTCCTGACGCGCGATTTATCGCTGAGTCTGCGTATGCGGATCACGCACTGCGCCAGCCGCGTCGGCCGACCCGCCCTTCAATTGCTATCCTGGAAGTCCTCATGCTTGAACGTCTGCGCATTGTCCTGATTGGCACCAGCCATCCCGGCAACATTGGTGGTGCAGCCCGCGCCATGCTCAATATGGGCCTGGCCGATCTCGCACTGGTCGCGCCGCGATGTCAGGTGCAATGCCAGGAATCCGCCTCACGCGCCTCGGGTGCCGATGCACTCGTCGCCAGCGCCTCGGTGCACGAGACGCTGGAAGAGGCCGTGGCGGATTGCAGCCTGGTGGTCGGCTGCAGCGCACGTTCGCGCAACCTGCCGTGGCCGATGATCACGCCGCGCGCCTTCGGTGCCACCCTGGCCGATGAAGCCCGCCTGCCGGATGCCCGTGTGGCCATCGTCTTCGGCCGCGAGGATTCCGGCCTCTCCAATGAAGAGCTGCAGCGCTGTCACCGCCACGTGCATATCCCGACCAACCCGGATTTCAGCTCGCTGAATCTGGCCGCGGCGGTGCAGGTGCTGGCCTATGAGTGCCGCCAGGCATGGCTGGCCGACCAGGAAGCCGCCGGCGAGACGCCGCGGGCCGAGGATGACCAGCCGTTCGGTATCGACTGGGACAGCCCGCTGGCCAGCCATGCCGACCTCGAGCGCCTGTTCGAGCATCTCGAGAAGACACTGATCAGCGTCGACTTCCTCGATCCGGAACAGCCGCGCCAGCTGATGGCACGCCTGCGTCGCCTCTATCTGCGCGCGCGTCCGGACAGCATGGAAATCAACATTCTGCGCGGCATTCTTTCCGCGGTGGACAAGCAGGTTCGCCTGGCACAAGCCGACACGGCCAACCGCACTTCCTGAGGACACGCCATGTTCACTCGACTGCGTGAAGACATCGATAGCGTGTTTGCCCGTGACCCGGCGGCGCGCAACTTCTTTGAAGTCCTGACCAACTATCCGGGCCTGCATGCGCTGGTGGCCCATCGCATCAATCACTGGCTATGGCGCCACAACGCCAAATGGCTGGCGCGCACCGGCTCGACCCTGATGCGCTGGCTGACCGGCATCGAGATCCACCCAGGTGCCACCATCGGTCGGCGCTTCTTCATCGACCACGGCATGGGCGTCGTGATCGGCGAGACCGCCCTGATCGGCGATGATGTAACCCTCTATCACGGCGTCACTCTCGGCGGCACCACCTGGAACGCCGGCAAGCGCCACCCGACCCTCGGCGATGGTGTCATCGTCGGTGCCGGCGCCAAGATTCTCGGCCCATTCACCGTCGGTGCCGGCGCCAAGGTCGGCTCCAATGCCGTGGTCACGCGTGAAGTGCCTGCCGGCGCCACCGTCGTCGGCATTCCCGGCAAGATCGTCAAGCGCGCCGAGCCGGATGTGGCGGAGGAGCCGTCGGTCGACCCGGAAAGCCGCGAGGCCATGAAGGAGAAGTTCGGCTTCGATGCCTACGGCATGGGCCAGGACATGCCCGACCCGGTCGCGCGCTCCATGCACGCGATGCTCGATCACATGCATGCCGTGGACAAGCGCATCGAACAGATGTGCGGCACGCTGCGCAAGCTGGATGCAAGCTATCGCGCCGGGCGCCTGCCGGAGCTCGATGACGCCGACTTCGCCCAGCTGATCGATGAACTGGGGCCCTGCGGTGGCGAGACCACCGTCGCTGACGTGGCCGCGGCCCAGGGCAGCACCTCGCCCAAGGCCGGAGCCGCAGCATCCAGCGCATCGCAGGGCACTGCCCCTGATGACCAGCCGCGCTCCGAGCAGACCTCGACCCAGCAGGCACCGACTGAGCAATCACCGACCGAGCAGGCAAGCGATACGCAGGAGCCCGCCGAACGTCAGCATGGCTAAAGTTGACCAATTCAGTCGGGATTGACCCCGCCAGACCACCCCACCATAATGGGGCGCATTGATACGCCGCCTCGCCAGAGGCGGCGACTACGCCCGGCCTCGTCCTCAACGTCGCAGGCTCCATCTGCTCACGGACTCTGTCATGCGCCTGACCACCAAGGGACGCTACGCCGTCACCGCGATGCTCGATCTGGCCCTGCATGCCAGTTGCGGCCCGACCTGTCTGGCCGATATTTCCGTACGCCAGGGCATCTCGCTGTCGTATCTGGAGCAACTGTTTGCGCGTCTGCGGCGTGCAGGTCTGGTCAAGAGCGTGCGTGGCCCCGGTGGCGGTTATCTGCTGGATATCGAACTCGAGACCACCTCGGTGGCGTGCATCATCGACGCCGTCAACGAGTCAGTCGATGCCACACGCTGTCAGGGAATGTCGGACTGTCAGGCCGGTGACACCTGCCTGACGCACCATCTGTGGTGTGATCTGTCCGACGAGATCCACGGCTTTCTCGACGGCATCAGCCTGGCCGACCTGGTCGCGCGCGAAGAGATTCGCCAGATCGCCAGTCGTCAGCGCAAGGCTTGCGAGCCGACACCGATCACCGTCATGCAAGGCAGCTGAGCGGCGTTTGCCAGCCAGGCTGAGCACGGCCAGCCGAGGCGATGCTCGCCGCGCCCCGTTGCCCTAGAGATCGCCTTCATCACGTTCACCGTCATCACTGTCTGTCGTGTCTTCAGGAAGTCACCATGTCCCAGCCGATCTACCTTGACTATGCCGCCACCACGCCCGTCGACCCGCGCGTCGCCGAGCTGATGATGCGTCACCTGACGCAGGACGGCACCTTCGCCAATCCGGCCTCGCGCAGTCACATGCCGGGCTGGCTGGCCGAGCAGGCCGTCGAGGGCGCACGTCGTCAGGTCGCCGAACTGATCGGTGCCGACCCGCGTGAGATCGTCTGGACCAGCGGTGCCACCGAAGCCGACAACCTGGCGCTGACCGGCTACATGCGTGCCAATGCCGCGCGTGGCCGCCATCTGATCACCTCGACCATCGAGCACAAGGCGATCCTGGATACCGCCAGTGCGCTGGAAGCGGAAGGCTTCGAGGTGACGCGCATCGCGCCGCAGCCTGACGGCCGCATCAGCCCGGACAGCCTGCGCGACGCCCTGCGCAGCGACACCATCCTGGTATCGCTGATGGCGGTGAACAACGAGCTGGGCAGCCTGAATGACCTGGATGCGCTGGGCGACATCGCCCACTCGCATGGCGCGGCCTTCCATGTCGATGCCGCCCAGGCGCCCGGCAAGGTGCAGATCGATGTCAGCCGTCAGCCCATCGACCTGCTGTCACTGTCCGCCCACAAGGCCTACGGCCCCAAGGGCATCGGCGCGCTGTACGTGCGTCGCCAGCCGCAGATCAAGGTCGATGCCCTGATCCACGGCGGTGGTCATGAGCGCGGCATGCGTTCCGGCACCTTGCCGACCCATCAGATCGTCGGCATGGGCGAGGCCTACCGCCTGAGCGCCGACCAGTTCGACGCCGATCACCAGCACCTCGTCGCGCTGCGTGATCAGTTCGTCGCCGGGCTTGCCGGCCTTGAAGGCGTGCACTTCAATACCGATATAGAGGTCAGCGCGCCCAACATCGTCAATCTCGCCTTCGAGGGCGTGGATGGCGAGGCGATGCTGATGGCGCTGCGCGGCATCGCGATTTCCACCGGCTCGGCCTGCAATTCCGCCAGTGTCGAACCGTCGTTCGTCCTCACCGGCATCGGGGTGCCCCGTCCGCTGGCGCTGGCATCACTGCGCTTCAGCTTCGGTCGTTTCACCACCGCTGCCGAAATCGAATCCGCGCTCGGCGAACTCAGGCATGCCCTGACGTCGCTGCGCGCCTGACCCGGGAGACTGCTCATGGCACATCTGTCGATTTCCTCCTCCGCCGCCGACCAGATCCGCGTCGTGCTGGCCGAGCGCGGCCACGGCCTTGGCCTGCGCGTCTCGGTCAAGCCCAGCGGCTGCTCCGGCTACAGCTACGTGCTCGACTTCGCTGACGAGGTCAACGAGGAAGACGCCGTCTTCGTCGATCACGGCGCCACCGTCTATGTCGACACCGAAGCCCTCACCGTGCTCGACGGCTCCGAAGTGGACTACGTCAAGGACGGCCTGAACCGCTACTTCCGCTTCAACAACCCCAACGTCAAGGACGAGTGTGGTTGTGGCGAGAGCTTCAGCGTCTAGACCAGGCTTCAGCTTGTAAATAGAGCTTCAGCGTGCAGGCCAGGCGCAACGTCCGAGCCGACCCCCAGCGCCTCGCCAGCCCATGCCGACGAGGCGCTTGCCATCTGCGCGTCATGCGACTCAGGCATGATGGATGCAGCCGGTGGCACTTGCCGCTATAATGCCGCCCACTTTTGTCGCGCGCATGCCGACAGAGCCCGTTTTCCGCCGTTCGGCATCTGCCGTGCGGCTCTTCAAAGCTTGTCTCAGGAGATTCACCATGACTCAGCGTACTCTGTCCATCATCAAGCCGGATGCCGTTGCCAAGAACGTGATCGGCGAAATCTACTCTCGCTTCGAGAAGGCCGGTCTGCAGATCGTCGCTTCCAAGATGGTTCACCTGTCCAAGGAACAGGCCGAAGGCTTCTACGCTGAGCACAGCGAACGTGGCTTCTTCGGTGAGCTGGTCGGCTTCATGACTTCCGGCCCGGTCATGATCCAGGTGCTGGAAGGCGAAGACGCCATCACCAAGAACCGCGACCTGATGGGCGCTACCAACCCGAAGGAAGCAGAAGCCGGCACCATCCGTGCAGACTTCGCCACTTCCATCGACGCCAACGCCGTTCACGGTTCTGACGCGCCGGAATCTGCTGCTCGCGAAATCGCCTACTTCTTCGGCGACAACGAAATCTGCCCGCGCGGTTGATTTCGCCTTGTACGACTGAGAAGCCCGGCCCTTCGGGGCACGCGCCTCCCAGCCGTGCATGACACGACGGCCCTGCCTGCGAGGCGGGGCCGTCGTGGTATCGGACGTGCTGAAGCGTCGCGCGACAGCATGCATCCCCTGAAGCAGATTCGACGCTTGAGCAGGTCCGATACGCTTTTCTGAAAGCCGCTGCAGCGCCCTCTCCCCACGCCATGTGACGCCCACGCGCACTGCGCTGATGACGAGAGCCTCTTGAGGTCTGCGAGCCATCGCCACCTCCGCTGACAGCGTCGCCCTGCAGACGTCTATCCTTTGTGTGACGCCTGCCCATCCCTGACACGACCGGCCCATACCATGACTGATACCACTGCAACTGCCACCGATGCCGCGGCCCCTGCCGCCGTCAAGCTCACCAACCTGCTGGGCCTGCCGCGCCCGGCGATGGAAGCCTTCTTCGAGAGCATCGGCGAGAAGAAATTCCGCGCCACCCAGGTGATGAAATGGATTCACCAGGAAGGCGTCGACAGCTTCGACGAGATGACCAACCTCGCCAAGCCGCTGCGCGAGCGCCTCAAGCAGGTCGCCGAGATCCGTGCGCCGGGCATCGTCTATGAAGGCGAGTCCAAGGACGGCACCCGCAAGTGGGTACTGGAAGTCAGCGATGGTAGCTACGTCGAGACCGTGCTGATCCCGTCCGAGAACGGCAACCGTCGTACCCTGTGCGTGTCTTCCCAGGTCGGCTGCTCGCTGGACTGCAGCTTCTGCTCCACCGGCAAGCAGGGCTTCGAGCGTGACCTGACCGCCGCCGAGATCATCGGCCAGGTGTGGGTCGCCACTCGTGGCGCCGAAGACCGCAAGGACACCCGCAAGCGTCCGGTCACCAACGTGGTGATGATGGGCATGGGCGAGCCGCTGATGAACTACGACAACGTCGTGCCGGCGATGAAGCTGATGCTGGACGACAACGCCTATGGCCTGTCCAAGCGTCGCGTCACCCTCTCCACCTCCGGTATGGTGCCCAAGCTGGACCAGCTCGGCGACGAGATGGACGTCAGCCTGGCGATCTCGCTGCACGCGGCCAACGATGAACTGCGCAACGTGCTGGTGCCGATCAACCGCAAGTGGAACATCCGCGCGCTGCTCGACTCCTGCCATCGCTACCTGGCCAAGTGTGACGACGCGCGTATCGTCACCATCGAGTACACCCTGATCAAGGACGTCAACGACCAGATCCAGCACGCCGAGGAACTGGCCGCGCTGCTCGACGAGCTGCCGTGCAAGATCAACCTGATCCCGTTCAACCCGTTCCCGCATTCAGGTTACGAGAAGCCGTCACGCAACCAGGTGATGCGCTTCCAGCAGCGTCTCTATGAACTGGGCTACACCGCACCGGTGCGCGCCACCCGTGGCGATGACATCGACGCCGCCTGTGGCCAGCTGGTCGGTCAGGTCAAGGACCGCACCCGTCGCGCCGAGCGTTACATCAACGCCATCCAGCTCGACGCCGACTGAGCGGCTGCCAGCCCTGACCTGACGCTATCGCCATAGCCATGCGCCGCCCTGCCACCTTGACTTGTGGCAGGTGCGGCGCTTTGATGGGGGCGCTTTTGTTGCCTGCCGCGACCCTCGCCCGCAGGCACATCATGAGCCTTCATTCACGCGAGGATTGCATGCCGAGTCGTCTGCCCCGTCATCGCACCAATGAGCATGACCCTGTCGCCCATGACTCTGTCGCACAGGGCACTGTCGCCCATGGCACTGTCACACAGGGCCCCTGCCAGCATGATTCCCACACCCGCACCGCTGCTCGCGGCATCACTCGCCGCACCAGAGCCCTGCTGCTGTGCCTCGGATTTGCCGGCCTGACCCTCGCAGGCTGCGCGACACGCGTGGAAACCAACGACCCCTACGCCCCGCCGGATGACAACAAGGCCTCGAACGCCTACGTGGAACTCGGAGAGGCCTATCTGGGTCGTAATCAGCTGCAACGTGCCGACAGCGCCTTCCAGAAGGCACTCAAGCTGCAGAGCAGCAATGCCGAGGCCAAGGCCGGACTGGCGATGATCTATCAGCGCCAAGGTGAGAACGTGCTCGCCGATGACTATTTCAATCAGGCCATTTCCAGCGATCCGTCCTTTACCCGTGCGCGCAACAACTACGCGGCCTTTCTCTACTCTCGCGGTGAATACGTCGAGGCCTGTCGGCAACTCGAGATCGCGGCGGAAGACCTGACCTACGACAATCGTGGCCAGCTCTATACCAATCTGGGCCGCTGTCAGTTGCAGCTGGGCAAGACCAGCGAGGCCGCGAAGAGTTTCGAACGCGCCGTCAAGATCAATCCGCGTGAGTCAGAGGCCTGGTTGGCGGTGGCACGCATGTCACATGACGCCGGCGACAATGATGCCGCCCAGTCGGCGCTGAGCCGCTACTTCCGCCTGGCAGGCACCGATAGCGACAGTCTCGCCCTGGCCGTCGATGTGGCCACCGCACGCGGCGACAGCCGTCTGGCTGATCTCTACAGCCGTCAGCTGGAGCAGGTCATGACACGTGAATCCGGTCGCGCGGTGATTCGCACTCCCTGAGCGAGGCGCAACGACGCCGCTGATGGCGCCATCTCATGGGCGGGGTCGCTGCAAGCAGGACCGAGAAGACCGAAATGCCGGTGAAAATCTCGGCGCGGGCTTGGTATAGTGCCGACGCGGACGAACGTGTGTTCGTGCGCGTCGATTGGCATGGGAGGTCATCGCTTTTCACGCTGCTCACTCGCATGATGATCAGCGAGTCGTGCAGCACCCGGCCAATCGCGCGACAGCATCAGTCAGCATGCTCCAGCATCAGTGTCAGGAGCAGTTTCCCGCAGTACCGGAAGAGCGCCCGGATGTGCGTTCGGTAGACAGTTTTTCCTTACAAGGATGCGCCATGAGCGAACATCAACCCGCCCCTGATCAGCACGCCAGTGATGCACTGCCTGGCACGCGCCTCAAGCTGGAGCGCGAGCATCAGGGGTTGTCGCGTGATGAGGTGGCGACACAGCTCAACCTGCGCCCCAGCCTGGTCGATGACCTGGAACGCGACCACTACGACCAGATTCCCATCGCCGCGTACCGTCGCGGCTATCTGCGTGCCTATGCCCGCCTGCTGGGCATGGACGAGAAGGCGATCGTCGGGCAGTACAATGCCCAGTTCGGCACCACCGAAGCCGAGCGCTACACCCCCAGTTCCACGCCGTCGGTGCGCCCGCCGGGCAAGATGGGCAAGTACCTGTTCCGCCTCGTCAGCCTGCTGGTCATCGCCGGTCTGATCGGTCTCAGCTACGTGTGGTGGCAGAGTGGCGATTATGGCCGCACCTCGCCGGCGGAAACCTCCGCCCTCGAAGGTGGCAGCGATGTGGATAACGCCGCACCGGTCGTGAACGCCGATGGGTCCATCGAGCTTTCGCTCTCGCAGTCCTCTGCCAGTGAAGCGGCGCCGTCCTCCACTGCTACCGCCACCGGTGATGCGTCTGCCGTCGAGGCAGCAGCCTCGTCCGAGGCGACAGCGCAGGGCGCCGACGCGCTCGATACAGGCGCAACTGCGGCCGCGCCGGGCGCTGCAGAGGCTGGCACGGATAGCGCCGCTGACGTGAGTGCTGTCGCCGATGCCAGTGCCGACACCACACAAGAGAGCGCAGCAGAAGAAGCTGCGCCGGCGGCAGACCCGCGCAAGCTCGAATTGACGTTCAACATCAATTCCTGGACCGACATTCGTGATGCCGATGGCAAGCGCCTGCTGCGCGGCAACAACGAGGCCGGCACTAGCACGACGCTGGAAGGCAAGCCGCCCTTCACGCTGACCATCGGCAATGCCTCTGGCGTCGAATTGCGTTACATGAATGAAGCGGTCGACCTCACGCGCGTCACGCGCGGCAGTGTCGCCAAACTTACCCTCGGTGAATGATCCGGAATCCCATGCATAGTCACTCCCCCATCAAGCGCCGCGTCTCGCGCAAGATTCATGTCGGCAATGTGGCCGTCGGCGGCGATGCACCGATTTCCGTGCAGAGCATGACCAACACCGACACCAACGATGTCGCCGCCACCGTCGCGCAGATCAAGCGCCTCGAGGATGCCGGTGCCGATATCGTGCGTGTCAGCGTGCCGGACATGGATGCCGCCGAAGCCTTCGGTCGCATCAAGCAGCAGAGCAACATCCCGCTGGTCGCCGATATCCACTTCGACTACAAGATCGCCCTGCGTGTGGCGGAACTTGGCGTCGACTGCCTGCGCATCAACCCGGGCAACATCGGTCGTGAAGACCGCGTGCGCGCCGTGGTCAGCGCCGCCCGCGACAACGGCATCCCGATCCGCATCGGCGTCAACGCAGGCTCGCTGGAAAAGGACCTGCAGAAGAAATACGGCGAACCAACGCCGGCGGCGCTGGTCGAATCTGCCATGCGTCACATCGACCATCTGGATCGCCTCGATTTCCAGGACTTCAAGGTCAGCGTCAAGGCCAGCGACGTGTTCATGGCCGTCGCCGCCTATCGTGACCTGGCAGCGCGCATCGAACAGCCGCTGCACCTGGGCATCACCGAAGCGGGCGGCCTGCGCTCGGGCACCGTCAAGTCTTCCATCGGCCTGGGCATGCTGCTGATGGATGGCATCGGTGACACCATCCGCGTGTCGCTGGCAGCGGACCCGGTCGAGGAGATCAAGGTCGGCTTCGACATGCTCAAGAGCCTCAAGCTGCGCGCCAAGGGCATCAACTTCATTGCCTGCCCCAGCTGCTCGCGTCAGAATTTCGACGTCATCAAGACCATGAACGAGCTGGAGACACGTCTTGAAGACGTGATGACGCCGCTGAACGTCTCGGTCATCGGCTGTGTCGTCAATGGCCCCGGCGAAGCCAAGGAGACCGATGTCGGTCTGACCGGCGGCAGCCCCGCCAACCTGGTCTACCTGGACGGCAAGCCGGCCAGCAAGTTGACCAATGACACCCTGGTTGACGATCTTGAGCGACTCATCCGTGACAAGGTCGCGGAAAAAGAGGCCCGTGAGGCCGACACTATCATCCGCCAGAGCTGAGCTTGTCTCGGCTGGCTTGCGCGTCGTGAGTGACGCGCCTTCGTCTCCCCACCCGCCTGCATGACCTCATGCGAGCGCCGTGGGGAGACGCGCAAGGATTCAGGAGAGAACGTTGAGTACCAAGATCCAGGCTATTCGTGGCATGAACGACCTGCTGCCGGACCAGTCACCGGTATGGCAATACTTCGAGCACCAGGTGGAAGCGCTGATGGGCCAGTACGGCTATCGCGAGATCCGCACCCCCATCGTCGAGCAGACCGCGCTGTTCAAGCGCTCCATCGGCGAAGTCACCGACATCGTCGAGAAGGAGATGTACACCTTCGACGACCGTAACGGCGACAGCCTGACCCTGCGTCCGGAAGGCACCGCCAGCTGCGTGCGCATGGCGATGGAGAATGGCCTGGTCCACAACCAGATCCAGCGTCTGTGGTACACCGGCCCGATGTTCCGCCACGAGCGCCCGCAGAAGGGTCGTTATCGTCAGTTCCATCAGGTGGGCGTCGAAGCCTACGGCATGGAAGGTCCGGACATCGATGCCGAGATGATCCTGATCTCCGCACGCCTGTGGCGCCAGCTGGGCCTGCTGGAACACGTCACGCTCGAGCTCAACTCGCTGGGTAGCCTCGAGGCGCGTGCTGCCTATCGTGACCTGCTGGTCGAATACTTCGAACAGCACCTGGATGTCCTCGACGAAGACTCCAAGCGTCGTCTGCACAGCAACCCGCTGCGCATCCTCGACACCAAGAACCCGGACATGGCCGCCGTCGTCGACGCCGCGCCGCGCCTGGGGGATCACCTGGATGAAGAGTCCCGCGTGCACTTCGAGGGCCTCAAGGCACGTCTCGACGCCGCCGGCATCGAGTACGTCATCAACCCGCGCCTGGTGCGTGGCCTCGATTACTACTCGCGCAGTGTGTTCGAATGGACCACCACCGCGCTGGGCAGCCAGGGCACCGTGTGTGCCGGCGGCCGCTACGACAGCCTGTTCGAACAGCTGGGCGGCAAGCCGGTACCGGCGGG
>JGI24005J15628_10000082_pt1 | contig 71896 bp, 78 predicted proteins | sample LinPmetageLP40_FD_15628 | JGI IMG/M metagenome (IMG submission 15628)
TGGTCTAACGATTATATTATAGAATTAGGAGAACATTTTGGATTTGCAACAAAGTTTGATGGGATTGGTGATACCGACTATCGAAAGATGACTCGTAAACACTATAACATACAACAGAAAGCACTAAAGTACAGAAAACAAAAACATGGTATAATTGAAGAGGAGAATCCTAAAAGGGTTGTATGGAGATGGAGTAGATCTTCCAATAGAGTATGAATAAAAGAATAGTAACACAAAGCAATAGACCACAACACTTCTTTACAATTCACTGGAATGTGGGTAAAAGATGCAATTACGATTGTGCTTATTGCCCAGACAATCTACATGACTATACATCAGCGCATCGTAGTCTAGAAAGTTTCCAAGAAATCTTTAGAAAGATTGAACCAGANATACCAAGNAATCTGGATATCAAGATATGGTTTACTGGTGGTGANCCAACAATCAATCCANACTTNCTGCCGTTTGTCAAGTGGTTGAAAACAGAATACCCAAAACGGGCAACAAACTTAGGACTCAATAGTAATGGTTCAAGACTACCAAAGTATTACAAAGAATTGTCAGAGTGGGTAGAAAAGATACAGTTCAGTTCACATTTTGGGTTTCTAAAGTTAGACAAATTCAAGGATGTCCTATCTGCATTACCACTAAAAAAATTCAGTGTCAATCTTATGGCAGAGCCAGAATATTGGGATACAGTACAAAACATTGTAGAGTTTTGCGAGAAAGGACAAATCAATCATCATCTAAAGAGAATACGAACCAAGAGCACATGGGATTCCGACAATCGTAAGTACGACCCATTCTATACACCAGAGCAGATACAGTGGTTAGAGAAACGAGAACATGCTCAATCATATGATGAGATTGGTGAGAGATTTGACCAACCAGACATGCTTGCCTACTATAATGAAGTAGACGAACCAAAGGAAGAGTGGGCAAACAATATGATTACACGACAAGAGGACAATTTTAACGGTTGGCTGTGTGGTATAGGGTTAGAAGGGTGTCAGATAGATCAATACGGCAACATACAACGAGGAGTATGTAAGATAGGTGGTTCTTATGCAAATATAGAGGACAAAAAGATTACGCTGCCCAGGAATTTTGTGACATGCACAAAGATACGCTGTAGTTGTGTAGCAGATAACAAATGCACACGATATAAGGATAAAGAGACACGAAAACAAATGCAACCAGAGGTTATGTACAACATCCAGAAAAAACTGGCCGAATCAAAGCGAATCGGTGAACGTAAAGTGTCCATATTAGATAAATACAACTACTAAAAACGCTGTAAAATCAACGCCTAAAATTAGGGGTTGACAAAGCCCTATAATCGTGTTATAGTATATACATAATCAATGATGAGAGAGAAAAAAATATGGCTTATGTATCACAAACCGATAAAAAAGAACTGTCAATCGGTATAAAAAAAGTTCTTAAAAAGTACGGTATGAAAGGTAATATTGGTGTTAGAAACCATATGAGTTTGTATGTTGATATTATGTCTGGGCCGATGACGTTCAAACATTCACATGGTGACGATTATAGTCAAGTAAATGTGTATCACATTGACTCACATTATGAAGGTATTCAGAAGAAATTTCTAAATGAGTTACTTGCCGAGATGAAAGGTACTAAGTATTTTAATCACGATGATGCGATGACCGACTATTTTCATAGATCACATTATACCGATATTAATATTGGTAAGTACAATAAACCATATACTGTAATGAAAGAGGCTGCATAATGACACAGATTAAAAAACAATTTGATAATGTAATGGATGGTATAGACAATATGTTGAATGCCGCTGCATATGATTATTCACTAGGTGGTTATACACATAGGACGCCAGATGATTTTCGTGAAAAATTTATGATTAAAGAAGGACAAAAATATATTAAGATTGGTCGTGTATCCGACCACACACAAGGCCGTATGGGTCAAGTATGGGGATTTGTAGTCAATACAGATACAGATTCAAAATTTAAAAAGGGTGACTTACTTAAAGCTGCAGGATTTAATGCTCCTGCTCGTAACGCCGCTCGTGGTAATGTTCTAGAAGGGGGTTTCGGTATACGCTGGACTGGGCCTCTTTATCTTTAATCAGCGAAACAAGGAAACTACATGAAAAAACCTATGTACAAGACTAACATCTTTGTAAATACAGATCGTACCTTTTTTGAAGGACTGCTACATCAGATAGGATTTGTAACAAAGGAGTCTAAGATACCACATATGAAAAAGCGCCAAGCGCTAAAACAATGTGTATCCTATACTGCACCGACAGAGAAAGAATCTGTGGATAAAGCGCTAGAGGCATTTGCCAATAAGGGTAAAAAGGCGTCTGATCTCTTTCATATGGAAACAATACAAATATGATTGAGTGGTGGATGTTCGGCACATATTTAGCCGGTTCAGTTGTGACTTACTATTTGTGGGTAATCAAACCACAAGCAAATGTTATTGAGGTAACAATAGATAAGTTAATTGCCGATGGATTCTTACGCTCTAAGGTAAGTAAGGATGGTGTTGTTGAAATTTTGAAGTGGAATGAGAAATGAGATATTTAAAAAATCATTGGGATTACGATATCCTTGGAATGGATAGTCCAGATTGGCCACTCGCTCTTCTGGATGAGAACTTAGCGGCAACTCGTCAAAATAACGTAAATGAGACTATTGGTATGTGTAGCACAGAATGGTCTACAAAGTATTGGAATAATGTGCTAAAAGCGTTAATCATAAAATATGGCAATAAATTAAATGTTTCAATTAATTAAATGGTGTCTATACGCTTTCCTAATTTGGTGGTTGATATGGATTACATATACTGCCGCGCTAATAATGGCATAAATAGTTAAAATGCGAATACTTATCACTGGACATAGGGGTTTCATCGGAAGCGCGCTCATGGATGCGCTAAAGGACGACCACGATATCGCTGGACTAGATTCTGCAAGACCTACACCTAATCAAATAACCGACCATCAATGTATTACGAAAGCACCATTGCCGAATGATATAGATATGGTGATTCACCTTGCTGGTATAGGGGGTGTAAGAGAGTCAATAAATCGCCCTGCTGACTATTGGAAAACAAATGTTGAGGGTACAAAACGTATACTAGAACATTATAAGCACATAAGATGCCTAGTTGCATCAAGTAGCACAGCATATGAGCCACATCTAAATCCATATGCTGCGAGTAAGTATGTAGCAGAATCAATACCACATAAGAACGTAGTATTCATGAGGTTTCACACCGTATATAGTAGCACGCCCAGAAAGGGTATGCTATTTGATAGATTAATAAACAATGAATTAGAATATACAACAAATCACAGAAGAGACTTCATACATGTAAACGACATATGCAGTGCTATAAAGAAACTCATAAAACATCACCATATCAAGGGAGTAGTAGACATAGGTACAGGCACTAACATATCAATACAAGATATACGCCCAGACCTACCATGCCATACAATAGAACAGTACCCAGAGATGGCATATGAGAGACATACGACCCTTGCTGACATTCGTACTATGAAGAGTATAGCGTGGAAACCTACTATAAAGGTCAAGGATTTCATAAGAAAGAATAGACTAGCGGAAAAGAATGGGTAATCATGGGATATTATGGGATTATCGGACACTTTAATTAAATGGCAGAATAAACATATAGTTGTTGTGATTAAAGTCTGCAAGAGACCGAATTTTCTCTGAGAGCTTCCAAAAATAATACAGAATAAAACAAAAAAACACTTGACAAGCGCTCCACATGTGTGTATAATAGTACTTGTATGCCCATCAGAATAACTATAGTAGCTACTAAGAGTAGCCTTAGAGATGCACAAACAGAGAGTATTCTCTCTGGCAGCCGCTGAGAAAGTACTTGACATTAGCCGCTAAGTGTGGTAGTATAAAGAGAATCAGAAGAGAGCTACTCATTAAGGTGGGTTGGTTGACAGAGAAAGTTCCATAATGATGGTGTCATGATGTGTTGAGTAGCTCTCTGATGTTCCCTACCAGCTAGCATAAGGGGGGGTTAAAACTCAGCGGCCTTGGGGCAATCTATAAATGCAATAGTAGGTACTTAAAGAATTTACTTGACATTTGCTTCATTGTGTGGTATGCTGATTCGTATAATGATGATGAAAGGTTTTACAATGAAATACAAATCTACAATTTATGTTACTAATCAACTTGGTAAGGGTAAGTTTGAACTTATAGATGCTTTAGGAAATACTGAAAAGGAATCATATGATAATGTGATACACTCTTTTGAGTCTAAAGAATATTGGAAACATTCCAATACAGTTTGGATTACTGCCAATGATATAGTATGTATTGAAACAGAGTATGTTCCCCAAAGATATACTGCAACGGAGATGGTGTAATGAAATACAAAGGTGCAACTACTCATCTTGAAAAAGAGAGAAAGTTTCTAGGTCTGACTTGGAAAGAATTATTGATATTCATAGAACGTAATCCCTATGCTTTTCCTAATAAGACTATAGAGGCGTATAATATTTACAAAGGTTATATTGTATGAATTATGATTTCAAAAGTATGACCCCTACATATACTAAGGATTGGTATGTTAAGTGGTTCTCTTCTATATTATTAATTATCGCACAGGCACTGACCTCTGTGGGTGGATTAGATCCTATCAATCTAATCTTCTTTTGGTTTGGTCTGTTAGGTTGGTTGATTGTAGGATATTGGTGGAATGATCGTGCATTAATTTTTATCAATGGTGTTGGGTTATTCATTAACACTAGTGGTATAATGAAACATTACTTAGGAGCATAATATGAGTGGTATGCATTTACTTCCAGCATATTGGAATACAAACAATCACAAAAAGCGTAAGAAGAAAAGAGTTACGGAGAAAATGGCTGCCGCTATTGCAGAACATGAGAAGTATCTCAAACGTATGGGATACGACCCTAGTTCCAAAGCAAAGGCCCCACCCCCCAAAACTGAGCGTGTTTCAGTTGCACTACCCCAAAAAGATATATCCGAATATGATTGGAGTCCTTGTCTAAGGGGTCAGAAGTATACATTAACTAAATCTTATAACATAGGACAGGCGTACAATAAGGGTGGTCTGGTTGTTCTATCAGAGAAGGAAGCATCAGATGCCAGTACTGGAAAAAGACGTTAAGACTTTCGATGTAGTCTCAGCAGGGGTCAAACCTCAAAAACGGTTTGAGAAGTATTATCGGAAAGGTTTCGGAACGGAGAACGTAGGCCCGTTTCTTGCGAGTATGATTCGTATGGTACGTCCTCAGCGAATACTGGAAGTGGGAGTTGGGTATACGACTCCGTTTATTGCCGAGGCGATAGAACAGAACTTTCAAGTAGACTTTGATGGTAATCACGATATGGATTACTACGAGAAACCTTATGATCCTCGTTATGTAATTGTAGATGATATGTCGCTCGGTCGGGTCGAAGTGCCACAGAGAAATTGGATAGAATTAATTGACGGTAAGTTTCAAGGTATGCGAGAATGGATAGAACCGAAGTATGGTAAGTTTGATTTCGTATGGTTTGATTGTGGTGGGCCGCCAGAGTATGAACAGTTTATGAAAGAGTATTGGGATTTGTGTTCTGAATATGTGTTCTTTCACTTTACTTACTTTAGAGGACAACCAAATAAGAACATGGATGCGATACTAAATAATGCGACTGGCAATGCATATCGTATGGATATTGTAGAACCAAATAAGTTTCGTCAAGGAAGTATAACTATGTTAAGGAAAGTGAATGATTGATCCAAATGGAGATTCTAGAAAATATCTTGTATTAACAATTCTAGTCATAACGGTGTTAATCTGTATGAAGATGGCTGGTGCAAGTGGTCTATGATTAGTTTTTTTGTAAAGTTTTATTTAATATGTGGTCTTATCTATACTACGGTAATATATAATGATGACATGCGAACACAACGTGCTATGATGAGAGGACGGCCTAGTGAAGAATGGATGAGAGTTGGCGAATGAAGAAACCTTACCTTACAAATCCTAACATGTTAGTTCCTTATTACTTAATGTTATCATATTGTTATTACAAAGAAAACGAAAGTCTAATAGACGATACAGAATATGACCAGATATGTAGAGAACTTATAGAGAAATGGGATACAATAGAACACTGGCACAAACCATTACTTGATTTAGAATCACTTAAAGCAGGAACTGGATACAATATTAAATATCCCCAAAGAGTTGTACAAGCTTCTTTATCACTCTTAAAAGAATCTCAACTAAGACCTACGGAGATGGATTGATGAACAATATGATAAAATCACCCTTTAAACAACCATGGCACTTTGATAAATTCAGAGAAGATAAAGAAGGCGAATATTCCAAGTGTTTTGGTCACTTTGTTGGTGATTGGACAGAAGATATAATTACCGCTAGAGAGATGGGAGATATGCCCCAAACAGATAATAATTTTTTGGGTGACTTTGATTCGCCCCAATTGGCCAAACAAAGAAAAGCATATGAGAATAATCAAATGAAGGATATTGTTCTATATAATAATGCCGATGGAATAGATTACTTTAATATGCTTCCAGTATTTGAAAATATGATCTCTACACTACAGTTGAATAGAGAACAGAAATTAGGATGCAGATTTAATGACTTGTATCCTAACGATCAACTTATGTGGCACATTGATAAGTATAAGGGGAAAGGTGAACTTAATAAGAGTACACTTGATGACCCTAATTTTAAATATAAACCAAGTGATAGGATACGATTCTTAATTATGTTAGAAGATTGGGAGCCAGGACAGATACTACAGTTTGGTAATAGAACATACACACAGTGGCGTGCTGGTATGGTAATGTGTTGGGAGTGGTCAACTCTTCCTCATTGTGTATTGAACGGAAGTTGGAAACAAAGACCTGCTCTACAGATTACAGGCGTTATGACAGATAAGACAATAGAGATTATCAAAGAAGGAAATTCAGAAACAATTTATAATGTATAGCGGAAAACCTTTAAAGGTTCATATAGAATTATCTAACAAGTGTAATGCCATGTGTCCACAGTGTGGTAGAAACACTTCTGCTAATGGTGAATTAAGATTACAGGCTGGTATGCAAACTACAGAACTTAGACTTGAAGATATAGAAAGAATCTTTGATGATGAGTTTTGGAACACACACAAAATATCGAATGTAAGATTTGTCGGAAACTATTCTGACCCTATCGCAACTAAAGATTTACATGAGATTGTAGAGTTCTTTATATTTAATAATCCAAAGATAATACTTAATGTTACTACTAACGGAAGTTTAAAGACAGAAGAATGGTGGTATCATTTCGGAAGTATGTTTAATAACAAAAATCGTAGAGTTGTGTTTGCACTAGATGGTACAGATAATATTACACATGCATTGTATAGACATAGAACAAACTACGATAAGATTATACGAAATGCAAAATCATTTATATCCGCTGGTGGTAATGCAGAATGGTCTTTCTTAGTGTTCAAACATAATGAACATCAACTAGAAGAAGCAAAGAGATTATCGGAAGAGTATGGATTCAAAAAATTTATTTCTGTGTATACCACAAGATTTCACAATGGTAAAGGATACAAAAAATATAAGTTAGATGGGGTGGATTATAAATTAGAAGAGACAACAACAAAGGAGATGCCAAACCTTTCTACAATACCTTGGCCGCCAGAGAACCTAGATATATCGTGCAAAGCTTTACAAGATGACTATGAAGAGATATTTGTAAACTACACTGGTGAGATAGTTCCTTGTTGTTGGGTTGGTGCTTCAATACACAGATGGAGAACCAAAGATACTTATTTCAAACCATCGTATCCAGTTGAGGAAGATGGACTTATAGGTGAGATACTAAAAGACGATTCACATGATGCAATAAAATATGGTGCAACAAAAGTCATGACTAATCAGTGGTTTACTAAACTAAAAGAATCTTGGGTTGACAAACCATGCAGAGTATGTTATCGTGTCTGTAATAAAAAAATAAATTTACTAAAAGAGAAGAGGACGGAAGAATGGGTTTAACGGATATATTAAAAAGTTCTAATCATATGCACAATGCAATAGTTCGTATACCGTTATTACATATTAATGTTTTAGACAAGGTAGAGAATACACACATACAACATGCTGTTCGCAGACATGCAACGGATGATAAACATTTATCAAACGTAAAAGCAAATATGACTTCTTGGTATCTACATGAAGAGAGTGATGTTGTTAAAGGACTTTCGGAACTTGTCGTTATAAAGTGCCAGAAAATGTCTGGTAATTTTAAATTACATAATAGTGAATGTTGGGGTAATGTCCAAACATTTTCAGAAGAAGTTATAGAACATACACATTGGCCATTTCTATGGTCTTGGTGCTACTATGCCAAAGTGGATAGAACATCTCCACCACTTATCTTTCCAGAAGTCAAACAAGTTTTTGAACCAGAGTTGGGTGACTTAATTATCTTTCCAAGTTATATAAAACATTTTGTTCCTAAAAGTGAATCGGAAAACGAAAGAATAGTTGTCGCTGGTAATATTAGTTTTGAGTTCACAAAACCTTGTTGATTGTTTCCATTTAGACAACAGTGTTATTCGATTTAAAATTACTCTTTCCATTATAAATATAAGTGTAATCAAATAAGATTATATTTCATACAAAGGGAGAACCAAAATGAGTGCTATCAGCACAGCCGTATGGCAAGAAACATGCAACATTTGTGAAAAAGTACACAAAGTTTTACACAACACTTTAGTCAATTTTCAAAGAGGTAGACAACTATCTGCAAACAGACAGATTATGCATCAACTACCAACACTTAGACATTTATCCAAAGATTTAGATTTAGATTTTCATCTTGACAAAATGAATGACAACACAAATAAAAGTTATGACGCTAAACTAATAAAGTAGGTTTCTTATAAATAATCCGAACACTTAATTGATGAGAGATGAGGGGTGTACGGATGATAGATCCAATTACGGCGGTCGCAGCCGCTACGGCTGCGTTCAATACAATTAAACAAGGTTTCCAACTTGGTAAAGATATCGAGTCTATGTATGGTGACATGGGTAGGTGGATGGGTGCCGTAAGCGATATTGATCAGGCGGATAAGTTAAATAAGAAACCACCGTTGTTTAAAAAAATATTTGATGGTTCTAGTATAGAACAAGAAGCAATGGATATTTTTGCTGCTCAGAAAAAAGCAGCTGCCATGGAACAAGAACTAAAGACTTTTGTTAACTTTACACACGGGCCTGGTTCATGGGATGAGATACTTAGACTACAAGGTAAGATTCGTAAAGATAGACAAAAATTAATCTATGAACAACAAATGAGACAAAGAGAAATCCTAAATGCAATTGGATTAATAATCTTGGTGGGTGGAATTGGATTTGCTGTAGTTATGGGTGCTTCTATTATTGTAGACATGCACGGCCATCCAAGTGGTTGGTAATGGAACTTGTTTTTGCTTTAGTAACTTATCTTGGAATGAATAAGATTGATGAAACTTACTTTCGCAATATAGATGATTGTATATACTTCCAAGAAAGATTAAACAAACAACCCAGAGTTCCTAAAAGAGACCCAGAAGGAAATGATGTGCCTGGCGCTAAATTTGTTGCTGTATGTCAACCCTCAAAAGTAAACCTAAATAAAACGAAGGTATATTAAATGTTTAAATGGATTGTATTAGTCATGCTACTAATCCCACTTAATCTATATGGTGGAGCAAAAACTGTCGGCGCAAAGAAAGACTATACACGACAGCAAAAAATTCAAAGAGGTGATATAATAGAAAAAAAGTACACCACTTGTAGATTAAAGAAGATTGTCCAATCACGATCTGGTGAACAGGCTTGTATATATCAAGGTGGTAATAAAACTTATGAATTAATGTTTGATAATAACTGTCCAAAACAATTTAAATGTATTTACAATCCTAACAGTAAAGAACCAAATATAGACAATGTGATGGATAGTTTAAATTCAATAGGTAAGTAATGTGATATATGAACATGAAGATTTGCAAATAGATTCAACTGTATCATCTAAAACAAGATTATATAAAGATGATAAATTAGTTTTTATTGGTGATGGTTATAAAGCAATCACTATGATGATTAATAATAGCAAAAATCCAGAACCAGTAAAACAAAAGTTTCATGCCCAATTAACTATGAGAGAAAAACCAAAATTTTCTAAAGGTGATGATATAGAAACATTGAGAAAGCAAGCACTAGATGACCATGCTCAATCCTTAGTGAAGAAGAAGAGAAGGCGATAAACTCTTTATAAATAATATAGAATAGGAGTCAGCATGTCAAATAATTTTATGGGCCTAGATGGTTTCGTCTGGTTTACTGGTGTCGTTGAAGATAGAAACGATCCTGCTTTACTTGGACGAGTCCGTGTAAGATGTTTAGGTTTTCACACAGAAGATAAAGTGAAAATACCTACATCATCACTACCTTGGGCTCACATAATGTTACCGATAACAACACCGTCTATGAATGGTAAAGGTCAAAGCATACCATTTATGGTTGAGGGTACATGGGTTATTGGTTTCTTTAGAGATGCTGAATTACAACAACAACCAGTAATTATTGGAACACTGCCAGGCTATCCACAAACAGTATCGGATAAGACAAAAGGATTTAATGATCCAAATGGTGTGTATCCTCTATCAACCCACTTAAATGAAAGTGATGTAAACAGATTAGCAAAAGGTGGAGCGGATGATAAACCACATGAAATCATTGAACTCAAAGAATCTAAAAGAGATAAACAAGTTGCCGTTGCCTCAGGCGAACCTTGGGATGAACCAGCTGGGTCACATTCATCATCCAAGTATCCTTACAACCATGTATTTGAATCAGAGGTTGGACATATCAAAGAATACGATGACACACCGAGCAATGAAAGAATACACGAATATCATAAAACTGGAACATTCTACGAAATGCGACCAGACGGTTCAAAAATCACAAGGGTGGTTGGTAACAATTATGAAGTGGTTCACGGATCGGATTACGTCCATGTTAAAGGATCAGCAAACCTAACAGTTGATGACACATTAAACATAAAAGCAAAAACAATAAACATGGTTGCTGATACTATGAATAAAACAATAGGAACGCTTACAGAAACAATAACAACACATAATGAAACAACTGGAACGCTGACAGAAACATATACAACTAAAACGGAAACTGCGACAACTGGTAATACGACTTATACATCAGGCGATGTAGTTGCAAGTAATATATCTCTAGTAGGACACCAACATGTAGATAATGCTGGACTTGCTGCTGGAGTTACCACTGTGCCTATTGGTGGAAGTGGTTCAGTAACATCTGCTCAAGGAGATACCGTGACAGCAATTTCATCTGGTATAACTGCTACAGAACCAACATCTCTAGATCTAACTACAGTCTCAAATGTAACATTACCGACTGCTACATCATCATATCCAGATACACTGGTAAAAACAGATTCTACTGGTACAGTTAATAGTACAATATTGGCTGACAATGCTGTAACACAAGATAAACTTGCAGACGATGCTGTAGGTTCTGCTGAAATGAAAACTCTATCGACACTACTCATCAAGAATAGTGGTGGTACTACATTAAAAACAGTTCACGGTGCTGGAGAATAGTATAAATACTAATAAAGGAATTACAAATGTCGCAATATGATGCTCAGTTAAATAATAACACATCTAGAAATAATAGACAATACTCTGATTTAGATTTATTCTTTAGCAGAAAAACATCTAATAGCGATATAAATACACTTACAGACGTTCAAGCGGTAAAGAGAAGTGTTCGTAATTTAGTTCAACTAGATTACTTTGAAAAACCTTTTCATCCAGAGATTGCATCTGGCATTAGGGGAATGTTATTTGAATTGATGACTCCCTTTACTGCTCAAGTAATTGCTAGACAGATTGAGGATGTAATTAATAATTTTGAACCTAGGGCCAAACTTGTTGGTGTAACTGCGATACCAGATTTGGATCGTAATGCTTATGAAGTTAAGGTAGAATTTTATGTTGTTAACACACCGACAGAGTTAGTAGACTTAACGGTATTCTTAGAAAGATTGAGATAAGATGGCAGATACAAATAATCAGAAAGTACGAGTAACGGAATTAGACTTTGATGAAATTAAAGCAAACCTAAAATCTTTTCTAAAAAACCAAACAGAATTTAGAGATTATGATTTTGAAGGTAGTGGTATGAGTGTTCTATTAGATACACTAGCATACAATACTCACTATCTAGGTTATAATGCAAACATGTTAGCAAATGAAATGTTTTTAGATAGTGCGGCTTTAAGAAGTTCTGTAGTATCACATGCAAAGACTTTAGGATACGAAACATCTTCATGTCGTGCTCCGAAAGCAACTATAGGTATTGCATTAACAACAACTAACTCAACAGCCACTATGCCTGCTGGTACTAAGTTTACAAGTACAGTGGATGGAGTATCATATCAATTCGTAACAACCTCGACTGTCCAATCTACAAGTTCTGGTAATACTGTGAACTTTGATAATACAGAAATTTTTGAAGGAACATATGTTACCACAAAATATACAGTGGATAGCACTGATACGGAACAAAGATTTATTATCACTGATAACAGAGCCGATACTACAACTTTAAATGTAACAGTTCAAAATTCATCAACCGATACATTTACTACAACCTTTACAAAAGCAACTGATATATCACAGCTGTCTATTAATAGTAATGTGTACTTTTTACAAGAAATAGAACAAGGTAGATATGAAGTTTATTTTGGTGATGGTGTTGTAAGTAAATCATTAACAGATGGGAACATCGTAATACTAAATTATGTTGTTACAAATAAAACTGCAGCCAATGGTGCAAATGCTTTTTCATCACCAAGTGCTATTGGTGGTATTAGTGACATTGGTATTACACTCGTTGCTTCCGCTGCTGGTGGTGCAGAACCAGAAAGTATAAATTCAATAAAATTAAATGCCCCACTTGACTATGCGGCCCAAGGTAGATGTGTTACTAGAAATGACTACCAAGTATTTACTAAGAAGTTATTTGCAAATGCACAAGCCGTTTCTGTGTGGGGGGGAGAAGATGGAAGTTTTGATTCATCTTTAGGTGTTACTGCAACACCACAATATGGAAAAGTTTATATTTCAATTAAATCAAATACTGGACAGAACTTAACATCAGCACAAAAATCATCACTAGTTAAATCTTTTAGTCCATTTACCGTTGCATCAATAACACCAGTGATTGTGAATCCAGAAACAACATTCTTAATTCTACAAGTTAATTTTATGTTTGATTCTACAAAAACTGTTTTGGTTGGGCCAGACTTAGAAGCGTCTGTTATAACTGCAATTACAAATTACAATGATACATCTTTAAAAAATTTCAATAGTCCATTTAGACACTCTGTTCTTACTGGATTAGTAGATAGTGTTGATGCTGCTATTTTAAATAACACTACAATTGTTACCATGGCAAAATTCTTTACACCGATTATATCAACAAATGTCTCCTACACAATTAGTTTTAACAATCCACTATATAATCCTCATTCTGGCCATAACGAGCTTGGTGGTGGTATTATTGCATCTACTGGATTTAAAATTGATGGTAGAACAGAAGAAATGTTTTTTGATGATGATGGAAAAGGAAACCTAAGAATGTATTATCTACAAGGTTCTGCGAGAACTTATTATGCCACGCAAGCAGGAACAGTAAATTATTCTACTGGTGTGGTATCTACAAATGCATATAAATTTTCAAGTGTATCAAATGTTGATGGACTTACTTCTACACAAATTAGAATGACAGCAACACCAAATTCAAATGATGTTGTACCAGTTAGAAATCAACTACTAGAAATAGATTTAGTTAATTCAAGTATATTAAGTAATGTAGATGCTACTGCCACAACTGGTGTTGGTTATACGGTTGCCTCAACTGGTGGAGATGCACAAACCACAACTACGACAGTTCAAACTAATCCATCTAGTGGTTCAACAAGTGCATATTAGGGAGTAATCTATGTCTGAAAAATCTTCCAAGTTTCTAGGCAAGATATCTCCATTAGTAGAAGGACAGTTTCCAGACTTTGTTAAAGATGAAAACAAACTCTTTGTAAAATTTGTTCAAGACTATTATAAGTTTCTTGAAGCTGGTAAGATGGAACTTACTGCTGCTGTTGATTATATAAAATATGAAACAGAAACAATATCCTATATTCTTAATGATGAAGGTGATCGTATCGTTGCTGAACAAGGTGCTGGTACGGTTGGAAACTTTACTAATGGTGAGACTATTATAGGGTCTTCATCAAATGCTATTGCTGAAGTTATAGTAGAAGATGTCCGTAACGGAACAATCTACATTTCATCTCATCAAAAATTTGAAACTGGTGAAACAATAACTGGACAAACCTCTGGTGCAACTGGTGTATTAAAAAGATATCGTGCAAACCCAGTTCAAAATATTCAACAACTTTTAGACTACGCTGACGTAGACAATACAATCTTTGACTTTTTAAATAAATTTAGAGATTCGTTTATGGAAGCAATTCCTAATACTCTTGCAACTGGAACTGCTAAAAGAAATCTAATAAAATCTATCAGAGATTTATATTCTGCAAAAGGAACATCCGAAGGTCACAAACTCTTTATGAGATTGTTACTTGGTGAAAGTGCATCTATCTTTTATCCGACACAATATATGTTGAGGGTGTCAAATGGAGATTGGCGTCAAAAGACTACAATGAGAGTTGAGACTATAGGTTCTTCTGCTGATGAAATTGTTAACCAAGTTATAACTGGTTCAACATCTTTTGCAACTGCGATTGTTGTAGACACTATTACGTTTCAACAAGGTTCTGTATCTGTTACGGAACTAGAGATTGACTCTGTAGTTGGTACATTTCAAACCGATGAATTGATTACTGCAATATCAACACTTACAGACGTTCCTGCTAATTTTCGTATAAAAGCAATTGTTTCTTCAGCAGACTTAGGCACTTCTGGTGCTTTATATGTAGACAATGAAATAATTGATGCAGAGGCTTTGGGTAATGATTTTGCTGATGTTAGAGTTGATGGTATTAAGTCTGGTGGAGTAACATCAATTGAAATAGATGCTACTGGTGCTGATTATCAAGTGGGAGATAAAGTAACCTTTACTGCAAACGCTGTAGACACAGACGTATCTGACGCTTCTGGCTTTGTAACTGTAACTGGTGGTGGTATTGCAAATGAAGATAGTTCAGGCGATATTATAATCTTAGAAGATGACACCTCTGTTAGTACGGAAAATTTTGATATCCTACTAGAGAGTAGATTAGAGGATAGATTTATCGGAGATGGTACGACAACTGCATTTACATTATCCACTGTTCCTTCTACGGATACTCTTACAGTACTTGTTGATAATGTAGTTACAACTGCTTATACACAATCTGGTTCAACTATAACATTTACAACAGCGCCTAAAAATCTCTCAACCATTTTTATTAAGGGTAATCCACAAGATTATCTACTATTAGATAGGACAGATTCTAGTGGCACTGATACTGGATTTAGAATACAAACAAATCAACAGATAGAAGTCGTTGATACCTTTGGAACAGATAATGATCAAATAGTTCTTGAAGATGGTTCTATGGGCGCAGAGTTTGGACAAATTAAAAAAATATTTATAGAAAACAAAGGTGATGGTTATACAAGATTGCCTACTGTTTCTGTATCATCTACCTTTGGTACTGGTGCTGATCTTACTTCTCTATCCACAGAGATTGGTAAAATTCAAGCAATAAAAATTAGTGACTCTGGATTCAATTACACAGTTTCAAATGCTCCAGTTATTGAACCAAGAGCACACTTTGTTTTAAAAGATGTATCTGGAACATTTGCCTTAGGTAATACTCTAACTACAAACGGACACACTGGAACAGTTCAATCGTTTGATACTGGTACTAAACTATTAACTACAACTTTTGAAAATGAGGAAAGGATCATTCACGAACAAAAAGGTTCTACTTTCCAAGATAGTATTGAGTTAGAAGGAAACACTGGTGATAATTTATCATCTAGATTATTCTTAGAAGATGAACAAGACTTTGATGGTGGGGATAATATTGTATTAGATGGAACTAGTATAAAAGCACCAATCAATCAGACATTTGTTTTAAAAGTTAAAAAATATTCAGAATTAAACGAGGATGGTGTATCTGTCAATCGGTTTATGATAAATGAATCTAAACGACCAGAATTAGCATTGTATGAGGGTAACACTTATTATTTTGATTTATCTGACCCATCGTTGTATAGTGATAACACCTCTGTTAATGCTCACCAATTAAGATTTTCAACTACACCAGATGGAACACATGCTTCTGGAACTGCATTTACAGATGGGGTAACTGAATCAGTTATAACACTTATACCAATTGGAACTGCTGGTTCGTTTATTCAAATAGTTGTTCCAACGAATGCTCCAAACCTTTATTACTATTGTACAAATCATAGTGGAATGGGTAATACTATTTTAACACCACAACTACAATCAGTCGTATTGGATGAGGGTGGAAATATATTAACAGACGGATTAAGTAAACATGAATTTAATATACGTTTGGAAGATGCAATTAACTATACTGGTTTTGGTATTATAGAATTTGAAGAAGATGCTGGTTTTATTCAAGGACGTTTAGATTTAGAAGATAAGAGTAAAATACTTCTAGAAAGTTCTAGTGAATTAAGTGGTGGTGGTATTGAACTTGAAGATGCTGTAGGAAAAGTTAAAGCTGGATTTAATTATAATGTGGGGGGTGTTCAACTAGAAGAATCTATTAGTAGTTTTGTCCAAGGAATTGGTGAAAAAATTGTTATGGATAGATATAGAGAAATCAATCCAGGCTCAGTATTCATAGTACAAGAAAATGGTGATCCATTACTTGGTGAAGATTTTGGTTTCAACCTAACATTAGAAGATAATGATCAATTTTTATTAGACGATGAAACTGCTGACTTTATTGTAATGGATGGAACAAATAGTTCATCTCTTAATGTTGGACAAAATTTGATACTAGAACAACCAATTGATTTTTCAAATAAAGATGTCACTATCACGGATTCTAGTGGTGCAACTGGAACAATTATTTTTGCTGATGTTGCCACTGGTACATTGAGTGTTGATACAACATCAACTGGTGTAGGGAATTATGTAACAATTGATAACTTGATTGGTGAGGATTTGATTCGTATTCAAGACTCATTCTATTATCAAGATTTTTCATATGAGGTTTCCGTTGGACAATCAACTGCAACTTATATTAATCAACTTAAAAGAGCAGTCCATCCTGCTGGTTTTGCTCCATTTGGTAAAGTTAGTATTGCATCATTTGTTTCTGCAACTGTGGGAACAACTGCGGCTGGTGTTGCTGGATACCTTGGTGATACTCAAACATTCACACCAGAACTTGCTTCTGTTCTTGAAACAATATTTGATCAAACAATTAAGAGAAGATTAAAAGCTGGAAGTATGGTTATTGGTGCAGAGGATGACCAGATATTATTAGAGAATGGTGTGAAGGTTGATGAGGTACTTGCTCTTGAAGGTACAGACACAAATGTAGTAAGTGGTATGCCCTCTGACATTTCTATATTACTAGAAGATAGTTTACAGCCAAGTAACTATACTTATGCTGTTTCTCATTTAGTTCAAGAAGATGATTATCAAATACTTCACGAAACTGGTAGACATACAGATGAGTTTGATAATATCATAACAGAAGATAGTGCTCAAATACTCATGGAATTTGGAAGTCTTACTGGTGGTACTGCATTACTATATGAACCAAATCAATTTACTGCAAATGAAACTGGTGGCGGTAGAGTTATGTCCGAAAGTTCTTCTGCAAGTGGCAGTGATAATGAAACTATATTAACAAAAGAAATGAGAATAACACGATCAACTAAACCAATAAATCATGCTGCTAGAAACTTATTAACATATCTATATGATCATCCTTTTGCTGTGGAACAAGCATACGGTGGAATACAAATGGAAAACAATTCCATTTTAGGTATGGAAGATGGAACAGATACAGACGGTGACGGTGATGCAGTAATAGATAATATACTTTTAGAAACTGGTGGACTTATAGTTGTAAATGATACAGCAGTTCGTCATGATGTAATTAGATTAGATGGTGAAGAACCTTTACCTTCTGTTGCTTTCTTAGTAACTGAGGCTGGTGAAAATATCGTATTTGAACAAGATACTATTAATATAGGGTCTGGTAGAACATTACTTGAATCATCTATCTTTACTTTTATTGCAGATCAAGTTAGAAATAGAAATGAAAAATTACTATTGTCTGAACCTACAAACGATGATACACTAACTCTTTCAGAAATAGGTGATATACAGATTACAGAAATTGCAAGAAAGGGAAAAATATTACAAAATGGATTTGGCATTACTGGACAAAGTATTTCAATAGAAGATGTTGGTATTGCACTAGAAGAAGATGGTTTTATCTTGATGGATGGAACTGAAATAAGTGGTGTTGGTGATACTGCTTTTGCAGTAAATGAAAACTCATCAATACTGTTAGAAAATATAACTGGTAAACACGAAAGAATAATACAAGAAACTGCTGGGGCAATAGTAGAAGAAGATACATCTTCATTGTCAACTATAGATTTAATTCAATTAGAAGATTCTTTAAATGATGGTATTGGTGTTCCCCCTGCTATATTACTAGAAAATGAATATCTAAGATTGCGTGAAGATATTATTGTTCAAGAAGATGGAACAACTGCTGACGGTGGTAATATAGTTCTTGATGCAACAAGTACTGCTGCTGACGGCAATCCAGTAGATGAAAATGGAAAACTTGTACAAGAACAAGATACTGCTGATATAGGTTCTGATAGAATAAATCATATCGTATTAGAAACATCAGACTATATCGCCAATGCTGGAGTTAAACCAATTGAAAATTATACCATGTCTGGGAGTATAAATACTAGTATAAGGAACATTCCAATCGTACAGCCTGCAATTATTACTTTAAAGAAGGTTTCATAAGATGGAAATGTGTTATAAATATATACAAAGGATTAAAAAATGTCGGCAATAATCACGGAAAAATTTAGACAGCATAATGCTAATCAGTTTCACGAATCATTTACTGAAGCAGCTGCATCAACGTATTACCTATTCATAGGTAAAGCAACACCATTCACTTCTGGTACAACTGGTGGAAACGATACTATTCCCCCAACACCAGCAGACGATATAAGTTCAGAGTTCTATAGATGGGATTCTATGATTGCAGCTAAACAGATTGGATCAACTGATATATCTTTTGCTTTACCAAGAACAAATTGGGTAAACGGAACTGTTTACTCTATGTACAAAGATAATATATCTGCATCAAACTTATCTGCCAATGGTGCAACAAATCTCTTTGACTCAAACTTTTATTTCATAACCTCTGCATTTAGAGTATACAAAATATTAGATAATAACTCTGGGGCTTCATACTCTGGTTCTGAACCGACATCAGAATCAACATCAACATTTGCCCTAGGTGGTTATGTCCTTAAATATATGTACACCGTTTCTGCATCAGATGCTACTAAGTTTCTTACCACAGACTATATGCCTGTGTCTACAAACTCAACTGTGAGTGCAGCTGCAGTAGATGGTAAGATTGAAAGTCTTTCTGTAACTGGTGGTTCTGGTTATACAGACGGAACTTACTACGCTGCTGTTTATGGAGATGGAACAAGTGCTGGAACAGCTTCTGGTGCGATTGTCTCAATCAAAGTTAGTGGTGGTGCAATCCAAGGATTTGGATTATCCTCTGGAACAGATACAATTTTACACGCTGGTGGAAATGGGTATACTTTTGGTTCTGTTAATTTAGGGTCTGCATATATCTTTTCTGACACTGCATTAACATCTTCTTCTTCATTAGGTAGTGGTTCTGGTGGTGCTGTAAATGTTATCATAAGTCCAAAAAGTGGACACGGTAATGATGCTGTCGCAGAGTTAGGTGGACACTATGTGATGACAAATACCACACTAACACAAGCAGAGAATGATGATATTACAACTGCAAACGATTTCAGAGAAGTAGGAATAGTTGTAGATCCAACAACTTTTGGAACATCAACCATTTCTTCAATTGCAACTGGAAGAATGACATATGTTGTAAAAATGTCAACATCGTCTGGAACTTTCGATGTGGATGAAACAATAACACAAGCAACTACTGGTGCTGTAGGTAGAGTTGTAGAATGGGATTCTGCTAGAAGTCTACTTTATTATCACCAAGAAAGATTTGGTTCTTATGGAACAAATTCTACAACTGGTGCTTATGCTGCTTTTTCTGGAACAACAACTGTAACTGGTGGAACTTCCGGCGCAACTGGAACACCATCAAACACTGCAAGTGAAACTGTTACCTTGGCTAATTCTAATACCTTAACCTTAACAAGTGGGTATGCAAATCCAGAGTTACAACCAGATAGTGGTAATATTGTATACTTAGAAAATAGAAAACCTATTCAAAGATCAAGTGACCAAACAGAAGATATAAAAATAATAATTGAATTTTAAAGGATTAGTTAATGGCTCAACTTACCGACCTCAATGTATCACCTTACTACGATGACTTTAGTAAGGATAAAGATTTTCATAGAATTTTATTTCGCCCTGGCTTTGCTGTTCAGGCGAGAGAGTTAACTACTCTACAATCTATTTTACAAAATCAAATCGAACAACATGGTAATCACATGTTTAAAGAAGGAACTGTGGTTATTCCTGGCCAACTTTCTTTGATGATGAATTTTCAAACACTACAGTTAAACGGAACATTTGCTAATGAAACCATTAATCCAAGTTCATTCTATAATGCAACTAATAACGTAGTTGTAACTGGACAAACCTCTGGTGTTACTGCTAAAGTTGTAGGATTTCAAATTGCAACTTCAACAACTCAACCTATGTTATATGTTCAATACGTTAATACTGGAACAGATGGTACAACTCAAAGATTTGCAAATGGAGAGAACTTAACTGCAAATGCTGGTATTACTCACACCACAACATATGCTGCTAATAATGCTTCTGCAACTGTATACTCACCAATTGATAACACTACTGCTTCACAAAGTGGAACAGCGGTTGAACTACAAGAAGGTGTCTATTACATTAGAGGACAGTTTGTAAGATGTGCTCCTCAAAGATTAGTATTATCTACGAATACAACAACTGTAACTGCAAGAGTAGGTTTTACAATTACAGAAACATTACAAACACCAGAGACAGACACTTCACTTACAGATAATGCAACTGGTTCATCTAACTATGCTGCTAAAGGTGCTCATAGATTAAAAATTACTTTAACTCTTGCTACAAAATCAACCACTGCAACTGATGATACTAATTTTGTTGAATTGATGAGAATTGATAATGGACAGTTGGTTGGACAAGCTAGAGTTACCGAATATGATGTATTAGGAGATACTCTTGCAAGAAGAACTTTTGATGAAAGTGGTTCATATACGGTAAGACCTTTTAACTTTGATATGAGAGAAAGCACTAACATCACTGCAAGAAATACTAATTATCAAGGTGTGTTCCAAGGAAAAACTACTACAGATGATGGTGGTACACCAGCAGAAAGTTTACTTGCTCTTTCTTGTTCGCCTGGCAAAGCATATGTCAAGGGTTATGAATTAGAAAAGATATCACCTACCTTTAAGGACTTAACTAAAGCAAGAGATTTTAATACTGTTAATACTGGTGTCCTTACACATGAGATTGGAAACTTTTGTCAAATAACAAATTTATTTGGACAACCAGATATCACATTTATTTCTGGTGAATCCACTGCATACAAAACAGTAGGATTATTTGATGATAAAATTACAACTAACGGAGCATCTTCTGGTAATCAGATTGGTGTTGCTCGTGCAAAAGCAATTGAATATCGTACTGGTGTTGTAGGAACTTCTGCCGCTGTTTACGATTTATATTTGTGGGATGTTAGACCTTTCACAAAACTTACGTTAAGTGGAACACCTAGTGCAACACTTTTATCAAATCATTCAAGTGGTGGTGTTCAAGTAACTGGTGCTACATCTGCTGCAACTGGATTTATATTCGCTTCTGGAACTGGGGCAGATAAAGTTGTTCTTACAAATGTTATTGGTACTTTTACAGTTGGTGAAAAAATAAAAGCATCAGATTCTGCTGAGACAGATTCAGTCGTGGAAAATTCTGGTAACACAGATTTAACTATTTCAGAAGTTGTTACACATACATTTAGAGATACAAGATCTGTGTTTATGGATGATACTGACTCTGGGCAAGATTTTACAGCAGATGCTGTTTTGATACCATCAGAAATTTCAACTGGACAAATTGTATTTAATGCTTCGGATGCTAATGGTGCAGACTCTAACGACAATATCGTTCTAGAAGAAGATAACTCAACTACAATTGCATTGGAAGTTGAAAAGATTGCAACTCTACAAAATACAGAAAAAAATATTTCAATATTTAAACTACCAAAGAGAGTTATTAAAACTCTTTTAACCACATCAAATAATGGTGCAACGGATACCTCGTTGACAGTTCGTAGACAGTTTATAGGAACTTGTTCATCGTCTGGTGCTGTGTCATTTACTGCTGGTTCAAATGAAACCTTTGCTGCTTTTGCCGAAAAAGATTATACACTAACAATATTAAGTGCTGGTGCTGGAACTGGTGTCCAAGGACAAGTAGTAAGTGTTGATGGTAACATTGCTGGAACTGGAACGGCTTCAATAACAGTTACAGATAATACAGTTTTAGGTAATGGTGCAAAAGTAAAAATTACTGCAACTATATTTAAATCAAATGTTAATCAAAGAATTAAAACTACCAGTTTAATGAAACAAGTTAAAGTAGCAACTGGTGCTACAGATGCATATGGAACAAGGCCTGGGGATAAAGAAATTTCACTAGGACGTGCCGATGCATTTAAGTTAGTTGCTGTGTATGACTCAGAGGCTACTGCTTCTGCTGCAGCTGCTCCACAAATGACTATTACTGCTACAGTAGGAAACTTTACTAGAGGAGAAATTATTAGAGGTGGAACTAGTGGTGCTGTTGCGAGAAATATATCTACATCTAGTCCTATGCAATATGTATTAACACAAGGTGTAGGTGCTACAGATTTTCAAAGTGGTGAAGTTATCACTGGTGAAAGTTCTGGCGCTACTGCAACTGTAGGAACTATAACTGGTGGTTCAAAAATTATCACCAGTAACTATGTTCTTGATACTGGACAAAGAGATAACTTTTATGATATTTCTAGAATTGTAAGAAAGGTTGGAGTATCACCACCCAGAGGACAATTACTTATTGTATTTGATTTCTTTGGTCACGGTGCAGGCGAATTTTTTAGTGTAGACTCTTATTCAGATGCTTCTGGACAAATGGGTTATGGTAATATTCCATCTTATACTGCAACGAGAGTTGATCCAGACGAACCAGAACCAACTGGTTTATTTCCTTTAACAGATTCAATTGACTTTAGACCTACGGTAGAAAATATCGCTGGTACAAGTGAAACACTTGCAACTGTAGATGAAATTACTGGAAAGTCTTTTGACTTTTTCCATAGACAGTATGATGGAACTGGTGCATCACCAATTGATACACCAAAACCAGCTAGTAATGTTACTGTAGATTTTGAATATTATCTTGGTAGAATGGCTTTACTATTCTTAGATGACCAAGGAGAATTTAGAATACAAAATGGTGTTTCTGCTGAAAGACCACAAGAACCAAAACCATTAGAAAATGCTCTAAAACTTGCGACTATAACTTTGAACCCATATACCTTTACACCAGATGATGCAATAATTATAAGACACAAGACACAAAGATTTACCATGGCTGACATTGGTAGATTAAAAAAGAGATTAGAAACCGTAGAATATTATACTGCTTTATCTCTGTTAGAAAGAGATGCAGAGTCATTTGAGGTTACAGATAAAAATGGTTTGAATAGATTTAAGTCTGGATTTGTAGTTGATAACTTTGGTGGACATAGAGTTGGAGATGCAAAACATGGTGATTATAAAATTGCCATGGATCAAATTGAAAATGAAATGAGACCTAAATGTGTAATGAGAAATGCGAAGTTATCTGAATCAGTCGCTACAGACGCTGAAAGAACTGCTGCTAGTTATAGGAAAACTGGTGACATAATTACACTTCCATACACAGATGCTTCTTTTGCATCACAACCATATGCAACAAGAGTTGAAAATGTTCAACCCCATTTAATATATCAATGGGTAGGACAAATTGCTCTTACACCTACTGGTGATGAGTGGTTTGAAACAGAACTAGTTCCACCACTAATTGTTAATGTTGAGGGTAACTATGATACAGTTCTTGCTGGTGTAGGAAATGCATTGGGAACTATTTGGAACTCATGGGAAACTCAATGGAGTGGTGTTGTTGCTACAAGAACAGATCGTTTTAGAAACAATAACTTTGATGTCACAAGAACAATTCAAACAACAAGAACAGATTTAAGAAGAACTGGACTAGTTACAGATGTTGTTGAACAGATTGATGAAGAATCACAAGGTACTAAAGTTATATCAAGAGCCATGATTCCTTGGTTAAGAGCTAACGATATAGAATTTGTAGGTAAAGCATTTAAACCAAAGACTAGATTATATCCTTTCTTTGATGGTGTGGATGTAAGTAGGTTTATCACACCAAAGAATACCAATTTTACTACAGACACTACACCAGTTGCTGGTTCACCATTATTTACAGATGCTGTTGGTAGTGTAGATGGAACATTTAACATACCAGAATCAAGATTTGCTGGACAAGGTAGTAATCCAAGATTTAAAACTGGTGAATTAGAATTTAGGTTATCATCGTCAACGGTCAATCAAAGACTACCACAGCCTGTAACTGCTGCTCAAACAATTTATAGTGCAAAAGGTATTTTAGAAACAGAACAAGAAACTATTGTTGCAACTAGAAATGCTATTGTAGTTCAAACCGATGTTTCACAAACAACAAGTAGAAATAGCACAGCTACTTCTGTTAGTAGACGCCCAGTACCACAACCACCCCAAGAAAGTGGTGATGATGGGTTTTCCGGCGAGCCGGGCCCCGATCCACTTGCACAAACTTTTATGGTAAATACAGCTGATACTGTTGATACTGGTGCCTTTATTACTAAAATAGATTTGTTCTTCCAAAAGAAAGATACAGATTTACCAGTTTGGGTAGAAATTAGAAATGTTGTAAATGGGTATCCAGGCTCAAAGATTTTACCTTTTGGTAGAAAAGTTTTGAATGCTTCAGAGGTAAATGTTTCTGATAATGCTACAACAGCAACTACATTTACATTTGACTCACCAGTTTATTTAAAACCAAATCTAGAATATTGTTTCGTAGTACAAACACATAGTTTAGATTATTTGATGTGGATATCACAATTAGGTGAATTAGATGTTTCTGGTTCTAATAGACTTGTGTCTAAACAACCTACTCTTGGTGTATTATTTAAATCACAAAACAATCGTGCTTGGTCTTCAACACCTATGCAAGATGCTAAGTTTACTTTGTATCGTGCAAAGTTTAGTAATGGACAAACTGGACGAGTAACTCTACATAATACTGGAATACCTAGTAAGAGATTAAAACCAAATCCAATTACACTAACTAATAGTTCTGCCGTTGCGATTGTAAAACACGAAGATCATGGTATGTATCAGGCTTCTAATAACGTAACTATATCTGGTGTAACTTCTGGGATATCTACAACACTCAATACTGCTTTAACAGCTGCAGACACTACAGTAGTTCTTGCTTCCTCAACTAACTTTCCTTCAAGTGGTACAGTGTTCTTGAAAATTGGTGATGAGATTATGAGTGGTTCGATATCTGGCGTAAATGTAACTTCTGTAACTAGAGGTGTAGATTCAACTACTGCCGCTGTCCATAATGCTGGTGTTACGATTGAGTTGTACATGATACAATCTGTTCCATTAACGGAAATTAATAAGACACATACTGCAATTGCAAATATTGGTATGAATAGTTATACCGTTGGTTTATCGACAAATGCTTCCATAAGTGGTGACTCAACAACTGCTGATGTTGGTGGAGTGTCAATATTCGCAACAGAAAATTATAGATATGAATTAATAAAACCAGTTGTATCAACACTAGAATTACCTAGAACTACTATTATATCAAAAATACGAACAACTTCTGCAAGAAGTCCAAGTGGTTCTGAAAGTTCTTTTGTAACAACTGCCTCTGGTTCTGAACAACAAGTTTCTCTAAATGAGAACTTTGAGTTTGATAGTTGCAGAATGGTTGCATCTACGATTAATGAAACTAACGAAATGTCTGCAAAGAAATCAACTTTCTTAACTTTAGAAATGACTTCTGATACAGATACATTATCACCAGTTGTTGACTTAGATAGGGCTTCATTAGTTTGTGTTGGAAATCAACTTAATAATATTGACAGTTCAAGTGATGTTCATCCAACTACTGATTATAATCCAATGACATCACCAGAAGGTGATCAGAACGCCGCAATATATATTACTAAAAAAGTTGCACTTGAAAATCCTGCCACTGCGATAAAAGTTATCTTTGCCGCTCACAGACATTCAAGTGCAGAAATAAAAGTATTGTTTAAAGTACTAAGAACAGATGATGCTTCTGACTTTGACGAATTAGCATATACTTTCTTTAATACAGACGGTTCACCAGATACGGCTGTAGGTGCTTCATTGGATGACGATGACTTCCAAGAATACAAATTTACTGCTGGTGTTACGGATGATGGAATTGGTGAACCATTGTCATCATTTATCCAGTTTGCAATTAAAATAGTTATACAAGGAACAAATGCTGCTGAACCACCACGAATTAAAGATCTTAGGGCATTAGCATTGGCGACATAATATGAGTGAACATACATATGTAAAAGTAGAAGGACACACCCACCTAGTTAGAGATACTAGTAGTGGGGCGATAATTAATACAAATAGAAGTGCTTATGAAAAAGCAATTGCAAGATCTAATGAAGCACAACAACAAAGAGATGAATTTCGTAGTGCTCAAAGGGAGATAAATAATTTAAAGTGTGAGATGCATGAAATCAAAAACTTGTTAAAACAATTAGTAGGAAACGCAGATGGCAATAACGTCTAATCAAGTAGATACAAACAATACCCTAGAACAATTTAGAGTAGAGTTTAATAAATTAAGAAATGACGTTTCTGGTTTAGAAGCAGGAACAATCAACTATACTGCTTTGGCCGCAACAACTGGTTCATTTGGAGAACTTGCTGTTACTGGTACATTTGCTGTTGCCACTTTCCAAATTAATGGTCAAGATCTTATTTTTGAAGGTTCTGTTGCTGATGCATTTGAAACAACTGTTCGTGCCACCAACCCTACTGCTGATAGAACTGTTACAATTCCAGACTTGTCTGGTACGGTTCAGTTACAAGGACAAGATCTTATTGTTGGTGACGATGGTAATATAGGTTCTACCTCTGCTAATACTTCAATGACTATCGCTGCAGATGGTCTTGTAACTTTTAACAACGGTGTTAATGGTATCGCAGTTGTTGGTTCGGTTGTGTTAGACAGCACTAACGGTAGTGCAAACGCTGGTGATAATGTTGTTCAAGATACTGCAGCTAATGTTAACGATAAAATTAACTTAGAAGATACTACAGAGGATGTATTCTCATATAGATTTTTACCAAATATAGATGGACAGTTACAAAAAGTTCATAGATTTTTAGCAGAAAGATCCACACAAGATAGAGCATTATATTTAATTGGAGAACAATTTGACGACATTCTTATGGAAGATGGAACGTCTGATATTTTTGCTGAACAAGAATTTCCATTTACAAAGTTTGATAATGTAGAAAAGAAATCAAGAATTATAGTAGAAAATGCAAATAGAGTTAATGGTACAAATGAACTAGAATTTACCTTTGCAAATGATGAAGGTATAGAACTAGAAGATGGTACATTCGGACAGAACACAGATTTTAATTCAGTAACCTCTGTGGGAAATATTACTACACAAGGTGATATCGTTTTTCGTGAAACAAATGATACAGCTGCAAACACTAAATTTTCAAGTACAATAACTTTTAATGAACCTACTGCAAATAGAACCTTGACATTCCAAGATAATAGTGGTACAATAATAACTACTGGATCAATTGATTTAGTAGCAGAGGCAATGATGGCAGATGATTCAGTTGGTTCGGTACAACTAAAAACATTGTCAACTCTGTTAATTAAAAATAGTGCTGGATCAACTCTAAAAACGGTACACGGCGCAGGAGCTTAATTATGACAGCAAGAACACCCTTAAAATATGATGGTAGTGGAAATCTACAAGAAATGACTTCTGCTGAAATTACTGAATGGGTAACACAAACTGCCTATCAATATGCAACAGCACCATCTGCTGTTCTAACGGTTGTATCATCTAGTGGTGCAAACATGACAGGCATGAATGATACTAGATTATCTGCTGGTGCTGCTTCAACCAGTGATGGTAACGAAAGTGGTGCTTCAACTTCTGCTGACTTTGTTGCAGAAGGTTCAACCCAAGAACCACAAACAGTTACAGTTGCATATGATAAAATTAATCTCGCATATACTATACCAACCTTTACTGCTGATACCAATAGTAAAGCTTTTCCAGTATATCAAGAGAATACTGGTGGAACAGTTAGAGCAATGACGGCACAAGATTTAGTAGACACATTTTGTAAACCAGCAATTGACTTGTTAGTTTCTGGAACAGAGAGTAACACAACTGGTGGAACTTATACAGTTACAACTTCCGCTACATCTGCCACTAATTATTCACAAGTTTCAAGTGGTGCAGCTTTCTTTTTAGATACACGGGCAAACACTGGTGCATATTCATCTGGCGGTATTCCAGAAACAGTAGACCAACCTACCACAGTAACAAGTTATTTTTTACATCAAAGAAGTGCTGTTGATACTAATCCATCAACAAATCTTTTGTATATTGACGGTGATAATAATTTAAGAGAATATGCAGAGGGTAGTGGTGTTGACATTGAGGCAATACTTAAAAACGCTATTCAATATGTCGCTGCTGGTGGTGGAAGTAACTCTAATTCTCACAAGATACTTTATACCTTTGCAGCCTCTGGTGGAAGCACTAGAGGATCTTCTGTTGTGGATACAAGACTAAACGGAAGTGGTAACTACCAAACAAGACAAGTTGGTAACTCTTATCGTTCACAAGAATTTCCTAACGGTTCTCCTGCTACAATCACAACAAGAAATTTGCGAATAACTAAAGGTTAGGAATTATAAATAATGGAAAAGGAAAACAAATGGCAATAGGTAACTCAATTTTTTCTGGAAGAATATGCGATGCAGCATACACTAATCCAGAGCATGATACTGTAGAAGTTCTTTACAGACAAGTTCATCCAGATGAGCCTTCTGGAACAGATGCAGAAATTAAAAAAGAATTTTATCTAAAAAAAGGTAATATCGAAACGTATAAAATAAAAACTAGAGTGGTTTCACACTATGTTACAGTAGACGAAAACGATCACCAATTTCAAGATTTACTTAAAGAAGTTTCCTATGAGGATTTAGAACGAAGAACTCTAGAAAACAATGAAGCAGTTAGGAATGATTTTAGATTTGCTTTTGACAACTATGCNAAAGAAAATGGTTTATATAACTATGCAGAAAATCCAATAACTAAAAGTGAAGTCATTACGTCTAATATTGATAAGATGATTTTTGANTATGATGGTAGTTCTAAAGAAGATAAAGAAGACCTATTCAAACTAAAACTTAAAGTTTTTGAATTATCAATAGTAAAGGATAGTGAAGATAGAAAATTAAAGTCTGGGATTCGTAAGGCTGATAATCCCTTAGATGTTTTCTATTACTACAAATTAATACTTGACAACACAAAATAAATCTGTTATAATTATATAATTTAAAGTGAGGATACTATGGAAAACACAGTATTGTGTGTACGTTGGGGTGACAAGTATGATGACACCTATGTTAAAAAACTTAAAGAACAATTAGAAAGACACCTTACAGTTCCTTTTAATTTTTACTGTCTTACAGATAATCCAAAAGAAGAATATGATATAAAACTTCCCTACAGAATGGGATGAACATTACAGAGCAGATAAGAATATGTTTTGGGCATATCGTAAATGTTATATGTTTAATGAGCAAAAATATTTTCCACAGATAAAAGGTACGAATTTTTTATACTTTGATATTGATATTCTTATTCATAATAATATAGATTGTCTGTTTGAACTAGATATGAAACATCCTTATATTGTTAGAGGATGGTGGAATGATGCAGAGAACTGCCGAAAGAACTTTGGGCAAATAAAATCTACACCTTTAAATTCATCTTGTATAAGATGGACAAGAGGACAATTAAGACCTATTGAAGAACATATAGAAAAAAATAAAGAAGTTGTATTTTTTACATACAGAACTATTGACAATTATTTTAATCATTTCTTCTATAATATATGGGAAGAAGGTATGGAAACAAGTAAAAAATTTGATGATGTTCAACTATTAAAACCTTTCCCCAAAGGATGGATATACTCTTGGTACAAAGGTAATATTTTCCCAGACGATATGGAAACCAAGAAATTAAGAAAAGACTTGAAAATATGTTTGTTTAATAATAGTTATAATAGTGATGACGATGAGATGCCTGATATAGAAGAGATTAAAAAATTATGGTAGACTATATTAAATATAAACCTTATACCTCAAATAATTGGTTCAATGCTGTAAAAGAAATACAAAAAAATAGACCTTGGATTACAAAAAGAATTACTGATTCTATGACAGCATCTCAAGTAGAAACTAAAATGTGGATTGCAGAGGAGATGCACAATCTAAAACTATATCCAGAAAACTATGTTGTTCTGGGTGGTTGGTTTGCACACATTTTAACCAATGTGCTTATAGAAGAGTTGGGTGCCAAGTTTGTTATGAACTATGAGATTGATAAAGATGCTCAATATGCTTCTTTTAAATTTAATAGATATTATAAAGAAAATGATATGTTTAGGTGTGTTAAGAAAAATGTTATGACAGAACAAATAGGTAAATTGGGGATGATTACAAATCCAGAAGTAGAACAAAGAAAAAATGCTAGAGATTATGGCACAGGCTTTGAAATTGCTAATAAAATTATATCTTATGATTGTATAATAAATACTTCATGTGAACATATGTTTCCTATGAAAAAATGGAAACGAATAAATCATTATTCATTAGACAATTTGAGAGGGTTCAAACACAACCCCTATTATATTTTACAATCCACAAGTGATGATAAATGGGAAGATCATATAAATTGTGTAGAGTCTGCTGATCAACTTGCAGAACAAGCAGAACTAACCGACATATTATTCTCTGGTAGTAAAATATTAGATAACGGATTAGAAAGGTTTATGGTGATAGGAAGATGAAGGGTATACATCATCAAATAAGACAGTATTGTGCTCATCACGATATATGGTATTTAAAGATACCTTTAGATATTCCAAAAGAAATTATCAAAGAAGTTCATGATGTGTATGACAATGGATTTTTTGTAGAACACAGATACGGAGACACTGCTGAAACTGGTGGTTGGAAATCTGCAGCTATACATAGTTGGGTTAAAAAGGGTGAAGATCAAAACATGGGTTGGCATCACACTATGAATCCAGATGGACATGGTTGCCGAGAGGAAGATGCTGTGTGGGGATGGACAGAAGTAAATGAATATGCTCCAGAGATGAAAAGATGGTTGAGGGATAGATTTCCACATAATCCTGGCAGTTATAGAAGATGTAGATTTATGTTATTAGAGCCTGAAGGCGTTATTACGGCCCACAACGATTCAAATGCTAAAAGAGATTCAGAGGGTAGAACACGGACTATTGCATCAGCAATTAATATTGCGATAACACAACCAAAAGGATGTTATCTAAGAAGAGCAGATACAAAAGAAGAATTGCCTTTTGAGGAGTGTACAGGCTACTGGTTTGACAACGGTGTAGCACATGAAGCATACAACGGTTCAAAAGAAAATAGATTTCATTTTATTATCCACGGTGGTGGTAATCAACAAAGACACGACTTGATGTTATATGCATTGAAAAAATTAGTTGGTAACGATGTTGAAAAAGATTTAGAGAAGTTTGGCAATGAGAATAGCAGGAATTAGTGAAGGTAGTCANGATGCTGGTTATTCTCTAATAGAAGATAGAGAAATACTTTATGCATCACATAGTGAACGATATTCCCAAATAAAAGGTGATAGTAGAATCCATTCAAGTATGGTTCGTGTTTCAGATGTGAGAAGTTACTTTGAAAGTCCTTTCTGGAAAAATACTAGAAGATTGTATGCTGGACAGAAATGGATAACCAAAAAACCAAAGTTTGATATGTGTTTCCCCCATCACAAAACACATGCAGCTGCTGGTTTCTACACATCACCATTCCGAAAAGCAAATGTTATAGTTGTAGATGCAATAGGAGAATGGGATACTACTTCAATATGGTATGCCGATCAAGGTAATCTTTCCAAATATAAAACACTAAAGAAAATATATTCTCGTAAGTATCCTTGGTCTTTAGGATTGTTATATTCAGCCGTTACAGAAATATTGGGATATAAACCAAACGAAGAAGAATATATTGTTATGGGTATGGCTGCATTTGGAGAACCTAAACACAAGACAATGTTAAAAAGAAGATTAGACAACAACAATAATCACTATGGGTTAGATATAAAGTTTACTGGTAAACCAGAAGATTTGGCTGCATCAGTTCAAGCAGTATACGAAGATGAATTACTAAGACTTGTAGAGAAATGCCCAGAAGAAAATTTAGTTATCATGGGTGGTTGTGCTTTAAACTGTGTTGCAAATAGTAAAATACAAGGTAAGAATATATGGATAATGCCATCCCCAAGTGATGCTGGGTCTTCTTTAGGTGCGGCTGCAATGGTGTTTCAACAGAAACTAACATGGAGACATCCATATTTAGGATATGATATAAAAAGAGAAATAAATCCTAAAGAAGTTGTCAAACATTTACTTAAACATAAAATGTGTGGTGTGGCAAATGGTAGGGCAGAGTTCGGCCCAAGAGCGTTAGGTAATCGTTCACTCATTGCTGACCCAAGAGAACCAATTAAAGATACAGTTAATGAAGTCAAACGAAGAGAGAAGTTTAGACCCTTTGCTCCAGCAATACTAGAGGAATACGCAGAGGAATACTTTGAAGGCCCAATGAATCGATACATGCAATTTGTATCAAAATCAAAACACGACTACTCATCAGTGACACATGTAGATGGAACTTCAAGAGTTCAAGTTGTAGAAAAAGATTGTGTATCCGTAATTAGACCTATTCTAGAAGAGTGGTATGACAAAACTGGTTGTCCTATGTTGTTAAACACATCCCTAAATATAAGAGGAAAACCAATAGTTAACACATGGGAACACGCTAATGATTTTGAAAAAGAAACAAAAGTTAAAGTTTTTTAGTAAATGGAAAATGAGATTCCTTTTATTCCTATCAACATTTAAAACTAAAAAAGAACGACAAGAAAGGGGTGTGATATACGATGAATGAGTTTGAAAGTTACGATGATTTCTGTAAATTTGTAAATAAGATCAGCATTCAAAAACGGTATGTTAGTGGATTCAGGCATAAAAAATATCCAGAAATAGTTTTTGGTGAAAAAGATGGGGGTGGGGGAAATATCTTTTGTCACATAGTTCATCTTCCTAAAAATATTAAATGGGATTGGAATATTCATGAGAATGCTCACACCACTTGGTTTAATACTGGTGGTGGACTTACTGGATGTGGTAGTGGTGCTCTAACTATCTGTTGTTGGAAAGATGAAGTTCATGACACGATATTAAATTTACCTAGTCATATTAAATATATTAGAATACTTAGATGTGGAATGAACTTTGCTGGACATGCAGATAAAACACCAATGTCATATTTCTTTGAGGACATTGCAAGGTGGGAGAGAAATGAAAATGACTATTGGGTTAAAGGACATATAATTGCAAAACCAGATAAACCAGCAAACTTACACGACCAAGATATAATTCTTAATAGAGAATGGTGGAACAAACTTGGTTCACCTAAGATATTTAATTTGAGATTTACAGACTACGAAAGAGCAGATACAAACTTTCATGATGACTATACACCACATTGGTTAAAACCGAAAGACTATCCAATAATTAGAAACTTTTCAGAAGAAGAAAGAAAGATAAAGGCGTTTTCTTATAATAGATATCCTAACGAACCAGTGACAAAAAAAACTGGAATACCTCAAAAGTATACATCTTTTAACGATGTGAGAAATAGTAACAAATACTATCCAGTAAATACAGAAACTATGTCTACATTTATGAGAGAGATGAAAGAACATAAGCAAAAGTTGGGTGGGTTTGATGTTATTGTATCACCAACTGCTGGTCTCATCACAGAATTTTTAGCAAAAGAACTTGACATTAAACATATAGTATTCTATGATATAACAGATATACACATAGAACTAAAGAAACAAATAGTTGAACTTATTACTTATGCTGATGAATTTGAATGGTGGGTAAAAAACTGGAAGTCAAAAACACCAATAGATCCTTCTGCTATTGAACACATTGGCACTCGGCCGAAGATAGTAAGAGATGGTCTAGGATTAGATGTTGCAACATATCCGCCCATCGACAGAGATGGTCTAGGAATAGATGTTGCTGGGCCCAAACATATAATTAAACATCCTAACGAACAAAGTGATCAATTATACGGTGCTGAGGGAGAACTTACAATAAGGAATGGAACTTTAGAACAACAACTTGAAAATTTAGAATGGGCAAGAAATAATTGTAGAATAGATTATGTAAAGTTTGATTTACTAGAGGATGATTTTAGTGTGTTTTCAAAATATACAGATGGTAAAAAAGTGTTGTGGAACGCTAGTAATATATTTTCATTTGTGAAAACTCATATAGTTTATAGACTACCTCAAATCATGACAAGATATAATCTCCTACAGAATTTTCTACAAGATTCAACGAAAGGATATATTTTTAAGGGGGCATATCCAAATAAAATACCAGTATTAATGGGTAAAGATGGATATATAAAAAATCCAAAAGGTGAAACTATAAAGGTAGAATAATGGCAAAAATATTATGTGTACGGATAGGTGAAAAGTACGGCCCAGACTACGAAACATATCTAGAGAAAAAACTACCAGAACATGAATTTATCTGGATACGACAACCGTATCACGATAGGGTTACTTTACAGTGGAATAAAATGTGGGGTATGCAACTCGACATTGATGAACCTATTTGTGTTATGGACATTGACATATTACTTACAAATGATTATAAGAAAGTGTTTGACTATCCTATAAAGAAAGGTGAGTTTCTTGCAATGCCTGGTTGGTGGAGAGATACTAATTCAGAGAACTACAAAATTAATGGTGGGTTCTTTAAATATTATCCAAAAGATTGTAGATACATCTATGATAAGTTTATGTCTGATATTCATAAATGGCAGAGACACTACATTGATAATGGAGTTACAAGTGGGCCTGTAAATGGAGAACAATACTTTGTTGAGGACAGTGTTAAAGAAAAATTAAAACTAAAACTTTTACCAGAAGCATGGTTTATTAGATGGGTTGCAAGTACGAAACCATTACAAAATCATAAATCAGAAAAATTGTTTATGATAAAAATGACAGAGAAATATACAGAACTAACTGGAAATGAGTTTGCATATATGGGGGGAGAGTTTCACGAAGATATAAAATTTGTTCACTTTACACACTCTTCAAACAAACCACATGAATGGGCTGACTATGAAATTTTTAAATAATGGTATTAGAAAGTTTGTTAAGAAAGGAAACTATTATACTTATGGGTATGATGGTCAATCTGCTTCTGTCTTTATGAAAGACGGTAGATGGTCAGCAACTGTAGATCATTTTGCTACCACACAATTATTCTATTCAGACAATTTTATATCACCATCTTTTAAAGAGATAGTTGATGCAGAAAAAGAGTTAGGAACAAAACTAACTACGGATTGGATCACAACTGGACAATTAAAATATCTTAAACGACATACAGTAGGCCCAGGCACAATCTACAATCAAATCAAAAGAGTTGAAGAGGATTGGAAACCTTTTTTAAATCAAGATTTGATTGAGTATGATATGGAAGAGGAATATCAAAGATTTTGCTATCTGTTCGATTTACACAAAGATAAAGAAATAACAGTTGGACTAAGTGGTGGTAGAGATAGCGCTTGGTTAGTCATGTTTTTAAAACATAGAGGATTCAATCCTAATTTAATTCATGTCACAAGCCCTAATAACTATAACGGAATAGATGATATATGCTGTGATAGGTATAGAAAAGAGGTGGGTTGGGAAATAGAAAACTTTGAGGTAGACTTTATACATGATGTTTACGAAGAAGAGGATAAGGTATTTACAGAGTTTTGGCCTGATTTAATTTATCCTCTAAAAAGTCATTCGGTATCAAAATATGGCGGTATAAAAATGTCTGGTGAGTCTAGTGAATCAGACCATTCAAAAAAAACTCAATGGATGAGAGACATGGGTGTTATGGATGATGATATTTATATTACAAATTATATCAAAGATATGTATAATAATCGTGTATATTATGGTAGGGGTATGGATAATTATGACCCACAAATATGGAAAGCACAAGATGAATCTATGGATTACATCTATGAATATTATAGAAACATATTAAAAGAATTAAAAGACCATCCTTTAAAACATAATATCTTTTGGATACCATCTTATCAATCTTCAAGATTATATCAAGAGTCGCAAGACCCCAGAAACGAATGGTTTGCCCCATTTGCAGATCGTGAATTACAAAGAATTAATATTTTCAAAAAACAATCTAGACAAACTGGTAACACACAAAAAAAGTCTATGAAGAAAAAGAAGATGTATAATATGGGTGAAAAATATTTTGGTAAAGAATGGAATAACCTTTCGTGGGATTATGATATTGTAGGAATGGGTATTCCATTTGATCTAGAACAGATGGAAAAAAGAAAAATATATACATCTAAAAAAGAGAAAGGATTGCGAGTAAGAAATAGTGGGATGAATCCACTAGGAGTATTCATTTTGAAAGATGCTAAAACAGCACAGTATTTTGCAAATAATATTTGGATACAAAATGCTAAGTTCGATATCGTATCAGAAGATTATGAGTTTCCCAAAAATGAAAAACTTAGAGATAAGTTGTGGAAGGAAATTAGAGAAAATAAAACATTAATGATAATACCTCTTGGTATAACAGATACAGACATATTCAAAAATGTAAAAAGTCCAAATGTAATGACTGTATTTAATAATTTACTAAAGTCACAGATTAGATATACTGACAAAGAACTGCCTACTCCTTTACCACTTGTTAATTCTATGAATATAATTAATCAATCAATGAATGATACATTTCATCTAAATCTTACACCACAAAATTTAATGGTGTTAATAGAATTTGTTGGATTAAATATTAAAGACCCAGATCATTTAAAAAATACAACATTACCAGTTTATGATGACCTTCACGGTAGTTTTGATATGTGGGAATATGATAGAAAATCTAATACGGTTAAACCTTCTTGGAAAGGTATTTTATCTTTAGGTGTAGACCCAGATATTATATATAAAGTAAAGGAAATAAATCATTTAGAAATACTTGAAGGTTGGAAACAACTCTGGCCTGATAGAAAAGATATCCCAAGTGTAAGTACTTGGACTTTAATGGAAGAATGTTTTTTATATGATGATGTAGATGTTGTAAAAGACGCTATTGACCATGATATAAATATAAAGACAACAGAAGATGTCAACTACTATGGAGTGTATGATAATGAAAGATTAATTGGTGTGAATAGTGGACATAAAACCAGCCAAATCTCATGGCGCTCTAGGGGGCTGTGGGTTCACCCAAATTACAGAGGACGAAAAATTAGTAAGATGCTACTGAACGCTGTAGTAGATTCAGCACATACTCAATATGTATGGTCTGTTCCTAAAACAAAGTCAATGGCAGCTTATGAGAGTGTGGGGTTTATCAAAAGGAGTGACGAAATCGTGACAGACCAAGATAACAATTATATTGTGATTTTAACAAAAAACACTTGACATAAATGTAAAAATATGTTAAAGTGTGTATTCATTTTAACCAACGGAGTAAGAAAAATGAAAAAAGTACTAACAGCAGTTGCCCTTATGGCAATGACAACTACAGCAAATGCGACAGATATCGGTATGGGTATTGATCGTGAAACCAAATATAAGAAGGGTGAGGGAACTACTGTAACCTACAACTATGCCTTTATACAACACAATTGGAAAGACCTTGGTGGAATTACCACTAAAGCGACACACTCGCAAAATGCAGAGACTAATACAACCAATTATAATGAATTGAAAATTTCAAAGGACTTTAAATTCAATGTTGCTGGTGACAGTAAAAATGCATTTAAAATCGTACCGTCTTTTCAAAGACGTTGGGATGGACAAGAAGGTATTGGTGAAAAATCAAAAGACAACTTTAAAGTTGAATTTAAATATACATTCTAAGTGAGAAGGAAATAAAAGATGAAAAAATTGATATTCGCAATTCTATTCTCTGCTATGTCGTTTACGGCATATGCAGAGACTTTTACATATATTGTTCCAGCCGGGCCAGAGGGTGGTAATGCTAAATGGGCTCAAAGAGTCGTTAAGGAGTGGAACAAATATCTTGAAATGGATGGACACAAAGTAGTTCTTAGGTACATGCCTGGCGATCCAAAGAAAACATACGCTAAGTATAATAACGAACTTTCTAAGGATGGTAAGACTATGATCCAAAGTCGTGGTATGATTAAGTATATCACTTCTGGTGATGGTTGGGGGGGATTTGACCCTAAAGCATTTGCAACAATGGTTGCACATAATCAAGGAACTTTTGTTTTCTCAAAGAAAGATATTCCAGCAATTCCAGCCATTCATATTGGTGGTGGTTCAGAAACGATTGTCGATGCAATGTCAATTGCTATGATGTTATGTGGGCCGATGGATTTCGATAAGTTAGTCGAATGTTCTAAGTCTAACATGAGACAAGTTAAGGGATGGAAAGGGTCTGGTGATAGACGAAAAGCCTTCCTTAATGGTGAGATTGATGTTTCAAGAGATGGGTTCTCTCATATGAAGAAAACCTATAAAGATGGTATCAAATCTGGAAAAACTAAAGTCTGGTTTTCTCATGGGGTTTCTGTCGATGGAAAGATTGCAAAAGATCCAAATATGCCAGAAGCATGGTTCAACACTGCATACGAAAAGAAGTGGGGTGAAGCACCATCTGGTCGTTATTATGATGCATATGCACTTATTCTAAAAACAAGAAGTGGTTTAGGTAAAACTATATTTCTTTCAAAAGATAGTCCTCATATGGATGCTCTAGTTAGTTCGTTTACTATGATGTTAAATAACAAAACTAGTAAGAAACATCTAGATAAGAAGTTGGGTAAATACCCATGGGCACTTGGTGAAGATGCAAATAATTCTAAACTTGCAATCTTTGATGCAATTGACAGTAAAGAATTGCTTAACGATGTAAAAACTTCAAGAGAAGTTTTTGGTGAAAAGGTGAATATCAAGTGGAGTCTATTCTTCAATTAGAAGAAGTCTATCAATGGGCCATCATAATCGCATTAGGTTGTGTTTATGGTGGCCTTATTGGACTTGTACCTTCTGCTGGTGCTGGTAAAGCAATTCTACTACTCTTTGGAGTAGTAAGTTTTTTTGATGGGGCAGAGTATCTCTTTGTCCTTTTTTCTATGGTGACAGTTGTTGCATGTTCCATAGGTGATTCATATGCAAGTGTTCTGTTAGGTGTGCCTGGGGCAAACGGAACGGCTGCAACAATGGTGGATGGATATCCACTTGCAAAGAAAGGTAGAGCATCTTATGCTTTATCTTCTGCACTTTTCACATCAACCATGAACGGTTTAATCTTTGGATTTCTAGGGTTCTCATTCTTTCCACTATACATGCAAATAAATGACGCTGTAAGAACACCAGAGTTAACTGGCATTTTATTCTTGTCATTTTGTCTAGTTGCTGTAATAACAAGTAAGCACACAATAAGAAGTATAATTGCTGTATTGTTTGGTTGTTGGTTATCTCAAATAGGTTTGAATGAATGGTCAAATGAAACATATAATCTTGGTTGGACTTATCTAAACGATGGGGTTAAACTTGTTCTTGTAGGTGTAGGATTATTTGTTATACCAGAGATGATTGAAACACTAATTGCAAAACACGAATTTAAAAAGATAGAAATTAAAGAACACAACAAACAAACTTGGGAAGGTATTGTTGATGTTTGGAAATATAAGTGGACAGCGATGATTGGTGGATGGGTTGGTTTTATTGGTGGTATCATGCCTGGCGGTGGTGGTGGAACTGGCGATTGGATGTCATACTCTATTACACGATCAATTCATAAAACAGAAAAATTTGGTAACGGAAATATCAAAGGTGTAATCGGTTCAGAAGGAGCAAACAACGCTGGAAAGATTGGTGCATTACTTCCCACATTATTTTTTGGTATTCCAGGCAATAAAATGTATGCATATTTAGCTGCGCTTTGGGTATACTTAGGCTTTGATGTAGGCACTACAGACTTACTAGAGGATCAACAATTTTTTGAGACTATCTTCTGGGGATATATTCTGGGAACTATAATCTCTGGAATTGTGTTGATATGGGGTGCAAGGTATCTTTCAAAGGTTTTATATATAAACCCATATTGGTGGATATTACCTCTGACACTACTGACCATCTACACAGCATTGTCGTACAGTGGGTGGATTACATGGGAAGAGGATTTACTCATGATGTTTATTCTGTCCATAATTGGATGGGGTATGAGAACATATAAGTTTAGTAGACCAGCATTTATTCTGTCTTTCATTATATACGATCAGTTTTTATCTGGCGTAGAAAAACTACAAGGTATGTATTTTTATAATAATAAATATCTTAGTAACGATATTTGGTTTAATCATCCGACACTTACTATCTGTATTATTGTAGGAGTAGGTATTGTGTTATTTGGTTTACTAAATAAAAATGCAAGGATTGATTATGCATAAATTAGATTCTTTTGACAAGGTTCTGGTAAGTCTTTCTGGTGGAATAGATTCAGCAGCTCTACTTTATATGGTAGCAAAACAATATACAATAACACATCGTACAACCGAAGTATATGCAATAACTGGATACGGTAAACCAGACACACTCGAGGCTGCTAAATTTGTCTGGGGATATGTTAAAAATAAATTTGGAAATATAAATTGGAAAACACATTTTGATTATGATAACTACTATGATAAATCTTACTATTCACATAGGGGGAAAGCAGACCACGAACATAGAAGTATCTTTATGGAAGAACATAACATCAAAGATGTATTGCATGGAAGAGTAAAGACAACTTTAACAGAAGAACAATTGAAACAGTGTGAAACTCAATATCCACAAGCAGTATCAAAACTTTTGTTAAATAGTCATGTTATAGAAACTAAGAAAACTTACATGCCACAGAACAGATGGGAATATACTATACATAGACCCATATCTAATTATACAAAATCTATGGTAGTAGATTATATAAAAGAACACAACGCTAACGAACTACTAACAGAAACTATAAGTTGTTACAAACAGAAAAAAGAACCATGTAAACAATGTCCATCATGTCTTGAAAAGATGGATTTATTAGGACATTACTAATGTTAAAAATACCACCACCAGCAGTTGAGGGAACTGGATATGTTCCAGACTTTCTAGAACCAGAGGAACACAAATATCTATTAGATATTTACAATAATATGGAATGGGGTAAGATACATTCTTTTAAGTTATCTTCTAAACGACTAGATATGGATGTAGTCAAAAAACATACTGGTATCGAAGAAAGACTTAGAAAACATTTTAAGAACTTTGAAATTGTTGCAGTAAATATGTATCAAGCAAATAAACAACACAATCTTCATGTTGATTTAGGTAAGTTTTCTAAAGATCATGATCCTATGAAATGTGGATACGATTTTGTTATCCCTTTGTTGATTGAAGGAAATGGAACACAAGAGGAGTTACTTAGTGACCAAGTGATGATAACTTTTAATCAATATTATCCATATGGCCCATTTAAGTTTGTGCCTGGCAGTTGGGATGAAAAAACAAAAACAGTTCGTCCAGAGTTATCTAAATCATTTTCTAATATACCTTTCTCTTTAGAGAGAGTAAAAAAAGAAGTATGGAATTGGGCAGAGGGAGTATGGCCTGATGAAGTTTGGCCAAAATACATGGACATGTATCCTAGAGAAATGTTAGAGGGATTTACAGTAGAAAATATCATCCCTTGGAGAATAGGTCATTGTATCGCATTACAAAGAACACAGATACATTCTGCAAGTAGATTCAGAAAAAAGGTAACAAAAAAGGTTGGATTACAAATACTGTGCTATCATGTGTAAAGTATTATAAATAAGAGTATAAGATTAGGAGATAAAGATGGCAAAAAAATATTCAAGATCGCCGATATTTTTTAGATACTTGGGTGGATTAGATGGAGATGCTGATGTTACTGATGCTGAAAAAGCAACTATTACCACTTTCATGGATAGTAAATCTTCATCATATCTAAAATATGGTCTTGAGACTATATCTACTGGTGCTGAATGTTTAGTAGTTGAGTTTCGTGATGATGATGAAAAAGAAGAATTTACTACTCTAGTTTGGGATACGACTGCTAGAAGAACTGCCACAAGGGGAACACAACCATTTAAGAAAAAAGTCTCAACAAAAGATGGGCCTGGGCATCCAGCACACAAAGAAGATACTTTAGAAGAGATCTACGATATAGAGGAATAAAAATGGCAATACCAATAACCAAATCTACATTCAAAGAATATTGCCTACGGAATTTAGGTAAGGGTGTAATTGATATCAATGTTAGTGATGACCAGACAGACGATAGAATAGATGAAGCGTTACAGTTTTTTGCACAATATCATTATGATGGTATTGAAAGAATGTATTTAAAATATAAAATGACTTCCACAGATATCGCAAGATGGAAAACAAATGAAACAACAACTGCAACTGACACTGCTGATAATACAGTAACGGCCTCTTTTGAAGAGGGTAAAAATTATATTCCAATGCCATCTGCTGTTGTTTCTGTTTTAAATATTTTTCCATTTGATGATTCATCTACAAACAGTATGTTTGATATCAGATACCAAATGAGATTAAATGACCTTTTTGATTTTAGTTCTACTTCTATTATATCATATGAAATGACTATGCAACAATTAGATCACTTATCTCATATTTTAGTTGGCGAAGTTCCAGTAAGATTTAATCAACACCAGAACAGATTATATCTGGATATGGATGTTAGTGCTGTAACAGAAGATGAGTATTTAATCATTGAATGTTATAGAAAATTAGACCCATCAACCTATACAGATATATTTGATGACATCTATCTAAAAAGATATGCAACGGCTTTGATAAAAAGGCAGTGGGGTGCAAACCTTAGTAAATTTAGTGGTGTCGCAATGTTAGGTGGTGTAACCATGAATGGGGAAACCATTTATTCACAAGCACAAGAAGAAGTTAATAAACTAGAAGAACAAATACAGTTGGCGTTTGAAACACCAGTTAACTACATGATAGGATAAACTATGGCTGTAAACAAAGCATTTCACACTAGTAATTTAACAAGTATTGCAAGTGAAAGAAATCTATACAAAGACTTAATAAAAGAAGCAATCCAAATACATGGACATGATGTTTATTATGTTGATAGAACTGCTGTAGCACTAGACAATGTTCTTGGTGAGGATGCTCTTGCAAAGTATAGAAATCAACAACCCATAGAAATGTATGTTGAAGATGCCGAAAGTGGATACGCTGGTGATAAAGAATTAATGACACAGTTCGGTTTAGACAACAGAAATGAAATTACATTTGTTGTCCATAAAGAAAGATTTCAAGAATTAACAAAACAGTTTACAATAGAAGATGGTACAGACACCACTGGTGGTTCAATACAAATGGAAGATGCAACCACAACTATTACAGAGGGAACTGTTTTTGAGACATTTGGAACAGATATATTTTATCTTCTAAATGAAACTGATGCTACGGATGCAGATAGACCTTTAGAAGGCGATTTGGTTTACCATCCAGTATTGGGAAAAATGTTTGAGATTGGTTTTGTTGACCATGATGCTCCATTTCATCAATTAGATAACAATCCAATTTACAAACTAAGATGTAGACAGTATGAATATGATATGTCAAGACTAGATACTGGTATTGCTGAAATTGATTCTATTGAAGATTCAAACAGTACAGATGCTCTAGTATATCAATTTACACTTGAAAACGAAGTTGGTTCTCTACAATTAGAGAATGATGCTGATACTGGACTCGCTGGTTACTTAATTTCAGAGGAATATATAATAGGTGACATGGATACCGACAAGTCGGCACAAAATGAATTTATAACACAACAAATAACCAATGAGAATATTCTTGATTTTAGTGAGAAAAACCCATTTGGTGATGCAGGAGCTTAGATATGTTAGGACAACAATTTTACCACGAAAGTATGAGAAAAGTGGTTGTCGCTTTTGGTTCATTATTTAATAATATTAATATTGTTAGAAAAGATAATGCTGGAAAAGTGAATCAATCAATGAAGGTGCCATTGGCATATGGCCCCAAACAAAAGTTTTTAGCAAGACTAAATCAAGATCCAAGTTTAGCAGCTAAAGTTGCAATAACTCTACCTAGAATTGGTTTTGAAATTACTGGAATGACTTATGATCCAGCAAGAAAATTAAATCGTGTACAGAAATTTAAAAAGGTAAAGGATGGCGGTAGTGATGCTAAGTCAAATAGAATGGATACACAATATATGCCTGTTCCTTACAATTTAAGTTTCACACTATATATTATGGCAAAACAATCAGATGATGCATTGCAAATTGTTGAACAAATTTTACCATACTTTCAACCAGATTATTCACTAACAATTAATGATATGGTTGACATGGGAATCAAAAGAGATGTACCAATTGTTTTAAACAGCATTAGTTACGAAGATAATTATCAAGGAGATTTTGCAGAACGAAGAGCAGTAATCTACAACCTTGACTTTACTTGTAAGTTTTACTTATATGGCCCAGTTACTTCACAGGCAGTTATTAAAACTGCAACAGTAGATCAATATACTGATATGCCAGTTAACACACCAACTAGACAACAGAAATATAGTGTCACCCCATCACCAGCAACTGCGAGTGCAGATGATGATGATTTTGGGTTTAATGAAACATCCTCATTCTTTGAGGACGCTGGAACTAGTTAATTATGAGTAAAGAAATTGATGAAGCATTAGGTGCGCCACCAGTTAAAATGCCTGCACAAGAACTTGTTGATACTAAACAAGTATATGATGTAGTTGCACAAAATGATGATGACGTAGACAATGATTACAAATATCAACGAGAGAACTTTTATGGACTTATAGAAAAGGGTTCTCATGCGATTGATGGTATATTAGAACTTGCAAAAGAATCTGATCACCCAAGAGCATACGAAGTTGCTGGTAATTTAATTAAACAAGTAGCAGAGGTAACGGAGAAGTTAGGTGANTTACAAGAGAAAATGCGAAAACTTAAAGAAGTACCTAGTAATGCACCCAAGAATGTTACTAACGCATTATTTGTTGGTTCGACTGCTGAACTCCAAAAAATGTTAAAGGGAAAGTGATGTATGAATTATTTAATATTAACCCCAGATGGTGTGGGTTCAACCTATTTACAAAGAAGTCTTACAGTATTTTTAAATAGTGCTGGATTAGATTATACTAATACACATGAAATAGCTGCAGGATTAGAATTATACAATAACAATATTGTAAAAATTGTACACAAAGTGCCTAGAGGCCCTGATTACACATATATACGATATGGACAACCACTAGAAAGAGTTATACAACTTTTAGAAAACAATACTGGAAGTTCTTTAGTTTCTAGATTAGCACATTATGTTATGAAAGAAAGAGCTGTAATGGCTGGTAAAAAAGCTGGTGGTACAAGAGAGTGGTATCCTTTTTTAAACAGACATTATCAAAAGATTTTTTATTGTACAAGAGATCCATTTGAATACGCTTTAAGTTGGGGTATTAGGGATACTAATAAGATTAGAAATGTTTTTAGTGTAGACGAACATAGAAATAATGTCAAAGATGAAAACTACAAAGTTGATTTAAATTTATTTAATAGAAAATTAAAAATCTATCTTAGATATAAGTGGTGGGTAGATAAGTATTTTCCTACAGCTATTGAAGTTGATTATAATGAATTTGCATATAATACAGACCATATGCTTTGGCAATTAACTGGAATAGAACATGAAATGAAAGGTATAAGTTTTGATGAATATAATAAGACAACATACAATCTTAGTAATATTGGTGTTGATAATATTGGTTTAGGTTCACTGTTAAAATCTGTAAGGTTTGAAGAATATATAAGTACTCTAGTAAAGAACAAAAAACTCTTGTGGGGTGTTCCATTAAAAATGAATACTTTACTTGATAAAAGAAATAAGATACAGAATTTTTCTGATTGTGTTGATAGATATAATGAATGGTGTAAAGAGAGTAATTATTATCAAAAAGTAACAACTGATATATTAGAAGAAAGAATAGAAAGAGAAAATAAATTTTATGGAAACTTATCTAGGTAATCCAAATCTTAAAAAAGCAAACGTACAGCAGGAGTGGACTAAACACGAACTGCAAGAATACGCTAGTTGTATGGAAGATCCTATATACTTTATACAAAATTATGTAAGAATTGTATCACTTGATGAGGGTCTAATACCTTTTAAAATGTATCCATTTCAGAAAGAGATGGTTGGTACATTCCACAATAATCGTTTTACTATTTGTAAACTACCCAGACAGTCTGGTAAGTCTACTGTTATGGTTTCTTATCTATTACACTATGCTTTATTTAATCCAGCAGTTAATATTGCTATACTTGCAAACAAGGCCGCAACTGCGAGAGATTTATTGGGGAGACTGCAACTTGCGTATGAACATCTTCCCAAGTGGTTACAACAAGGTGTTATGTCTTGGAACAAAGGAAGTCTTGAACTTGAAAATGGTTCTAAAATTTTGGCATCATCTACTTCAGCATCTGCCGTTCGTGGTGGTTCTTATAATATTATTTTCTTGGATGAGTTTGCATATGTACCCAGCAACGTAGCAGAACAATTTTTTAGTTCTGTGTATCCCACGATTTCCTCTGGTAAAACAACTAAGGTTATGATTGTTTCCACACCACATGGTATGAATATGTTCTATAAGATATGGACAGAAGCAGAAGAAAAAAGAAACAGTTACATCCCTATTGAAGTTCACTGGTCAGAAGTGCCTGGCCGTGATGAGAAATGGAAGAAAGAAACTATTGCGAATACAAGTGAACAACAGTTTAACACAGAGTTTGAGTGTGAGTTTTTAGGTTCTATTGATACACTCATTTCGCCACGCAAACTAAGAGAACTTGCATATAAGACACCGATACAATCTAATAAAGGTTTGGATGTTTATTATCCACCAGAAAAAGAACATACTTATTTTATGACGGTGGACGTTGCAAGAGGAGTAGAGAGTGATTACTCGGCCTTTGTTGTTTTTGACGTAACACAGATACCATATAAAATATGTGCGAAGTACAGAGATAACGAAATAAAACCACTATTGTTCCCACAAAAAATATATGATGTTGCAAGAGCATATAATCAAGCATTTATTTTGGTAGAGGTAAATGATATCGGTGAACAAGTTGCTAATACATTACAGTTTGATTTAGAATATGATAATCTAGTTATGGCGTCTATGAGAGGTCGTGCTGGACAAATCATGGGTGGTGGATTTAGTGGTGGTAAGGCACAGTTGGGTGTAAGAACAACTAAAGCAGTTAAGAAGATTGGTTGTTCTAATCTAAAACAGATGATTGAAGATAATAAAATGATAGTACAAGACTATGATATGATAAACGAATTATCTACATTTGTAGTAAAGGGGCAATCCTTTCAGGCAGATGAGGGTTGTAATGATGATTTAGTTGCATGTTTGTTTATGTTTGCATGGTCAATTGACCAAACATATTTTAAAGAATTAACTAATATGGACATGCGAGAACGTATGTTACAAGAAAATAAAGATCAGATAGAACAAGACATGGCTCCTTTTGGGTTCATAGTGGACGGTTTAGAGGATGAAAACATTGGGGAGATGGTAGATGAATATGGAACAAAGTGGAATCCAATTGTTAGAGACTATTCATCCAATTGGTAAAGTTAAATTAAATATACCTATTGAAAAAAGAAAACTAATAAAAAACATAATAAAAGATGATACATATAATTTAAAAACAATTGGTGGTTATAAATCTAATATTATTACAGATTACAGAACAACATGGCATATGCATGACATACATGAACTCTTTGGTGAAATATCAGATAAAACATTGGATGTAGTAAGAGGATTCACTGGTAACGATAAATTATGTGCTGGAGAATGTTGGGGTGCAATATATCAAAAAGGAGATAAAGCAAAATCACACATACATAGTGTTATATGGGCATGGACTTACTATGCAGAATGTTGTCCTAAGTGTTCACCTTTAGTATTTGAAAGAAGAAATATAGAAATTAAACCAGAGGAAGATTATTTGATATTTTGGAATGGAATACTTCCAAATGATAAATACCATTATAACACACATTGTGTACCACCACAAGAATGTGAACATGACAGAGTGATGATTGCTGGAAATATTGATTAGAGAAATTCTATTAAATCACTATCCAGTTTAATCCAACAATTAGAACAAACAACTTTAGAGTTGTCAATAAGTTCTTGGATTTGTTCTCTGCTATCATTGTTCATACCTTTTCTTTTGGTTTGAGAACGTATTACATTATCGTGAGGGTAAAATTTAAGACATACTGTTTCTGCCTCACCACAATGAACACAAGATTGATCGCTCAGAATGTTATTTAACCAAACGCCTCGCTTTCGGTAATTTCTTCTTGCAACCTTCTTAATGGTGTCTTTGTATTTTTCATAGTGTGTTGTCATGTAATTATTTATATGATTTATTGCATATAAATATAGGTTTTTAAGAAACGGTAAATTATAAATAAAAGTAATGATTAAGTAAGAACAATGCTGAACGGGCAAACTTAAAGGACAAGGAGTAAATCATGGCATTTCTAGTATCACCTGGCGTCCAAGTTAAAGAGGTCGACTTAACAAATGTCGTTCCTGCTGTTGCAACATCTATTGGTGCAATTGCTGGGCCATTTGAAAAGGGGCCTGTCGGTGAGGTTACTGCAATTGGTTCAGAAGAAGAATTAGTAAAAATCTTTGGAAAACCTAATGCATCTAACTACGAAACTTGGTTTACAGCCGCTAACTTTTTACAATATTCAGATGCTCTAAGAGTGGTTCGTGTCGAATCTGGTGTTTTAAACGCAACATCAAAGGCGAGTGGACTACTAATAAGATCAACTGACCACTATTTAACATCTTTTGCTGAAGGGCAAGGAACTGTTGGTTTGTGGGCATCAAGAACTTCTGGGTCAGAAGGAAATAGTATTGCTGTTTCTGTATGTCCTAGTGCAACTGCTTACGAACAAAATTTAACTACTGCAAATAAAATCGCTGCAACGGCCGCTTCTGGTGCAACTTCAATTACACTAGACGATGTTGACGTTGCCGATAATGAAATTAATATTGGAGATATACTTTCGTTCTTCACAACTTCTGCATTTAGTACACAAGTGAGTGGACATGAAGATAAACAATATGAAGTGACTGCAATTGATATCACTAACAACACTGCAACAATCAGAGAACTTGACAATGTAAACGGAACTGGTTTGGTTGCCGCACTTGCTACTGGTTCATTTATCAGACGTAGATGGAAATTCTATGACTTGTTTGATGGTGCCCCAGGCACATCTGCTTGGGCAACTCAAAATGGTAGAGGTACAGGCGATGAACTACACATTGTAGTTTTCGATACAACTGGAACTATTGCTGGTTTTGACAGTGATACAGCAGGACAAAGAACTCAAGGCGTACTTGAAATTTTTGCAAGTCTTTCCAAAAACGTAAATGGAAAAACTGCTCAAGGACAAAGTAACTATTATCCAGACGTAATCTACAGACAATCAAATCTCATTTATTGGATGGATCATCCAGTAACTTCTGATATTCCAACAAGTAAATCAGAAGAGATTACCTCAAGTGGAACTAATTGGGGAACAGATTTACAAACTGGTAACGAAATATTATTGAACGGATCAGACTCTTCTGGTACTGACGAAGGTGACAATATTATCTTAGACGGTACAGATGGTTCATCAACTGATGCTGGTAGTGATATTCTACTAGAAGAAGGTGGTGCATACACTGCTGTTACTGGTGCATATGAATCACAACTTAACGGTGGTGCAGATGACTTTAGTGTATCTGCTGGTGAAATTCAACTTGCATACGATAAGTTCAAAGATGTAGAGAGTATTGATATCAACCTAGTATTAGGTGGGCCGTCAAGTATCGCTGCTGATACTGAAACTGGTATGGACACACATGTTACTATGATTACAGATTTATGTGAATTTAGAAAAGATTGTGTAGGATTTGTATCACCCCACAGAACTGCTGTAGTTGGTGTTGCAGATTCGGTAACACAAACTGATAATGTTAAATCTGCATTTGATAACTGTCCATCATCATCTTACATGGTGTTTGACAGTGGTTACAAGTACATGTATGACAAATACAATGACCAGTTTAGATTCGTTCCATTGAACGGAGACACTGCTGGACTATGTGCAAACACAGACAATGTTGCTGACCCTTGGTTCTCGCCAGGCGGTTTCAATAGAGGAAATGTTAGAGGCGCTGTAAAACTTGCTTACAATCCAAGTAAATCTCAAAGAGATATCTTGTATCGTGCAAGGATTAACCCAGTTGTTAACTTTCCCGGCCAAGGTGTTGTACTGTTCGGTGATAAAACTGCGTTGTCTAAACCAAGTGCTTTTGACAGAATTAATGTTAGAAGATTGTTCTTGGTATTAGAAAAAGCAATCGCAACTGCCGCTAAGTTTCAACTCTTTGAGTTCAACGATGAATTTACAAGAGCACAATTTAGAAACTTAGTAGAACCATTCCTTAGAGATGTTCAAGGTAGAAGAGGTATAACAGACTTTAAAGTTGTTGCTGACGGTACTAATAATACTGGACAAGTAATTGATAGAAATGAGTTTGTTGCAGATATCTATGTTAAACCTAACAGAAGTATCAACTTTATTACTCTTAACTTTGTCGCCGTAAGAACTGGTGTCGCATTTACAGAGGTAGGAGGTTAATCATGGCTAAAATAGACGATTTCAAAGCAAATCTTATCGGTGGTGGTGCTCGTGCCAACCAATTTAAAGTGACGTTAACTCCACCTTCTGAAATTACTATTGGATTAGATGTTCGTAGAACTTCTTTTCTAGTAACTGCAACTAACTTGCCTGCGAGTACATTGGGTGAGATTGCAATACCATTCAGAGGTAGAACCATTTATATGGCTGGTGACAGACCTGCTCCAGAAACTTGGACAACTACTTTTTATAATGACACTGACTTTATGATTAGAAACGCAATGGAAAGATGGCAAAACGGTATTAACAATTATGCCGATGCATCTGGATTAATTACCCCTGCTGGTTATCAAACTGATTTAACAGTTGAACAACTAGACAGAGATGATACAATCCTTAAATCATACATTTTTAGAAATGCGTTTCCACTGACTGTTTCACAGATTGACTTAACAACTGCTGAAGCAACAGAAATTGAAACATTTGAGGTTACATGGCGTTACCAACACTTTGAACCTTCAAATATACTATAGTATTAAACCTACTAAATAGTAGTAGGAAATTTGGAGTAATATAATGGCGGAACTATTTGGATTTAAATTTGAGAAGATAAAAGACTCTGGTGGGGTAGAGAAATTTACCCCACCTAAAACTGATGACGGAACTATTGAAGTTGCTGGTGGGGGATTTTTCGGACAAGTTTTAGACACAGACGGTAGAGAACGGACTGAACAAGATCTAATTCGTAGATATAGAGACATTGCCCAACAGGCAGAGTGTGATGCTGCGATTGAAGATATTGTTAATGAGTCTATTGTTTCTAACGAAAGAGACCAAGCAATTCAAGTTACACTTGACAATCTTGGATATTCAGACAAAATCAAAAGAAGAATTAGAGAAGAGTTTTCAGAGGTCTTACAACTACTAGACTTTGAAAGCAAAGGACACGACATATTTAGGCGTTGGTATGTTGATGGTAGATTGTTTTATCATAAAGTAATTGATAAAAATAATCCCAGACAAGGTATTGTAGAATTAAGATATATCGATCCTAAAAAAATTAAAAAAGTAAGAGAAGTTAAAAAAGATAAAGGTAAGGGTGCAGCTTCCTCAATAGAACTCATTAAAGATATAGAAGATTACTATATGTATAATGAAAAAGGAATAGGTGTTGCTGGTGGTTCTAATCAAGGTATTAAAGTCGCTGCAGATTCAATCGCTTACTGTCCATCTGGATTAATTGACCAAAACAAAGGTCATGTACTTTCATACTTACACAAAGCAATCAAACCAGTTAATCAACTTAGAATGATTGAGGATGCACTTGTTATCTATCGTATATCAAGAGCGCCTGAAAGACGTATCTTCTATATTGATGTTGGTAACTTACCGAAGATAAAAGCAGAACAATATCTAAAAGATGTTATGAATCGTTATCGTAACAAACTGGTATACGATGCAAATACTGGTGAGATAAAAGACGATAGAAATCACATGTCAATGTTAGAAGATTTCTGGTTGCCACGAAGAGAAGGTGGTAGAGGAACAGAAATTACTACATTGCCAGGCGGTTCTAATCTTGGTGAGATTGATGATATAGAATACTTTAAAAAGAAATTATATCAATCATTAAATGTTCCACAAGCTAGATTAAATGCAGAAGAAGGATTTAGTTTAGGTAGAAGTACAGAGATTACAAGAGATGAACTTAAATTTACTAAGTTTGTTCAGAGAATGAGAAAGAGATTTACACCACTACTAACAGATCTTCTAAAAACCCAATTACTATTAAAAGGTGTTATTGGATTAGAAGATTGGCCAAAGATGGTAGAACATATTCAATATGATTTTCTACAAGATGGTCATTTTGCAGAATTAAAAAAGGCAGAATTGTTAGAGGGTAGATTGAACTCACTACAGACTATTGAACCATATATCGGTACATTTTTCTCAAAAGAATATGTATTGAAAAATGTGTTGAATATGACAGATGCCGAAATAGATGATATGCAAAGGCAGATTAAGAAAGAGTCTGGTATGGATGTTGATGATGGTGGAGTTAATGTACCAGATGCAACTGATGGAATCACTAGATACCCAAGTGTAGATGGTGGTGCTCTTCCTGCTGATGATGTTGCAAAATTTAGAGGCGAGGTAGAACCAGAAGGCGGTGATGAGAAACCAAAACCAAAACCAAATGGAGATGAAAATGGCGACAAGTAAAGATTTCGTTGATGCAGTTGTGAACAAAAATAACCTTGAGGCAGAAGATGCTTTTAAGGCTGCGATTCAAACTAAAGTTGGAGATGCTCTTGAAGCAAAAAGAAAAGAAGTAGCAAAAACTTTTGTTAAACATGAAACTCTTCCAGATGCAGACGAAGCAGAAGAATAATGGAGTTTGAAGGTTTATATAGTACAGTTCTTGAAAAAGACGAACACAAAAAATCTAAGGAGTACAAGAAATTGTCGCCTAGGATGAAAAAAGCTGTGGACGGAATTTTTCAAAGTTATGGACGATAAACCTTCCGATTTCCTAAATACTTTTGAAAAAACAATTAAAAATGTAGCGAAAAAAAATAGCGTTCCAGAGAAAGATTTAATCAAGTACTTTGAACGAGAGATTTTAGACATATAGGAGAATAAAATGGCGTTTAAAATGTTACGACACATTGGTAAAATCGTTCAGGCAAATGACAACGCAGCCGCTTTAGTTCTAGGGCCATTAGGGCCAAGTTCTGCTATCAGAATTTCGGAACATGGTGGAGAGAATGGTTTTGTCAAAATAACACAAGAGGGTACAGCAGTTACAGCAACCAATGGAAGTTATATAGATGGGGGTACTGTAATCACTATGATACCAGAAGAAAGACCAAAAGCAATTCAAATTACAGCTGCAAGTTCCGCTGACCCAGTGGTACTAACAGTTGCAGATAGAGGCGAAGGAACTGGTATCAATCATCCTTTTGCTATAGGTGATCAAATATCTGTAGTAGATGCTGATGTTGCTGCATGGAATACACTACTAACAAATGTTAATGTATCTGCAATAGGTTCTACAACAATTACACTTGGTGCTGTTGACGGTAGTTCAACTGCAACCTTTACTGGTGATGCAACTGCAAGATCATGTTATAGTATTTCACACATAAATGAAACTGCTGGTTCTAATAGTAAAATCTATGTAGAAGAAATTGTTCAAGGACAACCAGGCATATAATAAAAATAATTATAGAACATTTTATAATTATAAATAAGTATAATAAGTTTCGGAAAAGGTAAACAAATGCGAACTGTTAAACTAATTACAGAAGATATCCAAGACGTTCAATTCATTGCAGAAGATACTGCTGATGGTAAAAAGAACTATAAGATTCGTGGTGTTTTCATGCAGGCGGACATAAAGAACCGAAATGGCCGTGTTTATCCTATGGAAGTATTGACTAATGAAGTAAATAAGTATAGTAAAAACTTCATACAAAAAAAGAGAGCCTTTGGAGAGTTAGGTCACCCAGAAGGGCCGACTGTAAATCTGGAAAGAGCATCTCACTTGATAACATCATTAGTGCCCGAAGGTAAAAATTTTATCGGAGAGGCAAAAATAATGGACACACCTATGGGTAAGATTGTAAAAAGTCTTATGGACGAAGGTGCTACATTAGGTGTTTCATCTAGAGGTATGGGTAGTTTGCAATCCAAAGGTGGTGCAAATTATGTAAACAAAGATTTCATGCTCGCAACTGCGGCTGATATCGTTGCTGATCCATCCGCTCCATCTGCTTTCGTAGAAGGTATCATGGAAGGAAAAGAATGGGTATGGGATAATGGAAGTTATCTTGAACCACATTTGGTGGAAATGAAACAAAGACTTGAAAGAGGAAAGGCTGCAAATCAAGCATTAGAATTTGCTAAGTTCCTCAAAATGTTGTAATTTATAAATAATAGTTAATAACCATAGAGTTAAACAAAGGAGATAATCCCATGGCTGATCAATTAGATAAAACCATTGAGGAATTGGAAGCTGAAGTACTTGGTGAATTAGAAGAAGCCAACGGTGCCGATGCTCCTATGAAAAACGCTGCAAAAGCAGAAAAACAAGAAGCAGTTCCAAGTGACGGAGTCACTGGTAAAGCAGATGTCGGTGGTGCAAAACCCGAGGCTAAAGTAGAAAAAGGTGCTAATGAAGATCGTGGAGAAAAAGCGATTGGTAAAAAAGCATCTGCACAAGCAAAAGAAATTTCAGGCGACGCTCAACAAAAAAGTGAGGGAAAACCAGATGCAATGCCGGTTGCAAAAGGTGATGCAAAAGAAAATAAACCCCTTGCTGCTGGAGATGAGAATGTCCAAGGCGAAGAAGAAATTGTCGAAATGACCAAAATGGAAATGAAAGACAAAATGATTAACGCAATGGCATCCATGAATAAAGAAAAAATGGAAAAACTCATGGCCATGTACAATAAGATGGACGAAATGGACATGGACGAAGCCAAAAAAGAAAAATCAGAAAAAGTCGAGAAAAGAGTAGCAGACATTGATGTTAAAGAACATGTCGATGCACTTATGAACGATGAAAATTCTGAATTAACAGACGAATTTAAGAAAAAAGCTGCAACCGTATTTGAAGCTGCAGTTAAATCTAAAGTGAGAGAAGAAGTAGAACGTCTTGAAGAAGAATACAAGAACGAACTTACTTCTGAAATTAATGAAACCAAAGACGACCTATCGGAAAAAGTTGACAACTACTTAAATTACGTTGTCGAAGAATGGATGAAAGAGAATACACTTGCAATTGAACGAGGACTAAAAGGTGAAATTGCTGAGGACTTTATCTCTGGATTGAAACAACTCTTTGAAGATCATTATGTAGACGTGCCTGACGAAAAGTACGATGTACTTGAGGCACAATCAGACAAGATTTCTAAACTAGAAGGTAAACTGGACGAAACTATTCAAAAGGTAGTAGAGACTAAAGAACAGAATGCCCAACTAGTGAGGGAAAAGGTCATATCAGAAAGTGTTTCTGATTTGGCTGAAACTGAAATTGAAAAGTTTCAATCATTAGTTAGAGAAGTTGACTTTACTGACGAAGTATCATTTAGAGAAAAAATTGATACTCTAAAAGAAAGTTATTTTCCAAGAACTAAAGTAGAGATGAGAGAAACAATTGATGATGTAGAAACTGGCACCGTAAAGGACATTGACACATCTGATGCAATGAATGTCTACATGACTGCAATCGGCAGAAGTGTCAAGAGTGCGAATACGAAATAGTAACGTAAACTGTTAAAAAGGAGAGACACATGTTTCAAACAGAACATTTACAAGAAAAGTGGCAGCCAGTCCTAGAACATCCAGAATTACCAAAAATTTCGGATAGTTACAGACGGGCAGTTACTACAATTATTCTAGAGAACCAAGAGAAAGCTCTTAAAGAAGATAAAGCTTTCATGACAGAAGCCGCTCCAACAAACTTTGTTGGTGGTAACGCTTCTCTAGACACATGGGATCCAATTTTGATTTCCCTAGTAAGACGATCAATGCCTAATTTGATTGCATACGACATTTGTGGTGTGCAACCGATGACAGGCCCAACTGGTTTAATCTTTGCAATGAGAGCAAGATTTGCATCAATGGACGGTGCAGAAGCTCTTGTTGATGAGACAATGCCAGACTTTTCAAACCAAGACGCTGGTGGTGACGCTGGTGGTGGTGACGTAACAAACACAGCAACTAACCCTGCCGTTCTTAACGACAGTCCTGCTGGAACATACGAAACCGTAACTGGTATGACAACAGCACAAGGTGAAGCACTTGGAGATACTACTTCTAATGCTTTCGCTGAAATGGCATTCTCAATTGAGAAGCATACTGTTACTGCTGTAACACGTGCTCTTAAAGCAGAATACACTATGGAACTTGCTCAAGACTTAAAAGCAATCCACGGTTTAGATGCTGAGACAGAACTTGCAAACATCCTATCTGCTGAAATCCTTGCTGAGATCAACAGAGAAGTTGTAAGAAACATCTATGTTTCTGCTGTAAAAGGTGCTCAAACTAATACAACTAACGCTGGTATCTTTGACTTGGATACTGACTCAAACGGTAGATGGTCAGTTGAGAAGTTTAAAGGTTTGATGTTCGCTCTTGAAAGAGATGCAAACGCAATCGGTCAACAGACAAGAAGAGGAAAAGGTAACATGATTATCTGTTCCGCTGATGTCGCATCCGCCCTTCAAATGGCTGGTGTTCTAGACTATACTCCTGCTCTAAATAACAACTTGAACGTAGATGACACATCAACTACTTTCGCTGGTGTTATGAACGGTAGATTTAAAGTCTATGTAGACCCATACTCTGCAAACGTATCTGACTCACAATACTATGTCGTGGGTTATAAAGGTACATCACCTTATGACGCTGGTATGTTCTATTGCCCATACGTTCCACTACAAATGGTTCGTGCAGTTGGTGAGAACACATTCCAACCAAAAATTGGTTTCAAAACTAGATACGGTATCGCTGCTAATCCGTTCCACACTGGAACAGTTGCTGCGGCTGCTAACGGTGCAATCAGTATCAGTTCTGCAACTAATAAGTACTACAGAAAAGTTAAAGTTTCAAACTTAATGTAATATTTAAAAAGAATACTAAAAGGGGGGTTCGCTCCCCTTTTTTTTAGCGTTATAAATAAAGATATAACTGTAAGGAGTTTGTAGTGGTAGATAATAATCCGTTGTCAAGACAACCAACAAATTTGGACTATGCAAGTCCTACACAATTTGCTTTTAATATATTGCAACTTCCAAAAGTGCAATTTAATACTACAGCGGTATCTATTCCAGACTTGACTTTGGGGGAGGCAGTTATACCTACACCATTTAAAGATATACCAATACCAGGCACAAATATTACATATGGTAATTTAGATATTACTTTTATTGTTGATGAAGAATTAGAAAATTATAGAGAAATACATGGATGGTTAACTGGAATTGGTTTTCCACAACAAAGAAGTCAATTTTCATTTTTTAGAAATACTACCTCTGTAACACCAAGTGATGCTAGAACTATATCGGTTGACCAAGTTGGAAGTGCTGTTGCTGACAGATCAATGTATTCTGATGCAACATTAACTATATTATCAAACAAAAATAATCCAATTGTTGAAGTACGATTTGAAGATATTTTTCCAGTATCGGTAGGTGCATTATCATTCACTCAAGCAGCAACGGATGTAGAAAATTTAACAGCAGAGGTAAGTTTTAGATATAAAATATATACTATTAATAAGATATAAATAGTATTAACAAAGGATATATTATGACACTAGATGAATTGAAGATTCAAGTCGCAAATGACTTGGTAGTAAATGATGAAAAGTTAGATACCGAATCTCTCAAAAACCAAGAACTTTATGCAAAATATCTAGACCACAAAACTAGATACGAATTACTTTTGTACAAAGCAAAAGGAGAGTATAAAGTTATTTACAGAGATAAGTGGGAATATTACGGTGGTAAAGCTGATGCAAAAATTTATGCAACAAAACCGTTTGATTTAAAAGTATTAAAAACAGACTTATCAATATACATAGAATCCGATGAAGATATCATTCAAATCGAACATAAAATTATGTACCTTGAAACAATTGTCAAATATATTGATGGTGTTTTAAAATCTATCCAAGGTAGAGGGTGGGATATTAAAAACGCTATTGCATTTAGACAATGGGAGCATGGAATGTAATGTCTTACGGATGGCCTTATATAACTAAAGAAATACCACAATATTTAATAACCATGACTATGGATAGAGTTAGGGGTGCAAAAGCAGCTCAAACTCATAATCAAACTGGAAAAATTAAAAGAGACTCCTATGTTTCTTTTATAGAAGATGCAGATATACGAGAACATTTTCTACATATTGCTAAAAAAGTTAATCAAGATGGGGGTTGGGGATTTGATATAGATGCAATAGAACCATTACAATATGGAGAGTATCCTATAGGTGGTGAATATGGTTGGCATCAAGATGCTCACACAGAACCATATAAAGATGGTAGAGTAAGAAAAATGTCATTCTCTGTTTTTTTAAATGACACTTTTGAAGGTGGAGAGTTTGATTTAGAAATATACTCGCCTGCTGTTAAAGATAGATATGAAACATTTCATTCATTACCAGATACAGCACTTTTCTTTAAATCTGACCAGTGGCACAGAGTTCGTCCAATTACAAACGGAATAAGAAGAAGTCTTGTGGGTTGGGTATTAGGTTCAAAATGGAAATAGTATCACATCATAATCATGAATTAAGAGAAAATATAATTAAAGATATCAATAAAGTAAATCCTAATTTAGTCATTGATGTAGGATGTGGTAGTTATTGGAGTAAATCAAGAATACAGAATGTGGTAGGATTTGATCAAATAAATCCTAAAAAAATAGCTAGAAGGGATGGAAAACAAGATCATAAACATATGTTCTTTAAATTTAGTGAACCAGATTATATCTGCTCAATAAAAGAGGCAAAGTTTGAGCCAGAATGTGCAGATGTTGTAATGTGTTTAGGTAGTATGAATCTTTCTTTAGACGAGTTCTCATTTAATCGTAGATGGACAAATGTAGATATATTATCAGACTTTAATATTGTATATAAATGGTCAAGAAAATATATAGTTATGAGAACGAGATGGGAACTAGATTTTATAGAGGAAGTTGCAAACCTATATAATTTAAAGTTAGTAGGTGAAATAAAAAAATTTAAAACTGAACATGAAAATCAGTTGAACTATAAAGAAAAATATAGTTATTACTGGTGGTGGATGAAAAAGTGAAACTAATCAAAAAAAATGAAGTGTTTATGACGGTTAGTGATGTTGATGAAGATGTTGAACACAACCTCAAAGACTATTTTACTTTTGAAGTGCCAGGCGCCAAATATATGCCCCACTACCGAAGGCGTTTATGGGATGGAAAGATAAGGTTATATGAACTAAGAACAAGTTCATTATATACTGGCTTGATGGCCTATGTCAAGCGTTTTTGTAAAGATAATAATATTAATTTAGAAACGGAAGGATTCGACAATGAGCGGAATGTTATTCGTGGAGATGTGGAGACATTCGCCTCCTCAATACTTCCCACAAAAATTAAAATGCGAGACTATCAAATTGATGCTATCCAACATGCTATATCAAAAAATAGGTGTTTTCTTGTATCTCCTACTGCTTCAGGCAAGTCACTCATAATTTATATCTTAACTAGATATTATCAATTATTACAAGAAAAGAAGATATTAATTATAGTTCCAACTACATCTTTAGTAGAACAGATGTATGGAGATTTTATTTCTTATGGAATGGATAGAAAAAAACTTCACAAGATATATTCTGGACATGATAAAGACACAGAGTTACCTATAGTTATTTCAACTTGGCAGTCAATTTACAAGATGCCTAGAACCTATTTTAATCAATTTGGTTGTGTGATAGGAGATGAGGCTCACTTGTTTAAATCTAAAAGTCTTACTAAGATTATGACTTTTCTTACAGAATGTAAATATAGATTTGGATTTACTGGAACTTTGGATGGTATGGAAACTCATCAATTAATCTTAGAGGGATTATTTGGCACAGTTCAAAAAGTAACTACCACAAAACAATTAATAGATAAAGGAACACTATCACAACTAAATATTAACTGCATAGTTTTAAAGCATGATAAAGAAGAGTGTAAAAGAGTTAAAAAATACGATTATCAAGAAGAAATGAATTACATTGTTTCACATGCTAAACGAAACAATTTTATCAAAAAGTTGGGGGAAACTGTAAAGGGTAACACATTAATCCTTTTTCAACTTGTAGAGAAACATGGTAAACCACTCTATGATATGATAAAGGATTTAAATAAGAAGGTATTTTTTGTTTACGGTAATACAGAAACTAAAACTAGAGAAGAGATACGAGGAATTGTTGAAAATGAAAAAAACGCAATCATTATTGCTTCTTATGGTACATTTTCTACGGGCATCAATATTCGCAATCTTCACAACATCGTGTTCGCATCACCATCTAAAAGTAGGGTACGAGTGCTCCAATCAATTGGCCGTGGATTGCGTAAGGGCGATAATAAAGATTCCGTTTTAATCTTTGATATTGCAGATGATATATCATATCTAAGTAGACAGAATTTCACATACAGACATTTCCAACAGAGACTAAATATATACAAGACAGAAGAATTAAACTATAAGGTAGAAAAGGTAAAATTATATGAGTAATGAAAAATATCATGTTTTCAAATTAAATAATGGTGAAGATGTAATCTGTAAGTTAATTAAAGCTACCGATGAACATTATGAGATTTCTGACCCTATGAAAATGGATTTGTTTTCCAAACACGGCCCAAAAGGGTTTATGGAAACTTTAGGATTATCTAGATGGTTACAACCATTCACAGATGAAACTGTACATAAAATTCCAAGTGATTCTGTTACGTTAAGAATAGATGCTTCAATCGGACTAGGTAGATATTACGAATATGTTGTTGCAAAAATGGACAATATGAAATCAGAGGATTGGGGTAAATTACCCTCACCAGAACAACTATTAGCAGATGAAATGCCATCAGACGCTTTTGATGAGTATGACAGCACAGAAGAGTGGCAAGATTTATACGGCGATTTACTACGAAAAAAGACAATTCATTAACAAAATAAAACTTGACAATAGCCCCAAATTGATGTAGTATAAGACCTAACTACAAGGATATATTAGGATGATTAAAAAACAAAAACCACACTATGTAGATAATAAGAAGTTTCTTCAAGCGATGAAGGAATATAAACAACTATGTATAGAGATGGAAGAAACAGATGATAAACCACCTATATCTAATTATATTGGTTCGTGCTTTTTAAAGATAGCACAAGGGTTGTCTTATCGTCCTAACTTTATAAATTATACATACAAAGATGAAATGGTTGCAGACGGTATTGAAAATTGTTTACAATATTTACACAACTTCAATCCAGAGAAATCCAATAATCCCTTTGCATATTTTACACAAATTATATACTATGCATTTCTTAGACGAATTGCAAAAGAAAAGAAACAAACACATGTGAAACATCAACTTATTTCAAAACAAGAATATGTTCCTTTTGATACAATTGATGGTGATACTTCAAAGTACAGTGTCGTAGGATTTGATCCAAATGTAATGGTGCCAGATGAAGCAGTATATAAACCAAAAAAGAAAAAAGAAGAAACAGAGAGTAAAAGAGTTGGATTAGAAAATTTTATGGATGAAGAGGATATAAAATGAAATGTTGGTTTTGTCACACAGAATTAATATGGGGTGGTGATCATGATGTTGACGATGAGTTAAATGAAGAAGAGTTTGACATGGAAACGAATTTAACATGTCCAAACTGCGAAGCCTTTGTGTTAGTTTATCGTAAAAAAGAAATACAAGGAAGATTTAACGTATGAAAATTGCTTTAGTAACCGACACTCATTTTGGTGCTCGGAATGATAATATATTTTTTGACGATTACTTTTATAAGTTTTATGAAGGAATATTTTTTCCATATCTACAACAACATAATATAAAACACTGCATCCATCTCGGCGATGTGATGGATAGAAGGAAGTATATTTCCTATAGAACTGCAAAAAACTTTAGAGAAAGATTTCTTTTACCTTTTAATGTCTTAGATATTAACTTACATATGTTAGTTGGTAATCACGATATCTATTTTAAAAATACAAATGATGTAAACTCTTTGCAAGAACTTATAGGTACTAACTATAAAAACATTCGTATGTATGCAGAACCAGAAACCGTGGACTTTGGTGGTATGCCTATTCTTATGTTACCTTGGATTAATCCATCAAATGAAATATATTCATTTGGTATGATTGATGAAACACCAGCAACGGTTTGTATGTCTCATTTAGAACTTAAAGGGTTTGAAATGCATGCTGGACATGTATCGGAAACTGGTTGGGAAAAGAAAGAGTTTCAAAAATTTGATACTGTATTTTCTGGTCACTTTCATAAGAAATCAGATGATGGACAAGTGTTTTATTTGGGAACACCATATCAGATGACATGGAGTGATTATGGATGTCCAAAAGGGTTTCATATATTTGATACAGAAACTAGAGAATTGACTAGAATAGAAAATCCTCATCAAATATTTCAAAAGATATATTATGATGATTCTATGAAGAATTATGATAACCACGATTTTACACAATATGCAAACAAGTATGTAAAACTCATTGTTGTAAATAAAAAAGATTTATATACATTTGATAAGTTTACGGAGAAACTTTTAAAAGCAGATGCACATGAAGTAAAAATTGTAGAAGATTTTTCAGAATTAAATGCTAACAATGTATCAGATGAAATTGTAGAAGGAACACAAGACACACTTACAATTTTAGATAGGTATGTAGATGACTTATCAATTGACTTAAATAAAAAGAAACTAAAATACATTATGAAACAACTATACACAGAAGCACAAGACTTAGAAATATGAGAAGAATATTATGAAAATTTTGATTATGGGTTTACCCAATAGTGGAAAAACTTGGTTAGCAAATAGATTGGGAAAAGAGTTATCTGTTCCTACTTGGGATGCTGATGTAGTAAGAAAAATATACAATGATTGGGATTTTTCTATTCAAGGAAGAGCCGTTCAAGCTGATAGGATGAGAACACTTGCAGAGTTAGATCCAGTAAGTATTAGTGCATTTATTTGTCCACTACCAGCATTAAGAAATAACTTTAGACCAGATATATTGATCTGGATGGATACCGTACAAGCATCACCGTATAAAGATACTGATGCTCTGTTCAAACCACCTATTAAAATAGCAGACATAAGGATAACAAAATGGATAGCCGAAAACCAACTGTACAAATGCTTGGAAGGTTTCAGCCTTGGCACGATGGACACACAGAGCTTTTCAAAAGAGCTCATTCAAAGACTGGCCAAGTTGCAATAATGGTTCGTGATACTGGTGAAGGGTATCATGACAGCGTGGATGTAAAAATTAAACTATCTAATGCTGGTTTCTTATATGATGTTGACTATATTATTATGGATGTTCCTAATATAGTGAATATTACATATGGAAGAGATGTTGGTTATAAGATTGAACAAGAACATTTTGATGAAGAAATTGAAAGTATATCTGCAACAGAGATTAGGGGGATACCAGTTTGATTATATTTAAGAATGTGAAGTGGAAGAATTTTTTATCAACTGGCAATACTAGTACAAGTATTGATTTAGACAGAAACCCACAAACACTTATTGTTGGAGATAACGGTGCTGGTAAGTCTACAATACTAGATGCACTATGTTTTGGTTTGTTTGGTAAACCATTTAGAGTGATTAGTAAAAATCAATTGATTAATTCTATTAATGGTAGTGGTACAGAAGTAGAAGTTACATTTCAAATCGGAACAAAAAACTACAAAGTATTTAGAAGTATCAAACCAAATAAGTTTGAAATCTATTGTGATGATGTAATGGTGAATCAAGAAGCGCATGCTAGAGATTATCAAAAGATACTAGAACAACAAATTCTAAAACTAAACTATGGTTCTTTCACACAAGTGGTAATACTTGGTAGTGCATCATGGGCTCCGTTTATGCAACTTAAAGCAATGAAAAGAAGAGAAGTTGTTGAAGAGATATTAGATATAAAAATCTTTTCAATGATGAATATGATTGTAAAAACACACATAAAGAATATTGTAGATGAAACTAGAGAAGTTTCACATAAGTTTGAGGTTACACAAACAGAATTTGATTTATCTAGTAAGTATATCAATGAAAGTAAAAGTGAAAAAGCAAAACTAAGAACTGATAAGAAAAGACAGATAGAACAAAATAAAAAAGAAATAGGTAGAAGAGAGAATGAAATTGATGAATTAAAATCTAAAAAAGAAGAATATCTAGGGCAGATTTTGGATGCAAATAAAGTAGAACAAAAAATACAGAAGATGTTGGGTATTCGTGCTACTCTAGTAGAGAAACATAAAAGTCATAGTAAATCAGTTGATTTTTTTAAAGACAATGAAACATGTCCGACATGTGATCAAGAAATCGCTCAAACATTTAAAGATGAAATCCTCTCTACTAAACAAGGAGAACTTGACGAACTAGAAGATGGTATGAAACAACTCAAACAAGAGATGGAAAATACTCAAAAAAGACAAGAAGAGATAGAAACTAATACTCAAAATATTAGAGAGTTAGATGTGAAAATATCTTCTATAGGGTATTCTAAATCAGAGTTGGAAAAGTTTAATGTTAAACTAGAAACAGAACTAACACAGTTAGATAGTAACGAAAAGTCAGCAGATGAAACTAACTTAGACGGTTTACAAACTAAATTAGATGAGTTAGATAAACAACAATCATCTTTAAAAGATGAACAACAATATAATGAAGCTGCAAAAGCAATGTTACAAGATACTGGAATCAAGACTAAGATTATTAAACAGTATCTTCCTATCATGAATAAACTAATTAATGCTTACTTACAATCTATGGAATTTTATGTAAACTTTAATTTAGATGAAAACTTTAATGAAACTATTAAGTCTAGATTCCGTGATGATTTTAATTATGCTTCATTTAGTGAGGGTGAGAAAATGCGAATAGACCTCGCATTACTATTTACTTGGCGTGCAATTGCAAAAATGAAAAACTCTACGAATACTAATCTATTAATACTTGATGAAATATTTGATAGTTCACTAGATGGAACTGGAACAGAAGAGTTCTTAAAAATACTGGGAACTTTAGAAAATGAAAACATATTTGTTATATCACATAAGGGTGACCAATTAACAGACAAATTTAGAAACTCAATAAGATTTGAGAAGATAAGAAACTTTAGTCATGTTGCTGCTTAATGGGTAAGAGGAGTGATTTTGAAAGAGTCGAGAGGGATTTTTATCCTACACCTTGGCAAGCAGTAGAACCTCTTGTTCCACATTTACCAGAGGAGTTTGCATTTGCTGAACCTTGTGCTGGTGATGGTGCATTGGTAAATCATATTGAAACTTTGATGGAAGGTGGTTGGTGTTCATGGGCATCAGATATTGAACCACAGAAAAAAAGTATTATTAATAAACACTTTAGAGATTTGGGTGAACATGAGTTTTTAGAAGCTGATTATATCATTACAAATCCGCCTTGGGATAGAAAACTATTACATCCTATGATTGAATACTTTACTGCATTTAGACCTACATGGTTATTGTTTGATGCTGATTGGATACATACTAAACAGAGTGTTCAATATCTACCACTTTTAAAAAAGATAGTAAGTATTGGTAGAGTGCAATGGATACCAGACAGTAATTCCACAGGCAAAGATAATTGTTGTTGGTATTTGTTTAGTAAGGGTGATTCACAACTAATTCAATTTGTGGGGAGAAAATAATGGGGAAAAAAGTTTTAGTCTGTATTGGTGATAGCTGGACAGATGATAATTTTAACAGTTCTGTTTATCCAGATATGGATACTAATTGGCCTAAATGGCCAAAACATCTTGCTGATATGTTAGATATGGAAGTCTTAAATCTAGGTACATGTGGGTCTGGTAATCAACAGATATTCAATAAAACTGTAGATGCCACAAATTATGCTGATAATATTGGTGGTGTGGTTTGTATGTGGAGCGAACCAGATAGAATTGATTTTGAAGTTCATGACCCCAAAAAACAGTGGAATGGATATAATACTATAACAAACAGCGCTTTTCTTCATTGGAGTCCTAGACGCTCAGTAGGATTAAAAAGACAGACTCATCAACCATTATTGGGGATTGATGAAATCTCTACAGCGGTTCGTAGATGGAATCAAAATCACACAATGGTCTCAAATACAAAATTTGATCCTCTTGCAGAGCAAGTATTAGATTTAGGTATATGGCAAATGGAAACATCGTGGAGACAGAGTCTACGATACTGGTATTCAGTTCAAAGTATTTGCGAAAATGAAAAAATACCATATTTACAGATAGTAGGAACGAATCCATTTTTTACTTGGTTAGAGGAACAAGATTATAAGGTAGAAAGAAGAAAAGTAATAGATCATTTAATGACTACAGATTATATGCTTTCTATAAATAATGATACATTTGTCGGTTGGCCTATATTTGGAGATATTGGTGGAGATACAGCATCATCAATAATTCACCATGAAAAGTATAGAATGGGAGTAAATGATTCGCATCCAAACGAATCAGGCCACAGATATCTGGCAGAATACCTATATAAAGAGTGGAACACCAACTGGGCGTGATAGTAAGCCACTGATTTTACAGCGTTTTTTAATTCAAAAAAAGTGAAAAAAAGACTTGACTTTGCCTCAAAAGTGTGTCAGCTTATATATATGATGATGATTGAGAGGAAAACTATGAAAGATAAATCGAGACTTGCGAAGTTACTTGCAGAAGAAGATATTCATGTAGTTCATAAAAAAGTAGAAACTGCTGCTTTTGACGTTAAAAATCGTGAATTGGTTTTACCTATCTGGAAAGATATGAGTGAAAGTGTTCAAGACTTATTTACACTTCATGAGGTAGGTCATGCATTTTGGACTCCATTAGATATGTTGGAAACCGCTAGAAAGAAAAATATTGATTTTTCTTTTGTCAATGTCCTAGAAGATGTTAGAATTGAAAAGATGATACAATCTAGATACCCAGGCGGTGTTAGGTGTTTCAATCTAGGATATACTGAATTATTACAAATGGATTTTTTCAAACTCCAAGGTAAACATCTAAAATCAATGAACTTGATTGATAGAATTAATCTTCATTTTAAACATGTGTCTGATGTTCCATTTTCTGATGCAGAGATGGAGTGGGTTCAAAAAGCAAATGAAACTAAGACTCCTAAACAAGTATTAAAACTTGCTCAAGAGTTATATGAATATATTGAACAAAACGAAGAATCCCAAGGTGATCCAGACCAAGATAATGCTGGTGCTGACGGTAAGATGAGTCAGATGCCTAGTGAGGGTAATGCTGACGCTGAATCACAAAGTGGACAAAGTTCAGACAGTTCTGGTGGTAAAGAAGAAAACCAAGAAAACGGTGATTCTGATGACCAGAGTGAGGCTGGAGACGACCAGAACACCGACCAGACAGAACAAGGTTCAAATGGTAGTGGTGATGGTGATGATGAAAAATCTGATAAAAAAGGTTCTGAACAAGTAGTTACTAATGGTAAAGAGGGTGGTAAATCAGAAGGTAAAAAATTCGTTGCTTCTACCGATAGTGCTTATCAACAGGCATCTAAAAAGTTTTTAGATACAAATGCTCAAGATAGAAATTATTGTTGGATACCAAAGTTAGATAATATCAAAGATATGATTGATACGCCTGCTCAAATCCTAGAGGATTTAAGAGAGTTTTACAAAAACGATCAAAACGATACTTTCTTTCAATACACTCAACAAGAATTGAAAACTTTTCTAGACGGTTCTAAAAAAACAGTATCTTATATTACTAAAGAATTTGAGATGAAAAAAGCTGCAGATCAATACAATCGTGCTACTGTCGCAAAAACTGGTTCGTTAGATATGTCTAAGTTACATACTTACAAATACAATGAGGATTTATTTGCTAAAGTTACTAATGTGCCTGGGGCTACAAACCACGGTTTAGTTTTCTTTTTGGATTGGTCTGGATCAATGCAAGAGAATATGAGTGGTACTATGAAACAGTTATTTAATCTTACAGAATTTTGTATGAGAACTAAAATTCCTTTTGAGGTTTTCGCTTTCTCTGATAGGGCCTATCGAATTAAAGATAGAAGGTTTGAACAAGTATTCAAGTCTGGTGATATCAAAGTTGATGAATTAAAATTGTTTAACTTTTTGAGTTCTTCAATGTCCAAAAAAGAACAACATGAAATGATGCATTACATGTATATGATGGGTGAAAATTGGAAGGGTTATAGAAATTGGAGTAGACAAGGTTATCCTTTAGGAGTGATGAATTATTATCAATTAGGTGGTACACCACTTAATCATGCTATTATCGCTGCTATGAAAATAGTTCCAGACTTTCAGAAAAAACATAATGTTCAAAAAATACACTCTGTATTTTTAACTGATGGTTATAGTCATAGAGTTGATTCTGCCTATCATGTTAGTACGGATAAAGAAGGTCAATCTTATAATGATTGTAAATATATTGATGGTTGGAGAAGAGATGATGTTCATATTACCGATCCAATTAGTGGTGCTAAAATCATTACTGATAGAAATGGTAGAAATGGACAAACTGTTTCACTTTTCAAGTTGTTAAAGAAAAGAGTACCTAATATGAATATTGTAGGTTTCTTTATTGCTGGTTCTGGAAAAAATGGTAGAGTTCATAAGAATATTATTGAGGACAAGTTTGGATTACACTCATATAGTGATTATGCAAAAGTTAGAGAAATCTATAAGACTCTTAGAAAAGATAATGTGGTAGTTTCTACAGAGGATGGATATGATGCATTTTATATCTTGCCTGGGGCTGGTGCAATGCAAGAATCAGAAGAGTTAGTTGTAAATCCAAACGCTAAAGTTGGTGAATTGAAGAAAGCATTTATGAAATCTTCTACTAACAAAATGGCGAATCGCCCAGTATTAAACAAGTTTGTTGGGATGATTGCCTAATGAAAAAACCCTTTAAAATCAAGGACTTAAAAAAAGACTTGACAATGGGTTAAAGATGTGTTACTTTAAGGTATGATGAAAATTGAGAGAGGTTATATATTATGTATTTAAGTCCAAGAAAACAGAAGTTTGTAGATTCTGCATCTGAACAATTCGGTGCTGGTTCTATTCTGAACAAATCGCAAGTCAAAGAGATTTGTGATAAACTAGAACTGCCACTTGCTGGTTGGTTTCTAGGTCAGTGTAAAACTGGTTACAATCAATTCAAACTTCCTAATGAAGAAAAGTATGTTACTGAAACAGTACAGACTAATACTGCGCCAGTAGAAAATACTATGGTTAATTTGGTTGCAACAAATATGGAAAAACAAAATTTAGTTCCAGAGGCCTTTGTAGGTTTTGTACCTTGGGGTCATCACTCTACAATTAAACAGATTGTAAAATCTGGTATGTTCTATCCAGTTTTTGTTACTGGATTGTCTGGTAACGGTAAAACTCTTATGATTGAACAGATTCATGCTGAACTTAAAAAAGAGTTAATCAGAGTTAACATCACAATCGAAACTGATGAAGATGATTTACTTGGTGGTTTCAGATTGGTAAATGGTGAAACTAAGTTTGTGCCTGGGCCTGTTATTGAGGCTATGGAAAAAGGTTGTACTCTTTTACTTGATGAGTGTGACTTAGGTTCTAACAAGTTACTTGCCCTTCAGCCTGTTCTTGAGGGTAAAGGTGTTTACTTGAAAAAAGTAAACAAGTGGATTACTCCTAAAAATGGTTTCAATGTGATGGCAACTGCTAACACAAAAGGTAAAGGTTCAGATGACGGTAGGTTTATCGGAACTAACATTTTGAACGAGGCCTTCTTAGAAAGGTTTGCAATCACTATCGAACAACCATATGCTACTACTAAGACCGAAAAGAAGATCGTTATCGGTTCTATGAAAAAGTATGGAACTGTAGATGAAGTGTTTGCAGATAATCTTGTCAAGTGGGCAGAGGTTATCAGAAAGACTTTCTTTGACGGTGGAGTCGATGAAGTGATTTCGACCAGAAGGTTAGATCACATCGTTAAGGCATTCGCCATCTTCAATGACAAGATGAAGTCTATTGAACTTTGTGTTGCTAGGTTTGATGATGAAACCAAAGACTCCTTTATGGATCTTTACACTAAAATAGATAGTGGAATCGATGTTGGTTCTACTACAGATAATTCAGACGTTGATGCAGAACTTGCTGAGATGGATAAAGAGGATGATGACGAACCATCATTCTAGGAAAAATGCGGGCATCGTATAAAGGTATTATGTCAATTTCCAAATTGAAGAAGGTGGTTCAATTCCATCTGCCCGCTCCAAA